>Ga0182040_10001617_pt1 | contig 10487 bp, 10 predicted proteins | sample flu12Cox44000176_FD_125973 | JGI IMG/M metagenome (GOLD analysis project Ga0182040, IMG submission 125973) | Lab enrichment of tropical soil microbial communities from Luquillo Experimental Forest, Puerto Rico - flux8day.12C.oxic.44.000.176 | ecosystem: Environmental > Terrestrial > Soil >... | reverse complement strand
GTTTTCATTTCGGTTTCACCGTGCCTTTCGTGGCGCATATGGGCGCCGCAACCGTGGTCGAGGCTGTCACCACGTCCAAAGGCGATCTCGGCCTCGTCCCTGCCTTCGCCATCCCCGGCGGCGCCCCGTGGTGGACGGCGCTCGAATTCGCCAGCGCCCCAAAAATCATCGCGCGGCTGCCTTTTGTCGAACGGGCCGACCACCCGGCGGCGCTGCCGGTTTTCGTGATTTCGCGGGTGGCGGCCGACGCCATGGTGACGGAAACCGAAGTCTGGAGCATGCGAGTATCCGGCTGGAACGCGCGGGCGGTACAGACGCTGGCAGAGCTTGCCGATGTCATTGCCGTCCCGGACCGGGCCTTTGACGGGGCGGCGCTGCTCGTCTCGGTCGCAACCGGCGGCATTGAGGTGGTCCGTAAGGCTGTCGTGAAAATTGGCGCCTCGATCCGCTCATCGGCTCTCGTCGGCAGTCACGCGACCCGCTATACGATCCCGGAAAAAGCCACCGGTTAACATTCCTGGAAACGGGAGAACCAGGCGGGGCTCGATGGGCTAACCCCCTCACCTGCCGGCCGGTCACTCCTCGTCCAGGAGCAGGAGCTTTGAAGTGAATAGAATAATGAGCGGCACGCCACCCAGCACGCGACCCACGCCTCGGCCCGGCGTGCTCGACATTGCGGCCTATGTGCCCGGCAAGAACACTGCGCCGGGGGTCGCCAAAGTATTCAAGCTGTCGTCTAACGAGACGCCGCTTGGACCGAGCCCGCGCGCGATTGCGGCTTACCAGGGCTGGGCGGACCACCTTGAAGAGTACCCGGACGGTTCGGCCAGCGACCTGCGCGAGGCGATAGGGCGAGCCTTCGGACTCGATCCTAACCGCATCGTCTGCGGCGCAGGGTCGGACGATCTATTGCATCTGGTCGCTCACGCTTATCTCGTCGACGGCGACGAGGCGATCCATACCATCCACGGTTTTCTGATTTATCCGATCGCGGCGCTCGGGGCGGGCGCCAAGCCCGTGGTGGTGCCCGAAAAGGACTACACGGCCGATGTCGACGCAATCCTCACCGCGGTGACCAATAAGACAAGAATTGTCTTCATCGCCAACCCAAATAATCCGACCGGCACGTGCTTGTCGTTCGACGAGATGAAGCGCTTGCACCGCGGCCTGCCGCCGAACGTCTTGCTGGTGATCGACGCCGCTTACGCCGAATATGTCCGCCATAACGATTACGAGGCCGGCATCGAACTCGTTGCCACCTCGGAGAACGTCGTGATGTGCCGCACGTTCTCCAAAATCCACGGCCTCGCGGCGTTGCGGCTCGGCTGGATGTTTGCACCGGCGCATGTCGTCGATGCAATCAACCGAATTCGCGGTCCATTCAACGTCACGGGACCGGCGATCGCCGCCGGCATTGCGGCCATCGAGGACGTCGAGCATCAGCAACGCTCGCGCGAGCACAATACGCGCTGGCTCGACTGGCTCACGCACGAAATCAGCAAACTCGGCTTGAAGGTGACGCCGAGCGTCGCCAATTTTGTGCTGATCCATTTTCCCGAAACCAAGGGTCGCACCGCCAAGAACGCCGATGCCTTCCTGACTGCGCGCGGGCTGATCCTGCGGCAAACGACCGCTTATAAGCTGCCAAATGCGCTGCGGATGACGGTGGGCAGCGAGGAGGCAAACCGCCTTGTCGTCGCGGCGTTGGAGGAATTTTTGGGAAAATCGTGACGCTTTTGAGCGCACTGTGCGTGGGCGGAGATATTCGTGCCTTCAGATCCACTCTTTAACCGCCTCGCGCTGATCGGCGTCGGACTGATCGGTTCGTCGATCGCCCGCGCAGTTCGCGCGCAAGGCGCGGTACGCGAGATCGTCGCCACCGCACGGACGCCTAAAACGCGCCGGCGCGTCGCCGAGCTTGGCATCGCCGATCAAGTGGTGGAGAGCAATGGCGCCGCGGCGGCGGGCGCCGATCTAATTATCGTCTGTGTGCCGGTCGGCGCCTGCGGTGAGGTCGCCAAGGAGATTGGCCCCCAGCTCAAGCGCAGCGCAATCGTGTCGGACGTGGGGTCAGTCAAGGCTGCGATTGTGCACGATATGGGTCCATATCTGCCCGCAGGCGTGCATTTCGTGCCCGCTCATCCGGTCGCGGGCACCGAACATTCCGGCCCCGACGCCGGCTTTGCCGAACTTTTTGTCGGCCGCTGGTGCATCGTCACACCCCCGAACGGCGCCGACGCTGGCGCGGTCGATAAAATGGCGGCGTTCTGGCGCGCGCTCGGCGCAAATGTCGAAATCATGGCGCCCGAGCATCATGACCTTGTGCTCGCGATAACCAGCCATCTGCCGCATCTTATCGCCTATACGATCGTCGGCACCGCCGACGAACTGGCCGAAGTGACACGCTCTGAAGTCCTCAAATTCTCCGCGGGTGGATTTCGCGACTTCACGCGCATTGCCGCATCCGATCCGACCATGTGGCGCGACGTTTTTCTCGCCAACAAGGACGCGGTTCTCGAAATGCTTGGCACGTTCAATGAAGATTTGTCGCAGTTGACGCGCGCCATTCGGCGCGGCGACGGCGAAGCATTGTTCGAACATTTTACCCGAACCCGCGCGATTCGCCGCGGCATTGTGGAAATCGGACAGGATTCGCCTGCGCCGGATTTTGGCCGCGCTCACCCCGATCTGCCGGCCGCGCCGCTGTCGCGTCCTTACGCCGTTTCAGACGAGAATTGAGGTGGCGGCCTCTCGCATTTCAAAGGCCGTCGTCGCGTTCGAAGCGTACGACTACATCGCGCGTGTCGGGCGGCGGCAAGGCAAGTTTGCTGCGAAATTGGATGGTTTCGCGGGGCCCAGGTTGTCGCGCGCTGGCGCGGCCGACCACGAAAAAATTTCCTGATGGCCCGCGTCGCGGACGGCAAAGCGCAAGCGCGGCACTGTCTCGGTCCTGGTTCTGCTGCTGCTGATTTTGCCGTTCACGACGAGGATCGGCTTCGCATCGCGTCGCTCCGCGACGGCGGCAACATCGTCGAAGCGTAATGCGTGAAGATCCACGGGGAGGCCGAGCGCGGAATAGAAAGAGGCGGTTTGCGGCATTAACCAGGTCAGCTGGGCGCGCAAGCCGATAATCGTGGCGTTGGCGATGAGCAGCACGACAATAAGAAGTTGCGCGCGAGATAGGTACAGACGCCGGCCGTTTCGTGCACGGCCTGCCTCATACCGGGCGAAGAGAGATGACATAGCGGAGCGCCAGGCGACACGAGCCGCTGCATAGCCGCTGGCACGGGGCGCCCGACTTGGACAGTCCGCACACCAGCCAGGCCGGCTGCGATTCTGTCGAGCGCCAGTCTAGGGGCACCCTGTAAAGGCGGGGACCATATAACGTCGCCAACCAGAGCCTGCGCCGCCGCCATCGCCCGCTGGACCAGTGCCACTGCGTGCGCCGCAACTATGAGCTTGTCGGCGACGGAGAGCTCAGCTTTCCACACGCAATGGCAGCGGTGGCATCGCACCTGGCAGGCCCACCCTTTCGGCAGCCGCACGCTTGCCATCTCGACGCCATAGGATGTAGCGCAGTTCGGACAGACCGTGAGCATTGGCGAATCGGCCAGCACAGGGGACCTTGTGAAAGGTTAGCAGCGATGCCCTCCCGGCGCCCAGGGGCCGACAGCACGGATTTGCCGTGAGTGTTAGATTGCTGGCAACCAGGCGAATCACGATGCGGGTTTGCGGAGGAGCGCGTGATCCGATTTGAGAACGTCGGCTTGCGCTATGGCTTCGGTCCGGAGGTCCTGCGCGACCTGACCTTCGACATCGATAGCCATTCCTTCCAGTTTCTTACCGGACCTTCCGGCGCCGGTAAGACGTCGCTGCTGCGCCTGTTGTTCCTCCTGCTTAGGCCGACTCGCGGCCTGATTTCCATGTTCGATGAGGACACTGCCACGCTGACCAAGGACAACCGCGCGGCGCTGCGCCGCCGCATCGGCATCGTATTTCAGGATTTCCGGCTGCTCGATCATTTGACCACCTATGAAAACGTGGCGCTGCCATTTCGGGTACTCGGCAAAGAAGAGGCCACTTATCGCAACGAGGTCATCGAGCTGCTGCAATGGGTCGGCTTGGGCGAGCGCATGGAGGCCTTACCGCCGGTGCTCTCTGGAGGAGAGAAGCAGCGCGCGGCAATAGCCCGGGCGGTAATTGCCCGGCCGCAGCTCCTCCTCGCCGACGAGCCAACCGGCAATGTCGATCCTAATCTGGGCCAGCGCCTGCTGCGCCTGTTCATCGAACTGTACCGACAGGGCACATCCGTGGTCATTGCCACACATGACATCGCGCTGATGGACGAATACGACGCCCGCCGTCTGGTCCTGCACGAAGGGCGATTGCATGTCTACGAGTGAACCCTTCGAGGAGGTAGCCGAGTCGTGGACCCAAGAGGATGCAGCGCTTACGAGCGCGCCCCCTGGGGCGCCGGGTCCCATCGTGCCGGGCGACTCGATAGCCGGCCGATCGCTCACAGCAGTTGTCGCGATCATGACGTTTCTGGCGGCCATGGCGACTGGCGCGGCAATGCTGGTAGCGGATGCGGCCAGCGATTGGCAGTCGGAGGTAGCGCGTGAGGTGACCATCCAAGTACGGCCGGTGGCCGGCCGCGATTTGGAGGCCGACGTCAACGCCGCGGCTGCGATCGCGCGCGCGACGGCGGGCGTAGCCGACATTCGCGTCTTTAGCAGGCAGGAATCCGCAGCGCTGGTCGAGCCGTGGCTCGGTTCCGCACTGACCCTCGGCGACCTGCCCATTCCCCGTATCGTCGTTGTCAAGCTGCTGCCTGGCGCAATTCCGGACTTCGCCAATCTGCGCAAAGCGCTTGCCGCGCAAGTGCCCGCCGCCACCCTCGACGATCACCGCGGCTGGATCGACCGCATGCGCACCATGGCTGAGACGGCCGTTGCCACCGGCATGGTGGTTCTCGCGCTGGTCATTGCCGTAACCGTGCTGTCAGTTACCTTCGCGACGCGCGGCGTGATGGCGACAAATCGCTCGACCATCGAAGTGCTGCACTATGTAGGTGCGACGGACGGCTTCATCGCCAAACAATTTCAGCGGCACTTCCTGGCGCTCGGCTTGAAAGGCGGCGTAATCGGCGGCGGTGGGGCAATGGTGTTGTTCGGCCTCCTGCAAGCGGCCGATGCCTGGCTGATCGGCACGCCAGGCGGAGACGAAGCAACCGCTCTGTTTGGGACTCTGGCAATCGGGCCGAGCGGCTACATTGCCATGTTCGTTGTTATTCTGCTGATGGCGCTGGTCACGGCGCTGGCTTCGCGCCGTACGGTCGCACAAACTCTGGAAATGATCGAGTGACACTGCGTCCCGACGGACGTAACCAATGCCTATACAATCTTGTTCGTTACTGCTGAAACTGCCGAAAACTGCTGAAGCTGTGAGCAGGAAGCACGGGCATGCCCAGCCTTAGAAAGGTCGTAAGGCGGCGGCGGATGGGATCCATCGGGCTCAAGCTTTTGCTTCTTGGCGCGCTCTTGGTTGTCGGCGGCTTCGGCTATTTCGTCTGGCTTGTGCCGAACCGCGAAGTCGTACTCGACCGCAACGCCGACGGAATCGTTGTGCTGACTGGTGGCGACTCGCGCGTCACCGATGCCTTTGAACTGCTTGCCTCGGGCCGCGGTAAGCGGCTCCTGATATCCGGCGTATATGCAGGGACAACCTCGAGCGATATCGGCCGACAGGTTGTGGACTACAATCGGCTATTGGCATGCTGTGTCGATCTGGACTATTCGGCGGTTAACACGGTGGGTAACGCGGTGCAGACACGTCTGTGGGCATTAAAGAACGGCTTTCATTCATTGATTGTCGTGACTTCTGCCTATCACATGCCGCGCGCGCTCGCCGAACTCTCGCACCAGCTGCCCGATATCCATTTGATCCCCTATCCGGTCGTTTCAGACCGGTTGCGGATCGAACCGTGGTGGTCGAACAGCACGACGACCAAAGTCGTGCTCTCGGAATACTGCAAGTTTCTTGCCGCCAAGTTTCGCATGCACTTTGACCCCGCTCCCGCATCGACGTGATCGCCAAAAGGTGCGGCAGCTAACTCAGCCGGCATTCGGAAATTCACCTGTGTCCCGATCGTCCTGGATTCTCGTTCGCTCGCTTCTCTTCAATGGTTTGTTTTATGGCAATCTGACTATTCTTCTGATCGCCGCGCTGCCGACGCTGGTTCTGCCTTACCCGGTTTTGCGCGCCTTCATTCGCTCTTATGCCCGCAGCAGCCTGTGGTTGTTGCGGGTCGTCTGCGGCACAAAGGTTTCGTGGCGCGGGACCGAGAACATCCCGAGCGATCCCTGTATTATCGCCTGCAAACATCAATCCGCTTGGGAAACATTTGCGCTTTACGCCGTGCTCGAGGATCCGATCTACATCCTCAAGCGCGAATTGATGTGGATACCGCTGTTCGGCTGGTATGCGTGGAAAGCCGGCATGATCCCGGTCGACCGGAGCGCCGGACTGGCGGCGCTGTCGCGCATGGCAGCGCGCACACAGAAAGCATTAAACGGTCGTCGGCGGCTGCAACTGGTCATCTTTCCTGAAGGGACTCGCCGCGCGCCCGGTGCCGAACCGAGCTACAAGCCCGGTATCGTGCCTCTCTATGCCAGGACCGGACTCGCTTGCGTACCAGTCGCGCTAAATTCCGGATTGTACTGGCCGCGGCGGTCTTTGCGCCGAATGCCGGGTACGATCATCGTCGAGTTTCAGAATCCAATCCCGCCAGGGCTCGACAAGACGGCGTTTTTGCGCGAGCTACAAGTTGCAATCGAACAGGCGAGCACACGCTTGTTTCACGAAGCGGGGAACAGGGATCAGGAAAACGGATATCAGGGATCGGAGCTTCCCAAAACCTGATAGCTGACACCTGATTCCCGATTTGTTGATCCGTGATAATTGATTCCTGCGCCTTGGCTCTTCAACCGCTCGGCCAGCAGATGCAAATCACTCTCGCGATAGCCGAGCGTTTCGAGCGCGCGTACTGTTTCCAGCACATAATCTCGGTTGGCGCCGGATTTACCGTGGCCTTGCCGCACATGGTGGAGACTTTCGGCAAGAGTCAGGCGCCCCGCATATTGCACGTGGCTGCGATCGACGAGGTAGCAAACCGCCCGTATGCGGCGGCGAGCATGGTCTTCAAGCTGGATCTGCCGCGTGGTTTCCACATAAACGGTTGTGACCTGCTCGCGCGCTCGTAAATAATGCAATGTATCGGCACGCGAGGCGGCGGCGACGCAGTAGGCGATGCCGCGGCACATTCCACCTCGGTCGAGGCCCAGCACGAGCCCGGGTCGCTCCGGCGTGCCGCGATGCACGAAGGAGAATACGCATAGCGCCCTATGCAGACCAATAAGCCGCGCTGGAACGCGCTCGAGATAAGAAAAACCCGGGCGCCACATCAGCGAGCCATAGGCGAAAACCCAGAGCTCCTTATTGCCTTGGTCGTCGATCTTCATTGCGCTGCCTTCAATCAGTTGGCATGCACTGGGCGGCGCACTAAACATGCGGCTCGCCCCAAAATATGGCCAAACTGTGCGCCGGTTTGCAGCGCAGCGGCAAGCTCTCATCTTCCAAATGCCACGCAGACAGGCGAAAAAGCCTAAATGTCGCGATCTCCGCTGAGTATGATGCGATCGGCACCGCGGCGGGTGCCTTCACGCGATACCGCGACACGCCGCGCGCGGCTGTGGCGATATGCCGTGGCGGCGCTCTTAATCGTGGCCCTGCCGATCGGCTGGACCGTGCTGTGGTCATATGCCGCTTCGATCGCCAATCGAGCACTGTCCGGCTGGATCGAGCGCGAGGCTGCGCTAGGCCGCGCCTATGCATGCGGTTCCCAAACCATTGCCGGCTTCCCGTTCGGCATTGCCATCCGCTGTGACAAGGCAGCCGCAGCTTTCACCAGCAATCGGCCACCATTCGATGTCAGGGCCGAGAACATCACCTTTTCAGCGCAAGTATTTCGGCCGACCCTGTTGAACGGCGAAGTCACCAGCCCGGTGACTTTGGCAAATCCGGACCAATCGCCGGTGTTCGTCGCCAATTGGTCGCGGGCGCAACTCGCTCTACTGGGCCTGCCGCCCGAGTCCGAACGTGTGACCGTTACGCTGGCCAAACCCCGGCTCGACCGAACGACCGGGTCGGACACCGGGACGATCTTTCAGGCCGACCGCGTCGAGGTCGACGGCCGCATTATCGAGGGGTCTGCACGCAACAAGCCCGTGATCGAAGCCAGCGCCCAATTCGCAGCGGCCGTCGCGCCAAGCTTTCATCCACTGCTTGCCGAGCCGCTGCAAGGCGAGATCGACACGGTGATGCGTGGTTTTAAGGACTTCTCGCCCAAGCCGTGGTCCCTGCTATTTCGCGAGCTGCAAGCCGCCGGCGGCGGCATCAACATCAAGTCGCTGCGCATTGCACGCAGCGACGCGACCCTGGTCGGAACAGGTGCTTTGACCATTAATGCCCGTGGTCGCCTCGAAGGCGAGCTCAAGGTCACGGTGGCCGGAGTAGAGAACATCGTGCCACTCCTTGGGGTGGATCAGTTGATCGGGCAAGGAATCGATCGATTGACCGGCGGGGCGGGATCGCCGGCCCAAGGGCTCGGCGCCCTGAACCGTTTGCTGCCGGGGCTCGGCGGCGCGGTACGGGAGGGCGCCAATACGGGTCTAGTCGAGACGATCAGAAGAATGGGCAAGCCGACCGAATTGAACCGCAAGCCCGCGGTGGCCCTCCCGCTGCGCGTCGCCGACGGCATCGTCTATGTCGGCATCATCCCCGTGGCATCGGTGCCGCCGTTGTTCTGAATTGCCGGCGAGGGCGTGTCAACGCGCCCGTTCAACCGATCTAAGTCCCCAAATTTGGATTACACGCAATGTAGGCTGTTTGATTTGTTGTGCTTCTGGCACGCCGTCATGCTCGCATAACGGCAATCGAGTCTGTTAGCCGCTTTTGGCCTGCAGAACTTGCCGGCGCCGGATACGCGCGAGCGGAGTGGCCGGCTGCCGCAGAGGATGCTTCGCTGCCAGATGGCTTACCCGAGCTGTTGCTCTTGTTGATGTTGCTCGGTGATGGCGCAACTTTCGTGGTTGGCGTCGCGTTCTGTGCGCTCGCAGTCGTTGCGCCGGCAAACAACGCGGCGGCGAGTGCGATTGTGGTAAGGCTTTTCATTGCTGAGCTCCATGGTGTTCCCGACACTGCTTGATCAAGCCTCCCACGCCGGCAACCGAGCCCCTGCCGGCTCAGTTCCAAAATCCGAGGATTGGGTCGACAATCGCACGCAGGAACATTTCTGAGATCGCTGAACTTCGGACACGGTGGTCTCGCTTGCCTAGGTGCAGTCATCGACAACGGCGCGGCGTTGGGCTGCTTAACGATTATCGGCCGCATTTGTCGCTCGATATTCGGCATAACCTAGGTCTGGAGCATGCCTGCGCGCCGGCAAGGCGGCGCTCAAATCATGTCCGCCGCTTAAGCATCAAAATGTGTGCACCTTCGAGGACCAATTCGTCGCGCTGGTTGTGAAGCGCAATGGCGAGCCGCAGGATGCCTCGTTCATTTCCCTTCGGCTCAATGCCGACAACGGTGAATTGCGGCGTCACGGTATCGCCAATAAAGGCTGGGCACTTGTAGCGTGCCTCGTTGCCAAGCATCGCCACCATGGAATCGGTGACCTCGCGGCTGATCGGCGCCGCGCCAAGGGCACACAAGCCGAAGAGCAGAAGTCCGTGCGCAAGCGGCGCATCCCAACCGTGGGTGCGCGCGTAATCAAGATTGTAATGAAGTGGATGCACGTCGCCGGTCATTTCGGCGAAAGCGGCAAAATGCTTTTCGGTCAGAGTATGCGGTGACGATTTGAAGACTTCGCCGATCGTGAAATCGTCTAGGTAACGCTGCGGCATCTGCCTGTGCCTTAACCCTCGTTTTTTGCTCCAGCCGCTCATTTGCACAAATTGGCCGCGCTAACCCCGACCTGCACGATGCGCGGTTTGTCGACACCGGCAACGCCGACATATTTGAAAACCTTGTTGTCGATCTCGCGTTTTCGCGCGCTCTGGATCACGACGTTTTTGGCGCCGGTGAGAATGGGCCAGAACGCAGATGCCTGCGGTTGCTTGGTGGCATCGGAGCTGAACGTGAAATCGATCCCGGTATTGGTCAGATAGGCGTGCCCCGCCGAATCGGTAATCCAGAATTCCTGAATGGCTGAATTGTCAGCGATCTCTTTCAGAATCGCGTTGATGCCGGTCGTCGTCACGCCGTTTCTTTCGGCCGCGGCCACGAACTGCGCCGCCAGCATTGCCTCGCCGACCATGTGGCGGGCGATCGTGTCCTCGCAGCCGGCGGCACGCGACGGTGACGCGCCGGCGAAAAGCGCGAAGGCGACGCAAACAGCCGATCCGAGCAATCGAGACTTCAACATTGCG
>Ga0182040_10001613_pt1 | contig 10493 bp, 10 predicted proteins | sample flu12Cox44000176_FD_125973 | JGI IMG/M metagenome (GOLD analysis project Ga0182040, IMG submission 125973) | Lab enrichment of tropical soil microbial communities from Luquillo Experimental Forest, Puerto Rico - flux8day.12C.oxic.44.000.176 | ecosystem: Environmental > Terrestrial > Soil >... | reverse complement strand
TCGCTGTAGTGCCCACGGCCGTCTCAGTCCATTCGAAACAGGTGGTTCATCGGCCCGAAACCCTTCCCAACTGGGTACGCCGCTGCGATCGCATTCCGCACGAAGATCTTTGCTTCGCCCACGGCCGTCTCCAGATCCCGTCCCTGTGCCAGCCCACAGGCGATTGCTGTTGCGAAGCCGCACCCCGTTCCGTGGGTCGCGGGAGACTCCACCTTATCACCGTCAAAGACCCGCTCCCGTTGCCTGGCAGTTTCGCGAACACTCAGAAAATCAACCACTTCCGGAAGATCCCCGCCCGTAATGACGACTGCCTTACTGCCCAGATCGTGAAGCCTGGCTGCGACCACCCGAAGCGCTCCTGGGGTCCGGCCCGCAGAGTCCTCCCGCCAACTCGTTTTCGGGCCGACTCGCGCTAGCACCGCCGCTTCCTCAAAATTTGGCGTAATGACATCGCAAACCGGCAACAGCCATTTGCGAATATAATTGACCCCTTCGGGCTCGATCAGAGCCGCCCCCGACGACGACCGCAGTACCGGGTCCAGCACCAGATTTGGGTGCTTGTACCGGCGGAAGAACTGGGCGACGACCTTCGCCACCTCAGCCGACCCGAGCATCCCGATCCTTACCGCCGCAATCTCTATATCTGCCGCCAGCCGGTAGAGCGTTTCCCTCACTAGCGCGGGCGGAACCGGTGCCACCTGGAACACTCCCTGGGTAGACTGCACCGTCAGTGCGGTAACGCAGGTCACGGCGTAGCAATCCATCGCGGCGGCAGTTTTTACATCCGCGGTGATTCCAGCACCCGACGACGGATCGTAACCGGCAATGCTCAGAATGATCGGCCGATTTCCCATAGAGAAAAATGTACCGCAACGCCCAGTTTTTTCTCGCCAGGTTGTATCCTCGCACCTCGGGAGAACAATTAAACTCCTTATTATCAATTGATTATAGTTACCTCGATGGCAAGAAAGTTGCGAACAATGGATCCGGGGCTAGTCCGAGGATGAGGCGAAAAGGAGTTATGTTCGCTCGGAAGCACAATTTCTCTAAGATGTCAAGGACAAAATTAGACTTTCTTAATTTTTGGTTGACCTACCTTTCGCCCGGTCCGTAAAATTTAACAACCTTTTCGGGAGGACCCCATATTTTGAAGCGAGGTGTTTGAATGCTACGAGTACTACGGGCAGCCGCCATGGTTCTTCTTCTGGCCAGGGCGCTGACTGCGGCACCCGATAACAACAAGACACCGGCCTCGAACCAAGGTACCCCGGGACAGCCTCAGGACACCATCCGCCCTACCCCCACTCGGAAATTTCAAGTGGGTAAGGCTTCGTGGTACGGAAAGCTGTTTCAGTATCGTAAGACTGCTAGCGGCGAGCCGTATGATATGCATGACTTTACGGCTGCGCACCGTACTTTACCACTAGGTTCCTGGGTCAAGGTTACGAATCTGAAAAACGACAAATCGGTGATGGTTCGCATTAACGATCGCGGCCCCATCCTGAAAAGTCGGATTCTTGACCTGTCCTACGGCGCTGCCATGATTCTAGGCTTCGGCGATCAAGGTATCGCCAAAGTACGCCTGGATGTCATCGAGACTCCGACCGTGGCCACCAACATCAGCCCGTCAGCGGCTGAAGGATCACAATAGTCCTGTCTTAATTAGCGGATTTGAGGGCTCGAGAGACTAAAGACTGCGAGCCCGGCCTTGAAAGGGCACAGCTTTACAGTTCGCAAAAGACTTGTGTGAGCGACTGTTTTGTGTCAGGGCACGACTTTTGTTTGTTAATTGTGCCGCAGGTGTCCTTTTGATTGACCCGAGCGGGCTTCAGCCCGTGAGGGAAATCGAATCTCGCATTAGATAGGTCGTGTCATATCGCGGTAAGATGAGCTGATGCCTAACCCGGATCGGCTCATCGTGGCGCTGGACGTGTCCAGCGCCGCCCAAGCCCGCCGTATCGTCCAATCTATCGGCGAATCGGCAAGCACTTACAAAATAGGCAAGCAACTGTTTACGGCCGAGGGGCCGCAGATCGTGCGCGATCTCGTCTCCTCTGGCCGTAAGATCTTTCTGGACTTGAAGTTCCACGATATTCCCAACACTGTCGCCGGGGCTGTCAGCGAAGCCGCTAAGCTCGGCATCAGCATGCTGACCGTCCATGCGTCTGGGGGCAGCAAAATGCTCAAAGCAGCGGTCGAAGCCGCCGCCCAGTCTGCCGCCAAGCCGATGGTCCTTGCCGTCACGGTCCTTACCAGCCTTTCTGACAACGATCTGGAAGAAATCGGTATCGCCGGACAGGTCCAGACCCAGGTCCTCCGCCTTGGCTCGCTCGCTCTCAAGGCCGGCTGCGGCGGCCTCGTCGCCTCGCCCCTTGAAGCCCGCGAACTCCGCAGCGAGCTCGGCAACGGCTTCGCCATCATCACTCCTGGAATCCGCATGGGTGACCCAACATTGCCGGGGGGTTCAGGTCGTCCCGACGACCAAGCTCGCCTTCTGACCCCCAAGGAAGCCATCGCCGCCGGCGCGACCTACCTCGTCGTCGGCCGCCCGATCCTGGAAGCCGCTAGCCCCGCCCGGGCAGCCGAGTTGATCGTCGCCGAAGTCGCCGAAGCCCTGCACCAATCGACGTCAACCTGAGCGAGATCGCCTTGGCGATGAGTCCAACGACGTCGCATACCAGGTGTTGCAGTTCAGAGTGGTGATTTGGCAACCCAATGGCTCGATGCTGGTATTGAAGATCTTGCCGGGTGATTCCACGGGCACCGCAACTGCAGTCAAGGACTAGGCGAAGTCGTAGCTACCCCACAGGCCACAGGCGCGCTATGTCGATCTCGCGGTTTGCCGTTCGTCGTGCTATTGGAGCCGTAAGACCTGGCGAAACTCTAAAGCAAAATGGCTAGAGCCCAACCAACAGAGGAGAAGAAACGATGAGAGTCATGGTCATAGTAAAAGCCAACAAGGAATCGGAAGCAGGAGTTCTTCCCGACAAGGAAATTCTTACCAGGATGGGGAAGTACAACGAAGAACTGGTGAAGGCAGGCATCATGCTTGCTGGCGATGGGTTGCATCCCACCGCCAAAGGCAAGCGCGTCAGGTTTTCTGGCGCAATTCGCACCGTGATCGATGGGCCGTTTACTGAAACTAAGGAACTTATCGCCGGCTATTGGCTCTGGCAGGTGCGGTCGATGGAAGAAGCGGTGGAGTGGCTCAAGCGCGCACCTTTCGACGGCGGAGAGGAAGTCGAAATTCGCCAGGTATTTGAACCGGAGGACTTCGGTGCCAATCTCACACCTGAGCTTAGAGAACAAGAGCAAAAGCTGCGCGAGCAGATTTCCTCAAAAAAATAGTCTCGGCACGTGGTCCGTTGTGTCGATTTCGTCGTCCTTTCTACGACGTACCTAGCGAGCCAGGGATTATCTGTGGCCAAACCGCCGAAGCTCGGCTCCTCAAAAGTCAAAAATTGGAGACACAAACAATGCGATTCCTGAGTATCTATAAGTCCGCCGAACGCAGTACTCCCCTAACGCCGGAGGAAATGGCTATCCGGGCGAAGCTGGCCGAAGAGGGAATGAAGGCCGGGTTCTTGCTCTCTAGCGAGGGCTGTATGCCAACGGTTTGCCGCTCTGGAGACAGACTGACTGTGACCGACGGTCCCTTCACGGAGGCCAAAGAGGTAGTGGGAGGCTTCGCCGTCCTGAAGGCAAACTCGAAACAAGAGGCGATCGAATTGGCCAAAAATTTCCTGAGCCTTGTCGGCGAGGGTGAGTGCGAGCTGCGCCAGCTCTGCGAACCTCCGGCAGAAGGAAACCCGCCCCTCGACTTCGCTGTCGTTGCAACTCTTTTGTGAGTGGCACCGTTTCGTGTGTCAATTTTTTCGTCCCTCATTCGACGTATTCAAAGAGCGGGTTTTACTTCCGGCCAACGCCGTGGAACCTCAGCTCCCAAAGTCAAAGAATTGGAGACACAACAATGCGATTTCTGAGTATCTATAAGAACGTCGAACGCAACACTCCTCCCACACCGGAAGAGATGGCCAGAATGGGGAAACTGATCGAAGAGGGAATGAAAGCTGGCTATCTGCTCGCTACCGAGGGCTGTATGCCGACAGCGCTTGGCGCATGCGTTCGCCGCTCTGAAGGCAACGTCACCGTTACAGACGGTCCTTTCACGGAGGCCAAGGAGGTAGTCGGAGGCTTCGCCATCCTCAAAGCAAACTCGAAACAAGAGGCGATCGAATTGGCCAAAAATTTCCTGAGCCTTGTCGGCGAGGGTGAGTGCGAGCTGCGCCAACTCTATGACGCCAATTGCGACCAGGAGACGACAGCTTCGCACGAAGCGGCAGGGGTTGCGACCGGGCACTAAATCTGTTGTCATCGGAGGCGGTGAACGCCTCCGACACCAACGGCGTTATTGAAGCGGTCTGGAAGATCGAGGCGCCCAGGCTCATCGCCGGTCTGGCTCGCGTCGTCCGCGATGTTGGCTTAGCCGAGGACCTCGCCCAGGAAGCTCTGGTGGCGGCCCTGCAAAGGTGGCCGGAGTCGGGAATTCCCGACAATCCCGGCGCCTGGTTGATGGCCACGGCAAAAAATCGGGCAATGGATCACTTCCGCCGCGAACAGCTCCTCGAGCGCAAGCACGAGGAGCTGGGTCGCGAAATGCAAGTCCGGGAACTGGCCGTGCCCGATTTCGAAGCTGCAATCGACGACGATATTGGCGACGACCTGCTGCGTCTCATCTTCACTGCTTGTCACCCGGTTCTCTCAGCCGAAGCTCGGGTTGCACTCACTCTCCGCATGCTCGGCGGTTTGACCACGCAGGAAATTGCCCGCGCTTTCCTGGTCAGCGAATCTGCCATCGCTCAGCGTATCGTACGTGCCAAGCGATCGCTGACTGAGGCACGCGTTCCCTTTGAGGTTCCGCGCGGTTGGGATCGCGCAGCGCGGTTATCGTCTGTTCTGGAAGTCATCTATCTCATCTTCAATGAAGGCTATTCGGCGACCGCCGGCGAAGATTGGATGCGTCCTGGACTTTGTGAGGAGGCGCTGCGATTGGGTCGGCTCTTGGCTGAGCTCGTGCCCAACGAAGCAGAGGTGCACGGTCTGGTTGGGTTAATGGAGATTCAGGCGTCCCGATCGAAAGCGCGTGTGGGAAATTCGGGAGAGCCGGTGCTGCTTCTCGATCAGAACCGCGGACAGTGGGACCAGCTTCTGATTTGTCGCGGTTTGGCCGCGCTTGGCCGCGCAGAGGAGCTCAGGGGCGGCGCTCTGGGACCCTATGCTCTGCAGGCGGCGATCGCAGCTTGTCATGCCCGCGCGCGTACCGCGGAAGAAACCGACTGGCCCCGCATCGCGGCCCTCTACGACAACCTCGCTCGACTCACACCGTCCCCCATCGTGGAATTGAACCGGGCGGTTGCGGTGGCCATGGCATTTGGTCCGGCCGCAGGCTTGGAAATCGTTGACTCCTTAACTGCGGAACCTTCCCTGAAGGCCTATCACCTGCTGCCCAGCGTCCGCGGCGACCTGCTCAAGAGACTCAGCCGCTTCAATGAAGCTCGCGCAGAATTTGAGCGTGCGGCGGCGCTGACGAACAATGTTCGCGAGCGCAACCTCCTTCTGGCGCGAGCTCTGGAGTGCGCCGCCCCTCAGTAAGGCGTTTTTCGCAAATTGGGTGTGTGGCGCAAGTTTGCATTCTTGTCGAATGTGGGGCAGCTCGCGCTGCCTATCGATAACCCTTGCAACTCGGCGTCGCTATACGCAGCGGCTGGAGCGCGAAGCGAAGTCGGTCTCGAAGCTTTCACACCCTTACATCTGTACGCTGCACGATATCGGTCATCAGGACGGAGTGGATTTCCTCGTCATGGAGTTGCTGGAAGGCGAGACGCTGGAACAGCGACTGCTTCGCGGCCCGTTGCCGCTGGATCAAGCCTTGCGCTACGCCGGTCAAATTGCTGACGCGTTGGCCAGCGCACACAGGTTGGGCATCACGCATCGCGATCTTAAGCCTTCCAACGTAATGCTCACGAAGAACGGCGCCAAGTTGATGGACTTCGGGCTGGCCAAGCAGAAAGGTCCCGCTGCCCTGGCAGCTGCCTTGACCGAGATGACGCTGGACCAGCCGAAGCTCACCACCGAGGGCACGCTGGTCGGGACGTTCCAGTACATGGCTCCAGAGCAATTGGAAGGCAAAGAGGCCGATGCTCGCACTGACATTTTTGCGTTTGCTTTGGTGCTGTACGAGATGGTGACGGGCAAGCCGGCCTTTAACGCCAGGAGCCGCGCCAGCCTGATTGCGGCGATCTTAACCAGCGAGCCGCCTCCAATCACGCAGGTCCAGCCGTTGACTCCGCCATCGTTGGAACGGGTGGTGGTGAAGTGCCTGGCGAAGGATCCCGACGAGCGATGGCAGAGCGCCAGCGACCTGGCGAGCGAGTTGAAGTGGATCGCAGGTGGAGCGTCGGCCTCGGGAGCGCAACCGATGTCAGCGGTTGCCACTGGGCCGATTGGACGAGGCGTTGGCGCCCAGGCCGCTTGGGCGGTGTCAGCCCTGGCGGTGATAGCGGCTGCACTGTTCCTCATTCTCTTGGTGCGGTCTGCCAACAAGAAGAGTCCCATGGTGCGATCGCAAATTGCGATAGAGGAGGGCACATTCCCTCTCCTGACGGGGGACTTTGCCGGGCCACCGGCGGTTTCGCCTGATGGCAGCGCGGTGGCGTTCGTGGCGGCGCGACAAGATGGAGCTGTGCTGCTGTGGGTGCGGCCGTTGAACTCACTGCACGCGCGCGCACTGCCAGGGACGGACAGCGCCACGCTGCCGTTCTGGTCGCCGGACAGCCATAGCCTGGGCTACTTCGCCGGCGGCAAGCTTAAGATTGTGTCCATCGACGGTGGGTCACCTACAGAGGTGTGTTCGGCTCCCATCGGCCGCGGTGGAAGCTGGAACGCCGATGGCACGATTATCTTCTCGCCCGACTTCCAGAGCACTATCTCAAAAGTCGCGGCAACGGGCGGAACTCCCACCCCGATCACCGTGATGGACAAGTCGAAACACGATAGTCATCGCTGGCCATTATTTCTTCCGGACGGCAAGCACTTCCTGTACCTGGCGGTTACGCATACCAACGTGAAAGATACCAGTACAGGCATTTACTTCTCTTCGCTGGACGGAAAAGAAAGCCATCTGGTTATGCCAGACCAGACGAATGTGTCTTATGCTGACGGCCACCTGCTCTTCGTGAGGGAGAGCGCACTGATGGCCCAGCCCTTCGATGCGAGGACAGGCATGCTTCAAGGAGAAGCACAGCGCATCGCAGAAGACATTCTGGTGGATCTGACGACCTGGAGAGCGCAGTTTGACGCCAACAGTTGGGTGCTGGCCTATGTTGCAGGAGGTCCCACACCGTGGCAAGCCATCTGGTACGACCGCTCGGGAAAGCAACAAGGGCCCGCGGGGGAAAAAGCAGCGAATCTGGGCTCGTTGCGGCTTTCGCCCGATGGAACGCGGCTGGCCACGGAAGCGGGAGAGAGTGTCACTTCCATTTGGGTTTACGATTTCAAGCGCAAGGTCAACACGCGATTGACCTTCGGGTCGTTCCAGGCGAATACCCCCGTTTGGTCTCCCGACGGACAGTGGATAACCTACGCGGGAGTCCTCTCGCACAACGGATTGTTTCGCAAACCCTCCAGCGGAATGGGGCAGGAAGAAACCTTGTGGGAGGGCGACGCTGAAACCCGATATCCACTGGACAGGTCTCCCGATGGCCAAACATTGCTGTTCGGAGTTGGCAACCTATCGTCAAACGGGCGGCTGTGGGCATTGTCGCTGAATGGTGACCGCAAGCCCGCTCCTTTGACGCCGGAATCGTACGCGATTAACAGCGCTCGGTTCTCGCCCGATGGCCGCTGGATCGCCTATAGTTCGAACGAGACGGGCAGACCGGAGGTGTTCGTCATGCCATTCAGCAGTGACGCGGGCAAGTGGCAGATCTCCACTAACGGTGGGGCGCAGCCAACCTGGCGACGCGATGGCAAGGAAATCTTCTTTTGGTCTTCGGACAACACGCTGATCGCAGCGCCCATCACGCTCAAGCCGGGAGAAGTCGAGGTAGGGAACCCGCAGACTCTCTTTCGGCCTTACAATTACGTAGGATCGGTCGGCGTGTTGAGCCCCTACGATGTCACGGCCGATGGCCAGCGGTTCGTGTTGATTATGACACCCGAGCAGACCCCACGGCCCATCACACTGGTGACGAACTGGAACACCGAGTTGAAGAACTAAAGTTGAAGTCCGCACTCGTGGTCCGTGGCCCACGTCTGCCGGCTTTTGGCAAAATGTGGGGCTGATGCCAACTTCGGTAAGCTATCCGCTTGCATCTGCGAAATAAACCAGCCCGTAGCCCACGACCATGACGAGCGCCGGTTCTGCCCTGGCGTGTGGCAGGGGCGGCGAGCGGCAACCCGAGTCGGGTAACGAAAGATCCAAAACCACTCTGCCTAAGGCTCGCGCGCGGGCCGCGGACCGAAGCGCAATAAAGATTCGCTGTTTCCCTGTGTGCTCTGTGCTCTCTGTGGTGAAGGGAGGGTACTCCGATGCCAAGGGTGCCCATTTCGGGAATGCTCAGCGATGAGGCTCGCAACAACTACCGAAACGCGCGAATCGCTGAATCTTCATTTTCGTGGACGTCGAAGACGGTGAAAAGGCGCGTAATCTGCAGCAAGTTGCGGACATTCTTCTGCAAGTTCATCAGCTTCAGCTCACCACCCTGATTACGCACGCTCGTGTAGTTGCTCATCAGCTCACCGATGCCGGAGCTGTCGATGTGGACAACGCCATTGAGGTTGATCACGATCTTGCGGTAACCGTCATTGATCAATTGCTGGACTAAGCTGCGCAATTTGCCGGTGGCTTCGCCCAGGCGAAGTTGTCCGCTGATGTCCACGATCGCCACGCCGTTCACCGCCCGCGTGCTCGCCTGAATCGTCATGAAGAGACTCCTGGTAGTTGACCATGGCGCTGTGCTGGATATTGCACGCCAAAAGCCGTGTGAATGCAAATCCCAGGATGGTCCGAAGCCGGTTCGACGCTCGTGCTAAGCTCAGCCGAGCAAGACAATCCTTTCTCATCATGGACAGAGTTGGTCGATTCCTTGCGCTTCTCGTGCTGCTCGCCGCGCCAGTTGCGGCGCAGAAGAACGACTGGCTCATCGTTCCCGGCCAGCGCGTGGGACCAATAACGGCCGCAACAACGCGCGCCGACCTGGACACTCTATTGGGCAAAGAGAATGTGCACGACGGTACCTTCGAAGGTGGCGATGTGCCCGAAGCTGCAACCATGGTTTGGGGCGGCGATTCGAGCACTGCGCTTGCCATAACTTGGGACCAAGAACGTCCCTTGGCGGTTCATGCCTGCGTAGGGACGCAAACTGGGCCATGCCGATGGCGGACAGCGAGCGGAATTCGGGTTGGGCTGCCGATTCGCGAGTTGGAGAAGCTGAATGGTAAAGCCCTTCAGGTTGCGGGAATCGGACAAGAGCAGGGCAAGGTTGTGTCGTGGAGACACGGCGCGCTGGAGGAAGATCCTGCCCTGTGCGGGCACCTGTTGGTTCGACTAACTCCGATTGCAGAGGTAGAGGGGAGAGCCATGTCCAAAGATGAGGCAAGCTCCATCAAGTCGCTACAAGGAGACAAGCCGGTCAACTCTAACTCGGTCGCGCTGCTGACCCTGAACCCGATCGTGACAGGAATTGCGTTGGAGTTCAGTGGAGCGGGTTGCGGGAAATGAAACCCCAGGTCGGCCAACTGAGGTCGCGAGCCTGGGGCAGCGAAGGTTAGGTTACTGAGTTGCCGCCGAGGTGCGCACAGCGAAGTGCTGCTCGGGTGCGGGCAGGCCAGCACTGGCTCCAGTGTCGCGAATCACGCGGTTCGTGTCGAAATACACTTGCCAATAGTGCGCGTTGCTGCAGTACGGGCGCACAGCGAGCACCGGACCGGCGAGCGTGAACGTCAGGATTTCGACGTCGGGGGCGGGCTCTGCGAGTACGTTGGGGATTCTCGCCAGATTGGCTTTCAATGCGGCAATCGTCGCATGCACATCAACGCAGTGGTCGAGCTGCGCTTGCAGATCGACACGGCGGTAAGGGTTATGGCTGAAATTCTGGATGATATCTCCGAAGATTTTGCCGTTTCCAACGATGTTGCGGATGTTATCGAGAGTATTGATCGAGGTGACGAAAAGGCCGACTTCCTCGACCGTGCCCGTCACGCCTCCGGCGACGACGAAGTCGCCGACTTTAAAAGGCTGAAGGATAACGAGGAAGATGCCGGCGGCGAAATTAGCGAGCAGTCCGCTCCAGGCAACGCCGATAGCCACGCCGGCGGCGGCGATAAGCGCCGCGAGGCTGGTGGTCTGCACACCGAAGAAGCCGAGAATTAGGATTACCAGGACGATGTTCAGCAATGCAGCAACTGCGTTCTGGATGTAGCGGATGACGGTG
>Ga0182040_10001612_pt1 | contig 10493 bp, 8 predicted proteins | sample flu12Cox44000176_FD_125973 | JGI IMG/M metagenome (GOLD analysis project Ga0182040, IMG submission 125973) | Lab enrichment of tropical soil microbial communities from Luquillo Experimental Forest, Puerto Rico - flux8day.12C.oxic.44.000.176 | ecosystem: Environmental > Terrestrial > Soil >... | reverse complement strand
GCCTCCTTCACAGGGGTAACCGCTAACAGGGCATCCAGTTCATCGACGAAGTAGTTGAACAGCCGCCAGCCGTCTGCGAGCACCTCGCGGTCGATCAGCATGCAGATGTTGGCTTGGCCGCAATAGCTCCACATGGTGATGTTGATTCCGGTACCGTCGGCGATCTGGCCGGTGGAGTACCAGTTGGCGAGCTTCCAGTTATCAAGGTAGAGAGCCTCCTTCGGCCCGGGCACATTGGACAGCACCACGTTGCCGAAGAGACCAAAGCTTCCGCCCCTGCGGTGTACCGCCTTGCGGATGAGCGGGATCGCCCACGGCGGGACCACCTGCATTACCGAGCTGATGTCGGCGCCGGCCTCCTTTACCGCCTTGATGTGCTCCTTCATCTCCACGTTCGCCTCGTGGCTGGCCCGAAGCCGCTCGAGCGGGTCGGCGATGTCGCTGCGCAACCAGCAGAAGTCCTGGGTCGCGAAGTTGCCCCAACCTTCCCTGTCCGCAGGCCTTTCGCCGGCGAACGGGGTTGCGCCGATCAGTGGGTGGGCGTCCGGGTCGTAGTCCAGGTCGATCAGCAGCCGTCGTATCGCGCCCGCCACGCAGTTGCTAAATACGTCGTTGATCGTGACATCGAGCGCCTTGCTCACGGTGACAAACCGCTCGAGCGGGATGCTGTCACAGACAAAGGTGCGGCCCGCGCTGAGGGCGACGTTGATCGGCGTTTGGTGCATCTGTCCGGCCGACGGGTGGGGCGGCAAGCCGGCCGATTTGCGCTTCCGGTCCAGCGTGTATTTGTGCCACAGGCCCGTGGCGACCTTGGGCATGTTGCCGATCGAGACCTCGGGCCAGTCGCGCAAGGCCCGGCCGAGTCGGGCCGGCCACGACGGCAGGGGTGGCGGGTTGTAGGCGGGGGGATCGCCCGCCTTGACGCCCGGCTGTGGCTGATAGAACCGCTGCATCAGCCAAGAAGCACCAACGCCGTCGACGTAGGCGTGGTGCACCAGCATGACGATTGCGACCCTGCCGTCCGCGAGTCCCTCGACCACCCACGTCATCCACAGCGGCCGATTGCGGTCGAGTTGATAGGAGTAGATCGCCCCCATGAACTCGCACAGGCTCTTGTGGTCCGCGGGTGGCGGGCAGGCGACGCGGCGAACGTGATAGTGCAGCTCGAAGTCCGGATCTTCCACCCAGTAGGGGTGATTCAGGCCAAGCGGTGAGTCGAGGTACTTCCACCGCAGCATCGGCACCAGATGTATCCGGCGTGCCGACTCGGCGTAAAACCTTTCGAAAGACCAGCCCTCCGGATCGGTGGACGGATCGATGATCGCCACCTTGAAGGTGTGCATATAGGACTTCGATGTCTCCATGCCGAGCATGAACGAGTCGACACCGTTCAATCGCTTCATGACTGCACCTCGGCTATTTCGGAGTCGGGTAATCGATGAGCTCACTGTCCCGTTCCGCCTGGACCGACGTCTTGACAGCATCGGACAACTCTTTGACATTTCAGGACGGCGACGGGGATCGCAATCACAGCACCCAGTCAACCGGAGCAATCGATTGATTACTAGGACCAAGGACCCCGCCGGCCGGTGACTTCGTGCCCTGCTCTCAGGGCAGGGCGGGGTGTTCCAATGCGCAGTGGCGCGTCCTCTCAACGGCTGCCAGGACTTCGGACAGGAGAAACGGCATGACCAAACCGATTCCGCCGCTGGATCTTTCGTGGTTGCTGATCGAGTCACCCGCCGGCACGACGCACGTCGGTGCGCTGCTGCTCTTCAAAAAACCGGCAGGCCGTGCGCCCATCGTGCGCGAGATCGTGGACGCGTATCGGGCGTGCGCGCCGATGCCGCCGTTCAACTATGTCCCGGAGCTCCTGGGTCGCGGCGCGCCCCACTTCCGGGAGGTGACGAGCTGGGACCCGTACTACCACATCGGGCACCTGGCGCTGCCCGCTCGCGCCTCCTACGACGACCTGCTGCGGCTCGTCGCCGATCTGCACGAGCCGCAACTCGATCGTGACCGGCCGCTCTTTCGGTGCTGGGTGATCGATGGGGTGCCGGACGGAATGTTCGCGATCTACACCAAGACCCATCACTCCATCATCGACGGCGAATCGGGCCTCAAGCGGCTTTACGCGGGCCTGAGCACGACCGATCAACGCTCCGTTCCGACGCCCGCCTTCGCGCTCGGCGTGCCGGAGCCCGCGCCGCACCCGCCGACGCCACTCGCTGAGCGAGTCGCCGACTCGATCCGCGGCGCAATCGCGCAATTCGAGGCGCTCAACCAGGTTTCGATCGGCGCGGTGCGCAAGGTGTTCGCCGGTCTTTTGGGGTCGCACCTCGAGGGCAGCCTGCCGTTCGCGGCGCAGCACGCCCCGACCAACGAGCCGCTCAAAATCGGGCGCAGGTTCGCGACGCTGTCGCTGCCGCTCGAGGAGATGCACGAGGTCGGCCGGCACTTCGGGGCGACCCTCAACGACGTGGCGGCCACCGTCGTCGACGGGGGCCTGCATGCCTATCTACGCGAAACCGGCCGCGCCTTTGCGCACCCGCTCATCGCGATGTGTCCGGTGTCCCTGCGTGCCAAAGACGATGCGGCGATCGGCACGCGAGTCTCGGCGATGTTCGTGCGACTCGGCGAGCCCGGCGCGAGCATGCCGGAACGCATCCGCCAGGTGGTGGACTCGGTCGCCACGTGCAAGAAGGAACTCGGCCGCATGTCCAACGAGGCGGCGATGACCTACGCGGTCGGGCTCGTAACCCTCGCGGGCCTTGGGGCGTCCACGCACCTGGACCGCGTCGCGCACCCGGCGTGCAACCTCGTCATTTCCAACGTGGCGGGCGCCAAGGAGACCCGCTACCTCAACGGCGCCCGCCTCGTCGGCATCTACCCGGTGTCCGCGCTCGCCGCCTCGATCGGGCTCAACGCCACGCTGGCGTCCTACCACGACAGCATGGACTTCGGGTTCGTCGCCAACAGCGCGGCGTTCGACGACCTACCGCAACTCGCCCGCTGCACGCTGCAGGCCTACGAGGAGCTAAGGGACGCGGCGGGAATGCGACCGGCGCGCCCAAAGCGTGCAGCTTCCCGTCACGCCAAGGTGTCCTGAACTGTCAAGAATATGTCCTGCGAGGTCAAGCAATTCGCTTTGACCGTGTCACACAGTGACAGCAGAAGAAGTAAGAACCAATCCGGACCGGAGGTTCGAAATGACCGAGATCACCGGCGGCGAATTGTTCGCCCGCGCACTGCAGGCGGAAGGGATCGAATTCCTGTTCGGCCTTCCGTCACCGGAAATCGATCCGCTGCTGGCGCAATTGCAGGCGCACGGCATCCGGATGGTGCCGGTGCGCCACGAAGCGGCCGGCGTGCATATGGCTGAGGGTCTGTACAAGACGACGGGCAAGGTCGCGGCGGTGCTCGGCAATCCCGGCCCCGGCTCGGCGAACCTTCTCCCCGGAGTCGTCACCGCGTTACACGAGGGAATCCCCGTGCTCGCCATCACTTCCCAGCACCGGCTCGGCATCGTCTACCCATCACCGCCGTCGACTTTTCAGGGCCAAGACCAACTGGACCTCTTCCGGCCGGCGGTCAAATGGGGTGGGCCGATCTTCGAGTGGGCGCGCATCCCCGAGGTGCTGCGGCTGGCATTCCGCGAGATGCATAGCGGCCGGCCGGGTCCGGTCCATGTGGAGTTGCCGGCGCCGATCCTGTATGAGACGGGCGATCCGAGCACCGCACCCGTGTGGCCGCCCGCGGCCTACCGGCTGGGGCCGCCGCAGCCGTCGGACCGCCAGCTCGATGACGCCGCGGCGCTTCTTGCCGCCGCCGAGCGCCCGGTCGTGTTCGCCGGCAGCGGCGCCGACCGCGCCGACGCTCGCGCCGCCGTGCTCGAGGTCGCCGAGCTCCTGCGCTGTCCGGCGGTCAGCTCGATGGCGGGCCGAGCCAGCGTCCCGGCCGATCACCCCAACTATGTCTTCGGGTTCGGTCCGGCGGGCGACCTCGCGCGCCGCGAGGCGGACGTGCTTCTCGTGGTCGGCTCGCGGATGGGCAACCTCGACGTCCCCTACGACACCTATTGGGGCGATCCCGAGGGCAAACGGCTCATCCAGATCGACATCGATCCGCGCCACTTCGGCGTTACCCGGCCCCTGCACCTCGGCATCCTCGCCGACGCCCGGGCAGCGCTCGACGGCATCGCCGCACGACTGCGCGCGACCGACCTCGGCACGCGCGACGGCGCGGACCTGGCCCGCTACCGCCAACTCGACGAGCAAGTGCGCACGCAGATGGCCGCGCCGATCCTCCAATGGCAGGGACCGGGCATCCACCCCGCCCATGCACTCGGCGCGATCGGCGCGGCGTTCGGACCGGACGCCGTGTACGCCACCGATGGCGGCAACACCTCGCTGTGGGCCTACAACATGCTGCCGCCGACGCGGCCGCGGTCGTATCACTCGATCCTCGAACTCGGCATGCTCGGCACCGGCATCCCCTCGGCGATCGGCGCCAAGCTCGGCGCGCCCGATCGCGAGGTCGTCTGCGTCACGGGCGACGGCGCCGCGGGCTTCAACATCATGGAGCTCCAGACCGCCGCGCGCGAGGGCATCGACATCACGGTCATCGTGTGCGCCGAGGGCTCCTGGACCATGGAGGAACTCAACGAGCTACAGCTCTACGGCACCACCTTCGGCACCAGCCAGGGTGAGATCCGATGGGACGTCGTCGCCCAGGGGCTGGGCTGCCACGGCGAATACGTGGAACGCATCGAGGACCTTGACGCGGCGCTGCGGCGCTCGCGGGACCACGTCGGCCCGAGCCTGGTCTGCCTACGCACCGACCACGACGCCAATCTCGCCATACCCGCCGAAATGCTGGGCCGCTTCTTCGAGGTCTACTCTGGACCGGCGAAGCCGGCCACCGTCTAGGAGGATCGCGGCGAGATGAAGGCAGTAACCTGCACCAACGCGAAGCTCGAGGTGGTCGACGGGCCCAGCCCGACGCCGGCCAAGGGACAGTTGCTGATCGACGTCCTGAAGTGTGGCATCTGCGGATCGGACCTGCATGCGCGCCACCATTGCGACGAACTCGCCGAAGTCATGGCCGAATCGGGATACGACGCCTTCATGCGTTCGAATCAGCACGTCGTGTTCGGGCACGAGTTCTGCGGTGAGGTGGTCGATCACGGCCCCGGCACGCGCAAGGCCCCGCGGAGCGGCACACCGGTCGTTGCCCTGCCGCTGCTGCGGCGCGGCAAAGAGGTGCACGCGATCGGGCTGTCGACGATGGCGCCGGGCGCCTATGCCGAGCAACTGGTCGTCGAGCAGTCGCTGACGTTTGCCGTTCCGAACGGGCTGACCCCCGAGATAGCCGCCCTGACCGAGCCGATGGCCGTCGCATGGCACGCCGTCCGGCGCGGCGAGGTGAGCAAGCGCGACGTCGCAATCGTGATCGGCTGCGGGCCGATCGGTCTCGCGGTGATCTGCATGCTCAAGGCGCACGGGGTGCGCACCGTGATAGCGAGCGACTTTTCTGCGGGTCGCCGCGCGCTGGCGACCGCCTGCGGGGCCGATATCGTGGTTGATCCCGCACAGGACTCGCCCTATACAACGGAGGCGGGCCGCGGACACTTAAAAGGCGTCCTCGAGGCGTTCGACCTGGCGATCGGCATGGTCGAAAAGCTCCACAGGCTGCGGCTGCCCTGGTGGCACGTTTGGCGCGCCGCCGAGGCCGCCGGCGCCGCAACTCCCAAGCACCCCGTCGTCTTCGAATGCGTCGGCGTCCCGGGGATCATCGACGGCACCATCACGAGCGCGCCGCTGTTCTCGCGCGTCGTCGTGGTCGGCGTCTGCATGGGCGCGGACCACATCCGCCCGTCGATGGCGATCAACAAGGAGATCGACCTGCGCTTCGTGCTCGGCTACACCCCGCTCGAGTTCCGCGACACGCTGCACATGCTCGCCGACGGCAAGGTCGACGTCACGCCGCTGATCACCGGGACGGTCGGGCTGCCCGGCGTCGAGGCCGCATTCGACGCGCTCGGCGACCCCGAGGCGCACGCGAAGATCCTGATCGACCCCAAGAGCGACGCCGCGAGCCCGCAGCCAGTGGGCTGAACACGCCGCTGATATCGGGATCGGTAGCGACACGGGCGGGCCGGCATTTTCGCATGCCGACGGCTATCTCGCGGTGGATGCTTAAGCCTTTCCAGACGGTGGGTTCGATCTCGAACCCGACGCAAGACCCGCGCAAGGATCACGCAAGGTGGCCGTCGCAGCCTCGAGGTAACCGACGAACGCAGTCGCTTACTCCGACGAAGGCAACGCCACCATGTTTCCCAACCTCCGCAGATGGTCAGCGCTGACCCTCACGGCCGTGCTGCTGACGCCACTAGTCGCCGCATGCTCGAGCGGCTCCCCGAGATCGGACGGTCCCCCGTCGCACACGCTAAACGCGGCGCCCGGCCCGTTTTTCCCGGAATGCGGCGGTGTCAGTGACCAGACCGTCACCAGGCTGACCGGGGTGGCTGGGCCGCTCACAACAGCCCGCACCTCGGTGGGCTGTCAGTGGCTGGGCGGCGGCGGTGTCCGGGGACCGGTGTTCGCGTTCAACTGGTTTCGCGGCAGCCCGATCGGCCGTGAACGCAAGACCGAGGAGCTGAGCGGCGCCAGCGTCACCGACATCGACATCGACGGGCACAACGGCTTCGTCGCGATCCGCGCCGACGCCGCATTCAGCTTCTACTACTGCGACGTCGGCATCCAGTACCAGGAAGACTTCATCGACTGGTCGATCAGCTTCCGCAAAAAGCCATCCCGCGATCTCTGCGACGTCGCCAAAGAGCTTTCCCGGCAAACGATTGAGGCCGCGAGATGACGGGACCGATGACCATCTCGATGACGCGCCGCATTCTCGCCGTCTTCATCACCGCCGTCGCGACGGTAGCGATCCTGGCGGGATGCACCAGATCTGTAGCCGGCATCGCGGTCCCCGCCGGGCCGGGTAACCCAAATCGCCAGGAGAATTCGGCGCAGCAATACCCAAACCTACTTAAGGAATGCGACGCGCTGGACCGAGCGTTGATCGCCAAGACCGTCGGCGCCGACCCGGGGGCTATCTCGAACCAGTTCGTCGGCGCGATCTGCCGGTGGCAGGCCGCAAACCCCGCGGGGCTGATCGACATCACCCGGTTCTGGTTCGAGCACGGCAGCCTCGACAACGAACGCAAGACCGCCGAGAAGCTCAAGTATCAGGTCCGAAACCGCTCCATCGCCGGCGTGGACTCGATCCTGATGCGAACCAACGATCCCAACGCCGCCTGTGGGGTGGCCAGCGCCGCCGGCGGGGTAGCCGGCTGGTGGGTCAACCCGCAACGACCGGGCATCGACGCCTGTGGCCAAGCCGTGAAATTGATGGAGATGACGCTGGCCAATAACGTCTAAGCGGCACAACGGAATTCCACCCATCACCCCAGAACCTAGGCCGCGGGTTCGATCTCCAGACCGACGTGCACCTTGTCGATGCCGCCGCGCACGATCGAGTGCGCATAGAACCACCAGGCGTGGTACCAGTACCGCTTGAGCACGGCGTTGTACACCCGCCGCGTCTCGGACTTCGGCAGGACGCGGGCGATCCCTTCAACCGGCTCGCTCTTCGGCTTGCCCAACGATCCACTCCTGGCGATCGTGACCCTGGGTGTGTTGCGGATCCGCCTGACTTTCCACGAGCCGTCGTCGGTAATGGCGAGGAGCTTGTCCCCCTCGGGCACCCCCCAGATCGCCGTCGGTTTCGGGCGGCCATCCTTGGTGAAGGTCGTCAAGAGCAGGTACTTGGACTTGGCGACGTCCTTGAAGCTGAGAGCCACGCTTATTCCTTATCTATGGATGGGTGCTCCTGCACGGTACCGTCGTCACCACCCCAACCCCTAACCGCGGGCAGTTGATTTTTAGCGATCGCCCAATTTAGGGTCCGTTGATGGCCAGGGACTCCACCACTCGCGACATGCTGATAGACGCGACGATTCAGATCATGGTCGAGGAGGGTTACGCCGCGGCGACGTCGCGCCGGGTGGCGGCCAAAGCCGGTGTCAAACCGGCACTGGTGCACTACTACTTCCCCACGATGGACGGGCTATACCTGGACGTCTTCCGTCGCGGCGCCGCCGCCTACCTGGAGCACCAGCAGAAGGCGTTGGCCTCCGACCGCCCATTGCACGCCTTCTGGGACACGCTCATCGAGCCCAAGGACACCCGGCTGCTGCTGGAGTTCATGGGACTTGCCAACCATCGCAAGGAGATTCGAGCGGAGATCTCGGCGTTGCACGAGACGTGGCGCGAGATGCAAATCACCGCGCTGAACTTCATCGTGCGCGAACATGGCGTCGACACAAGCGAATTCCCGCCCGCGGGCCTCGCGGTCGTCATCGCGGCGATCGGTCGGACCCTGATTCTCGAGCAGGCGCTCGGGACCAAAGGCGGGCACGACGAGGCCGTCGCACTGGTCAACCGATTCATCGACCGATTCGAGATGCCAGAGTAGGCGCGTTAGGGCAGCACGACCCGCAGCCGCTCCCAGCCGCGGACGGTGGATGTCGACGCCAATTGCGCCGTCTCGTAGTCGATGTCCCATTCGGGCCAGCGGTTGAGGATCTCGTCGAGCGCGACGCGACCCTCCAGCCGTGCCAGGTTTGCCCCGAGGCAGTAATGCACGCCTTTGCCAAAGGTGATGTGCGAGATGTTGTCCCGGTGGATGTTGAACGTGTCCGGATCGGTGTAGCGGCGGGGGTCGCGATTAGCGGCACCGAACAGCAGCAGCATGGCGCTGCCGGCCGGAACGGTGGTGCCGTAGCACTCGAAATCCTTAGCCATCCAACGGGCGACGTGGGGCCCGGTGGGCTCGAACCGTAACGTCTCGTCGACGGTGCGGTTCAGCAGCGACCGATCCCGGTGAATTTCTCTGCGCTGGTTGGGATGCTCGGCGAGCACCTTGGCCAGCCAGCCGATCAGCCGACCGGTCGTCTCGTTGCCCGCACCGGCGACCACCTGCGTGTAATGCAGCACTTCCTTGCGGGTCAGTTTGCGATGCACGCCCTGCTCGTCGTCGAACTCGACATTGAGCAGCGTCGTCATCAGGTCGTCTGACGGGTTCTTGGATCGCCATTCGACGTAGTCGGCGTAGATCCGGCCATCGGCGATGGAGTTCGCGTCGGCGACCCGTAGCGGCGCGCCGGGCTTGGTGCGCAGGTTGGCGTCGTTGGCGTCGCGAACCGAAATCTGATCAGACTCGGGGATTCCCAGCAGCATGCCGATCACTCGCATCGGCATCATGGAAGCGAGCTCGGCGATGATGTCGAAGCCTGAGGACCCGACGAGCGGGTCCAGGCACCGGATGCAGTACTGCCGGATCTGGTCCTCGATCTCGGCCATTCGGCGCGGCGTGAACACCCTCGACATCAGCCCGCGCAGCATGGTGTGTTCGGGCGGGTCCTGAAACATCATGACCCCGCCGGGCATGTCGAATTTCGACTGGACCAACTCGAGGATGTCGCTACGGCGGCTGGAGAAAGTCTCCCAGTTGGCCAATCCCTGTTCGACATCGGAATGCCTTGATACCGCCCAGAAGTCGTACCGCTCGTTGTGGTAGATGGGCGCCTCTTCACGCAGCCGCGCATAGACCGGATACGGGTCGGCGATGATGCCGGTGTCATAGGGGTCGTAGTAGACATCGGTGTCGTTCGCAAGGGTCATCGATGCTTCCTTTACTTCAGACAGCTGCCGGCGTCCACGGGGAGCGCGACGCCGGTGATGTAGCGCGCTTCGTCGGAGGCCAGGAACAACACAGCGTTGCTGATGTCTTCGGGAGTTACCCATGGAATCGGCAGGAAGTGGAAGCTCTGGCACACGGGCGCGAGGTCGTCCGGGCCGGGGTTCTCCAACTCCGGCCGAAAGGCGCGGTAGGTGGCCTCGTTCAGCAACAGCGGCGTGTTCACGTGCGTCGGGAGCACGGCGTTGACACGGATCATGCGCGGACCCAATTCGACCGCAAACGAACGCATCAGCCCGATCACACCGTGTTTGGCCGCGACGTAGTGGCCCATGTTCGGATGGGCCTTGAAACCGGCCACCGAGGACGTCAGGACGGTCGCTCCACCGCGATTGCCTGCCAGGATGTGCGGGACGCCGGCCTTCACCGTCTTCCAAACGCCACTGAGGTTGACGTCGATCATCTCCTGCCACACCGCCTCATCGCCCTTGTGCAGCTTTCCCACCCTGGTACCGATGCCGGCGTTCGCAACGATGACGTCCAGGCGCCCCAGTTGTTCGACCCCGCTGTCGACGGCGGCTCGCAACGCGTCGAAATCACGAACGTCGACTTCGGCGGTCACCACGCGGCCCCCGGCGTCCTTGACCAACCCCGCGGTGGTGTCGAGGTCTTCGGGCGTCGCCGCGGGTGCCGGCGATCCCTCGAATTCGCGGCAGATGTCGACGGCGATG
>Ga0182040_10001609_pt1 | contig 10499 bp, 11 predicted proteins | sample flu12Cox44000176_FD_125973 | JGI IMG/M metagenome (GOLD analysis project Ga0182040, IMG submission 125973) | Lab enrichment of tropical soil microbial communities from Luquillo Experimental Forest, Puerto Rico - flux8day.12C.oxic.44.000.176 | ecosystem: Environmental > Terrestrial > Soil >... | reverse complement strand
GACTGCGTGTGGGAGGGGTGGCCGCGAGCCGCCGTTCGACGTAGCGGCGGATCGAGTCTACGGTTATCTTGCGCGAGCGGCCGTCGAGGAATGAGTCAATCTCTCCCGCAGCGATCAGTTCGTAGCCTCGCGTGTTACTGCAAGCGAGTAATCTCCACGCGACCTTCGGCTTAACGACTAACGCGCCTTCCCAATCGGAAAGCCCAGTGTTGTGAATGGACATGTGCCCGTTTCCCGCGATTGATGCCGGACTTGGGCAAATGAACACGACTTGCCGGAGAATATAAGGGACAGATCGTTCGAAAATTTTACGAGCTTTGTCCCCTGAGTGCCGTCGCGGGTAGATTTCGCTTTTCGATTTTTTTTACATAATCCGCGTCTGTGTGGATGCCGCTCAATGCGGTCACAATGGCTGCTACGTGCAGGTGATATGGGCGGTTGAGCTCTTTGCGGAATCGGCGGACCAGGGTGCTCGCGGCGAGGCGTTGCAGCTCAAACCGTGCGCCGCTTTTTGCTCGCTGCGGCGCGCTCAGGATTTTTTCAGGCATTGAGTCGAGCGACGCTGCAGCGGTGTCCAGTAGCTCTGCCAGCGGCTTGACAGTCTCCGACCGATGCGGGCTCTGCACGGTCGGGCATGGCTGAAACGGTGTGACTGCCTCCCGCGCTTCGTCGTGGGCGGCGAGCGCGACGGACGGCTGCGGTCCTTTTCGGAGCAAGCGCGCCAAGGCCCGCGCTTTGGCGGAAGCTTCATGAAAGTGTGCGCGGAGCTCCGCGGGGCGCCGCATGAGAACGGGCATTCCCTTAATCGCGGTTTTTTTCTGTTCTACAGAATAGATAGCTTGAAAGAGGTAAGGCCCTAATAAGAAGGGCGACTTGTTTCTTTCGCGACCTTTTTTATTATCCTGTTCGTTATTGTGCTGCTCCAAAATGCGAAGCACGGGCACTAACTCGCAAGATTCGAGAACCTTTTCGATCTTTGTTGCAATATCAATCCACAGGCGCGCTGGACGCCGATTTCCGTGGGATGCGAGGAACGATCCTGGTAGCTCACCGCTGAGCCAAGCCTTTTCCGTGGGGAGTTGCTGGAAGGACGTTGGTATGAGCACCCCCGCAGGCGCCCCGCAATATGGTCGCGGCGGAAAGCCGGTGCGGAACCGGCCGTGTCGGGAGCTACCCTATCCGCCGCTATTCAATCTTATCACGCGCCCCGAAGGGGGACGATCCTGCCGTGCCCGGTCCGCGCAGTGGCGCAGAACGTCGCCCATTGCTGCGGCCGGCAGCGCTTCTCGAACATGATAGGCCGCCTCGATCGGGTTTCCGACCGGTTTTGCACTCGGTACCCGCTGTCCGCGTGGCGGTGCGCCTGCACAACATCGGGCTGAGCCAATGCGGACCGAGATGCGAGGATTTGTTAGTATTTCTGTTGGTATTGGCTAAACCGAAATGGAAAACAATGTAGCAAAATCAATTAATTGATTGGCTAATTCGATTGCCTCCACGGCACCAGCGTTTCGGCTTTTGCGGACCGCAATTGGGGCTTGCTGACGCAGTGCATGTCAAGATTCTCGCAACAACCATTCAGCCTTAATTTCTTTTTCACTCCACACTTTCAGATGGTTGCCGCGGCGAATGGTATTAAGGTCGCGTCCACACGTCGTCGTGTACGGCCGCTGCCACATATCTTCGTATGTCGCTCCGAGACCGTGGACGTTATCTTGAGCGGCCCAGTGTAGCGGGAAGGTGCCATCTTTTTTAGGGGGCGGCACTCTAATTGGCTCCATCCAGTCTCCCGCCCTTCGAATCCAGCCCCTGCTCTTTTTTACTGACAATGATATTGAGCGCAGGACCTGACCCAACGTTTCTGTATCTGCCAGCCAGACGCACTATCGTAGACAAATACCAATGCTGGCTTTACTCCTGTTATTTGATCATACCTACCCTTGAAGATTGTGAATGCCAGCGATGCCCCGGAAACGAGCAAGGCAACCACTGAGAGGAGGTCTTTTTGCTTCGAGGGACATTACCCGGATCCTCTTCGGGCCTTCATCGTGGGAACCGCATGGACGCCAACCCGTCGTAGGGGCGGTGTCCCGGCGGGGCTCGAGTCGCCTAACCCCGCTCTTGTATACAACAAGCCGGCTGTGCTGCGCAGCGGGTTTGCGATCGAGGACGTGCACCGCGCCGTTAAAATCTTGGTTGCCTCGCGTGGCATCGCTGCCACCGCTAAAAAGCGGTTGAACACCAATGAATGCATGACGGGCGTGAAATTGTAGACGAGTACGTCCAAGGCTGTAGCCTTCCAACGCGTTTTTCGCGATCAAGACCCTCTAAAATTCCCCTCTGACCCATTCCGGACCCGTACCGCCATCCCGAGTGTGTGGTATCTTGCGTGCTGTCGACCGCTGGCGACTTCGTCCGCAATGCGCATCCGGATCATGGTTGCCCATGCTACTATGACACAAAGCATGAAATGTCCTTCGACTGATGCCGGAGACGTGCCTTGGCCAGCGAACGCGTAACGCGTCGGCTCACGGCCGTTCTTGCAGCCGATGTTGCCGGGTACAGTCGCCTCGTGGGAAGCGATGAGGAAGCCACGCTCGCCCAATGGAAGGCACATTGGCACGCCCTCATAGAGCCTAAAGTCAGGGAACACCACGGGCGAATAGTCAGGGTCATCGGGGACGGAGTGCTCGTCGAATTCGCAAGCGTTGTCGAGGCTGTGCGCTGCGCGGTTGAGGTCCAACGCGGGATGGCTGCGCGCAATGCCGACGTGCCGCAAGATAAACGGATCGAGTTCCGCATAGGCATCAACTTCGGTGAACTCATTATTGACGGCGGAGATTTTTGGGGCGACGGCGTGAACATAGCGACACGTTTGGAGGCCATGGCGGAGCCCGGTGGGATTTGCGTTTCCGGCCGGGTGCAGGAGGACGCGCAGGGCAAGCTCGACATCGTGTTTGAGGATGCGGGCGAGCAGCAGCTAAAGAACATTGCGCGGCCGGTGCGCGTCTATCACGTTCGGCTTGGCGAAGCAGCGAAGGCGCCACGGGAGCTGGCGCTCCCAAGTAAGCCGTCAATCGCAGTCCTCCCATTCGACAACATGAGCGCCGACCGAGAGCAGGAATATTTTTGCGATGGAATCGTTGAGGACATTATTACCGGGCTCTCCCGCATACGGTGGCTGTTTGTCATCGCTCGCAACTCAAGCTTCGTCTACAAGGGACGCGCACAGAACCTTAAGCAGATTGGACGCGAGCTGGGCGTGCGATACGCGCTCGAAGGGAGCGTCAGGAAAGCTGCAAACCGGATGCGCATCACCGCGCAACTGATCGAGGCCGAGACCAACGCACATCTCTGGGCTGAACGCTACGATCGCCCCATCGACGACATCTTCGCGGTACAAGATGAGATCACGATGTGCGTGGTGGGTGCCATCGAGCCGAGCCTGAGGAAGGCGGAGATCGAGCGCGTCCGGCGTCAACGGCCAAGCAATCTCAACGCGTATGATCTGGTCTTGCGATCTCTGCCTTTTGTCTATTCCCTGATGCCGAAGCACGCTGAGAGCGCCATGCCGCTACTGCGCGACGCGCTGAAGCTCGAGCCTCATTACGGTCTTGCGCATGCGCTTCTGAGCTGGTGCTTTCACGTTCGCTTCAACCGTGGAGGAGCGCGTGAGGCGGACCGCGTCGGCGCTATCCGCCATGCACACGAGGCGATCGCGCACGGCGGCGACGATGCGACCGCGCTTGCCGTCGCAGCTTTCGTAGTAGCGCTTGACGAGCATGATGCGACCACGGCACTAAATCTCTTCGATCAAGCCTTGACACTCAGCAATTCCAATATTTTTGCGCTCACCGGCAGCGCCGTGACACTGGCCTGGATGGGCAATACCGGAAAAACTATTGAACGGGCGAAACAGTCGCTGCGTTTCAGCCCCTTCGATTCTCTGAACTTCAGAGCCCACTCGGCGGTGTCAATTGCCCATTTCTACTCCGGGCAATACGCCGAGGCGGTGGACGAGGCTCGCGCTGCGATCGGCTCCAACCCAGCTTTCACTATTCCGCGCGCGGTGCTCGCTGCTTCCCTGTTGCGGGTAGGACGCATAGAGGAAGCCAGGCTTGCCGCTCGGTCGGTGTTGGACTGCGAGCCATCCTTCAAAATCCAGAAACTTTCCCATGTTGCGCTGGAACCGGCGGTATTCATCGCGCTTTCGGACGCCTGGCGTGAGCTTGGCTTACCGAAGTAATCATCAAGTCCGCAAAAGCCGGAGAACGTCGCAGCTCTGATCAACATGGGATAGAAAAGCAGGCTAACCCATCATGGGTCGTTAGCAACGATAGGCGGAGCGGGCTCCAATTTAGGTTGCAGGGGTGCCGCTCCGGAACTGATCACGCTCGCAACAACTTGGCCGAGCTGTTGATACGCGTCCAAAAGTTTTGGCCCATGCAAAGTATGTTTGTTGTGAGTGGGATGGGGATGGCCTGCTCCGGCGCTCGCATTCGCGTACTCTTGAAACGGATAGCACACGTGTTTGCTCGTTCCATTGGCTTGCTGAATGACATACTCAAGATTATCTGTAAAAAACGGGTCGGCGCTGATAATGATGGCGGTGTGATTGCTCCCGGCAAAGTTGCCTAGCTCGGATTGGATAGTGGTTTTGTCGCGAGCCTGGTATATGTGTCCTCCATCACTTGGCCACCGTAGCGATTCATCAGCGCCTACCGAAGAGTCCGGGTTGATGAGCAGCGCGATCTGAGCAAGTGGGAAGTTATGTGCATGTGCTGCGCTCTTGCCTGTCAGATGATCGAGCCGATCAGCGTTGTGCCCAAATGATTCCAAGGTCACGCCGCCGTAAAAGCTTGCGGGTGGCGCGGTGCCCGGGAAATTAGACGTGGTTCCCCCGACAAGAGAGAAAAAGGGTTTTGCCTGCCCGTGCTGGTTGCCGTAGGACCATGCTGCACGCGCTGCCGCAACACCTCCAACGGTTACGATATGGGTTACGCTTCCATTGGCATTTAAATTACTGACCGCTGTCGTGAGACTGCCTTGGGAAAACCCCACGCTCTCCTGAAGAGCTCCGGATACATACCAGCCTGCATGAACGCCTAAACCACCGGTAAAGGCGGCTTCCCAGGGGGCGTTAGTTCTGAAAGCAATAGTTGATATGACCGCAATGCCCGGCATCTGTTCCTCCCAATCGACTTACGACAAGTGCGGCGTGCCGCGCAATCCGCGAAGTACATATACCATAGGAAATTCGAGTCCTGAAGTACCTTCGCCGAACCCACTCTAGTCATAGACCCTCCCGCATCAAAACACGACAAAACCGCCACCGTAGGATGGCGGTTTTGCTGAGCGCTAATCTTCGCGCTCGGCCGAAGTGCGGCGCGTGTAGCGCGGGCGCTTCGCCGTGAACGTCGATCGAGTAGATCGAGGAGACGTTTCCAGCAATTCCGCGGCTTCGTGGAGGAGCTGAATCGCAAAGTTGACCTTGCGGGCAACCTGCGACTGCGTGCCTGTTTGCGTAGGCATAAGACTGAGAAGTCTAAGGCTTGATAAAGCGACCTGCCCGAGCAGCAGCTCACGGCATGAGAGAAGCAATCTGCTGTCGGAAGTCGGCGGGTCAAGGGTCTCGAGGAGAGACGTGCATCGCCCTTGATGCGGCGAAGCGACGGCTATACTGAAAAATGCTGTGCGGCTAGCGAGGAAGCGGGAGGGGCGCGGCGTTCCTTCAAACCGGCGATGGGCCGCGCGCCTCCTCGAAATGGGAACTCCGAAAAACGGGATTTCGACTTGTTTTGTTCTTCCGTGTCCAGCATGTGCATCGCGCTTTCGGCAAGTCGCTTCTGGTCGGCGGTGTTCTGCGTAAAGTTCTGCCATTTTCAACGAAGACCAACCTGGTGCTTTCATTGCGGAAAGATGGTGCTTCCGCGCGTGATCAATCTGCGGATGACACCAGCCCAGCGAAGGGGCGTTCTGCATCGGTATTGCCGTCTTCATTATCGCTGTGCTGGCTCTTGCATTACGGTGAGCCATTAGTACGGCTTCCGGCGAACGAGCTAATTTGTGCCTGCGGCAAAAGAAAACCCCCGGCAAACTCAACGCGCCGGGGGCTACTCATGTCGCCGGTCGATCGGGGGGGCTGGGGAGGGACCAGCGACGTGATGCCGGGAATATAGGTTCATCCCACTATCAACCCGAAATCACGAATTGGTCATCATCAAGGGGACGGAAGCTCCAAAGAAAACAGCGCATTCCACAAATTCCCGATAAGCCTAAGCGGATGCCGCACCGTGCGGCGTCAGCGACAATTGACGCGGCTCTTCAGGTCCGAGAGGCACAAGTATGCTGCCGATGTGGGTCTTGGCATTACCTATCTGGCTCGTCGTCTGCATTGTTCTTTATGCCCTCGCGACTCTCCATGTCGCGATCAGGTATCGGGAGGCGCGGAACTTTCTTGCAGGGGCTTCCTTTGTTAGCTCGGGGACATGTTGGTATCTTTGGGCGACTGGTGTATCACTTCCGATTGTTTTGCCTTACGTTGGGACCGTTTCCATTGAGACACCGGAGATCAGCGGTCAACGCCATCGTTCATGCCGGTTTATTCTTGCTTTGCTTCTATTTCGGGTTTCATCAGCAAGCCAAAGTGACATAAAGGTGCAGGGTAGCATGATAAAAGCAGGGAGATGACGATGATGCTAAGTGACGCGGCGCTGACGGGGCTTGCATCTGCCTCATGAGCAGAGACACGCGACAAACGATCCGTGCGTCGCAGCGCCTTCCGTGATTACTCCGGCTTGATGCCCGCGAACTTGATCACCTTCGTCCACTTGTCGATATTTTCGGCGATGAACTCGGCGAACTGGTCCGGTGAGTTCGGCGGCACCGCTACGGCACCGAGCTCAACGATCCGTTGCTTGATATTCGGGTCGAGCACTGCCGCGTTGGTCACTTTGTTGAGGACCCCGATGATCTCGGGCGGCGTGCCTTTAGGGACGCCGAAGCCGATCCAGCCGGCGGCCTCGTAGCCCTTGAGGAAGCTGTCGATCGTCGGCACATCCGGCAGGAACGGAAGCCGCTCAGTCGTCGTTACGCCCAGCGGCCGGAGCTTTCCGGCCTTGATCTGCGGCAGTGAGGTCGGCGTAACGTCGAACATCACCTGGACCTGCCCTGCGACGAGATCGGTCACCGCCGGCGTCGAGCCCTTATAGGGGATATGCATCAGGTCTACACCGGCCATGAACTTGAACAGCTCTCCCGCGATATGCTGCGGGCCGCCGATGCCCGCTGAGGCCATGTTCAGCTTGCCGGGGTTGGCCTTGGCGTAGGCGATGAACTCGGGAATGGTTTTGGCCGGCACCGATGGGTGGACCTCCATGATCAGCGGAACGCTCTCGATCAGCCCGACTGGCGCAATGTCGCGGACAAAGTCGAAGCTGAGCTTCTCATAGAGCGCGACGTTGATCGCGTTCTGCGAGTTCACCAGCAGCAGCGAGTAGCCATCGGGCGGCAAGTGAGTCACGGCTTCGGTTGCGATGTTGCCGGCGGCGCCGGGGCGGACCTCGACGAGGAATTGCTGGCCAAGCTTTTCCGACAGGAACTGGGCGACCAGACGCGCGACAATGTCGGATGAGCTGCCCGCCGCCTGGCCGACGATAATTTTCACTGGACGCGACGGATAGGCCTGCGCCCTTGCAAATCGCGACGCCGCCGGCAGCGCGGCAGCGCCCCATGCCAGATGCAAGAATGTGCGGCGGGGAAGTTTCATACCATTCCCTCCCTGAATCCAATGCGGAGTGCGGCCCACGAGCTTGGACGCCAATACGATCAGATTACGACGATTGCCCAGGAAGACGGAAGTGCGACGTCGCCTATTCGTACGAAGTGGTCGCCACCCTGTGCCGAAGGTGTGTACCGAGCACGGAAATCACATCCACCTGACAGCGAACCAGATCGGTCCCCACCGCCGATCCCGTCAGTGATAGACAAGAACCGGAATGCTCGTGTGCGTCAACACTTTTGCGGTTACGCTACCGAGCACTATCGCTGCAATCCCGCTCCTCCCGTGTGAAGCCATCACAATGAGGTCGCAGCCTTTATCCTTTGCGGCGGCGATTATCGCTTTGTATGGGTGATCTTGAATCAGTTGTACGGTCTCGCACTGCACGCCAGCGGCCTTCGCATCATCGGCCACTCCATTCAATATTGACGCGGCGTGCTCCCTCGCATGCCTGGCGTACTCCTCAAATGCAGCGGACATCAGGTTCACCCTCGAAGCAGGCACATCACTGGGATTGAATGAAGCTTCAACCGTGAGAGCAGTAACCTTCGCTCCGACCGCTTTAGCAAGCGATAACCCATGTACGACGGCTTTGTGTGCCAGTTGCGAGCCATCAGTCGGAATCAGAATATGTCGATACATGCGGCTCTCCTGATCGCTCCATTAATTTCACTCGGCCGCCGGTGCAAGCCTCTGCTTTTGCACTCCGTACAGGTCTTCGCACTACTTAGTCCAGATGGGTCGGCTTAGTCGTGAGCGAAGCGATCGTCTCCTCGTTCGGACAGTATTTCGGCCAGCTTGCGGCTTTTGGCTGGTCCTCAAGCTCATGCGCGCACAATTGCTTGCTGTCGCAGCTTGAGCAGCAGCGCTGAAGGTCGCGCATCAGCGCAGGATCCACGCTGGTTGGGTCAAGCCGAAGTGTCTCTAATCGGCGGTTGAGCAGATCAGCCGCTGTTTCGTCTTGACTGGCAAGAATGCGAAGATCGGCAGTCGAAATTTCGAGATCCTGCGCTACGCGCGCCACTTCCAACGCGTCGCAATTGGCGAGTGCATTGATTGCTTTGCTTCGTCGCCAAAAGGCTCTCACCGCTTCAGTAAATTTAGCCATTAGCTCAACAAGCGGACTTGATTGCTGTTTGGCCTGCATAATGGCCTCCAATAAGCCAAATGGCTCCGACCAATCTTTCTCACAGTTCTCCGTTAGCTTTAATCAGCCGGGGCGTGGAAATCAGTTGTAGTCTCGGCGAAATCTCGCACGCAACCTTTACGGCTTTCGCATTGCGAGCACTGCCTCTGAGGATGACGAACCAAGGCGGGATCAGAGAGGGTCAGCTCATATGGGTCCAGATCCAGGACGACCATACGGCGAGCCAACTGGTTGGCGTCACTTTGGATGCGCATCAGGAGTGTGCGGAGAAAATCTCCAGATAGACCCGTCCGAGACGATGCGGCAAGAATACTCGTAATCAGAATGCAAAGAAGCGCGATCTTTTCCATCGTGCGCCATTTGATTCTTCGTCAGAACCTCACGTTTGATGCTCGCATTACAAATCAACAAGGTCATTGACATAAATCAAATCACCCTGGCTGGGATTGCCTTTCATCTCCACCCATAGAGTACCCAGCACGGGGCCTTGCGTGAATTGTCAAGCTGCAATCGTTGATCAGTGCTGCACCGCAGCATCTGCACTCGGCGCCCTCAGCCAGCGTTCGATGTAGAGCAGTCTTGCACCGCAGCGTCAAAGTACCGAAGTTCAAATCGGCAAGAATAATCGAATAGTGCAAGGCCAGATCATGAAAGTCCTACGACGTGCGCTGCCAGTTCTCGCAGCAACAGGTCGCGCGTGTCTCGGCGCAGGAGCTCGACGCCAAACTGCGCAAGATCGCGCAATTCTGCGATCCGTGCCTTTGCGCCGAATGCAACCTATTCGTAAATTCCACAATACTTTTTGAGATAGATCAATTTCGACAGCCCGGGTCGCGAATAAAAGTTAACTGAGCTCAGGCAATTGGCGTGAAGCTCATCGCGGAGGGCGCTTCGACCATGACGCCACAGCGAGCCCAGCGCTACCGATACATCGTCGAGCATTTCGAAGAGGTCGCGCGCGCCAACATCGGAGATTTCGGGCATGTGGCGGAATTAGCCCGCATTGCCGGGATCAACCAGCGGACGCTGTCGCGAGCCTTCCGCGAATTGCGCAGTGTCAGCCCATATCGTTATCTGCTTCGCCTGCGGCTGAGCGAAGCTCGACGCGTGCTCACGCACGAAGGGGGAACGGTGACGCAGGCTGCGATGCGGTTCGGCTTCCACGAACTCGGAAAGTTCGGCGTGCTTTACCGAAGAGCGTTTGGCGAAAGTGCGTCGGAGACGAGACAACGCGGGCGATTGGAGCACGCGATATCGCATCGCGAGGCTTCGTACGCGCCCGACCACGCGAAGTTACCTTGACATGAACGGTTCACCATCGATTCCCGAACACGGGCATGAACGTGCAGGGATGGAGGGCCGAGGCAGAGGACTCCACTGAGAGCATCTACGTCAGCACGCAGCGTCCGGCAGGCGCGAGAACTCGCCTTTGGAGGAGGGGATATCTATCACTACTTTGGCAGATTTTTTAGGGCGCAGGATTCCCAAATCAGTTTTTCTGTGACTCATGGGTGGTCGGCTTTTGGAGGGGCCGACCATGGTTGGCAGGACGTCGGATTGGAAGGAGGATCT
>Ga0182040_10001607_pt1 | contig 10501 bp, 6 predicted proteins | sample flu12Cox44000176_FD_125973 | JGI IMG/M metagenome (GOLD analysis project Ga0182040, IMG submission 125973) | Lab enrichment of tropical soil microbial communities from Luquillo Experimental Forest, Puerto Rico - flux8day.12C.oxic.44.000.176 | ecosystem: Environmental > Terrestrial > Soil >... | reverse complement strand
GTCTGCCGCGCGTTGGTCCGCTTGGCGAATGTCGGCCAGAATTTCTTTGAGCTGCCCGACGTCAAGTGGATTTGCCCTGAGCAGGAGTTCGGCAGTCTCGGCGTTGCTCAGGATGGCGCCTAGAGGTTGATTGAGCTCATGGGCGATCGAGGCCGAGAGCGCCCCCGCGGCGGCGGCCCGGTTCAAATGAGCGACTTCGAAGATGCGGCGCCGGGAGTCCAGTTCCGCGAGGCGACGGCGGCGGCGCTCGAATAGCAACCAAAAAATCATCGCCGCTTGAATCAGGACAACGGTGAGCGCCGCTATCACCACCCAGTGATATTGCTCCCACAAGCCGGGCTGCCGGAAACGTATTTCGCTGCCCGGTGGCAGCGCGCGTTCGCTGACCTTCCAGCGCTGCAGTTGACGCCAGTCGAAGACGGGCTTGGTGAAATCTCCGCCGGCAGGGCGGATCCGCGCGGCGGGCTCGCCGTCGAGAATGCGCAGGGCACGCCGCGCAGTCTCCTGTGCGATCGGTTCAGGGAGAACGACGATTCCGCCGGTGCTGCCATATCCGATATGGGTCACCGTATCGCTCACAATCGGTCGGTTAGCCACTTCCGCCAGCATCGGAACCGCATCACGCGGAATGCCCGTGATGCTGTAGATGGCCGTGTAGTAAATGGCCGAATCGTCCGGCAGCGTAGCCACGCGTGTTCTGAGTTCCGCCGTCGGCAAGCCGAGAAGATCGATGAATTCGACCTCGGCGGCGAGTGACGCGAGCTCCTGGGAGAAATGGCGCCGGAAAGGCTGACGCTCGAATGGTTCGCCTACCAGGGCAATTCGCCTGAGGTTCGGCACGAGTGCCCGCGCCGCGGTAACCGCGTTGCGCATGGTCAATCGAAAGGTCGTTCCGGTGACGTCGGGCGGAAGGCGCGGGAGATTCTGTGAGTCGACGGCACCGAAGACGACCGGCACCGATGACCAAAGCTCCGCGCGGAAGCGCAAAAGGATTTCGAGTGCCGTTGCGCCGTGGGCGATGATGACGCCGATTGGCTTGCCCTGATACTTCTCCCGCAAATAAGTCCGTAGAAGCTCTGCGTATTGCGGGCTGTTGAATCGACCGAGATCAAGGATTTCCGAATATATGACCAGAGAGGTCGGCGAACCTGCTTTCAGCGCGGACACAAGCGCTGCCCTGAACTCCAAGCCCCACGGCGTGTTTGAGTCGGATTGATCGAAGATCAGCACCGAGCGCGGCAATGGCTCGGCAGCAGCCGGGATCTCCGGGACCATTGCTGCCAGCAGAACGAATGCTCGCAGTAACAGCTTCAAATAATGCACGAGTTGGCGTCCCAACTGCGCAAGTGCGGATTCTCTCCCTTACCGAAATACCATTCCGCGGTAGGGAGCCATCAAAATCAAGATACAGCATGCAAGGTTTTGCAAGCTCAAATCATTGACATGGATCATGGCGCTCGCATTCGCAGGGCGCTGATTGTCATAAAAGTTCCACATAAAACTCTGGTCGCTCGCGCTTTGGCGTCAGCGTGCGGTCGTCTTGCAACTGCGCTTACGTCGTCCCGAGGCCACGTACCTGCAAGCCGTTCAAGAAGTCAGCGAGTCACCATACCGCGCGATCGCACAAACGCAGCGTGCGATATCCAAGCTGCACCTAAGGACAATATCGCTCAATCGATGAGGGCGCCAAACTTACAATCCGGCTGGACGTGAACCCGACGGATCAGAGCTGCCATTGCGATCCGCTACGTCCACGTGATGACCGGCGTCCGCGGCGGCGCCCACTGCTCAGTGGAGGGATGCGATGAAATTCACGGAAAAGCTTTCGCTTGGTACGCTCACATTGCTGGCTGCCGTGACGGCGTGCAGCATAGGCCATGCGCAGCAAGTCACCGGCACGCCCGGGTCGCCCAGTGCGACAACCACCATAGAGGGCAACCAGCTCCCGGCACCCCCTCGGAAATTCGGCGGAGTGATCGAGGAAAGCGCTAAGGACTCTAGGCCCTGGTGGCCGCCGCGCGTGGTGCCGCCCAAGGGCGCGCCCAATATTCTGCTGATCATGACTGACGACCAGGGCTATGGGGTCAGCGGCACGTTCGGCGGCGTGATCCCGACGCCGGCGTCGGATCGGATCGCCAAGGCGGGGCTGCGCTACACCGAGTTCAACTCGACCGCGCTGTGCTCACCCACGCGGGCGGCGCTGATCACCGGCCGCAACCACCACTCGGTGGGCTTCGGCGTGATCACGGAGCTCTCCACGGGCTACCCGGGCTATGACTCGATCATCGGTCCGGAGAACGCGACCCTCGGCACGATCCTGCGAGACAACGGCTATGCGACATCGTGGTTCGGCAAGAACCACAACACGCCGGCCTTCCAGTACAGCCTGGCGGGCCCCTTCGATCAGTGGCCATCGGGGATGGGCTTCAACTACTTCTACGGCTTCATGGGCGGCGAGACTGATCAATGGACGCCGTATCTGTTCCGCGACCACTCCCAGATTTTTCCGTGGGTCGGCAAGTCCGATTACAACCTGATCACCGACATGGCGGACGAGGCGATCAAGTACATGCGGGAGCTCAACGCCAACGCGCCCGACCAGCCGTTCTTCCTCTATTACGTTCCCGGCGGGAGCCACTCGCCGCACAATCCGAAGAAGGAGTGGGTCGAGAAGTTCAAGGGCAAATTCGACATGGGCTGGGAAAAGCTGCGCGAGCAGATCTTCGCCAACCAGAAGCGGTTGGGGGTCATTCCAGCGAATGCGCAGCTCACCCCGTGGCCCGATGATTTGCCGAAATGGGAGACGCTGTCGGCCGACGAGAAGAAGCTATTTGCTCGACAGGCGGAAGTGTTCGCCGGCTACACCGCCTATACCGATAACGAGATCGGGCGTGTGATCCAGGAGGTTGAGAACCTGGGCAAGCTCGACAACACCCTGATCATCTACATCGTCGGCGACAACGGCACGAGTCCCGAAGGCTCGAAGCTCGGCACGCCCAACCAGTACACCGCGTACAACGGCATTCTGGACGTCCCGATCGACGCGCAACTGCAGTTCTACGACGTCTGGGGCTCGTCGGCGACCTATCCGCACATGGCGGTGGCGTGGTCATGGGCATTCGACACGCCGTTCAAGTGGACCAAGCAGGTGGCGTCGCATTTCGGCGGCACGCGGCAGGGCCTGGCGATCTCGTGGCCGGCCCGCATCAAGGACGTCGGCGGCATCCGCCACCAGTTCCACCACATCATCGACATCGTGCCCACGATCCTCGAGGTGACGGGGATCAAAGCACCGGAATACGTCAACGGTATCAAGCAGAAGCCGATCGAAGGCGTGAGCATGGCCTATACCTTCGACAAAGCAAACGCCAACGCGCCCTCGACGCACAAGACCCAGTACTTCGAGATGGCGAGCAACCGGGGGATCTACCATGACGGCTGGTACGCCAACACTACGCCGCCTGTTCCGCCGTGGGTGCTCAACGCGCCGATGCCTCCCGTGAACGAGTACAAGTGGGAACTCTATAATCTGACCGAGGACTATACCCAATACAATGATCTCGCGGCGAAAATGCCCGACAAGCTCAAGGAGATGCAGGCGCTGTTTGTTCAGGAGGCGAGCAAGTACAACGTCTTTCCCCTCCAGAACTCCACGTTCGCCCGTGCGATCGATCCGCGACCGAGTGACACCGCGGGACAGACCGTCTTCACGTATTCGGGTATGATGCCCGGCATCCCAAGCGGCAACGCGCCGAGCATCTTGAACCGATCGTTCACGATCACCGCCGAGGTCGACGTTCCGCAAGGCGGCGGCAACGGGATGATCGTCACCGAGGGCGGGCGCTGGGGCGGCTTCGGCCTCTACCTGCTCAACGGCAAGCCGGTGTTCTCCTACAACCTGCTCATGCTCCTCTATCCCCGCTGGACAGGCAACGAGCCGCTGACAGCGGGCAAGCACACGATCGTGTTCGACTTCAAGTATGACGGTCCCCGGCATCGCGAAAGGCGGCACCGGCGTGCTGAAGGTGGACGGACGGGAAGTTCACACGCTGAGCATTCCGAAGACGATTCCGTTCCTGCTGCCGGCGGACGAGACCTTCGATGTCGGGGTCGACACCCGCACGGGAGTGAACGACCTCGACTACAAAGTACCGTTCCAGTTCAACGGCACGATCAACAAGGTGACGTTCAATCTCGGGCCGGTCCAACTGACGAGCGATGAGCATCAGGCCATTCGGCACGCTCGCGCCAAAGCGAACGACTAGGAAGCAAGGCGGATTGGCGATGGCGCCTGCGTGCGGGCATCGCCAAACACGGACCACGCCCTTGCAGAGGCACCTGAATCAGTCAGCTCGAGGAGGAATGCAGATGACCAAATCAATTGGTGCAGCAGTGTGTGCCATGGCGTTGATCTCGGCCGGCGGCGTCGCCGCGCAGGGCATGCTGTTGGAATTTGCGGCCGACAAGGTGATCAAGAAATACGAGTCGGCGACTTGCGAGCAGTTGAAGGTGCAGAAGAACGAGCCGCGAACAGAGAGGGAAAAGATGGCCATCGATTTCCTGCGCCACGATTCGCAAGCACGCGTGGCCTTCATCGACAAGATCGCGGCGCCGGTCCTGAACAAGCTGTTTGAATGCGACTTGATCCCGTGAACGGGTCAGCGGGATCGGGAGCAGGCGCTTCTGTCAGCAATCGACCGAGGAGATGATGCGATGAGCCAGAGCCACTTCACCCTGCGCTTTCCTTTGAAATCATCGGCGGACGCGAAAGCAGTGGCGCAGGAGCTGCCGCCGTTGATGCCGGATCTGTTCCGGGCGGAAGACGCGATCGGCACGGTGCACTATTCACGTTTCACGGTGCTGAGCGACCGTACGCTGCTCTTCCTCGGCGACTTCGACGGCGATTTCGGTCCGCTCATGCGCGAGCTGGGGCGGAGCACCGGGCAGGTGTTCGACAAAATCTTCAAGCATGTGAGCGATCCGCCACCGACGCCGGTCGCGAGCAACCCGGACGCATTCACGGAATGGGCCGCGGAACATCTGCTCAGTCCCGCCTATGTCTTCAGCGCCTATCCCGGCCCGACAGTCAAGGAGATCAAGGCGATGGCTGCCGCCGCCGGCGTCGAGGGCCGGACGCAATTGCTTCCGTTCCTGGTGATCCTGCCCGCGCGCGGCCGCGTGGCGTTCGCCGAGATGCAGCTGATCCTGCGGACGATGGCGATGACCGGCAAGGTCGACCGCGACATGACCAGTGTCGGGACGCCGCATTTCGCGCAGTTCGTGCCGCTCGAGGATCAGCAGCTTGGCTTCTTCACCGTCTATGACGGCGCATTCGACAAATACATCATGGATTTCACCCGCAACATCGGCGAGGTGTTCGATGTCATCTTCAAATTCACCAAGGACCCGCCGCCGTCGCCGTGCCGAAAGCACGTGCAGGAGTTCATCGACTTCGCCGCGGGCGCAAGCCGAGCTCCGATCGGCTTCTACCAGGCCTATCCCGGGCTGAGCAATCAGGACATCAAGGCGCTGATCGCCGACAGCGGGACGAAGGCGGCTTGAGCGCCGCACGCATCGTGGAGGGGTGCCGTGAGCCAGGACAGCAACACGCGGTCGCCCGCCGGAGAGCGGCGCGAAGGGCTGTTTCACCACTTGTTTGAACGGATCGAGGGCCGCGTCCACTCGACGGCCGCCGCCAAGACCGCCCTCGACCTGGAGGACATCCAGGGGCTCATTCTGCGCGGCTACCGCATGCCGATGGTGCGACATTTCCTGCTGAAGGTGACGGCGCCGGCGGCGGCCCGCACGCTCATCGGTCGCCTCGTCAGCGGCGACGAAGCCGATGCGCCGCAGATCACGACGGCAAAGGACTGGCATGTCGGGTTCGAACCGGGTCCCGGCGACGATCCGGCGTCGGTCCCGCGCTGCAAGCCCGACTATTGCCTCAACGTTGGCATCACCTGGCCGGGCTTGCTGGCCTTGGAGGTGAAGGATCGCATCCCGAACCTCTCGTTCAAGTCGTTCAAAGCGTTCATGGCCGGCGCGGCCGCGCGGGCCGAGCTGGTCGGCGACACCGGCGCCAACGGACCGCAGCATTGGATCGGCGGCTTCGGCACCGGCAACGATCACGTGCTGGTGACGCTGCACGCCATCAGCCCGGAGGCGATGAGGAGCTACAGCGATCGCCTGTCCGAGCTGCTCTCGCAGGGCGCCGCCTTCGAGGAAATCTGGCGCGGCGACGGGATGGCCTTGATGGAGATGTAGGACGGCAAGCCGGTGCCCACGACCAAGGTGCATTTCGGCTACACCGACGGCATCAGCATGACCACGATCCGCGGCGGGCCGGAGCACTACACGCGCGATCATCAGCGCCCGTGCGAGCCCTGGCTGTTCGTGCTGCTCGACGAGGCCGAGAACTACGTCCTTCCGGGGCCCAAGCAGCTGAGCCGCAATGGCAGCTTCGCCGTGTTCAAGATGATCCGCACCGATGTCGTCGGCTTCGAGAACTTCCTGCAGTCGCACAAGGACCGCATCGATCCGGAGCTGCTCGCCGCCAAGCTGTGCGGACGCTGGCGCAACGGCGTGCCGCTCATGCTCTCGCCCGACACCGACAAGCCCGCCGGCGGGCTCGCGCCCGACGCGCTCAACGACTTCGAGTATGTGAACGCCGACGGGTCCGGCGATCCCAAGGGTTTGCGCTGTCCGGTCGGCGCGCACATGCGGCGGATCAATCCGCGCGGCCAGCCAGTCATCGGCCAGGGCCTGCCCGGCGGCAGCAACAATACGCACCGGCTCATCCGTCGCGGCATGCCCTACGGGCCTACTTACGATCCCACCAAACCGTATGACGGAATGGAACGCGGGCTCCTAGGCTACTTCATCAATTCCAGCATCGAGAACCAGTACGAATTCGTGCTAAGCCAGTGGGTGAACGACGCCGAATTTGCCGGATCCGTTCGCCTGCCTCCCAAATCGAGGGATCCGATCATCGGGACGCAGAATCCCGAGGAGAGCATTTTTGTCATTCCGCAAGCGAATGGCGCAGAGCCGATCAAGATCACCGGCTTTTCGAGCTTCATCACAACGCGAGCGGCGGCTTACTGCTTCTTGCCGAGCATCAGCGCGATGAAGCTCATCGCGGGTCTCTGATTCGGAGCTGGCGCTCATTGCCTTCGGGGGCGAGCATCGAGGCAGCTATCATGTCCTTCCTGACCAGGCTCTTGGGACTCACCGTCAGCGACCTCGAGCGCAGCCTCGCGACGGAACCGGCCGTGATCGCGGAGATCAGCGAAAAGATCATTTTGATGCAAAAAAACGCGGCGGCGGAGCAACGTCGGCCAATCTGCCGCGGAACCCACGCCAAAGGCGTGTGCGCACGGGCTCAATTCGAAGTATTCGACGTCAGCGTCGGACGCGACCGCGCGCTGACGGCACGGCTTGCCAAGGGCATCTACGCGAAGCCGGGAATCTATCCCGCTGTCGTGCGGTTTGCGAATGCGGATCCGAAGGTCAATTCCGATTTCAAGTCAGACGTCCGGTCCTTGTCGTTCTCCGTCGAGCTCGCGCCGGGCGGCGCAGCTGCCTGGGGCGCGAAGATTTCGTGCCAGGACTACTCGATGCAGAACGCGACCACGCTCCCCCTCAACGACGCTCACGCGTTTCTCGTGGCGATGGAGGTACTCACGGCGTCGAGCCCGGCCAAGGCCATTCATTCGCTGCCCTGGCGGGACAAATTGATATTCGCGAGAACCATGATCCTCGCCCAGCTGCAGGCACATCAAACGGTCAAGCCCTATCAGCAATTGCGCTACTGGAGCACGGTGCCGTTCCGTCACGGACCGGCAGATGTCGTCAAGTATTCGGCGACGCCGAGTGTTGATAATCCCGCGCGGCCCTTGCAAAAGAAGTATCCGAACGCCCTGCAAGATGAGTTCGCTCGACACCTGAACGAGGATGCCAAAATGAGCTCGTTCGATTTCGCCTTACAGTTCCTCGACACCGAGCGGATGACCTACTGGGGCAAGCGTCGCGACGCCGGCTTCTGGATCGAGAACGCGAGTGTGGAGTGGAAAGAAACGCAAGCACCGTTTCACAGGGTTGCACGGCTCAGCCTAGTGCCAAAATCAAAGCTCGAGCAAGACGTCAGCGAGTCCTTGTACTTCGATGTGACCGGAAATTCCCTGCCCGACAGCACGCCCCTGGGGAGCATCAATCGCGCGCGATGGCCTGCGGAGCTGGCGAGCAGAAAGGCGCGCCAAACGCATGTACAATCTGCGATGAAAAGATTGGCGCATCAATCGGGAAACCTGCCATGACACCGCGCAGCCCGCTGATCTGTTGTGTCGGCGCGGCCAGTCTGATGTTCGGCACGTTCTGCCTCGTGCAAAAGGGCGCGGCGCATGCGGAGCTCGGAAGTTGCGGCCCCTATTCCGGCCTGCCATCGGACGACACCGACACCGCCGGGATGGTGTTCATCCGCGGCGGGACATTCGTCATGGGCTCCGAGCGCCACCGTCGGGAAGAGCGCTTCACCCACGTCGTGCGCGTTGACGGGTTCTGGATCGATCGCCACGAGGTGACCAACGCGCAGTTTCGGGAATTTGTCACCGCGACGGGATACGTGACGTTGGCCGAGCGCGGCCTTGACCCTGCGACGCGCCCCGAAATGTCCAAGGAGCTGCTCGCCCCCGGCTCGGTGGTCTTCATCCCGCCCGCCAACGTCGCGAGCGGCGGCCGGATCACGCAGTGGTGGCAATACGTGGCGGGCGCGAATTGGCGTGAGCCGACAGGTCCCGGCAGCTCGATCGCGGGCAAGGACAATCATCCGGTCGTGCATATTGCCTACGAAGATGCGCTCGCCTACGCGCGCTGGCGCGGACGCGAGCTGCCGACCGAGGCGCAATGGGAATTCGCCGCGCGCGGCGGGCGCGACGGGGAGGATGACTGGTCGAGTGCTTTCGATGCCGAGGGCAAGCCGATCGCCAACACCTGGCAAGGCGTCTTCCCAGTCTACAACTCGAACGAGGACGGCTACGTCGGGACCGCGCCGGTCGGCTGCTTCAAGCCGAACGGCTACGGGCTCTACGACATGATCGGCAATGTCTGGGAGTGGACCAGCGATTGGTATCGGCCGGGCCACCCGCGCGAGGCGGCCGTCAACCCGAGTGGACCCGAATTGCAGGACATTCCGCTGGCGCGGGGCCAGTCACCGAGCCGTGTCATCAAGGGCGGGTCTTATCTGTGCGCCTCCAACTACTGCTCGCGCTATCGACCCGCCGCGCGTCAGCCGCAGGAGATCGACCTCGGCGCGGCACATCTGGGCTTTCGAACGGTCTCAAATAGATCAGACAGCGAGACACGCTAGCGGGACAGTTCGTCTACCAGTGGCACTTCTCGGACCCCAGGCACGTCCGCTTTCGCACCGCTATTCGGGCTAAGACCGCGTCAACCCGCGCGTTACGTTGTTCCGATTTATGAGTACACGCCCTAGGGCGTCCCGCAGCGACGTTGGTTATTTTGTAATCATCCGTCGCGGCGGGGCGCTCGGCGTCTGTTCCGCCGGCGAGATCACGAAGGTGACCCAGGCATTCCAGCCATCCGGCCGGTTCTGGTTGGCGAATTCCCAGTAGCTTTTGAGATTGAGATAGCCTTGCGTCTCAGTAGTCAGGGGAATGATGAATCCGAGCTGCGGCCCGGCGCCCACCACCTGCGACTGGAAGCAACCCACCCGGTCGCCGGCGCCGGTATCGCAACCCAACTGTCTGTAGACATAGCCGACGACGCCAACCTGGACTTGCTTGGTCAAGAATTGCGACGCACCCCAATCGAAATGCATGTCGACGCCGTTCTGATATTGCGTCGATTGATTGGTGAAATTGTAGGTGAATCCGAGCACGCCCGAGAATTCGTGCCCGGTCTGCGGGTTGAGATAGGTGTAGCCGGCGCCCGCGTCGATTCCGCTGTGCCCGATGCCGATGTTCGACAGTCGTGTGGAATCGTAAGCCCCGACCGGCACATCCCCCATCACATAGGTCATGTAATTGTGAACGCCGTTGTTCCAGCGCAGCGTCGCCAGCGGAAACACATCGCCGAAGCCGCTTACTGAGTCGCTGATGCTGTCGAAGCGCGAGAATGGGAGTGTGCCGAGCGGAGTAGTCAACGCGCCTGTAACCGACCCCGCTAAGAAGGTGTCAGCGCGGCCATATATTCCAATGGCACCCACGGTAAGCTGCCCGCCAAACACCGGCGTAGCGAAGGTGTAGGTCGGCAGGGCCAATCCGAGGTCGGCCTTCGCGTTGAGGCTCGCGTTCACGCTCGCGGCGAGATTGACGGGGATTCTGCCTGTCTCGAACTCGCGCGCTGTGGCCACATTGCCCCCGGCCGACACGCTGGTGTGATAATAAATCGACGTGAGCGACCATCCCGGTTGCAGCGGAGACGCCGCGAGGCTCCCGAAGAAGCCGGGAAGCCAAAGGCTCACGCCGCCTTCGTCGGCACGCGC
>Ga0182040_10001605_pt1 | contig 10504 bp, 4 predicted proteins | sample flu12Cox44000176_FD_125973 | JGI IMG/M metagenome (GOLD analysis project Ga0182040, IMG submission 125973) | Lab enrichment of tropical soil microbial communities from Luquillo Experimental Forest, Puerto Rico - flux8day.12C.oxic.44.000.176 | ecosystem: Environmental > Terrestrial > Soil >... | reverse complement strand
TAGCGACCGACATTACGTGCCGTTCCTGCCACAGCAGCGCGTAAGGAAAGCTCGGTATGTCCGACATGTGAATCCCGCCGCAGACCACTCGGCCGCCCTTTTTCACTGCCTTCAGCGCCGCAGGAACCAGCGCACCGACTGGCGCGAAGATGATCGCGGCGTCGAGCGGCTCCGGCGGAAGTTCCTCCGAACCACCCGCCCAGACAACCCCCAGCGAGCGCGCGAAATCCTGCGCCGCCGCGTCGCCCTTGCGGGTGAAGGCGAAGACGCGCCGGCCCTGCCACGCCGCTACCTGCGCGAGGATGTGGGCGGCGGCGCCGAAGCCGTAAATCCCGAGCGTCGCGCCCTCACCTGCCATACGATAGCTGCGCCAGCCGATGAGCCCCGCGCATAGCCAGGGGGCGATCTCGGCTTCGTCGCCGTGCTCGCCGAGTGGAAAACAATAGCGCGCGTCGGCAACGGCATGCGTTGCGTAGCCACCGTCGCGGGTGTAGCCGGTGAATATCGGTGCATCGCATAGGTTCTCGGCTGCGGCGCGGCAATATGCGCAAGTTCCGCAGGTCGCGCCCAGCCACGGCACGCCGACCCGTTCGCCGACAGAAAAACCACTTACACCCATTCCGAGCGCAGCCACGCGACCAACAATCTCGTGGCCGGGAACGATCGGCAATTTCGGATCTTGCAACTCGCCGTCGACCACGTGCAGATCGGTGCGGCACACGCCGCAGACGGCAACAGCGACCAGGATTTCGCCCGCGCCGGGCACGGGAACCGACCGCGTCTGCATGACAAGCGGCGTGCGCGGCGCGCTAAGCGTCATGGCATGCATGCTTGCCATCATTCTGCCTTCCAATTCCGCGTCGGACATTCTAGATCAAAGATCATGCGTACCGATACCGCCCAACCCATCCACCTGAAGGACTACCGCCCGCCCGACTGGCTGGTGGAGACGGTCTTGCTCGACTTTTCGTTGCATCCGACCAAGACCAAGGTGCGCGCGACGCTCAAGCTCAAGCCCAATCCCGAGGCGGCGCCTGCGCCGCTGGTGCTCGACGGCGACGGCCTCACTCTCACCGGACTCAAGCTCGACAGCAAGGCGGCGACGACAAACACCTATGTCGCGACGCCGGACAAGTTAACGATCGTACAGCCGCCAAATCGCCCGTTCACGCTGGAGATCGAGACGCTGGTCGACCCAACCGCCAATACCCAGCTTTCCGGCCTCTACCGTTCGCGCGGCACTTACTGCACGCAGTGCGAGGCCGAAGGCTTTCGCCGCATCACCTATTTCCCTGATCGCCCCGACGTGATGGCGGTCTACACCACACGTATCGAGGCCGACAAAACGGAAGCGCTGGTGCTGTTGGCGAATGGTAACCTCACCAAAAGCGGCAACTTGCCGGAGGGTCGGCACTTCGCCGTCTGGCACGACCCGCATCCCAAACCGTCATATCTGTTTGCGCTCGTCGGCGGCAATCTTGGTTGCGTCGAGGACGAATTCCGTACCATGTCGGGACGCGATGTCACGCTGCGCATCTATGTCGAACCAGGCAAGGAAGGGCGTTGCAGTTATGCAATCGATTCGCTCAAGCGCGCCATGCGCTGGGACGAGGAAGCGTTCGGCCGCGAATACGACCTCGACATTTTCATGATTGTCGCCGTTTCCGACTTTAACATGGGTGCCATGGAGAACAAAGGTCTCAACGTCTTCAACGACAAATACGTGCTGGCGAGCGCCGACACCGCGACCGACGCCGACTTCAGCCACATCGAGGCGGTGATCGCGCACGAGTATTTCCACAACTGGACCGGCAACCGCATCACCTGCCGCGACTGGTTCCAGCTCTGCCTGAAGGAAGGGCTCACCGTTTTCCGTGACCAGGAATTTTCCTCCGACATGCGCTCGCGCCCAGTGAAGCGGATTTCCGACGTGCGTAACTTGCGCGCGGCGCAGTTCATTGAGGACGCCGGACCTTTGGCACATCCAGTGCGCCCGGAAACTTATAAGGAAATCAATAACTTCTACACCAGCACCGTGTACGAAAAGGGCGCCGAGGTCGTGCGTATGGTGCAGACCTTGCTTGGTCCCAAGAAATTCCGCGCCGGCATGGATCTCTATTTCGAGCGCCACGACGGCGAGGCGGCAACCGTCGAGCAATTCATCCAGTGCTTCGCTGACACGTCGGGCCGCGACATGACGCAATTCATGCGCTGGTACGATCAGGCCGGTACGCCGGAGGTTGCCGTCGCCACCCGTTTCGATCGCACGCGCAAGACCTACACGCTCGAGATCAAACAGAGCGTGCCGCCCACACCAGGCCAGCCGGTCAAGCTGCCGATGGTCATTCCGTTGGCGCTTGGCCTCGTGGGCAAGGATGGCAACGATCAAAAGCTGACAACAAAAGTAGAAAAGATCGAACACGGCATTCTGGTACTGACCGAGCCAGCGCGGACCATTGAGTTCACCGGCGTGAGCGAGCAGCCGGTGCTATCGATCAACCGAGGCTTCTCGGCACCGGTTAAAATCGAGAGCGATCTCGATGCCGGCGACCTTGCTTTCCTGGCAGCCCACGACAGCGATCCGTTCAACCGCTGGCAAGCACTGCAGACGATCTCGATGCGGCTCTTGATCGAAAACGTACGCGCACTGCGCGTCGGCAAGTCGCCACGTGTCGATGAGAAGCTGATCGAGGCGCTCGCCGCCATTCTCGATGACAAGAAGCTCGAGCCGGCCTTCGTAGCGTTGACGCTGGTGCCCCCTGGCGAAGGTGACGTCGCCCGCGAAATCGGCCGCGACATCGATCCTGATGCCATCTTCAACGCGCGGCGCGCCTTGCGCGCTGGTATCGGCGATGAGCTCAGCTCCGCGCTGAAGAACGTCTACGAGCTAATGGCGGTTTCCGGCCCGTACTCGCCGGATGCCGCCAGCGCGGGACGCCGCTCCTTACGCAATGTTGCGCTCGACGTGTTGGCCACGACCGGCGCACCGGATGCCGTTATGCGCGCCGCCAGCCAATACGATGTCGCCGACAACATGACTGATCGCATGGCAGCGCTCGGCACGCTGTCGCTGCACGCTGGACCGGAGCGTGAACGCGCTCTGGCCGATTTCTACACGCGCTATGCAGCCGATGCCCTAGTGGTCGACAAATGGTTCTCGCTGCAGGCGATGATCCCGCAGCCCGAAACTCTGGACAAAGTCCGCGCCCTCACCGCCCATTCTGCCTTCTCGTTTGCCAATCCCAACCGTGTGCGCGCGCTGGTCGGCGTGTTCGCGCACGCCAATGCCACCCAATTCAACCGCGCCGACGGCGCCGGCTATAATTTCGTCGCTGATTCCGTGCTCGCGCTCGATCGGAAAAATCCGCAATTGGCGGCCCGTCTCGCCACCGCCTTCCGCACCTGGCGCACGCTGGAGGAAGGCCGCCGCGGCCTAGCTGAAGCCGCGCTGACGCAGATCAGGGGTACGTCCAACCTTTCGCGCGACCTTGCCGACATCGTCGAACGGGCATTGGCGCCAGCTTAGAGATTCGAATTCCGCGTCCGCGGCTCAGGCAGCCTTTGCCGAGTCTATGCTATTTGTGGATAATAGTTTTTAGATAATTGACTTTGGACTCTCGACAAATCGCCGCGCGTGGATTCAAATCGTAGGCGATTCGGAAAGCGATGCGGGACATCCTTTCCGGCTGGTAGGGGCAATTTCCAAACGGAGGCCATCGATGGCGCGCGCCGGTGTGGCGAGTGCGTCAGTGTGTTCCGATTCGATTCAGGGGCTCGCCCAATCGATCGCCAAGCCAGCGTATCGGCGTCTGTTAACCGCCGAGCCGTTGCTGCGCCGGGCCGTCCCGGTGCTGATCATCGCCTTTCTCGCCACCATGTGCGTTGGCGCCGTGGTGCAGGTGCTCGACCACCGCAGGCAATCGCTCACCGACATGATCGTCGCGCTCGACGCGGTCGCCGATCTTGCCGCCGAGCGGCTGGCCAAGCAGCCGGCCGAAGCGCTGGCGCGCCCGCAGGAAGTGCTGGCGCGCACCTTGCCAGGCTGGGCAACCACATCGGGCCGTCTCTTTTTGTTGACAAACGCGGAAGGCGTGGTGGCGGCGGCAACGCCGGCCGCCGACGCCAGCATCGGCCGCCGCCTGATCGACCTGCTCGGCCCGACGCAACCACTTACCACCTTCGGCGCCAACGCCGGCGTCATGGAAATCATATTGCCCGACGATAGCCGTGCGCTGGCGACCGCGCGCACGCTCAATGCGCCGTTCGGGCAGATCGCAGTGCTGCAATCGCACGACGCGGCCCTGATGACCTGGCGCTCGCTCACCACGCTCACTGTCACGCTGTCGGCCACCACCGGTTTCGTGGTGCTGATCCTCGGCTTTGCCTTCCACTGGCAGGCGACGCGGGCGCGTGAAGCCGACCTGATCTATGAAACGGTGCGCAGCCGTATCGATACCGCGCTCAACCGAGGCCGCTGCGGCCTGTGGGATTGGGACCTGGCGCGCGGTCGCATCTTCTGGTCACAATCGATGTTCGAGATCTTGGGGCTGCAGGCCAAGCGCGATCTCCTGTCGTTCGGCGACGTCAGCGCGCTCACTCACCCCGACGATCTGCACCTTTATGATCTCGCCGCCGAACTGGTCAAAGCAACCACGACCACAATCGACCACGCTTTCCGAATGCGCCACGCCGACGGCCATTGGATCTGGCTGCGCGCGCGCTGTGAGCTGGTGCGCCAAACCGGGGAGCCGGGCCTGCATCTGATTGGCATCGCCGTCGACATTACCGAGCAGAAGAACCTGGTCGAGAAGACGATGGCCGCCGATATACGCCTGCGCGACGCTATCGAGACCATTCCGGAAGCTTTCGTGTTGTGGGATGCCGACAATCGCCTGGTACTATGCAATTCGAAATTCCAGGAACTACATAATCTGCCGGACGGGGCGATCACGGTCGGCGCCTCCTACGAAGCCGTGGTCGCCGCCGGTTGCAAGCCGGTAGTGCGCAGCCGCGCGATCGCCGGCGGTCCAAATATCCCGGGCGCGCGCACCTTCGAGGCGCAGCTCGACGACGGCCGCTGGCTCCACATCAGCGAGCGGCGGACCAAGGACGGCGGCTATGTCTCGGTTGGCACTGACATCACAGCTCTCAAGATTCACGAGGAAAAGCTGATCGACAGCGAGAAGCGGCTGATGACGACCGTCTCCGACGTGCGCGCCTCGCAGCAGCGACTCGCCGAACTCGCTGAGAAATACGCCGCCGAAAAGACCCGCGCCGAGGAAGCCAACCAGGCCAAGTCGAAATTCCTCGCTAATATGAGTCACGAGCTGCGCACGCCGCTCAACGCGATCATCGGCTTTTCCGAGATCATGGAATCCGGAATGTTCGGACCGCTGGGCACTGACAAGTATCGCGAATATTGCAGCGATATCCTCTCCAGCGGGCAATACCTACTCGACGTCATCAACGACATCCTCGACATGGCTAAGATCGAAGCCGGTCGCATCCGCCTCGACCTCGAGGAGCTTGATCTCGACACGCTGCTGTCGGAGGCTACACGCGTCGTTTCGGCGCGCGCTCAAGACAAGCAGCTCGAGGTCGTTACAAAGATCTCCTCGAACCTCAGCTTGCGCGCTGACCGCCGCGCTCTTAAGCAGATCGTGCTCAACCTGCTGTCCAACGCGGTGAAGTTCACGCCGGTCGGTGGCCGCGTCACCGTGCGCGGGCGCGCCGCCGACGGCTGCATCATCCTGGCGATTGCCGACACCGGCATCGGCATTGCCAGCGACGCGCTGGCGCGTCTGGGCCGGCCCTTCGAGCAGGTGGAAAGCCAGCTCACCAAGCGCCATCAAGGCTCGGGCCTGGGGCTCGCGATTTCCAAGTCGCTGGTCGAACTGCACGGCGGCCGCATGCGCATCCGCTCGACCCTCGGAAAGGGCACCCTGGTCATGGTGCGCCTGGCGAAACGTCCGCAGTGCCAGCTGCCGAAAGAGGAAGCGGCCTAGTTAGGCGCCTTGCCCAGGATGCGCACGAAGCTGGCGCGTACTTTGGCCTGCGTCTCGATCAATGTCGCGTCGAGCGTAGCGAAATCCGGCACGCCGGCGTCGCGCGCCAGGAGCCGCAGCAGGCCGGCCCCCGCGGTCTTCGGATCGAACGGGCGGGAGAGGCACAGCCGCAGGATCTGCGTGAGGTCGTGATAAAACTCCACGGCCGGGCGCAAGACTTCCGCATCCTCGACCGGCAGCAGGCGCAATGCCCAGGCCTTGTCGAGCACGCGCGCAGTCGAGGTGTCCAGGATGTCAGGTTGGGCGTGCGCGTGCACCAGCTGCAGATATTGCGCGATGAATTCGATATCGATCAGCCCGCCGGCGCCGTATTTGAGATCCCAGCGGTCGCCCTCACCTTTCTCCTTGGCAATGGCGGCACGCATTTCCACGACGTCGCCAGCGGTCAGCGCCGGGTCGCGCGGCCGCTGCAGGACGTCGCGGATCACCTGCTCGACACGCGTCCCGAAGCCGGGTGAGGCCGAGACCACCCGTGCGCGCGTCAGCGCCATGTGCTCCCAGGTCCAGGCTTCCCTCTCCTGATAGCTAGCGAAGCCGCCGAGCTGCGTCGCCAGCGGCCCGGCGCGACCGGAGGGGCGCAACCGCATGTCAACCTGGTAAAGCGCGCCGTAATTGGTCTGTGCGGTCAGCGCATTGATCAGCCGCTGGGTCAGGCGGGCGAAATATTGCATGCCGTGGAGCGGACGCGCGCCGTCCGATTCCGGCCGCTCGCCGTCGAAATCGTAGATCAGGATCAGATCGAGATCCGAGCTTGCGGTCATCTCGCGGCCGCCGAGCTTGCCCATGGCCAGCACCGCGGACTGCTCGCGACGCATGTAGCCGTGAGCGGTCGCGAAATTGTCGGCCACCGCGCGATGTAGGGCGCAGATCACCGCGTCAGCGAGCCGCGCGAAGGCTTCGCCGGCCTGCCGCGCCGTCACCGTCCCGGAAAGGATGCGCACGCCGATCAGGAACATGTATTCGACCCCGAACATGCGGATTTGCTCGAGCAGGTCCTGGTCGAGGCTCGATTGTGCCAGCGTCGCGCCGAGCCGACGACCGAGTTCCTCGTCGTCTAGCAGCGCGCCGAAGAGGCTCGGATCGACCAACGCGTCCATGGCCTGCGAATTGCGCGCCAGCGTGTCGGCGAGCCTCGGGGCAGTACCCAGCACTAAAGCGGTCAACGCGATTAGATCGGGATTTTGCCGCAACAGCGACAAGAGCCGCGTCGCTTTGTGCAAATTGGCCAGAAAATGATCAAACAGAACAAGCGTAGCGTTGGCATTGTCGGTGCGTACCACCTGCTCGAGCAAAGTCGGCAGCAGCGCTTCGAGATGAGTGCGCGCCGTCTCGCCACGCAGCGAGCGATGCCCGCCCTTAAGCCAGTGGCGGATGATGGTCGAGGCCTCAAGCGGCGCGCGGAAGCCGAGCCTACCGAGTTGGTCGAGTGTCTTACGGTCGTCGACATCGGACGGAAAGGCTAGCGCCGCCTTTTCGCCAACCGGCGCCTTTTCAAACAGCCGTGAATAGTAGCGTTGCACTTTCTCGAGATGATCGAGCAGCACCGCGGCGAAAGCATCGCGATCGCGGAAGCCGAGGAAGTGCGCGAAACGCTCAAGGTCGGACCGCTCGGCTGGCAGCGTCTGCGTCTGCTCGTCATTGACCATCTGCAATCGATGCTCGACCGTCCGCAGGAAGACGTAGGCCGCTTTCAGGTCGTCGCACGCCGCCACCTCGATCCAGCGGTCCTGCGCCAAGCGGTCGAGCGTCGTCAGGGTGTCCCGGTCGCGTAAGTTTGGATTGCGCCCGCCCGCGATCAATTGCTGTGTCTGCGCGAAGAACTCGACCTCGCGGATGCCGCCGCGGCCGAGCTTGACGTTGTGGCCTTCCACCGCGATCTCGCCGTACCCACGATAGGCATTGATCTGGCGCTTCATGGCGTAGACGTCGGCGACCGCGGCAAAATCGAGATATTTGCGCCACACGAAGGGTGACAGGTCGCGTAGGATTTTCTCGCCGGCGGCCATGTCGCCGGCGCAGGCGCGGGCCTTGATTAGCGCGGCGCGCTCCCAATTTTGGCCGACGCTCTCGTAATAGGACAGCGCCGCCGCTGTAGAGATCGCGATCGCCGTCGAAGCCGGATCTGGCCTGAGCCTCAGGTCGGTACGAAACACGTAGCCGTCGCCGGTGCGCTCCTGCAGCAGCTTCACCAGCCGCTGGGTTAGCCGTACGTAAAGGTCGGCCGGCTCGGCATCCTTTGGCAACGCCGGGGCCGCCGCGTCGTAGAAAACGATTAGATCGATGTCGCTCGAATAATTGAGCTCATAGGCGCCCATCTTGCCCATTGCGAGCACCATGTAGCCGCTGCCATCTTGCGGCCGCGTCTTATCTTTCGCCATCAGGCGGCCGGCTCGTACCGCTTCCGCCAGCACAAAGCGCACCGCGGCATTGACGGCGGTATCGGCCAAATCAGTCAGCGCCTGCGTTGTCCGCATCACCGGCCAGGTTCCGCCGATATCGGCGAGCGCAATCAGCAACGCCGCCTCGGCCTTCATGCGGCGCAAGAGCCGCATCGCTTCGGCTTCATCCTCGGTGGCGTCCACGGCGATTCTTGTATCGGCCAGCAAGGCCGACAAATACTTATCGGGATCGGCATCCAGCAGCCGAAGCAGACGTTTCGGCTCGTGGCTCGACAGCTCCCACAGGAACGGTGAGCTCTCGCTTAAGGACTCAAGAAGCGTGTTGAGATTCGGATGGGCGGCAAGCCGTGCCTTCAGTGGCTTCGCTTCTGCCGCCGGCAGGTCATCGAGCCAATCGGCGACGCGCGCCCGCGCTGCCTTGGCGTTGTTTACAAATGGCGCGGCGACGATGCGTTCGGCGAGCGTCGCGCTGGCCTCACCGACCGGCTTGCGCGCAGTCTTTTTACGTATCGTTTTCCTGGAGGCGAGACGCTTCATCCCGCACTCTGTACCGGCCCTCCCCGTGGCAAGGCAATGACGCTCTTGAGACCCGGATTGTTGTCCTGCAGCGACAATTCGCCACCGTGCAGGCGCGCAACTGCTGAGGCGAGACTCAAGCCCAGCCCGGAACCGGGCTGGCAACGGCTCTGCTCGAGTCGCACAAAACGCTCGACCGCGCGCGACCGGTCGGCGGCCGGAATACCCGGCCCGCTGTCGGCGACGGTGAGCATAATGCGGTCGTCCTCGTTGAATGCGCGCACCACGATCTCGGGTGTGGCGCCATTCGCGCCAGTGCCGGCCGGTTGCGCGTATTTGATGGCGTTGTCGACCAGATTGGCGAGCGCCTGGCTAACCAGCTCACGGTTACCGCGGACCTTGGCCGGCGTCTGCGCCTCCACTTTGAGCGCGATGCCCTTCTCTTCCGCCAGTGGCTCATACAATTCGCCGACATCGTTGGCGATCTCGGAGGCGTCGAACTCGCTCATGTTGTCGCGCGCCTGACCAGACTCCGCGCGCGCAATCATCAAAAGCGCGTTGAAGGTGCGGATCAGCCCGTCGGATTCTTCGATGGTTGATTCGAGCGCAGCGCGGTATTCGGCCTCGCTCTTGGCGGTGCGCAGCGCCTCCTCAGATCGATTGCGCAGACGCGTGAGCGGCGTCTTCAGGTCGTGCGCGATATTGTCGGAAACTTCCTTCAAGCCGTGCATTAGCGCCTCGATGCGCTCGAGCATGGCGTTGAGATTCTCGGCGAGCCGATCGAGCTCGTCGCCAGTGCCGGCGACCGGCAAACGCCCGCCCAGATCGCCGGTCATGATGGTGCGCGTCGTCTCAGTCATGGCATCAACGCGGCGCAGCACCCGGCGCGTCACAAGGAAACCGCCGAGCAGGCCCAGTACCACGACGATAGCGACCGACCAGCGTCCGGCTGACAACACGATGCGGTAGAGCTGCTCGCGCTCATCGAGATCGCGCCCAACCAACAAGCGGAAGCCTCCAGGTAACTGAAAGACTCGCACCAATGCCTCATGAGCCGCATGTTCACTGGTCTCGGCTTCGTCGATTCGGTGATAGACTGTCTCGGTCCAGCCCGGGTTATCGAGGATGCCTGGCGCGAGCGCGGTGACGTTGCCAGCTAGGGCCTGGCCGTTGAATGTGGTGACGAGATAGAGACTCGATCCCGGCCGCCGCGCGCGGTTATCTATTACCACCACCAGCCGGCGGATACCGCCGAGCCGATATTGCTCGGACAGGCCGGTGATCTCTGCATTGACCGTATCGGTGATCTGTTCGGTGATCAGGCGGCGGGTATTAAGGGCGAAATAACCGAGCAGAAACGCCGCGAACAGCGCGAACACAGTCAAATAGACCAGCGTCAACTTGAACGTGGTGGTGCGAAAAATTTTACCGAGCGCCGTCACGGATCATGTATCCCGCACCGCGGACCGTATGCAAAAGCGGCTGGGAGAATCCCTTATCGATTTTCGAGCGCAAGCGCGAGAT
>Ga0182040_10001598_pt1 | contig 10528 bp, 8 predicted proteins | sample flu12Cox44000176_FD_125973 | JGI IMG/M metagenome (GOLD analysis project Ga0182040, IMG submission 125973) | Lab enrichment of tropical soil microbial communities from Luquillo Experimental Forest, Puerto Rico - flux8day.12C.oxic.44.000.176 | ecosystem: Environmental > Terrestrial > Soil >... | reverse complement strand
TCTCGGTGCGGAATGTGTTCGAGAACTCGAACACCGCAAAGCCGATGCTTTACAAAGTGACCGGAGTGTGGGGCAGCCACGAAGGCTCGATGATGCTCTGGGTGCTAATGCTGACCCTGTTTGGCGGGCTAGTCGCTGCTTTGGGACGCTCGTTGCCTATTACCCTCCGAGCGCGCACGTTGGCGATCCAGGGATTGCTCGGCTTTGGCACGCTCGCTTTCATCATCGGCACGTCGAACCCTTTCGACCGGCTGATCCCCGCCCCGGTCGACGGGCGCGACCTCAACCCGCTTCTGCAGGACCCCGGCCTCGCCTTCCACCCGCCGTTTCTCTATTTCGGCTATGTCGGCTTCTCGATCACCTATTCCTTCGCCATCGCCGCGCTAATCGAAGGTCGGATCGGTGCGGCTTGGGCGCGCTGGGTGCGGCCCTGGGCGCTGACCGCGTGGTGCGGGCTGACGATCGGTATCGCGATGGGCAGCTGGTGGGCTTATTACGTGCTCGGCTGGGGCGGCTGGTGGTATTGGGACCCGGTCGAGAACGCGTCCTTTATGCCGTGGCTGCTCGGAACCGCCCTGTTGCACTCGGCAGCCGTGGTCGAAAAGCGCGAAAGCCTGCAACGCTGGACGGTTTTGCTGGCGATCCTGACCTTTGGGATGAGCCTGATCGGGACCTTTCTCGTACGCTCGGGCGTCCTGACCTCGGTCCATTCCTTTGCCGTCGACCCGACCCGCGGCGTCTTCATCTTGGTGCTGATTGCGCTCGTCATCGGCGGCGGCTTGGTGCTTTACGCGCTGCGCGCCCCAGGCCTCGAAGCTGGCAGCCCGTTCGCGCCGATAAGCCGCGAAGGCGCCCTCGTATTCAACAACCTTCTGCTCTGTGCCGGCATGGCGACCGTATTCCTCGGCACCTTCTATCCGCTATTCGCCGAGGTGTGGAGCGGTGTCAAATTGTCGGTCGGACCGCAATTCTTCGACGCGACTTTTGTGCCGATCTTGGCGCCCGCGATTATCGCGATGGTGATCGGTCCGGTGTTGGCCTGGCGTCGCGGCAATCTTCGAGCAGCCTTGCGCCGCCTCGCACCGGCCCTTGTCGGGGCGTTTCTCGTGCCGGCACTCGTTTTTGTCCTCGACCGCGGCACGCCGGGGGCAGCGCTGGCCGGCATCGCGCTCGCTGTATGGGCGATGGCGGGGGTGCTGACCGATCTCGCCGACCGAAGTGGGGTGACAAGACAACCTTTAGGCGCAGCTTGGCGGCGCCTGCGCCATCTACCGCGCGGAACCTGGGGTTATGCCGTCGCTCATTTTGGCGTCGGCGTCTTGGTCGCCGGGGTCGTCGTCTCGACGGCGTGGCGCAGCGAGCGCATCGAAACGGTTCGTCCCGGCGACACCGTGCAGATCGCTGGTCGGACGCTTCGCTTTGTCGGCGTGACTGAGGGCGATGTCGCGAACTATCATGCGGAACGCGCTCAAATTGTTGTCGAATGGCCCGGCAGCGCGCCGATGACAATGTATCCCGAGCGCCGCTACTATCCGGTGGCGCGCAACCAGACGACCAATACGGCGATCGCGACCAATGGGTTGGGGGATCTCTATCTGGCGCTAGGCGATCCCGATGGCCACGGGGCTTGGGTGGTGCGCGCGTATTATAACCCGCTTGTTCCTTGGATCTGGTTTGGCGCGCTTCTCGCCGCTCTGGGTGGCTTGATCTCCCTCAGCGACCGCCGACTGCGCATGCGCCTCCCGGCGGCACGGACCTCGACTGCTGCCATACCAGCGGGATCGGCGGATCCCCGATGATTAGACTGCTCGTCGTCTCCCTTACGATACTATTCGCGGTCGGTGGAAAGCTCGCGCAAGCGGTCGAACCGTCGGAGCGGCTCGCCGATTCGGTGCTCGAAGAACGAGCCCGCACGCTCAGCAAGGAACTGCGCTGCCTGGTCTGCCAGAATCAATCGATCGATGAATCGAACGCCGATCTTGCCCATGATTTACGCATACTACTCCGTCAGCGCCTCGTCGCCGGCGATACCGACCAACAAATCCTCGATTACATCGCCGCTCGATACGGGATGTTCGTACTCCTCGACCCTCCCTTTACGCCGGCGACATACGTGCTTTGGCTTACTCCACCGCTTTTGGTCTTGGGAGCTGGGGTGTTTCTCCTGGTCCGAGCGCGCCGCCGCCGTCCCGAGCCAATGCTGCCCCGTTTGACCCAGGACGAAAAGACACGTGCCGCGCTTTTGCTGGGCGATGGCAGATGATCTGGTTTTGGATCATCGCGGGCCTGCTGGTCCTTACGGCGCTGATTGGCCTCTTGCGGCCCCTAGTCAAAGGGACAAGAGAGAGTATCGAGCAAAATGAAACTGTGGTGGCGGTATTCCGCCGCGAGCTCGCCAATATCGACGAAGAGCTGGCACAGGGGAGGCTCAGCGCCGGGGAGGCTGACGAGGCGCGCGCCGAGGTGACGCGGCGAATGCTTGCGGCAGCCGAGGAGGAAGGCCGCGATGTGAGCCTTGCTTCCCGCCGGCCCACCGAGGCCTCTTGGCGGGTGGGCGCGGCCGTTATTATTGCCGGCCTTCTTCCGACATCCGCGATTGCGATCTATTCCACGGTCGGAGCTCCTGACGCGATGACTCCGGCCGTTGCTGCGGGTGCGGCGGCGGGCAAAGCAGGTTCTCACGATAGGGCCGAGCTCACGGCCGCCGCCGAACAGCTGAAAGCGCGATTGCAGAACGAACCGGGTCACCTCGAGGGCTGGGTTCTGCTTGGCCGCACCTTGACCTCGCTTGGGCGCTTCACTGATGCGCGCGACGCCTACCGCCAAGCGATTGCCCTGAAGGCCGACGAGCCGCGGCTACATGCGGAACTTGGCGAGGTGCTCGTGCTCGGGGCCGACGGCACCGTGACGCCGGAAGCCGAAGCCGAGTTTGCCAAATCTGCCGGCGATCCACGGGCCCGTTTTTATAGCGCCGAAGCTGCGCTGCAACGCGGAGATACCGAAGGCGCCGCGGCTAAATTGCGCACACTGCTGGCCGACGCGCCCGCCGACGCGCCATGGCGCCATATCGTCGAGGATCGCCTGGCCGAGATCGGCTCGGCCGGCCGGCGGACAGGATCGAATACCCCAGAGGCATCACCGCGGCCGGCCGGGCCGACAACGCAGGACATCACCGCTGCTCAGTCAATGTCACCGGAGGAGCGGCAGGCAATGATTCGCGGCATGGTAGACCGGCTCGCGGCCCGGCTCGAGCAGAACCCAAACGACAAGGACGGGTGGGCGCGGCTGGCCCACGCCTATGAGGTATTGGGCGAGACGGACAAAGCGCAAGCAGCCCGCGCGCGCGCCGCTGCGGCCTCGCCCTCTCCCGCGGCGTCGACACCCGCAAAATAAGCTGTCGCGTGGCGGCGCCGGTTTCTCGCCCTTTCGCCGCCGTACCGGGTGACAAAGGCGTGACAGCCGCGTTATATCCCGTTTCCGCGAGACGCGATCAGAACGGTTGAACCGGGACGTTACCAAGCCGTAAACCGACGAACCGAACGGAATGCCACGCTCGCCGGATCTGAGCCTCGTGACCGGAGCGACCGGGCTGGTCGGCTCGGCAGTGGTGCGTGCATTGCTGCAGGCTGGACACCGCGTCCGCGTGTTCGTCCGAGCAAACAGCAACCGGCGCAATCTCGCTAATCTCTCCGTAGAGATCGCCGAGGGCTCACTGGAGGACGCTCAATCGCTCGCACACGCGGTGGCAGGTTGTCGGTTTGTCTATCACATCGCTGCCGATTATCGGATCTGGGTTCCCGACCCGGCACCGATGTTCCGTACGAATGTGACGGGAACGCGTGATTTGCTCACCGCAGCGCTCGAGGCCGGTGTCGAAAGGGTAGTTTACACCAGTAGTGTCGCCACCTTGGGCCTAGTTCCCGGCGGTTCGGCAGACGAGACCACCCCGAGCAGTGCCAAGGATATGATCGGCCCCTACAAGCGTTCGAAATTCGAAGCTGAGGAATTGGCGCGTGAGTTGGCGCGAGAGCGCGGGGTGCCGGTGGTCATCGTCAATCCGTCGACCCCCGTCGGGCCGGGTGATGTCAAGCCGACGCCGACCGGCCGCCTCATCCTGGAAGCCGCACGCGGCCAAATGCCCGCGTTCGTCGATACTGGGCTCAACATCGTGCATGTCGACGACGTCGCGGCCGGGCATCTCGCGGCGGCGCAGAATGGCCGAATCGGCGAGCGCTATATTCTCGGCGGGGAGAATATGTCTCTCGCCGAGATCCTTGCCGCGGTCTCGCGAGCGGTCGGGAGACGCCCGCCGCGGCTGAAGGTCCCCCACACGATGTTGTTTCCGATCGCGTTCGCAGCAGAGTTTGCTGCGCGAATCACCGGGCGCGAGCCTTTCGTCACGCTGGATGGCGTGCGCATGTCGCGAAAGAAGATGTACTTCTCATCGAGTAAGGCCGCGCGCGAACTCGGGTACAAAACGCGGCCGGCGCGTGAGGCCATCGCCGTTGCTGTCGAATGGTTCAACGCCAACGGGTATCTGCAATGACCGCAGCGCCGGTTACGATCGAAACTCCGTCCGGCAAGTGGCGAGATGCCGAAAATTTTCCTGTCGGCTCGTTTCTGATCCGGCGCGACCTGCGGCCGCATGTGAACGCGTTTTACCGATTCGCCCGGAACGCTGACGATATTGCCGACAACCCCAACTTGACCGCCGACGAGAAAATCGCGCGCCTCGAGCGCATGGCGACGATCCTCGATGGCGCGCCAGGTGGCGACGCCCCCGCCGCTTCGGCGATGCGCGATAGCTTGATCGAGACCGGTGTCACCGCACAGCACTGCCACGATGTGCTGCACGCGTTTCGGCTTGACGCGGTTAAGCTGCGCTACAAGGACTGGGACGATCTGATGGCCTATTGCCGCTATTCCGCCTCGCCTGTTGGCCGTCAGTTGCTCGACCTGCATGGCGAGAGCCGGGAGATCTGGCCCGCCTCGGACGCACTCTGCTCGGCGCTGCAAGTCCTCAATCACTTGCAGGATTGCGCCGATGATTATCGGTTGCTCGATCGTGTCTACTTGCCACTGGAAGACCTCGCTGCGGCAGGGATCGGCGTCGAGGTGTTGGCGCAAGGTGAAGCGAACTCGGGATTACGCCGGGTGTTCGACGGGCTGCTCGATCAAACGGCTGCGTTGATAAATAAGGCTCGCGGGTTGCCACGGTGTGTTGCCGCTTCGGGCCTGCGCTGGGAATGCGCAGTAATCGTCCAGCTCGCTGCGCGGCTGCTACGCCGCCTCCGCCGACGAGATCCTCTGGCGACACGCGTCAAACTGTGCAGATCCGATTTTCTCGGCGCCTTCGTGGTCGGGGTCTGCGGAGTTGGCCGCGGATGAGCGACGCGGCTCAGCACAGCGTTACCGATCAGCCGGACGATGCTGCGTTGCGCGAGACGATCCGGCATCGGGTCGAGACAGCTGGAACCTCGTTTTATTGGGCAATGCGGATGTTGCCCCGAGACCGCCGCAATGGGATGTACGCGATTTACGCGTTCTGCCGCGAAGTCGATGACATTGCCGATGGAGACGGCTCGGTCGATCGTAAGCTCGCCGATCTCGCCGCTTGGCGCGAGGAGATTGGCGCTGTCTATGCCAATCGGCCACGTCACGTCGTAGCTCGTGCGTTGCAGGAGCCGACGCGCCGCTATGCTCTCCGACGAGAAGATTTTCTCACGGTCATCGACGGCATGGAGATGGATGCCCGCGAGGACATTCGGGCTCCCGATCTTGCAGCGCTCGACCTCTATTGCGCACGAGTCGCGAGCGCTGTGGGCCATCTCTCGGTGCATGTTTTTGGCGACTCCAGTGACGCCGCCCATTTGGTCGCAGAGTCCCTTGGCCGCGCATTGCAGCTGACCAACATCCTGCGCGACCTCGACGAAGACGCTCGTCGACACCGGCTTTACCTGCCTCGCGAAATCCTTGGCCGTTACGGGATCACCAGCTCGGATCCCGCGGCCGTTCTGCAGCATCCGGCGCTCCCTGCCGTCTGTGCTGATGTCGCTGGTATCGCCGAAGGCCACTTCCGAGACGCCGACCGAGCGATGATGGGTTGCTCGCGCCGAGCCATGCGCCCGGCGGCGGTGATGGGCGCCATCTATCATGCGACGCTGTCGGCCCTGCGCCGTTCCGGGTGGCGCGCGCCAGCAACCCGGGTGCGCCTCTCAAAACCACAAAAGCTCTGGCTGGTGCTCCGCCACGGCTTCTTATGAGATCGGGATCAACCACCGGCCGGGTGCACATAATCGGCGCGGGGCTCGCAGGTTTGGCTGCGGCGGTTCGGCTCACCGCTTCCGGTCGTCCGGTGATTGTGCACGAAGCCGCCCCGCACGCCGGCGGCCGTTGCCGATCCTACTATGATTCGGAACTCGGCTGCCGGATCGACAACGGCAACCATCTCCTGCTTGCCGGTAACTACTCTACGCATGCTTACCTCGAACTGATCGGCGCACAAGGAACGGTGGAAGGTCCTCCAGAGGCTGTCTTCCCGTTCATCGATGCCCTGACGAAAGACCGCTGGGAGATCCGGCCCAATCGCGGGGCCGTCCCGTGGTGGATCTTGGCCCCAAGGAGGCGGGTCCCAGGGACCCACCTCACAGATTATTTGGCCGCGCTGGCGTTATGGCGGGGGGACCCGTCGGCCACGGTCACCGCCGTGCTCGACCCAAGGCTAAGCTTGTTCGGACGATTATGGGAGCCGCTCGCCGTCGCGGCCCTGAATACGCGGGTCGAGCAGGCCTCCGCCGCGCTGTTCTGGAACATCCTCCGGGAAACGCTCGGCCGAGGCGGCGCCGCCTGCCGTCCACTCCTACCCCGAGTGGGCCTCTCTGAGACCTTTGTCCAGCCGGCAATCTCTTACTTGCTTAGGCGTGGCACAGAAATCCGGTTCGGCGCGCGGCTGAAAGCTTTGCGCTTTGCCGCAAAGCGAGTTTCCGAGCTCGTCTACGACAGCGGGTCGCTGGTGCTTGGCAGGAATGACGACGTCATCCTCTCCGTACCTGCGGCGATTGCCGCGCGCCTGGTTCCAGCGCTCATCGTGCCCGATCTTTCCTCGCCGATCGTTAACGCTCATTTCCGCTGCAACTCGCCGAAACCAGCTCCGCTCTTCATCGGGGTGATCGGAGGTGCCGCACAATGGATCTTTCGCAAGCGCGAAGTGTTGTCCGTAACCGTCAGCGCTGCTGACCGAATCGTCGACCTTCCAGCGGTGGAGCTGTGCGAATTTTTTTGGCGAGACGTCGCCCTTGCTTACCGGCTTCCGCTTCATCCGGTCCCACCGGCGCGGATTATCAAAGAGCGGCGCGCGACGTTTCTGGCGAGCCCGGAGCAGCTGAAACGCCGGCCGAGGCAAATAACCGCATGGGGGAATCTTCTACTGGCGGGCGATTATGTCACTACAGGCTTGCCCGCAACGATCGAAGGCGCTATTCGCTCGGGCTTTGCCGCGGCGCGGCTGCTCGTAGATTCCTCGTCCGAAGTCCCCTCCTCCATCGGTGAAAGCAACGGCACCTCCACTACTGCGTTCACTACGGAAGCCGAACAAGAGCAACACCGTGCATTCCATGAATGAGATGTCCCCGAAAGAAGTGACGCGGTTTAGCGATCAAGTTCAAACCGCTCGTCTCGACGAAGCCATTATGCGAGCCGGCGAGTCGCTGGTGGAACTGCAGCATCCCGACGGTCATTGGGTCTTCGAGCTAGAAGCCGACGTCACGATCCCGTCGGAGTTTATTCTTCTCCAGCACTACCTCGGCCGCATCGAACCCGGTCTGCAGGCACGCATCGCCGAATACATCCGGGCGACCCAGGGGGAAGATGGCGGCTGGCCGTTGTTTTATGGCGGTGCGCTCGACCTCAGCGCTTCAGTCAAAGCCTACTTCGCACTGAAGGCCGCCGGTGACCCCACCGACGCACCACATATGGCGCGCGCGCGAGAGGCAATCCTGGCTCGCGGCGGCGCCCGGCGATGCAATGTGTTCACGCGCATCCTTCTCGCACTGTTCGGCGAGGTCCCCTGGCGCGCGGTTCCCGTCATGCCGGTCGAGATCATGCTGTTGCCCGGCTGGTCTCCGTTCCACATCGCCAAGGTCTCATACTGGTCGCGAACCGTTCTCGTTCCGCTCTTGGTCCTGATGGCACTGCGCCCGCGAGCCCGCAATCCGCATGGCGTGACGATCAACGAGCTGTTCACCGAACCGCCTGAAGCGGTGCGGGATTGGATAACTGGTCCCACCTCGTCGCCGTGGTCAGTCGCATTTGGCATGCTCGACCGGTTGCTTCGGGTCGCGGAACCGTTTTTTCCCGCCGACCCGCGGCGCCGGGCGATCGAGAAAGCCGTCGCCTTTGTAACGGAGCGCCTTAACGGCGAAGACGGCCTTGGCGGGATCTTCCCGGCAATCGCGAACGCCGCGATGATGTTTGATTGCCTGGGCTACGGGCCCGACGATCCAGACTATGCGACGGCATTGGCCTCGGTTCACAAGCTTCTGGTGCTCGATGGCGAGCGGAGTTACTGCCAGCCTTGCCTGTCTCCGATCTGGGACACGGCGCTCGCCTGCCATGCGCTGATGGAGGTCGATGATGGACGCCTTGAATCGACGCTGCGCCCGGCACTCGATTGGCTCGAGAGTAAGCAAGTCCTCGAGGTGGTCGGCGACTGGGCAGCGACCCGCCCGGGGCTGCGTCCCGGTGGCTGGGCTTTCCAGTTTGAGAACCCCTATTACCCCGATCTGGACGATACGGCGGCGGTAGCTCTCGCTCTCCACCGCTTCGGGCCGGCGCGATACCGTAGCGCGGTTGACCGGGCGGCAGAATGGGTGGTCGGAATGCAGAGCCGAAATGGCGGGTGGGGCTCTTTTGACGCCGACAATACGCATTATTATCTCAATCATATCCCGTTCGCCGACCACGGCGCGCTGCTCGATCCTCCGACCGCCGATGTCAGCGCCCGATGTCTCGGCTTCCTCACCCAACTTGGTCACGGTCCCGACCACCCAAGCGTGGCCGCTGCAATCGCTTATCTACGCGACGAGCAGGAGCCCGACGGTAGTTGGTTCGGCCGTTGGGGCACAAATTACATTTACGGCACCTGGTCCGTTCTCGCCGCCCTCAACAGTGCTGGGATAGCGCCCGATTCTTCCGAAGTCCGACGCGCAGTCGGCTGGCTGCTAGCCCGCCAGCACAAAGACGGGGGCTGGGGCGAGGGTGGTGAATCTTACTGTCCGGAAGCGCCGCATGGCGATGCGCCATATAGCACCCCTTCGCAGACTGCCTGGGCTTTACTCGGTTTGATGGCTGCAGGCGAGGCCGGCCATCCCGCCGTTGCTCGTGGCATCGCCTATTTGATCGACAGCCAGGACGAGGACGGCAACTGGGACGAGTCGTGGTATACGGCGGTCGGCTTCCCTCGCGTCTTTTACTTGCGCTATCACGGATACCGCGCCTTCTTCCCACTTTGGGCTCTCGCCCGCTATCGCCGGCTGTCGCGAGGAAACTCCCAGCAGGTCCCGTACGGCCTTTGACGGCGGTTGTGGCTGAAGCAACCCCGCGGCTTTTTGTCCTTCGCCAATTGGCGCGCTGGCTATTAGAACTTACGTTCTAGGCACCAAAATGCTAAGTTAACCATCGACCAATAAAATCTCTGGTCGAGCCAAGCGACAAGTCCGGGCCATTCTGGAAGACCTGCCTCAAGATTGTTGGAAAGGGGGACTGCGCGTGCACCGACTTTCGACGGTGCTTTGCACGTCGGGGCTGGCCGCAGAAGCGAGGATCGCGCGCGCGGCTGGCTTTCCCGTCGTGATCGGCGCTGGAGACCGGGAACGCACCGCCGCTCTCGTTGAACGCGCGGTCAAGGGCGCGAATTGCTTGATCAGCTTCGGGATCGCTGGCGCTCTCGCTCCAGACCTCCGAGCCGGGGACTTGGTCGTTTCGGCGGAGGTCCTCGCAGATGGCGACCGCTGGCGAGCCGACGAACGGTTTCAAACCCGCGTGTCCAATCTCGCCCGGGACATTGGTGCCAGACAGGGCCAGATATTTGGCGCCCGCGCAATCCTTGCGACCAAAGCGGAAAAAAACCACGCTTGGCAAGAAACCGGAGCACTCGCAGTCGATCTCGAAAGCGATGTGGTCGCACGCATCGCGTCGCAGGCTGGCATTCCCTTCCTGGTCACGCGGACAATTGCCGACACGCTTTACCGTGAACTCCCCGCCGCCGCTCTGATCCCGCTTTCCGAGGCTGGAACCCCTGATTTGGCCCGCGTGTTGGGCTCTGTCATCAGGAGCCCCCGCCAGATTGGGACGCTCGTCAGACTTGCGATAGAAACCAGGATAGCGCTGCTGGCGTTAGCTGGGCCGGCTCACGCTCTTCGCGGGTTCGTCACGGCTTTTTAGACGCGCCGTCGCCTCCTCGACATGGCGAGAAAAGACGTATGTCGCTGGCCGTTGGCGGTCTAAGACTATTTCCGGTGCCATTTCCCCC
>Ga0182040_10001595_pt1 | contig 10535 bp, 6 predicted proteins | sample flu12Cox44000176_FD_125973 | JGI IMG/M metagenome (GOLD analysis project Ga0182040, IMG submission 125973) | Lab enrichment of tropical soil microbial communities from Luquillo Experimental Forest, Puerto Rico - flux8day.12C.oxic.44.000.176 | ecosystem: Environmental > Terrestrial > Soil >... | reverse complement strand
GCCCTTACGGAGCTTGGCTTTACCAAAGTATTTCACGGCTCGACGTTGAATCCAGAAAGACCAGGGTTTGTGTGGGAGGATGAGGTACCGGAACATCAACGTAAGGAAGCGGAGTTGGATGAGAACCTTTATTCGCTTCGAACGAAGTGGCACGAAGAAGTTTTACAGGTCGCTGATATCCACCACTTGAAGAAGGAGGTGGACATGAAATGGGGGTATAAACAGACCGCTACGATTCTTGGTCCAGGCTACGGCCTCTCCGTGGTCGGCAACGCAATCATGTTGGCGAAACTAATTCGTCGTGGGGATAAGGAAATCATCGGGTGTGAGAATATGTCCGACGCCATCGCACTCGTCGTGAAGCGCAAAGAGGACGCGGCGCTAGCCGAGATGCAGTTACGGGCGACACCATCTCGGACGTCACTAACAAGTTTCCTTGACACTCTCAAGATCGACCTTGCCGGCGACGGTGCAGCAGGCGCGAAGGATGGACGGACTATGCCACCCCTCACGGGTTCGATTCCCGTTGCACCGACGGTTCCATTGAGTCGGATGTTTGTGTGCGGAGACTTCCGTGAGGTGTTGCCAAAACTCCCTAATGGTTCGGTCGATCATATCGTTACCGACATCCCCTACGGAATCGACATGGACAATCTAGATACGATGGTCAACATAAAGGACGTGGAGCACGAGCACGACGTTGAACAGAACGTCGAGCAGATGGAACCATTCCTGAAAGAGGCGTTTCGGTTGGTCGATACGGGTGGGTTCTGTGTGTTCTTCTATGACCTCGACTGGCATGAGTATCTTCAAGCAACCGCGGAAGCGATCGGTTGGAAAGTTCAACGTTGGCCGTTGATAGCGTATAAAACCTCCGCCTGTCGTAACTCAGCCGCGCAATACAACTTCACCAAAAATTATGAAAGTATCATGGTTCTACGTAGAGATGAGTCAACTGTCCTCCGCTCCCAACAACCCTCTTCAGTGTGGATGGGAGACTTCGCAGCGGAGCGTCGCCTGTACAACAACCCTTTTTCGAAGCCGTTCGAACTCTGGAAGTGGATTTACTCAGCCGTTGCCTTTACCGGCCAAAAGGTTCTGGACCCGTTTTGTGGAGAGATGTCTGCTTGTCGTGCGGCCATTAATTGCGGACTTGTTCCGTTCGGAGTAGAGATAAACATGAGACATTTTAACCGTGGACTAGAACACGTGAAGGCCGCGTATGCACTGCTCCACGGAACTAATGTGGAGTTTGTATGAAACTAGAAATCGCGCACCTTGTTGTATCTACTCTCATCCTTTTAGTTCTTATCGTCGACGTCATCTGCTTCTGGAAATATGTGTATAAGAAATGAGCCGCCGCACTCTACCCGGACTACCTCTAATGTATGAAGGTGATTCCTACATTATCTGGCTCACCGAGGTCGGAACGAAATGTCTACGAATCGCTGGAATCCATCGGTATCGTAACAACCAAAACTCCGAAGCCGAGGAGGTTGACTTCTATGATCTTGACGACACCGGCCGCTCCGCGGTCATTCGCCAAATCCAACGGCGCTACGCAATGAAATCTGTAATCCCTCAATGAAATGGACGACCCACTCTCAGAAACGTCGGTTCTATCCCTTCTACCTACCAAGGAGGTTCCGACCGAATTCCCCACCACCGAGGTCTCCTACCGCCTCGCCATTATCGGTGAAGCGCCCGGGGTGGAGGAAGAAGCTTATGGACGTCCGTTCGTGGGGGCCTCCGGTCGGCTGCTTGACAGCATACTTTCTTCTGTTGGTATTTTACGCAGTGCTTGTCTCGTGGGTAATATATGTCGCTTTCGTCCACCTGACAACAAAATAGAGAACTGGGGGTTCGGCCACCATCTAGTCCTCGCAGGATGGGAGAAGTTAAAAGATGAACTGGATTCGTTTCTACCTAATGCAATACTCGCCCTTGGAAATACGCCCCTTAGGTTCCTCACTTCACGAACTGGAATTACCTCGTGGCGGGGAAGTATCATTGCGACAGATTATGGTAAGGTTGTGCCCGCCATCCACCCCGCCGCGGTTCTACGAGAGTACAAGCAGTGGGTGTTATTACGATTTGACGCCTTACGTGCCCGTAAGGAAGCGGAAGTTTCCAGCATCAGCCTACCACAACGCACCCTCGATATCAACCTAACCGCCGATGACATCTGTGTCCGTCTCGATACCTGGCCTGCTGGAGTACTGCTCTCCTTCGACATTGAAGGGGGACTTGACGCATTTCCTTGCTGCGCGTGCTCAAGGGAGAGTGGTTACGGTTTCACCATTGCTTGGTCAAAGTACTCGGAGGAGAGTCAAGGACGGATATATAGAAGTCTCTCAAGAGTCCTTTACCGTGCTGATGTCCCAAAAGTGTTACAAAACTCCCTTTACGATAGGTTCGTCCTAGCTTATGGTTATCATATGCTTATTCGAAACGTGGTGGAGGATACTATGCTTAAGTCGTGGGAAGTATATCCCGAACTTCCCAAGGGGTTAGCAACACAGGCGTCCATTTGGACAAGAGAACCATACTATAAATTCGAACGTAAAGTCGATGACTCCGAAACACTCCAACGTTACTGCGCCCGAGACGCGTGTGTCACGATCGAAGCATGTACCGCACAGGACGCAGCGATTAGAGGTGAAGGGGCTAGGCACTATAACTTTAACGTGTCACTCCTATCACCCTTATTATATATGGAACTTCGAGGCATACGCTACGACTCTGTACTCGCCAAAGATGAGCTTGCTAACGTTAAGTGTGCGATGTCAGAGTCCAGTTCTCGTCTCCAGCTTAGTGCTGGACTTAGCATGTTGGGTGCTAAGGGCAGCATCTCGGCAACCAAACTCAAGAAAGTTCTTTACACGCAGAAGGGTTACCCGGAGATGTATAAAGGTCGGGGACCTGGAAAGAAAGTTACGACAGATGTCGACGCATTGTTAAAACTCAAAAAGAAATTTCCACATGACCCATTCCTATCCGATGTGTTGCTTCACCGAAGACTTGAAAGCCTTGCAGAAACGTTGGAAATTGAAACCGATCCTGACGGTCGCGTGCGATGCGGGTACAATCTTGTCGGCACAGAGACTGGGAGACTTACTTGTTACACGAGCCCAACGGGTTCGGGTGCGAACCTGCAGACTATCACTAAGAAGCTGCGTAAACTTTATCTGGCAGATGATGACCACTGGATGTTTCAATGCGACCTTAGTGGTGCTGATGGATGGACGGTCGCTGCTCATTGCCTTCACCACGGAGACTCAACCATGTGGGACGACTATATCTTCGGACTTAAACCTGCCCGAATCGTTGCATTAATGTATGAGCACGGCCACGAAATTACCAAATGTTCCCGACAAGAATTGTCGGACCGCTGCAAGGCCGTCGACGACGACGGTTGGCTTTACTTCGCCTGTAAACGGATTCAGCACGCAACGAACTACGGTGTCCAAGAAGCAACTGTATCAAACCAAATCATGGTTGATTCGTACAAGGTTACAGGGAGTGCCGTGTACGTTGATGCTAAGACTTGTGCCGCGTTACAGCGGCTCTACTTTATCCGTTACGCTGGCTTATACCAGTGGCATCAGTGGGCGAAGCGCGAAGTATTTGAGGGCCGTAATCTCACGTCTGCATCAGGCCATACGCGCACTTTCTTTGGCCGCAGAAAGTCATTCGACCCGAAAGCGCGTCAAGTCTCGGCGGACCACGAAACGTGGAAAGAATTTCTAGCTCACGAACCTCAAGCAAACACAACATATGTCACTAACTTGGCGCTGCACAGGATGTGGACTGATCCAGAAAATAGAGTTCAAAGGGAAGGTAGAACAAGACTTCGAGTCGAACCGTTGCACCAAGTGCACGATGCTCTTATCGGACAGTTTGCCAAATCTGATCGTGATTGGTCCATCGAAAATATACGGAGATGGTTCAACAACCCAATACAGATCGCAGGAACAACCGTGATAATACCACAAGAAGGAAAGTATGGCAGGAGCTGGGGAGAGTTGACGGAGGGAACAATATGAAACCAATGCTAGCAAGGACGTTAGGTCCGAAGTATAAGTCGTATCCGTGTTATGTGCAGCCTAAACTTAATGGGGTGAGGGCACTATACCAAAAAGGGGTGTTTCAGTCAAGAGACGAGAAGTTCTGGAGGGAAGAGGTTCTTAGACATCTAACCAACGAGTTGCACGGAATAGACCTCGGTGACCTCATCCTCGACGGTGAACTCTACGTCCACGGTTGGCGTCTTCAAGACATCAACTCCGCGATCGCAGTGAATAGATTGGAGGTGACGCCAAAAACCCCGCAGGTTTGTTTCTACGTTTTCGACGTCGTCGACCCGAAACGCACGTTCTCCGATCGGTGGTTTGAGGTGTATAACGGTCTCGTCGCGGCTGGACTGCCACACGTTAAAGCCGTTCCAACGAACTACGCCTATGATAGAAACGCGTTAGACCAGAGTTTCAACCTCTACACCGCCACTGGATATGAAGGTATTATGCTCCGGCCAGACGGGTTTTATGAGTTTGGTGAGCATATCGGTCGCAACGGTACCGCAACGCAGTTCCGATCGAGGAACTTGTGGAAGTACAAGCATTGGGAAGATGGAGAGTTCCTATGCGTTGGTGTCACTCAGGGTGAAGGCAAGGCCGACATAGGAATTGGTGCGTTGAGCTGTGGAGTGGGTGGGCTTACCTTTAAGGTCGGCACCGGCTTCACCGACGAAGAACGAGTTGAGTTCATGGCTCACCCTCCTACTGGTCGCTTAGTCAAAATTCGCTACCTCAACCTTACCGCTGACGGTATTCCATTTAACCCATCATTTCTTTGTGTCATGTGAGCTTCATATCCGACTATCTCCTTCTCACCTCCAACACAGAATCTCCGGTCGACTACCACAAGTGGTGTTGCTTATCGTCGTTATCTGTTCTTGCTGGACGGAGGTTTTGGTTTCGGCTAGGTCCAATAACCTATTACCCCAACCTATACGTCGTCCTTGTTGGTGCACCGGGTGTCAAGAAATCCTCTGCTCTCGACCGAGCAAAGGACGTTATCCGTGCAGTCAACTGCTGTCCTATTGCTGCTGCGGCAGCGACGAAAGAATTTATAGCCAAGGCCATGTCACAGGAAAAGTTCGCCGGTAAACGACACTTCTCATACCAGAACCGCCTAGAGGAATATAACCAATATGCCATCTTTGCCACCGAGCTTACCCAGTTTATTAGTGTTAATCCTGTTGGTATGTTGGACTTCCTTACAACTGTGTACACCGAAAAGGTATACGACTGCGACACGAAAGGGCAGGGTTCTGATTTGGTTGTCGGTCCTTACATTACTCTGCTTGCTTGTCTCACTCCTGAGATGCTCAAGGGTTTTCTAAAGATGAACATCCTCACAGGCGGCTTCGCCCGTCGAACGGTCTTTGTTTACGGAACCCGTGGTACTCCAATCCCGTGGCCGGGTTTTTCTAAAGAACAGCTCGAAGCCGAACAACGATGTATTGTATGGGGAAAGAAAATGCAGTCCTTCGCGGGTGAGTTCTTTATGAACGACGAGGCGGCTAAGTGGTACGAGAGTTGGTACATAAAGCTGAGCACCAACCTAACCGAGGTCTCCACTCCCGCGACCATAGGATACTACAGCACCAAGCACGAAATCCTATTTAAGACGGCGATGCTGACGTCACTTTCCGAGGACCTGGAAAACTGTATCATAACGAAACAGCACCTAGACTTCGTCGAAAACCACTTCCTCCTTCCGTTTGAAAAGAACCTTGAGAGAGTGTTCGAGGGTGCTGGAATCAATCCGAACGCGGAAGCGGCTGTGAAAATCCTCCGTATGCTCGAAGCCTACGACCGCCCATTTCCACGCAAAAAGCTCGAAGCTCTGTTCTTCGATCAAGCGACGTCGCTCAGTGAACTCCGCGATACTATCAGCCACTTAATCGGAGTCGGTCGTCTTGCCCAACGGACCGTTTCCCGCAACGGAGTCTTTGGTGACATCATCGGTACGCCCGATTCAATGAAACGCTACAGCGACAACGACCTCGTAAAGTTCATTTCGACAACTCCTCCATCTCATCCACCGTCGGAAGAGGGTCCTCAGTGAACTTAATCCCGTAATCCTCCAACTGTGCAATCGCGTTCAGGGACTTATTCATCGCGTCCAAAGCAATCTCAAGTAAGTGTCCGTCTACTTGGTGCACGTGATCGGCACAGGCTGTCTCTGCCGCTAACAGAGTGTCCCCAATTCCAACAACTCCTGCGAGATTTGTCAAAGCACCCTGAGGTACTGCGAATCGTTGACCATTCAAAGCGTAAGGGAACCGCAACGTTACCCACTTATCAATCTCCTTCGGGTACTCGAGCGGTTGCCAAATCTTGTCAGACTGCTCATTTGAAACCATTACAATGAACCCATACTTCGCCGTCGGAATCGGTTCCACCAATCTCCCCTCCGCACCTTCCCAGAAAATCTCAGCCCAGTTTTTGAAAATAACTTGAAGAAGTTCATTGCTAGGGGACCCAAGGCGGCAACAAGGATCGGTGACGTAATACTTATGATCCTTCGTATAGAGACCTTCCAACGAGAACATCCCCCTAAACCTATCCTTCTTCATAATGGGTGCAAGCTTCGCGTTCACATCTCTGAGAGGTTTGGGTAAATCTGAGTACGGCTTCACCTTTCCAATGAGTCCAAGACCTTTAATCTCAAGTCCATGCATAACGGTTTGAGGAAACTGATCGTCCACACAGTACATGTCCTCCGCTAATTCAACCGGGTCCTTCACCTCATCCTGCACCGCGAAATCCGTCGTTGGTCCAAACGCTCCAAGGTCATACACCACCTGATCTAACCTCGTCGATGAAATGTGCTCGTCCTTCCATATCCACGACTCCATATTTCCGCGCTCATAACCATGGACGAGCTTGACCCACAATCGCTTCTTGCCGGTAAGGTACTTTCTGAGGTTCTCGACGCCGGTGATAAACTCGGTTTTTGGAACTGTGATAGAGTTACGTTTACAGTAATCGTAGAAGTCTCTCCGCTCTGTTTCAAGTTCCTCACCAAGACGTGGACCCCATACCCTAGCCCCGCGTTCCTCAAGGAACAGTTGGAAGTCAGCAAAAAAGATATCCGTTACTATCCACAAATCTATTTCGTTTGCGATGAGAAGGGGATAACGAACCCGTTCGAGTTCACTGAATCCTTCTCCAAGTCTAGTTTGGTTATTTTTTGGAAAAGCACCCTGCCAAGGAGAGTAATAGTAAGCCTTCGCAAACGCAGGAGCAACGCTACGGGCGAAGCTTACGAAGAGTCCGTTGTCGACGAAGCAGACAACTTTGGACGAGAGATCAGTAACCATTTGGTTCCACTAACGCAGATCGACGACGCTTAATATGACGTGTAGCTTTGACGGCCTGTTGACGAGTCATCGACGGATTGGAGTCTAGTAATTCGTCAATGTCCTGTGCCTCACGGTCGGCAGCGGGATTAGGACGCGGTAGGGCACCTAAGGAGAGTTGGGTCTGGTAGATCATCTGACGACGCTGAACCTCCGAAGAAGGTTGTCTAGTACCGAGACCAATAAGGTCTGCACCCGCATTAACATGACGTCGGTAATCATAAGGAATCGTCATGTCGGCGACGTGGTGTGCAACCGAACTTGTGAGGGTTGCGTAGTCCTCCTGTGGGTTTGCCTGTGCATACTGCAAGAGTTGGGTGCGGGCATCGGCTGGGTTGGTGGTGAAGGTCCGGGCGATCTTAACAATTTGGTCGGATTTCTCTTTGGTCGCACGAGTTGACGCCTCTTTCGCGGCTGTGTTGACGTCCTTCAACTGAGTGACCCTTGACGGTTTCATTCCCAACGCCGTAATGAAACTCTCTGCCGGCGTCATCGTGGTGATTAAATGTCCAGCCCGGTCCCGCACTTCCGCTCCGTCACCTCTAAATAGCTCGAAGGGTCCAGTCAGCGCGGTTGGAAGTATCTTCGACGCGCCCTCAAGGTCACCCTTCGCCGCCGCCATTAAACCCTTAACAAAGTCGCTAACTCCACTAACTGGTGCGCCTGCGAGTTGAGCGATGTCGAACCCTTTGTAGGGACTGACTCCGATATACGGGATACTAGGCATATGACGCCCAGACGGGTCGACTGGAGTGAACGCAGCGACTGGACCGTGAAGTGCAAGAGTGGTCATCATACCACCGCCGTCTTGGTCCTCGTTGAAGAGGTCTGAAAGGTGTTGGTGTAGCCAGCCCATAACGTCGATCCCAGTGAATTGCTTCGTCAACGCCATTCCCTGTCCCACACCAGGAAGTCCAAGTGCCCCACCAAGCACAGCTTGTGCGCCTAGTTGGTATAAGAACGCCTTCTTTGCACCAACGATCTGTGCTCGGGTCAAATCAGCTGGTGCTCTTCCAAAACCCCGGATATAATTATATGCGAGTAACGAAAACCAACTCTGCACGTACGACTGCAGCGACGACATCAGTTGTGGAACCGCTCTGGTTGCAGCGCTCCACTGACCCACCGGTCTTCCTGCCTTACCTGGTGTGAAATATCCTCGTTCCTTGGCGTCCTTTGCGAATTGGTACGCTTCTACATGGTCCATTCCCCGTTCCCGACCGAGCATGAACGCAGCCACTAGACCAAGTGTATCGTTGTACTTAAAGAACATACCGTTCCAGGATCGTGCAGCCCATTTTAACTTCTCCACTGGTTTTATCCATGGAGGAGTGTTGGCATTGAGTACGGACTCTCGAGTTTTGTCTCCGATATCCGAGTCCCACGAGGCAAACCCACGAATTCCCTCACCCGAACTTATGTTTGCCAACCACCGTAGGTCGTCACTTTCCCACTTCCCCGATGTGACCCGCTGGAGAATAGCCTTTTGTGCACGAGTGGTGTATTTGAATGCGTCACCAACGCCGCCGGTCTCGGAAATCAACGACGTCATACCCGTCGTGTAGCCCTGTATTCCGTGTAGGAAATTCACACCAAAATTAAACGCCAACTTCCAGTTGAACGTAATCTCCGACAATGCACGGGCGATCTGGTTGTCAGGCTTGAGGAAGTTGTCAACGTGCTGCTGGACAATTTTGGTCGCAGCCCTGTTTGCCATTAGTTCCGGTTCCAATAGGTCCAGCCGCGACTGTGACCGAGTGAGCTGGTGGTGCATCCAGTTGTTGAACTTCAAATAAGATAGATACTCGTTCTGAACCATATCCATCTCCTCACGTCCAGCGATGAATCTAATACCAGGAAAGCCGGCACCCGGCACAGCAGCGAAGGACATACGTGAAGCTTCGTAGTCCCTCGCCCGCTGTACCGCTGGAAGAATGGCCTCCAGAACTTCTGGCTTGTCTTTGAATGCAGCCTCAAGCTGGTTGGATCGTTGCTGGTCGAGTTCACGAACACTATTCAAAAAGGCGTCAGTCAATCCGCCCACAAGATGCGCGTCGCTCTTTGGAACGAACTCCAAAAACTTATACCCCAACCTCTCCAACTCCTTTGCTCGTTTTTGTGCGGCTTCCTGTGAAGGGTAGGTTTGGAAAAACGGTTCATTATTTACCGTTATCATTCGAAGGCCGTACTTACCATCGAGCCTCTGCTCCGAGACGTAGTATTTGTTCGCCCGCATAAACTCAATATGTTTCTGTGATGCGGCCAGAACATTACGTGAGAACTCCAACGCCTTCAGGAACGTGTCGCCAGACATTTTGGTCGACAACTGCTTCAACATCTGTTGACCCAAGGCCGGGTTTTGTGGAAGCAGGTTTAATGCGTCGTGCATTGTCTTAGCTAAGTCCTCACCCACCGCCACACGCATCCCAGGTTCAAGACCTACAATAACCCGTGCGGTGTCGAGTAGGTTTATCTTTGGTAGGTACTTCTGTGCCGTTGTGTTCTCGACGTAGTGGTCATGCACATGTAGGACTGAATTGAGGTATGTTGTGACCGTCGTCTGGTCTGGCCCGTTTAGGGTAGCTAGCCTCCCCCTAATATACGGCGCACTTAACTCCGTTGGCCAACCTCTCTTAGAGGCTTCACGACGGTAGAGCAAGATGTCCGATGCGACACGCCTTAGAGTGTTGTTAGCAAAGACCCTTCTGTTAGCCTCCTCAATAACTGGACTGACCTCTTTTGTTACGGGGTCTGTATTCCGAACCACGTTAAGCTCGTTCATCCGAAGGTTGGACTCACCTTGGTTCTGAGAGATATGGTCGAAAGCCGGACGGATTTCAGGTATCAAACCCTTCAAGTACTGCGTGAACATTCCCCACCGCCGTACTCCCTTAAAGAAGCGTGTCGCCCGACCCTCATCCAACTCCGCGCGAGAAACCTTCGTCCGTTCGGAAGGTTCGTATTCCTCCAACCCCAACGCTGCTCGTGCCTTAGCCGCCATTGACGTGGGGTCCGGTGGAGCCGGCAACCTATCCGACGTCAACCTACCCGCCAACGTCCGCTCCATGCCACTGATCGTGAAGTTTGATAGATCGTTATACCTTGT
>Ga0182040_10001594_pt1 | contig 10537 bp, 10 predicted proteins | sample flu12Cox44000176_FD_125973 | JGI IMG/M metagenome (GOLD analysis project Ga0182040, IMG submission 125973) | Lab enrichment of tropical soil microbial communities from Luquillo Experimental Forest, Puerto Rico - flux8day.12C.oxic.44.000.176 | ecosystem: Environmental > Terrestrial > Soil >... | reverse complement strand
TAAATCTGAAATAATCAACGGCTTTAAGCTCCTCAGGAGAAAGCATGATTTGTAATCGCTCCCCCCTTTCCATGCTGTTTTGTCGCCGGCCGTTCTTCATGGCGGTAATTCCTGTAAGGTAGACTACAGCTTTAAATACGTCACTTACTCATTTGTGTCAATGGGCGACATGGCATTGAGTCGGGAAGACGACTTATGCGTGCCGTTCGTAAAGCTGGCAATTCCGCGCCGGCCTGCGTTTCCAGTGCACAATCCAGTTCGGCGGCGGGTCGAGTCTCTTACGGGTCAGGAGTCCGCATAAGCCCAACGACGCGCGCGGCAGCCTCACCGCCGGAATGCTTCGCTCGTCCTGCAGCCCTCGCGGCAGTGTTTGAATTCCGATGCAGGTTGATCCATGCGCAGCGCGGTGAGACCGACAAAGCTGAGGCCATCCCGCAGCGCGCTGAGGCGATTGCCGGTCCGCTTGGATTGTTTGCAGAAGCCGTGGATGCCCGAGACGAAATTTTTTGGAACTATCTAGGCGATCCTGTTTAGGTGCTGCGAAACTAATCCCTGCGCTGCGTGGCGACCGCTGCGTCACCGGGTGGAGCGGTTTGCTCAGAGGAAACAAATGTCACTCGGGACCATACTTCTCATAATCCTGATCCTCATCCTGATCGGTGCGCTGCCGAGATGGCCGTACAGCTCGGGATGGGGATACTATCCATCCGGCGGACTGGGACTGATCCTGGTGATCGTTATCATCCTGCTTTTGCTGGGACGAATATAGGCCGCGCGTGCGGCCACGAATCATGAGCCATGGAGCTGCAATGAACGATGACGCGCGACCGATAGTGAAGAGTACGACCGAAGCACGTGAGGCCGTGACGGGTCACAACGTAAGATTATGTGCTGATGATAAGTCTGGCCGGTACCGCCATCGTCCTGGCGGGGTTGTGGTTTTATTACTTCGCTTGATGCAGGCTCCAGGGCCCTCACCCGCAAAAATGCGATCGCCTTGCACTATCCCCGGCGGCGGCCCACCGTGTCCGCCATGACCGCGCCGCGCAGGCCAATCGGCTTATCCGGCCCGACCGTGGCGGCAAGCCTCGTGATCTCCTGGCTCAGGATATCGAGGCTTGCCGCCGGGATGATGTTCGCGGCGGCCGAAAGGTGACCGGCAATGGTGGCGGCTTCGGCGAACAGCGCATAGACCGAAACGCGGCGGCCATGGCGGGGAACAGCGCTACCAGCGAATAGAATGCGACGCCGGCGGCGAGCGCCAGCAGCCGGTTGTCCAGCACCTCGTGATAAGTGCGCACGATGACGTCCTTCCAGCCCGGCCGCGGAATCTGCGTGGGGGCATGTGCCTCTCGCCCCCGCCCGGGCTCGGCCGCGCGCTGGCGCTGCAGGTGGATCGGTTCCTGCGCCGGGGTGGCGCGCGGGGGCACATAGGCGGGCAGGGAACTTTTGCGGTTTCCGCGTCTGGTGAGACGTTCCTGGAAATCGAGCGCATAGATCACGCCCGCGGTGACCATGACCGAAGCAGCAAACCACGCGGCAAGATTTTCCAGCCGCGCGGCGGCGGAGCGGGAAAGGTTCAATCCGGCACCTGATAAAAACAAAAAATCGACTTGCCCAACAATTCTCCATTCGTGTCGCGAGTTCCGGACTCCCTCCCATCCCTCCCCACCGGAACTCGGGCCTGCCCGAGTTCGGGCAATTCAAAGACGACCCAAGTCGGATACATCCGACTTGGGTTGGGGAGGGTGGTCGAGCGAAGCGAGACCGGGTGGGGTCGTCGCAACGTTCGCGCCCGTCGAACGACTCCCCACCCGGCCGCCGTCGCTTCGCTCCGGCGGCCACCCTCCCCTGCGGGGAGGGATTGGCGATTGCTGCTCGTTCTCATGACCGGAACTTTGTATTCGCCATTGTGTTCGTAGGTCAGGTCGAGGAACTGCGAAGAAAGGATCGACAATGACGACGCGCGCGCAGGTCCGGGGCGTGGTCTCGGACGCCCAGGACAAAGGCAGGCAAACAGTGGAGGCGGTGACCGACGTGCGGGACAACATGTTCCGCGCCATCGACAAGTCGCTCGAGGAACGGCCGTACACCACCTTGCTCATGGCGGTAGGGATCGGGTTCCTGCTGGGAGCCCTGTGGACGCGCTAGGGGCCGTGCGCAATGGGCGGTTGGCGCAAATATCTTGAGCTGCAGCTGCAGGCGAAGTCCGGACTGAACTCCGCGCTTGTCGTGGGCGCGCTGATCGGTCTTCTATCGGCCGCCGTCACTTTCGTATTCCTGCTGGTTGCGGCCTTCGTCTGGCTCGCGAGAAGATTCGATCCGCTGGTCGCCGGTCTCGTGCTTGGCGGAATTTTCCTGCTGATCACGATTTTCGCCGTTGGCTACGCGCTCTGGTCGCAGCGCCGTACCGCGCAGCGCGCCAGACTCGCGCTCGCATCGCGGCGAAGCGCGTCGTGGCTCGATCCCAAGCTGCTGGCGGGAGCGCTCGAGGTCAGCCGCACCATTGGCTTGCGCAAGATGATACCGCTGCTTGCCATTGGCGTTCTCGCCGCCGGCGCTGCCATGCAGCTTGGCGGGCGCGAGCGTCCCGATCTCCAGTAGGGGCGAGTGAGTGCGTGTCTGCGCAGCGCGCCGTTGCGATGCAGGAACCGCCTTTCGCTCCGGCCGTTAGGACACCGTCACCAAGGAGGATCAATCCCATGAACGAAGATCGGTTTGCCGGCACTGCGAAGAACCTCGGCGGCCAAATGGAGTCCGGGTTTGGACGCGTTACCGGGGATGCAAAAACTCAGGCGCAGGGCGCCGTGAAGCAGGCGGAGGGCACGCTTCAGGATCTCTACGGACAGGCCAAGGACGTCGCCGCCACCACCGCGCAGGCCGTGCGCAACACGGCCGGCACTGCCGATGACCTCGTGCGCACGACCATAGAACAGCGCCCCTACACGGCGGCGGCCATTGCGCTCGGCGTGGGCTTTCTGATCGGCCGCTTCTCCCACCGGAATTATTAGACGCAGTCGCGTGATGTCATGGTCGGGCTTGCGTTTGCAAGTCGAGTTTGCTCGACTGTCGGCGCTTCTCGGCACTTCAAGGTGCGGACCTCGGACAAGCCCGAGGTCCGGCGCCAATCCCACGAGTTGCTTGCGGGACGATGGACGTGAACGCCCGGAGCAAGTCCGGCGACATAGTTTTTGGCTCAGCTAATTTGATATCCCAAAAGGTGCTGCCGAGCGGCGGTCTTTCAAGGGTGGATTAGCGTCAGCGTAGTCCGCCGGAAAGCGGCACGCCCGGTTGCGGCGCGCAGACGCGCCTCACTAATCCACCTATGAACTGTCAGGCAAATCAGCTCACGGCGGACTCACGGAGGAGAGGCGCGGCGCGGCCGGCGCTTTGAGCCGCAACCATCGTTCGCTCCGGACGGGAACTCGGGAACAGTCCTGCCACGTAGTCGCGCACCTGGGTATAGCATTCGCAACTGTGGCGCTCGAGCTCGTCCCGGCTGACAATCTGCACGCAGCCGCGACGGCCGTCGAGCACGCCCGCCGCTTCCAGCCGGCCGGCGATCAGCGTTACCGTGGTACGGCGCACGCCAAGCATCTGCGCCAGCATGCTCTGGGTGAGCGGAACCTTGCTGCTGCCGCTGCGGTCCTGGATCTCAAGCAGCCAGCGGCAGATGCGCGCCTCGACCGGATGGGCGGCATTGCAGAGCGCCGTCTGCTGCGCCTGCACCAGCATGGCGCGGTCGAAGCGCGCGGCCAGACGTCGGACGGCGGGGTTCTGATTGAGGACGTAACGGAAAGCCGCGGCCGGCATTCGCGAGGCTTCGCCGGGGATGTGCACCCTGGCGTCGCTGACTGCGCATGCCGAAGCAGCCGCTGCAAAACCGCCAATGATGCCATCCGCGCCAATCAGGACCGTCGTCGCGCTCACCCCCTCCCGCGACGGCATTGTCATACCGACGAGACCCGAATGGGGAAAGAGCACATGATCGGTCCTCTCACCGGCCCGATGCAGGCAGTCGTCAAGTTGCAGGTCGAAAGGCGTCAAATGTGAACGGAATAATCCAAGCTCTGGCGCGGAAAGCTGGGAAAGAAAGCCATTTCTGCCGCTTTGCTGCGCGGGCATGTTTTGACCCCTCCTCACCTCGGCCCCCCGACCATAGCCTTGCCTTAATCCATAAGCAGCCGACTTGGGGCAAAGTTCCATTCCCGACACATTATATATAGCCGCTTTCGAAGCGTACGATCTGGTAGCCCGCAGGAGCCGCCTGCACTGGTCGGCGGCACGCAAGTGTCCGATATCCGACACTAGAATAGCAGGTGGTTGAGATCGCGTAGCCGCATCGAAGACGAGATCGGGGTCGATTTGCCCGATCACAGTTGCGCGCTTGATCATGCCCGCGCGGTGGGCGGCTGCGAGGCGCGGACCCGATCCTGGCGGCTGAACGTCAAGGACGACAGCGGCAAGGCGCAAATTGCTTCAGCAGGCCGTCGGTGCTGGCCATCGGCTCCTGGCCGAGACCTGGGCCGACAAGGCCCGGGAGTTCGAGCGGGAGATGGAAGTCATCCGAAGCTCGATCCGTCGCATGGATCGCCTCGTCGCCCATTCCGATGAGGCCAAACGCGCGGCGGCGGGCGGGTGAGGCTCCTCATGGTCAGGAGCGCCACAACGGACTGTTACCTCGGCCGCGGTCCCCCTTGTGTCCGCTCGCGTCGCTCGCAACCTCTCCAGCCCAAGTCGGATATATCCGACTTGGGCCAGCTTATAGTGCCGAACTCGGGCAAGCCCGAGTTCGGGCGGGGAGAGGTCGGCGCCGAAGGCGCCGGGTGAGATGCGCGATTCACCAATCGTGAGGTGGAGGGCGAGCGGTAAGCAGGCCGGCAACGCGGCCTTTTTTGCCAAAGACTTGCAGGGAACTTTTGCACCGCATCCAGCATTATTTGATGCGGCCCGGCCATCTGGAACAAACGAGCATGGCAAAAAGAAGCCCAAGAGCGAATGGGCCAGACCAGAATCAGGTCAAGGCCATGGACTGCGTCAACGGGGGGCATCCCGTTAACCGGGTTTTCTCAGATATTGCCCAGATTACCTCGCACGAGGTCGGACGAGCATGGGTCTTTGTCCTCGCTCTCGTGACCATCGTTGTATGGGCGATCACCGGCCCGTTTTTTGGCTTCTCCGATACCTGGCAGCTGGTCATTAATACCGGGACGACCATCGTAACCTTCCTGATGGTGTTCCTGATACAGAATTCACAAAACAGGGATGCCGCGGCCATTCAAGTCAAGCTCAACGAGCTCATTCGGGTCAGCAAGGTTCATAATTCCTTCGTTGGGCTGGAGCGTCTGAGCGACGACGAGATCGAGGAGATTCGCGCGATGTGCGAGGCCCGCGCCAAGGCCGCACTTGCGCGCCCGCTCAGCTCGAAGACACCGAATGGTGATAAGATCGTGCCGTGAAAAAAAGTGACAACCCGGGCGAGCCTAAAGCAGTTTTTCTAGACGGCATGGTCGGCCTTATGCCGCAAGTTGAGTTTGCTCGACTTGCGGGACTTTAACCGTACGGACCTCGGGCAAGCCCGAGGCCCGATGTCATCCACCCCTATGCGTGCGGCACGGCAGACGTGGATGCCCTGATCAAGTCTGACCAAGTTCGAGCATGACGATGTAGTTTTTGGCTCAACCATTTCGAAAAATGCTCTAGTTATCGAGAGCCCGCCGCACCGCAGCGGCCAGAAGCGCGCTCGTGAGCGGTTTTTGTATCAGCGTGACGCCGGGATCGAGACGACCCTGGTGCACGATGGCATTTCGCGAATATCCCGTCATGAACGCCACTTTCAAGGCCGGATGCCGCTGTTTGGCCTCTTCCGCGAGCCTGCGGCCATTCACGCCCGGCATCACCACGTCGGTCAGCAGGAGGTCGATAGCCTGGTGCTGATCGAGCAGCTGGAGAGCCTCGTTCGCTCCCGCCGCTTCCAGCACATGATAGCCAAGGCTGCCCAGCGTCTCGACGACATAGGCGCGCACATCCGCATCATCCTCCACGACAAGAATGCGCTCGTCCGGCCGGCCGCGGGTTGCTGCGTCCACCACGGCTTCCCGCGACTCGTATTTTGCGGAGGAACGAGGCAGGTAGATTTTGACGCTCGTGCCTTCTCCGACCTCGCTGTAGATCTTCACATGACCGCCGGATTGCTTCACGAATCCGTACACCTGGCTAAGACCGAGACCCGTGCCCTGGCCACTCTGTTTGGTCGTAAAGAAGGGCTCGAAGGCCCGCTCCACCACGTCCCTCGTCATCCCGGCGCCGGTGTCGCTCACGCCGATCTGCACGAATTGGCCGGGCTGGGCATCGGCATGCTGGCGGCAATAGGCCTCATCGAGATGCGAATTGCTCGCCTCTATCGTCAGCTTGCCGCCGTCCGGCATGGCATCGCGCGCATTGACGGCAAGATTGAGAATTGCAGTCTCGAGCTCGGCGCGATCCGCCCGCACCGGCCACACGCCGCCGCTGCCGACGATCTCCAGCGATATTGTTTCGCCGAGTGCTTGCCGCAGGAAGTCGGAGATGCCGTTCAATATCCGGTTGACGTCGAGCGCGGTTGGAGCGAGCGGCTGCTGCCGAGAGAACGCCAGCAGCCGCTTGGTCAGGGTTGCCGCGCGTTCCGCGCCCTGCATGGCATTCTCGAGCCGGCGGGCGAGCTTGATGTGCGCCCCTTCGGTCCACGACTCCAGCAGGCGTTGCGCCGTCTCAATGTTACCGATGATGATGGTGAGCAGATTGTTGAAATCGTGCGCGACGCCGCCGGTAAGCTGGCCGATTGCGTCGAGCCTCTGCGATTGTCGCATGAGCAACTCGGCCGCCTCGCGACGATCCTGCTCGTTGTAGAGACGTTTCGTCCGCTGCAGCACAAAAAGAAGAGACCCGAACAGAAACGCTGTCGCCGGTATACCGAATATCAGATGCAGGGCCATGGCGCCCATCCACTCGTTCCTGATCTCGGCGGTGCCAATGCCGGCGACCACATAAACCGGATAGCCGGAAAGCCGCCGGACGCCGACGCGCCGCTCGACATGATCGATCGGCGATTGGGCGGTGTAAAAGCCGCCGGCGGGGTTGGCGGCGGTGGTCCGGCGAAATCCGCTGCGCTCGTCGAGGCGCAATTCGCCGGCAAGCTGCGGATAGCGCGCCAGCAGGCTACCGTCGCTGCGCACCATTGCAACCTGGAGTCCTGCGCTGCTTGCAAGGTCCGAATAGACGCGGCCGAAATCGCTCGGCAGCAGGGACATCTCGATGACCCCGGAGAACCTGCCGCCGGCGTCATGGCGCGCCCGGTCGAACGTGAAGTAAGGCTCGCCCCCGGAAACCGATTGGTGGATGCCGCCGATGTAGACGCCTGCCTTGCCGTTGCGAGGCACCTGGAAATAGTCCTCCGCGCTGAAGTCCGCGGATGCCGGCGCTGGATACTCGCGCGTTATGACCTGCGGATGGCCGGTCGGCCCGAATATCCAGATCGACTGGAGTTCGGGAAGCGCCGCCTGGATCCGTCTCAACCGCTGATGCAGCCGCGCTTCATCGGCCGCAATTTCCGCCTCGGAGCGGCTCCCCAGCAGATCATCGATGCTGTTGAGGGCAAGGTTCATGGACTGGAACACTTTCAACGCCTGTTCCTGCATGACCTCGAGCGAGCGTTCGATTCGCTCGTCTGCCAGCGCCTGTGTCGCGCGATAGCTCAGCCAGCTGGCAAACAGGAACAGCAGCAGCGGCAGCAGCAATGCGGCACCCGCCAGAGTCTGCAGCAGGCGAACGGTCGTGAGGCGCGAGCGCGCCTGCTCGGAAGGTTTGGGAACGGGGTCCCGCGGCGCGGGCGCATCGGGCATAATCGTGATTTTCCCCGCCCTTTCGTGCGCCCCGAACGGACGGCAGTCTATCGTGACAGCGTTGACGGCAACAGGGGCGGATCCACAACGCGACGAATTGTCGGAGTCCGAAAGAAGACCCAGGTCCGAAATGCGGCCTGAAACTGCTTTCAAGACAACCGGACCAGGCCCATCAGGCGATGCATAACAACCCGGCTGCGTGATGACCCTTCCTTTGCGATTGCCCTACGCTCCCATGGAAGCGCTGTCGGTCGACAGCATTCCGATCGGGGAGCAATGGCAATACGAACCCAAATGGGATGGCTTTCGCTGCCTCGCTTTTCGCGACCGACACAAGCTCGAGCTGCAATCCAAGTCCGGGCGTTCCATGACCCGCTACTTTCCCGAGCTGGTGCAGGCGCTCTGCGGCCGCAAGGCGGATAAATTCGTTCTCGACGGCGAGATCGTGGTTCCGTTGCGGGATGCATTCTCTTTCGACGCCTTGCTGCAGCGCATTCATCCGGCCGAAAGCCGCATCCGGCGGCTTGCCGGGGAAACCCCCGCCCTTCTCATCATCTTCGATCTGCTGGTTGATTCCACCGGACACTCGCTGGTGGAGCAGCCGCTCAAGGAACGCCGCCTTGCGCTGGAAAACTTCATCCGCCGCTATTGCCGCAACACTCCGCTCATCCGGCTCTCCCCGGCGACGACCAGGCTCTCCGATGCGAAGCGCTGGCTCGAACGCGTGGGCGCAACGCTTGACGGCATCATCGCCAAGCGGCGCGACTTCGGATACGCCTCCGGTGACCGCAGTGGCATGCAGAAGATCAAGAACTACCGCAGCGCTGACTGCGTGGTCGGCGGATTTCGTTACAACGAAGGCGCGGCGCTGGCCGGCTCCTTGCTGCTTGGCCTCTATGACGATGATGGCCTTCTGCATCATGTCGGCTTCACCTCGACCATCAGGCAGCGCGAGAAGCCGGCGCTTACCAAAAAGCTGGAGGCGCTGATCGCGCCTGCGAGCTTCACTGGCAACACTCCCGGCGGACCAAGCCGCTGGTCAACAAAGCGCTCCGGCGAGTGGCAGCCGATGCGACCAAAGCTCGTGGTCGAAGTGTGCTACGATCATTTCACCGGCGAGCGCTTCCGCCACGGGACCCGGCTTGTGCGCTGGCGGCCCGACAAATCTCCCCGCCAGTGCACGTTCGATCAGGTCAAGCAAAGAAAAGCGAACTTGATGGCGCTGCTGAAATGACGACCCGAGCCTGTCGGGGTAGCGGCGGGGCATAGCGCGTCGGAAGAAGCGCGTAAGCGCGTTGATGCCTGGCCTCTATCACACTGTTCCAAGCATTCGACGGTCTCGATCAGGCATGCTTTGCCGCTAATATATTGTATACAATGCGCATTGGCCGCGACCGGACGCCGCCGACCAGGGAGGAAAACAACATGGCTGCAACCGCTATCAGTGCCGGCACCCCCGTATCGAGCGCCGGCACGCCGCCGAGGCGGCAACGCCGCAGGGATTTCCTCATCAGGACCGCGGGCGGCGCGGCTGCCGCGGGTGCGCTTGCGGCCTTCCCGCTGCGCTCGCGCGCCGCGGAAACCGTGAATATTGGGGCGCTCTATCCGGTCACCGGCAGCTTCGCCCAGATCGGGCAGGGTTGCGTGAACGCGGCCAGGCTGGCGGTCCAGATGGTCAACGATGCCGGCGGAATAAAGTCGCTCGGCGGCGCCAAGCTCAACCTGATCGTTTCCGATGTGCAGAGCGACACCACCGTCACCCGCACGGAGACCGACCGCCTGATCTCCGGCTATAAGCTCTCCGCGCTGCACGGCGCCTTTGCCAGCGCGCTCACCCTGATCGCGAGCGAGGTGGCGGAGCGGGCGAAAGTCCCCCTGCTGACCGGATCGAGCACCGACCAGCTCAACAAGGGCCGCAGATATACCTTTACGCCGTTCTCCCGCGCTTCGCAGTTCGCTTTGGCGCAATTGCGAATGTCCAGGCTGGTCAGCGACGCACCGAAGGTGGCAGTGATATTCGAGAATACCGCCTTCGGCACTGCCACTTCCAACGGGCTGCGCGAGCAGGCGCCGGGCGAGGGCGTGGAGATCGTGCTGTTCGAGCCGTACTCGGCCGGCCTGAGCGACGCCAGCCCCCTGATCAACAAGGTCAAAGCCTCGGGCGCCAACATGCTGTTCCCGGTGTCGTACCTCAACGATCTCATCCTCATCATCCGCGCGATCAAGCAGGTGGATCTGAAGATCGCCATGAACGGCGGCTCCGGCGGCTTTGTGATTCCGGATTTCCACCGCAATGTCGGTAACCTGGCGGAGGGACTGCTGGGCGTGGCGCACTGGAATCACGACATCGACGCCAAGGCGCAGGAGGTGAATGCCGTATTCCAGAAGCAGTACGGCGAGTTTCTCTTCGAATACGCCGGCGGCCTGGTCGCGCAGACTTTCATGATCGCCGACGCGCTCGAACGGGCGGCATCGACCGATCCGCGCAAGGTGCGCGACGCCTTGTCGACGCTCGACGTCTCCTCCGGCTACGCCGCCATGGGTCCGGGCGGTCGGGCCAAGTTCGGGCCCGACGGGAAGAACATCTACGCCCATCCGGTCGGCGTGCAGTGGCAGCACGGCGACCTCGCCGCGGTGTTCCCCAAGGAAGACGCGCG
>Ga0182040_10001579_pt1 | contig 10572 bp, 14 predicted proteins | sample flu12Cox44000176_FD_125973 | JGI IMG/M metagenome (GOLD analysis project Ga0182040, IMG submission 125973) | Lab enrichment of tropical soil microbial communities from Luquillo Experimental Forest, Puerto Rico - flux8day.12C.oxic.44.000.176 | ecosystem: Environmental > Terrestrial > Soil >... | reverse complement strand
CACCAAGCTCGCGAAGCCTGCGAAACTCCCCTCCGACTTCAACTTCTGCGCTGCGCGCGTGAAACCGGTCCATGCAGCAAGAGCCAACGCGGCGCCGACACTGATGCGTCGCACGCCGAGCGCCGCGATGTCGGCGACGCTCAAGCCACTGTCCCGAACCACCAGGACGTTGATCGGCTTCGGCCGAACCGCCTCAACTAGCGCTTTGATCGCCGTGGGATCGTGGGGGCCGGGTGCGAATAGCACGTCCGCCCCCGCCTCAGCGAATGCCTGCAGACGCCGGACCGACTCGCGAAGCGCATCATGATGGCCCACAAGGAAACATTCTGCCCTAGCCGTCAGTAGGACGTCGGCACGGGACTGCTCGATCGCCTCGCGGGCAGCGCGCACACGCTCGACGGCGAGCGGCAGCTCGTAAAGCGGCGACGATGGATCACCGGTTGCATCCTCGATCGACAGGCCCGCGACGCCTGCCACGATGCAGCGCGTGACATTGTCGGCCACATCTTGCGGTGACGCTCCGTAGCCAGACGCGAAGTCCGCATTGACCGGAACATCGACCGCGCCGGCGATATCGGCGATGTATCCCAGGTTACGCTCACAAGTGAGAGCACCTTCCGAGTCAGGCAGCCCCTGCGAGAACGCAAAGCCCGCGCTGGTCGTTGCCAGCGCGGGGAATCCGAGCTGCTGCAGGTACCGTGCAGAGCCGACGTCCCACGGATTCGGAATCACGAAACAGCCTGCCGCATGCAAAGCGCGGAACGCCCGTCGACGAGCGCTGAAATTCTCTAGCGGTCCTCGGCCTTCCGTTCCGATACGGTGCATTGTCATCGGCTGTTCGAACTTGTTCATTGCATGCTCCAATTGCTTGTAGGGGAATCTTTACGTCGTGTTGTCCCGAATCCGCGATAACTTCAAGCTGCCTTCCGAGATTTTTGAACGGATTGCAAAAACGCCAGCAGGTCCGCGTTGACTTCGTCTGCATACGCGGAGAACAGGCCATGTGGTCTACCCGGATAGAAAATTGACTTCGCACCGTTGATGAGCTGGACCGATTTCTTCGCCGAATCGTCGATCGGAACGATTTGGTCGTCCTCGCCGTGCAGAATCAGCGTCGGCACATCGAACTTCTTCAGATCCTCGGTGAAGGTCTCGGAGAACGCCTTGACGCAGTCGTAGGCGTTCTGAAGACCGGCCTGCATGCACTGGAGCCAGAACTGATCGAGGGTTCCTTGCGAGACTTTCGCACCCGGCCGGTTGGCACCGTAGAACATCAACGCGAAGTCCTTGTAGAACTGCGACCGGTCGTTGGCAAGACTGGTGCGCATTCCATCTAACACTCCGATCTGGAGACCCTCCGGGTTGGCGGCGGACTTCACCATAACCGGTGGCACTGCACCGATGAGGACCGCCGCGGCAACGCGCTTCGTGCCATAGCGCCCGATGTAGCGCGCAACCTCGCCTCCGCCGGTCGAGTGACCGACCATTGTGATGTCCTTGAGGTCCAGCGTCTCAATCACCTCCGCCAGGTCGTCGGCGTATCCATTCATGTCGTTCCCGGACGAGGGTTGACTGGACCGGCCGTGGCCACGCCTGTCGTGCGCTGCCACACGAAAGCCTTTCTGTGCGAAGAACAGGAGCTGGCTGTCCCACGCATCGGAATTCAGCGGCCATCCGTGCGAAAACGTGACGACCGGTCCTTTGCCCCAGTCCTTGTAGTAAATCGTCGTACCATCTTTCACTGTAATCGTGCTCATGTGTATTTTCTCCCTAGATTTTCTTCTGGACCGAATGTTCGCAGTGTGTGAACTACTTCTCCGGCACCAATACAGGAGCCCCTTTTTCCTTCACTAGGAGCACTACGAATTTCGCCCGTTTGGTTTGGCTCGCGTTCCGTCCAACGACGTGAACATCATCCGGGCCTTCGTAAAACGTCTGACCGGCCGTCAGGGTCTCTTCCTTTTCGCCCTTCACCTGCATCACGATGGACCCCTCAAGCACATATACAAACGCATCTGCGTGGTGGCGATGGATGGGATCCGAACTGCCCGGCGGATACTCCACGAAAAGCATCAGGCCTTCTTTGCCGGGAAGGTCTGGCAGGTCTTTCGACATGACGGGCGTCACCTTCGCCTCTTCGGGCGCCCCTTTCGTAGATTCTTTGGGTCCCAATGCGAACGACATTAGACACACCAACAGCAAAGCCAGTTTTGTAATCGACATAAAATTCCTTTCGTTTGAACAAGACCACTAAGAGTTCATCGGTTGTATGCAATGGTGCTTAAAGTTACGCGTAGTGGTAGAGGAGTTGCTGTTCAGCACGCAGCCAGCAATGCCGAGCGCGCTGTAGCGATCCTTGCCGAACGCGGCTCGGCGTTCCCCGTACGGAGACTTCAGCGCGGGCGGGTACATTTCGTACTGCCGCTCGTCCCAGGGGTCGCCGTGGGCCACGCGCTCGACGGCGTGCGTCTTGAGCGCCGTCAGCGGTGCGCCGGTCAGCACGTAGGTGTTCCACGGCTGGATGTTCGATCCGGACGGTGACCAAGCCGCGGCGGACAGCACGCGCTCGAGCACCTCCCTCCGGACAGGCTCGTCCTTGAATCCGCGCACCGCCCGTCGGCTTTTGACTGCCTCATATACGTCCATGATCGCCTCCAAACCGTCGGCTCTCCCTTTGGTTCAAACGCATGCGGTGCTAACCAAACGACGGTCAGTACTCCCAAGGACCTGGTACCCAACGAAAGGCGTCGCCGTCAACCGCCACATGGCACACGGACGGAAACGACAGGTGTGTGGCCACTAGCGACTCGCGGTTTGCCGCCAGCTCCCGCAAGAGACGGACCCGGACGCGGGCCGCTTCCTCAGGGTCGTGTTCGAAGCCGTTGTACCAGTCCGGGTGTTCGAACCCGACCTGGAACACGGCGTCGCCGGCGAACGTCAGCCGGTCACCGCCGGACGCCAGGCGGACCACGCTGTGCCCCGGGGTGTGGCCGCCCGTGCGTGTGACCATCACTCCCGGCGCCAGCTCATACTCCTTCTCGAATGGCCGAAATTGGCTGCTGTACTCGTTCAAGAACCGCTTGGCCGCCCGCCGAAGCGCGTCCGGGAATCCTGGCGGCATTGAAACGCGGGAAAAATCGGGCGATTCCCAAAACTTGGCCTCGGCGGCCGCCAGGTGGATCCGCAGGTCCGGGCGCAGCCGGTCCCTCACCCCGTCGACGAGAAGCCCACCAATGTGGTCCATGTGCAAGTGAGTAAGCACCACGTCGGTGACGGATGGCAGATCGATGCCGGCAGCTTCCAATCGCTGGATCAATCGCCCTGCTCGGGGCAAGTTCAATTCCGGATCCGCGCCTAGCCCAGCGTCGATGAGTATGGTCCGGTCGCCGCTCTTTACCACCATCACGTTCAGCGCCCACTCGAGAATGTCTGGCGGGAGGAAATTGTCCGCAAGCCAAGCCCCCCGGACAGCAGCATCGGCATTGTGGCCCAACATCGCGCCTGGTAGCGATAGCACCCCATCGCTGATCACCCGCACGTCAATCTCGCCGACACGCACGGCGTACCGCGACGGAACCAACTCATCGGGCCCCGGTCTACCGGGTTGTGAGTTGTTGTCCAAGCTCATTTTTGTAACGCTCATTTTTGTCTCCTTCTGCTGACCAAGGCTCAACTGCGCTCTCATTGCTCTGGTTCGCCCATTTCAATGGTGCCGTTTGAGTTCCGACCGAGGCAGTTCATGACTGTCCGTCGTACTTGGTAAAGACCGAACATGCCATCGCTTTGTGACAGGAAATTGTGCGCGAAGAGCCCCAGCGTGTTCGGTGGACTTTTTTTGTCCCTTTGAACGCTTGTACAGGATGCCGCTGGACTTGCTTGTGCCTTAGGGAAATTCTCAGCGAAGCTCTGGACTGCTTAGGACGCGGCCGGACAACAGTCGTGGCCGGCTCGTCAAAGTGGTCAGGATCTATTTCGAATTGCGCGGCTGCGGGCAGTGCGAGCCACAAACCCGCTGACGCGATAATCAGTGCAGTAGATACTCTGATCATAAGTTCATCCTTTCTAGCCGACTGGTCCATGCCCAGGAATGACGAGGCGCCGGGCATGCAATCAGCCGGGCGCAAAAAATCAGGCTGTTGCCTTACGTGCTTGTTGGGTTGACTTCAAAAATTTCAGCAGGTCGGCGTTGACTTGATCGGCATTCGTGGCGGTGAGGCCATGCGGCAAGCCTGGGTAGAAAATCTCCTTAGCTCCCTTGATGAGCTTGGCCGATCTCTTTCCTGAAATATCGATCGGCACGATTTGGTCGTCTTCACCATGCATGACCAGCGTGGGCACGTCGAATTTCTTGAGGTCCTCGTGGAAGTCGGTCTCCGAAAATGCCTTGATGCTGTCATAGACATTCTTGAGACCGCCCTGCATGCTCCATAGCCAGAACTGGTCCAACATTCCCTGCGAGACCTTCGCGCCTGGTCGATTGGCGCCATAGAACATGTTGGCGAAGTCTTTCCAGAACTGAGAACGGTCCTTAGCGAGACTGCTGCGCAATCCGTCAAATACTTCGATCGGGATCCCCTCCGGATTGGCGGCGGACTTCACCAGGATCGGCGGCACAGCACCGATCAGAACGGCTGCGGCGACCCGCTTTGTACTGTGGCGTCCGATGTAGCGTGTCACTTCGCCTCCGCCCGTGGAGTGGCCCACCATCATGACATCTGTGAGATCGAGCGCCTCGATAAGAGCTGCCAGATCATCGGCGTACCCATTCATGTCGTTCCCCGACCAAGCTTGACTCGATCGGCCATGGCCGCGCCGGTCGTGTGCGACCACGCGGAATCCGTTCTGCGCGAAGAACAGCATTTGGCCATCCCATGCATCGGAACACAGCGGCCAGCCGTGGGAAAACGTAATGACAGGCCCTTTGCCCCAGTCCTTGTAATAGATTGTCGTACCGTCTTTCACCGTGATCGTGCTCATGTGTATTCTCCTCCTTGAATTTTTTGTGGAACCGAAATGCTCGCAAGTGTTGATTTATTTCTCGGGCACCAATGCGGGGGCGCCTTTTTCCTTAACCAGGAACACTACGAATTTCGCCGGTTTGGTTTGGCTGGCGTTTCGCCCGACGACGTGAACATCAGAGGGGCCTTCATAGAAGGTCTGACCAGGTGTCAGAGTCACTTCCTGTCCGCCCCTCACCTGCATCACGATTGAACCCTCAAGGACATAAACAAGCGCATGTGCGTTGTGGCAATGTATAGGGTCCGAGCTGCCCGGCGGATACTCGACGAACAGCATCAAACCTTCCTTGCCGGGAATGTCCGCCAAATCTTTCGAAAAGACCGGGGTCACCTTGGCCTCTTTCGGCTCCAGTGAGACGGACATCAGACATGCCAACATCAAAATTGGTTTCGTAATCGACATAAACAATCCTTTCGTTTGAACCAGGCCACTAAGATTCCGTTGGGTTGTAGCGCCGGCGCTCGCAGTTACTCGTAGTGGTGAACGACTTGCTGTTCTGCACGCAGCCAATCTTCCAAATCGTGGCCATCCTGCCGACCACGCGATTCGTACAAACTGTAGGCGAGTTGGGAAATTTCGTCGTGTGTAGGCGTCGTTTGGCGACCGGTGTACTTTCCCATGCCCCATGGGCGCAGATCAGCAGCCCTGAGATCGGAAATATCAGTGTCCTTGGCGACGATGAGAGTTGCGGATGTCATGACTTCTGAATCTCCTTGTTTTGTCTTTTTGTATGTGTCCGGCTCAGGCAAACCGAACTTTCGTTACGGCCCCTAGTGAGCGGCAGCAGCCACTTTTGCTGCGGGCTGAGTGAGCCAAGTTTCGAAACGCGTTTCGCCGAGTCGGGCGTCTTTACCGGGAAGCAGCGTTCGCTCGCCGACTTCCGCGCCGGAGTATCGCGCGTTCGGATCGGCGATGACTTCTCGAGCGTCATTGAGCTGGATCAAGCGCCGCCGGACTAGTTCATCCAGGCGAAATTGTTCTGGTCCTCCAATTTCGACGATGCCATTCACCGCCGTGCTTACGGCAACTCTGCCCACGCCACTCGCAACATCATCGGCGGCCATCGGTTGGAAAAGCACAGATGGCAAGTACACTTTCCCGTCCTTCATGGAAATGTCGGCAATGCCCTTGATAAATTCAAAGAACTGCGTTGCGTGAACGATGGAGTAAGGAATCGGGGAGCTTTTGATCAGCTGCTCTTGCGCGATCTTGGCTCGGAAGTAGCCACTGCTGGACAGCTGCTGGGTTCCGACAACCGACAGTGCAACGAGATGCTTTACGCCTGCCTCCGCTCCATATTTCAGGAGATTGCGAGTCGACGTTTCGAAGAAATTCAGTACCGCCGAATCTTCCCAAGAGGGAGAGTTCGATACGTCGACCACGACCGACGCGCCTCTCAACACTTCGGCCAGTCCTTCGCCGGTAAGTGAGTTGACACCGGAATTGGGAGATGCGGCAATTGCTTCGTGTCCATGCTCGCGAAGTTTCGTAACAAGCTTTGACCCGATAAGTCCGCTGCCGCCGATCACAACGATTTTCATGGGTTCACCTTCATTGATTTCTATTTCGATCGAGCTATTTCAGAATTGCCCGTCGTACTCGCTAAGACCGGACAACCATTCGTTTTGTGACACAGTCTTGCGGACGTGGACGAAGAGGCGGTGCAAATCCTTAATCGCGTTTAGTCATACCGCGGAGCGAAGTAAGGGAGGTTTCTTCGCGAAAAAGCTTCCGCAGATCTGTCACAAATTCCGTTGCTGGCCGGTCTTGCTTCGAGAGGGAAAGCGCATGAGTAACGATGAAAAGAAGAATGAAACCGTTCCAGCCCATACAGACGATTACTACGAGGCAATTGCTAGTCAGGAGGAGATATACCTGGAAGAGGTCGAGGAAAACCTACGCGCGGTTTTAACCTCCGACACAAACTCTGCGCCCTGCGAAGCGGGGAGTCTCGATGAACAACTCGCCCACGCCGCTGAGGAGCTGCTCACCGGCGATTCTGATGATCCTCCCCTTAACGAAAAGACAATCACCGAAATGCTAAGCAGGCCACTCTTGTCAGGAAGTTCGCGCTAGCGACATTGGGTACGCAGAAAATACACTAAGCGGATGGCAGAAGAACCTCCAGAGCAAACTCCACCACCCTTCCCGCCGAACTGGAGACCTGTGAACAGGATGACAGCCTGTCAATATTTGCCAGCGCGTGCCCGGCTATTCTGTGCTCCGATTTATAGACTGCCACCGCAACCAAACGTCTTTGCGCAAGGCATTGATCAGATCATGTGGTTCCTGAGACCAAGGAAGCTTGCGGCGATCTCGAAGTCAGGCCAAAGATTGGTCGACGGTTACGCGTCTGGACCGGCTGCCCTTGCGTGGCTTGCGTCCGCTTGACAAGAAATCTGGCCCCGGCATAACCTTCTTCTGACATATTCAAAAGAGCCCACCAAAGTTAGATTTGCTCCGAGGTGCGGTATGTGGGCCAGTGTAAATACCTGTGCGTTATTGGTGGGCTTGGCAGCTTTTGCTGGCTGGACGCTCTACCGCTTTTCTGTGCCTCCAGGTAGGGGTTGGGTTCACAGGCGTGGTGGGGTAGGTATCCTCGCTCTCTTCTTCTCTATAGTATCTCCCGAAGTGGTTATTATCGGTCCCGGCCCCGACGGCGTGTTCGGCACGTCGGATGATGATACATTTCAGCTGCAATTAATCCGGCCAGCAACTCGTTCCGTCACTATATCCGCGCACACGAGAGTTGCGCAGCGCCGATCGCTAACAGACTTGTGGATCAGTGCATTTGTAGCCACAGGAGACCCCATCCCGGCTCCACGAACGGGTCGCTCTTTTGTCGCGGATCGGCCTCTTGAACGTCAGACGCACTTCCAGGCTCCAATCTCGATCCATTCCCCACCAATTGCTTCATGACTTCCTTGCGATCTCAATTCTATATCTCGTAGCGCGGTGTCCTTCCTCTGTTTGTTCGGGAGGAATATCGCACTGTAAATCCCGGATTCCACCATTCTAGTGCGCTCACTTCCGTGAAAAGGAGATCGAATATGGCAACAGCAGGAAAACCTCTAGCGCGAACTCTTCCGTCCCTTCGCGACGTAGCGACCGGCGAACAAGACGACGGTCTTTTAGCTTTTGCCCCAGTGCGTCCGCGTTTGTTCGGCATCGCTTACCGTATGCTCGGAAGTGCCGCGGAAGCCGAGGATGTCGTGCAAGACGTCTGGTTGCGGTGGCAGTCTGTAAATCGGAGCACGGTTGAGAACCCGTCCGCATACCTGGCGACGACAACCACACGACTGTGTATCAACTTTGTCCAGTCCGCACACACCCGGCACGAAACCTACATCGGGACGTGGCTTCCCGAACCGGTGGACACCAGCGCAGATCCCGGAATGGGTGCGGAGCGCGGCGAAGCACTCAAGCTTGCGGTCCTGCTGCTCCTTGAGAAACTCTCTCCCACAGAACGCGCCGCATATGTTCTGCACGAGGCGTTCGATTACCCCTACGACCAGATCGCGTCCATCTTGCAAATGGAGGAAGCAAACGTCCGGCAACTCGTCTCCCGTGCCCGTAAACACATCGCTGATGGCCGGCGGGCATCCGTCAGCCCAGGCGAGCAGCGCCGCCTTCTGGAGGCTTTTATCGCTGCCGCTCAGAAGGGAGACATGGCCGCTCTAGAAGGCCTCTTCGCAGAGGATGTTGTTTCTTACTCAGATGGCGGTGGACTTGTGCGCGCAGCGGGAGTCCCAGTTTCTGGTCGCAAGCGTGTAGCAACGTTCATTGCCGCTATCTCCACGTGGTGCTGGAAGGGCGTGACGCTTAACTGGGTCGAGACAAATGGACAGGCAGCTGTTCTTGTATTGCGCGATGGCGTTCCCTTTGGGCTTACTATTGATGCCTCCGCGCAAGGCATCAATGAGATCATGTGGTTCCTGAGACCAAGCAAACTGACGGCAGTCTCGAGGTCAGTTCAAAGATTGGACAAGCGTGACGCGCCTGACCTTACATCGGACTGAGCGATCATTCGCTGGCGGATGGCAGCCCGTTGGCAAGCAGACGTTACATGTCAAACTCGATCATCGAGAGCTGGGGACCTCGCGTCGATCAGCGCCAGCCGACCAGTCCCGAGGTCGTTACCAGCAGAAAACGACTTTTCCAGAAAGAGTTGGAAGTGGTGGCCTCGATGCATCGCGCCGGAGTGAAGCTATTAGCGGGAACAGATACTCCAAATCCCTACTGCTTTCCGGGATTCAGCCTTCACGATGAGCTCGGATTTATGGTGCAGGCAGGCTTGACCCCCTCGGAGGCTTTTCAAACCGCGACGATCAACCCAGCCGAGTTTCTGGGACTATCTAAGATCCTTGGAACCGTAGAAGAGGGCAAGATTGCCGACCTTGTTCTGCTCGACGCTAATCCGCTAGAGAATATCGCCAACACGAAGCGCATTGCCGCAGTTGTCTCTTCCGGGCGACTCCTTGATCGGAAAGCACTCGATGGCCTGCTCGCTGATGTTGCCGACAGAGTTGCGCAGGGTTCAGCTCATTAAAGAAGAATAGGTAAAAAGACGTTCCCGCATCGCTCCTCTATGTATGCGATTGGTCGTTCATTGGCGATTGACGGGCGATCAGGTAAGTTGTGTCTAACTGTAAGTGCATGTCAGCAACAACTAGTCCTCCCCAACGCGAGCGTTTGCCGTATTGATCTCGCGTTGACCAGAGCCAAAGGCGCCACCCTTGAGGCTCATTTTATTTCTTATTGCCGCCTTTTGCCGCCCGACAAATCGCTAAGTTATTAGAGGGAAATGGGGTTACTGGAGCGGGCGATGGGAATCGAACCCAAAGCCGCCGACTCCTAACCTATTGAATATACTGGCTTCCCTTGCCTGAGTTGCGTCCAACCACGTCCAACTTCAAGGAATTTGCAACGTCCGTCATCGCCTGTTCGGTGATCCCGCCGCGGAGATGGATGTATCCGAGCGTTGTCCGCGCATTCGAGTCACGGAGCTGTTGCTGCGCGACTTCCGGCGCATACCCAGCGTCCACGATGAAACTCGCGACGCTGTGACGAAACGCATGCAGTCCGCAGCGAGGAATGTTGAGCGCGTCCAGGATCGGCCAGAGCTGATACTCCACGACTTTGTTGCTCGAAGGCGGCCGGCCGTTCCGAGTGATGAAGAGAAACCCTTGCGCATTGGGTTTCCATTCCTCCTTGAACCGACTCAGAACAATCGCGAGCGCGTCGGGGAGCGTGATCGCCGCCGCGCTTTTCTCGCTCTTTGTGGATTGCACTTTTCCGTACCACGCAGAGCGGCGGATTTGAATGCATTTATGGTCAAAGTCGATATCCCGTGTGGTCAAAAATCTCAAGCGTATTGAAAAGGCTTGGTTTCCGGTCTTGTACTTTTTTCGCACAGCTGCTTTCTGAAATCTCAAGAGCATGTACAATCCGGGTTCGACGATCAAGTTTACGGAGGCTCTGGAATGATTTGGGCTCGCATGCTTGCTTACATCACCGGAACCGTAGACCAGGAACTACTACTGAGGAACGAAT
>Ga0182040_10001573_pt1 | contig 10588 bp, 9 predicted proteins | sample flu12Cox44000176_FD_125973 | JGI IMG/M metagenome (GOLD analysis project Ga0182040, IMG submission 125973) | Lab enrichment of tropical soil microbial communities from Luquillo Experimental Forest, Puerto Rico - flux8day.12C.oxic.44.000.176 | ecosystem: Environmental > Terrestrial > Soil >... | reverse complement strand
GCGGCAACGCTGCGGAAAGGTGGGCGACCATTATCCGATTGTGAAGCCGCACCGTGAAATGAATCCTCCGCGCTGGCCGACGGATTGCCCGGGTGACGTTTTCCCGTACTCTTGGTTCCGCCGCTTCCAGGAGTAAATTAAATGCGCGTGGCCACGATGACGAGGCTCTCTTTGTAGTTCCAGCGGTAGCCGAAGTTGAAGTCGATCGGCGGAGGATTGCTATGATCAACATTTCTTTCAACTTGGGCTGGCAGTGTTGCTTGAAGATTTCGATGGGCCCGACATAAGTGCCAAAGGCGCGAATGTTCCATTTTGCGGGATTGAAAATTCTTCATTGGCCAGCACTGATGCGTCTGCCGCTGCAAAAGTAAAGCAGGAAGCCGACCATTGCGGTAATGAGCCCAGCGACTGATTCAGTCGTCTTTGATCGCAAGAGATAGATCATCATCCAGACAGTGATCCCGGCGAAAATGATCGGCGGGACCGGATAAAGCCAAACGCGATAAGGCCTCGCCATTTGCGGGCGCGCCAGTCGCAACACGATCACGCCGACGACGGTTAAGAGGGAACAGAGCAAAAGCGCGAATTGAATATAAACAACAACCAGTTCGAAGCTGCGCGTGAGCAGAAGGATGTTGACGATTAACAGTTGAACGACGACCGCGTTCGCTGGAACGCCTTCCGCGTTTTTGCGGCCGAGAAATCGCAGCAACCAGTGATCTTCGCCCATCGACATCGTCACGCGCGGCCCGATCCAGGTCATGGAGCTGATAGCCGAGACTAAACCGAGACAGATGATTGCGCCGACAACCCGGCCGCCGTTCTCGCCAAAAATGTGTTTGCCGGCAATCAAACCGACTTCGACCTGGCCGCGCATCTCCGATTGCGGCGTCGTGGCAAGAAACATCCCATTCAAAAGGACGTACGCTGCCATGACAATGAGCGTGCCGAACACAAGCGAGCGCGGAACATTTCGTTCGGGACTTTTCACTTCACCGATGATGTAACTTGAGGCGTTCCAGCCGGAGTAGGAATACATCACGTAGACCAGGGCAACGGCGAACGCGCCGCTGAAGATCGACATCCTGTCGGCGATCTGCGGCAGAAAAGTGATCGGCTGTTTTTCGGTGACCAGCATTCCAGCGCCAATAAGTGTGGTGATTAAAATCAACTTCACAACGGTCCAGAGATTTTGGAACGCGCTGCCGAGACGAAGATTTCCGAAATGGAAGACGGCGACGATCCACACCAAAACGAACGAAAGCAAAATCGGCGAACCGAAATTGAAAACGCCCTGAAAATATTTTCCGAACGCCATGGCCGCGAGCGCGATCGGCGCCGCGAAGCCGACTGTCGCCGAAACAAATCCGGCCATGAAGCCGACCGAAGGGTGATAAATCTCGGAAAGAAAATGGTATTCGCCGCCTGAGCGCGGGAGCGCGGCGCTGAGCTCGCCGTAACAAAGCGCGCCACACAGTGCCGCGATTCCGCCGACGATCCAAAGCATGATCAAGGCGAAGCCGGATTGGATGTCGGCGACCTGAAATCCGAGGCTGGTGAAAACGCCGGTGCCGATGATGTTTGCGATTACGATCCCACAGGCGGTGAAAAAACCGACGGTACGCGGAGGGAGTCGTAAATTCGGCGATTTCGTCATGTTTGGCCTGACAATGGCATTTGCGGCACCGAATGGCTACTCGCTTTGATGATCCCTATTGTCAGAATCGCCGCTTCGCGTCATTGTGAATTCAGGATGAAAAAAATTCTCTCCCTGGAAACGGGGACACAACTCGCGGTCTTTCTTGAAAATCGACCAGGGGCACTTGCACGAGTGTGCGAAGCTTTGGCCAAAGCCGGAATCAATATTCACGCGCTCACTGTTTCGGACACGGTGGACCATTCGGTGGTGCGAATGATCGTGAGCGACCCAACCCAGGCGTTGATGTTGTTGGGCGAACGCGGCGTGCTTGCCTTCGAGAACGATGTACTCTGCATCGACGCCGCGAATGAGATGGGTGTGCTTGGAAAAATTGCGGACGCACTCTCACGCGCGGAAGTGAACATCGAGTATGCGTATTTCGCGACTAGCGGAACGTCGCCGAAAGGGATCATCGTGCTGCGACCATCGGACATTGAAAAAGCTCGACGGGCTTTGAGCGGAATTTAATCGTGACTCAAGCTCAGCCCCGTTCGTTCTCAGCGATCAGTCCGCGTCACTCCGTGCGGGCTCGGCGATTAGCGGCGCGAGGTCGACATAAATCGGACGGAATAAAATAAGTAACCGGCAAGGCCGAGGAGCTGGAATGCGATCAACCAAACGTGACCGTTGCGCGTGAGAAAAAAGTTCTGCGACAAATAAGTACAAGATGCGCAGATCAGATTTAGGGCGAAAAACGTCGGGCAAGAAGAGAATGACATTCCAGCGTTGGTCACGGCGGACATTGGCAGGCAGCCGTTACTAGCCTGTCCGGTGCTGTTGCTCTCGCTGGCACGGATGAGACGGAAATCCGATATAAAGAGAAGCCAGCCGCCCGCACCGCAATTGTGCCGAGCGTAAACCACATTCGTGGTTCGGTTAGTTTGGTAAAGAGCAGCGATTCGAACAAAGCGCAGGTCACGTAAAGAAAGTTGTGTCCAAATTCGAGCGGCTCGCGGACAACTACCAACGTGTGCAAAATCGAGCGCGACTAAAATAGAAAGATGATGAGCCGCTCGGCTGGGACGCAGAGCCAGTAGACGATGTCCTGAGTCGTGAGCACGAGCGCGCGTTATCGATCAGGAAAAACAACGCGACGCCTTGAATGATGCTGACGAGTGTAGCTCGACTTGTAATACCATTGAATCCAATTCCGAGCGCTTCGCGGAAAATTTCATCGAATTAGTTCCTCCCGGTAAGGTTGGTTCGACTGAAAAGCGGTCAACATTTTCTCGGCAAGGTCGACAGTTTTTGAGTCGCCCTTTAAACGCGCGAGAACTGCCGCGTTCTGCACAGTCGTGATCGCTTCGGAAAATTTTCCTGTCTCGGCATACCCGGCCGCCGCCGTAGCGATTAATTGTGGTTGTTTACGCTCAGTTAGGGCGCATGCGCGCTCCGCAAGATCGACAGCTCGTGCGCCATCGCGCAACGTGGCATCGGGGCTGGTTGCGAAGAGCCAGGCAAGGTCGTTCAATAACGCGGGAGAGTCCGGGGCCGTCGAAGCGATTTCCTGTAACTGAAGTGAAGCACGTAATCCTTGCGACGCGAATCGAATCGTTAGATGAAGTTTGTCGGTGATTTCCGAGACATTCGGCGCAAGCAATGACGCATAAGCAAATTGTTGGGCCGCAGTCTCGAAATCGCCCAGCTCGCCCGCAGCAAGTCCGACGCGATAGTGCAATTCGGATTCGAACGGAGAGACTGCAAGCGCATCGCGTCCGACGGCGAGCGCTTCCGCGCCGCGGTGCAGTTCCGCTGCGAGTGACAGAACCAGACCGTGTGCCCGGCCATTTTCCGGCAGCAATTCGAGCGCCCTCTGCCCCTCGCTCATTGCGCGATTGAGTTGTCCTTGTTTTGCGAGACTAATTCCTAATTGGAAATGGCAATCGCCATTCGCTGCATCCAACTCAAGGCCATGCTCGGATTGCGCAATAGCTTTGCTCGTGTCGCCAGTTTCATCCAGGATTGCGGCGAGAACATAGCATGCACGCGCACTAGAAGGATCCATTTCGACCGCGGCAGCCGCTTCTGAAACGGCGCGAACCGATTGCGATTGTGTGATCAATCGCAACGCATTGTAAATGTGCTGTTCGCTCGACGGTCGGATCCATATCGACGCGAAGCTGTTAATAGCGAAGAAAATCAGGAACGTGGTGATGAGTAATCGCGAAGTGCGTGAGCGAGCGGTAAGCGTTTGCCAACCGACTACAGCGAAGGCGCAAAAAGGAACGAGCGCAGCCAAACCATAAAACGCTTTCACCTGCGCATAGGACGCAACTTTCAGCGTCATGAAAACGAGCGCGACAAAAACATGTGCTGAAACTCCCAGTAGCAAAAACCACTCCGGCTTTGCTTGTCTGACGAATCGAAGAATCGCAATCGCCGCTCCAAGGATCACCAGAAGGGTGGGCAATAGCGCGAGCCAATAACCGACGATCATCAGGTGGTAATTCCAGGGTGTACGCGATAGCACCCCTGAGAGCCCGCCGCCAAGACCGTCCCCCCAGAGCGTGGAGTAAATTCCATCGGCAAATCCATCGAAACCGCTAAAGAGCGGAGTGACGAGCGATCGGCCGAAACGAAAATAATCAGCGGATGCGTGAAAACCGGGATCCTGCCACCACGGAAACCCTAGAACTGGATCCCAGTTGCCGATGATTGGCGTTCCGAAATGCCGCCAGATCCGAACGTAATGCCATCCGCATGTAACGAGGATTGCTGTGATTGTCACTCCGGCTGTGCGGAGCCATTCAAACGTCGGAGCGCGTTGTTGGAAAAGTTTGATAAGCAAAGCTCCAAGCAGCGGCGGGATGAGTAATAGATTGGTCGCTTTCGTGAGCAACGCCGCACCGATACAAACGCCGAGCGCGAGCAATTGCCAAACAGACGCGCGCTCAATTATCAACACCCGCAATCCGAGATAAATCGAAACAGTCGCGAGCGTTGCGGCGACGACTTCATTCGTGACGTAATGCGAAAGATAAAGTTGCATCGGCAAAAATGTCGCTGTGATTAGACCGAGCAACTGAGCGACCGCGCTCCGAGGGAAGAGCAAGCGCAAGCTCAAAAAGACAAAGGTAAAATTCGCGATCCCGAAAAGCATTGTGAGCGCGCGCAGAAGCGGGACCGCGGTTTCATCGCCAGTCGATAGGTGGAAGATCGACAACAAACCGGCGGACAAGGCGTAATAAAGGGGAGGCTGAAACATTTCGTAGCCTTCGTTTGGAAGCGGCAGCGCCCCGCGGTCTTGGACGTACTTAATATATGCAACGTGATCCTTAAAATCGTAGCCGCAGTGGAACGGCAGCAGTTTCGCGTTGTTCCAAAACAGAACCGCCCAGGCGACAACGCAAAGACCTAGCAAAACAAAAAGCTTCGCCCATGAAGGATCGACATCTTCCTTTTTGATCCAGCGCTCAATCAACAGTGCGAGGAGGATCGCGAGAATACCGAACAAAATCCACGGCTGCCAAACCTTTGGCAGTACATCGAATATTCTTTCAGCGCCCGCGAGGAGATTGCCTGGAGCAGGATGGCGTGGAACAGAAGCGAGTGTGCAACTGCGCCATGACGAACCTGCGAGGGAGACCTCCCATTTATCATCCGTGTAGAACGTAGACGAATCGGCAATCAGCGCGATCCAGAGCGCCGGTGGAGCATTGTCATTAAAAACTCTCGCCTCAATCTTATTGTCGCCGCTGCGCAAGAAACGCGAGACATCGAGGGTGGACATCTGTTTCCAATTGCGGACCGAAATTGGCGGAACGCGCGCGCCATTAATTGTGAGTTCGACTCGCTTTGCTGAGCGAACTTCCAACTGCGCGGCCTTCGGCTTCGAATCGAGCACAAACGTTCGGCGAAACGTTGCATCCATCATCGCAACCGGATGCGATCGCGCATCGACCGCCACCGGGAAGAGAATCCATTCGTACCGTCCGTTGTGTGGCAGAAAATTAATTTTCGAATCCCGCCAACATTTCCAGGCGAGCCAACCAAAGACGATCAGGACACCTGCAATGACGACGATAACAATGCGTGCCTGGAGGGATTCTTTGCGAAGATTGCTCAATCCTTAAAAATCCGCTTCGCAATCCAGGCGATCACAGGAAAGACGAGCGCCGTGCAGACCCATTGCCAGTATTTCCCCAAAAACGATAGCGCTGTGTCTGGCCAGACAACGTTGACGCCGATGGTTCTGTCGAAAGTCTGCACGGTGTAAGTGGTTTCGTGGTCCTCGATCCTAACGATGGCATCGAGCGTGAGATGGAGCCGTTGTTGGCCAAGTTGTTTTGGTGTGATGTCCCAGTTCCATTGCGTCACACCGCTCGCGCTGACCGCCTGGCGTTCCGGGCGAACAGCCGTGATTTGAAATGCTTCGCCGGTGAGACGCGCGTCCATCTCGTTGGAGATCTTGACGGAAGACGTCTCTCTTTGGCCGGGCTCGTGAATCATGTCGGCAAGCTCTCCGGGGGTCTTGTTTGTCGAAAGCCGCAACTGAATGCCGATTGTTTCGCCGTATCCAAGCGAGGCCGGCGCGTTGAAGGCGATATTCGCCAACTGCATTTCGTCGAGGAGACGATCAACCTCGCTTGGCGCGGTTGCTGCTTTGTCGAGTCCGCGCGCGGCCGCTTCGTTCGCCAAATCGGCGGGAACGCCTTTATCGATGGCGTCGGCGACCGCGTCAGCAACGGCCGGTGCAACCCTTTCGCTGACCGAATCGCTGACGCTTGCGCTTTTCACGCTATCCTTAATTGCCCTCGCGTTACCTGCCAGCTTGGTTGCTTGAAGAGAGCGCAACTGATTGCTGGCGCTGCTTAATGAAGCGACCGCCCGCTTCTTATTTTCTGCGTCTTTTATTTTGCGATACTCACCGACAGCATCGTTAGCAGCGCCAGTGGCCGTCGTTTCGACGTTGTTCAGCACTGCGGGCCGCTCAGCCATTGGCACTACCTTACTCGGCCCGTGCGCTATCGGCCTCGGCACCAGCAGCGCCGCGCAACCGACTACGAGGGCGAGCAGAGAGACTACAAGCGTTACCGTTTCCCATCGCTGCCGCCAGAACACCCCGATCACGCCAAATATGCCCAAAAGGCCGAGCGAAATTCCAATGAGGCAACCCGGAACTGATCGCGGATGCGCCGCGGACGAGAGCAGCAACAGGCCGCAGAAGATTACGGCCACATAGACCACAATCCTCAGGAATGTTTTTAGGGTGCGCCACATGTCAGGGGAGGAGGTTGGAGAAGCAACGGACAGTTTGAGAGACGCCAACCGCGATGTCACGCCAATTGTGGAAATGTCAGTGGCCTGCACTAAAAAGCGCGCCTAACGGCTGACCGTGCGACTTGATCGAAAAAGTTTCGCGTCCTAATGGCCTCGCTTGGCCACCTTCAGCATCTCCCAAAAGGTGATTGGAATGTGATTGAAACGCACCACGAGCCGCCACGCCGATTAACCAACCTGCGACTCACCGCGACGATGCTGTGCTTTCTGCCTTGCAGCCTTCAGCTTGCATCCCCGATCGGGATTTCCATTCCTTCGCGGGCCAGCACCGTATTGGGGAACCTTTCTCGACATAATTTTTCGATGCGGTCAAGAAACTCGTCGTCGTGTTCAGGATCGTGGTGGGTGAGCGCCAGGCGCTTCACGCCGGCCATTTCCGCAAGTTGCATGGCTTGATCGAAGCTGCTATGTCCCCATCCGCGCCGTTTCTGCAGTTCCTCGGCCGTGTATTGCGCGTCATGAACCAACAAATCCGCGTCGCGCGCCAACCCCACCAGCCGCGGATCGATCTGTTCGCCATGCTCGACATCCGTGGAAACGACGAGCACTTGCCCCTCTCGCTCGATCCGGAAACTATACGCTCCGCCGGGATGGTTGTGCTTTTGAGCGGTGACTACGGTTTCCACATTGTTGATGCCAGTGAAGTGTTTGCTGGCATCAGCAATTTGAAGGAACTCGAAATTGGCCCCCATGTGATCCAATTGCACCGGAAAATATTCAGCCTGCATTTGGACTTCGAAAATCTCCCGCAAATTCCTAACTGTCTGGTCCCGGCCGAGCGTCAGTAGCGTGATTTTCTGCGTGGGATCATAAGCTGGGGCAAAGAACGGAAAGCCTTGGATGTGGTCCCAATGAAAGTGCGAGAACGCGATAACGATTTGTTCCTGCTTGTGGCCGATGGCGCGAAGGTCTCTGCCCAGATTTCGCAGTCCCGTGCCCGCGTCAATGATGGCAATGCGTTTCGTATCGGTGAACGTGATTTGCAGACAGGTAGTGTTGCCCCCGAATTGCTGAAAACCGGCATCGCAGATGGGGATGGATCCCCGCGTGCCATAAAACTTGAGCTTCATAGAATTGTTTTAGGCTGCGGTCATAATCCTTGTTGAAGCATCACGCTGCAACCGCAGCTCAACCACTGCGACAAAGGTCGTATGCTGTGTCACCCCTCTACCTCGATTCGCGGACGTAGGGGCTAGGCGCACCCTCGGGGTCAACGAGCTCTCTGCGGTCAAACTGCAGCCTGCTTACCGCCACCCCGTTTAGCGAGATCGTAATCGTCTTTCCCTGTCGCGACCATCGGCACTCTGCGATGGCGGGAGGGGTGGCCGTAGTAACAGATCCCATTTGGTCGAAAGTCAGCGGTCTCGATCCACTCCTCACGACTGCCTGAAAAGCGGATATGCGAAACATAACGGCGATTTGGGTCACGCGCGCCGCAACCGACGAGCAAGAGCAAAATGCCGACGATGAAAACGCGCCGACTGGAGCGTAATCCGCATCATTTAACGAGACAGAGCCAAGGGGTATTTGGCAAGCACGCTGAAGCTACCTCGTGATGAGGCCGTTGACTTACGTCAGAGCTACGCAGCCTTTTCTGAACCCTGATTACCACCTGCCCTCGCTCATCCAATATTATTTGCACATCGAAGGAAGGCAGGGATGTTTATAAAGATTGAAGAAAGGGTTGGGAAATATGGAACGGACGATCACTGAAAGCTTGGCACTCTATCTCGCGCAACATAAGGAGACCGCACAGCGTATTGCACCGCGCGGCAAGAGAGCGCCCGGGATTTGGAATTTCAAGATTAGACCGGCGGGCGTCCGCCTACCGCGAACTCGAATGTCACGGGCGGAGTTTTCTCGCTACGGCGGACGTTGACGGCTCTTGCTACTGGGTTGCTCGCTTTCGTATTTCAAAAGACGGCCCGCGGGAGAAGGACTTCTCTGACGACTATCTGAAACGTTTGGGGACAGGTTCTAGGAAGCGTTGGACCTCACCGGCAGACTACTGAACGCGTTTCCTCGTTAGTCACGGCGAGCCCGAGCGGGATGAGCAGCTAGAAAGGCGGCAAGATCCGTATATATAATTATACATGAGAACAAACATCGGTACGCGCGCGGAGAAGAAAGCGATCTCCGCCAGAAACAGAACGGAAATGATATGGAAATGGCGAGTGCTTCCGCTCTTTGCTGCGCTTGCTGTTATGCTCGGTGCAGTCGGATGTGATGAGTATTACGGGTATTACGGCGCGCATCCGGGATACGGACCGTATTATGGGAGTTATGGCCCGTACGGCCCTGGTTATTACGTGGGCAGGGCCTACTATGTCTGGAGGCCGGGATATTGGGCATGGCACCACGGTCAAAGAGTCTGGATTCGCGGGCATTATGTTCTGGTAAGAGCATAATCACGCGCGATCCGTTTTGTTTCAAGCGGCCTCAGGAGAATTCGCATTCTGGACTCAAACGGCACGGTCAAGCGCCTGCCTCGGTCGCCGACGGAGCCATTTGCTGACGGCCCGGGAGAAAACAGAAAATCCTGAAAAGCTAGGAGCGGCGCACATTCCTTTTTCAACGTGAACAGGCTGCCAAAATGTAGATTACCCATGGGGATATCGAGGTTTCGCTAACCCACTCGAATGGCTCTCCGTCTCGCCCCAAGGGCCTGTGGCGACCAACGGGATCAACACCCGAAGCGGCGAAAAGATTCAAGTAATCCTGCTCGAACCATATAACATCGATGACGGGACGACGGTCTGAGACATCCTTCATCACGATTTGAACAGTGTTCCCGCTCGTGGCAACCCTGTTCTCTGGAAAATCCTTTGTAGTAAATGACGCCCACTCATGCGTGTAGATATCTGGGCTCGAACAGAGCAAAATAATCCGTCCTGTCTTATTCAGAAGACTTCTTAGCTCGCACAACAGATCGCACCGCTTCCCAACGCCCAAAATATTGTCGAAGGCGAATCCAGAAAAAACCAGGTCGAATCGATTGGCCTCGAACGCACTGAAGTCGCCATCATTGACGAGAAGATACGTTCCCTTCGGATCAGTGTTTTGAGCCGCTTGAATCATGCTGCTCGATATGTCGATACCAATCGCATTGAATCCGAGCTTCTTTAAGAATCTGGTAGAACGGCCTGCACCGCATCCGAAATCAAGTGCTTCCTTCCCAACAACATGCTCCGCAATGAGGGCGGGTAGATCACGGTATGCTAGGTAGTAGGTTCTCGGAAAATCGAGGGTCGCGTATGCTTCCGCTCTCTCTTTATCGTCGTAGACGTTGGGAAACGACATTAACTTCTTTACCCGTTCGGGTAGTTCAGTCTACTCTAAAACCAGTTCTTGGGGGAACTAAAAGACGCCGTGTCTCAACTGACCCCGGAGGGCTTTTCCGGGAGGCGGCGGTCTTCCGGTGGAGTAGTCGTTCTGTCCGAGGCGTGATTTCAGAAATAATTGGAGTTTGATCACCGATCCGTGGGGCGTGATCATTGGGGTTTCAAAAATTTCAAGATGCCAGTCATGAAAAATAATGTTGCCGCAATTTGTTGTTTCGGGGTGGGCCTGCATATGTCAGAACGAGCTAGCCGTGAGAGAGACGACCTG
>Ga0182040_10001572_pt1 | contig 10593 bp, 8 predicted proteins | sample flu12Cox44000176_FD_125973 | JGI IMG/M metagenome (GOLD analysis project Ga0182040, IMG submission 125973) | Lab enrichment of tropical soil microbial communities from Luquillo Experimental Forest, Puerto Rico - flux8day.12C.oxic.44.000.176 | ecosystem: Environmental > Terrestrial > Soil >... | reverse complement strand
CGCGGCTTGGGCGACTCTTACCACAGTCGTCATTACTAAGGCGTGAATTGCGATATTAATCAAACTGACACCGCCACCCACGATAAATTGTCGTAGCATATTGTCTCGCAAAGAACCGCTAATTTTGGTGCCAAATCCGATTTCTGCAAGGCGTAACCAACCCGAACGGCTAGTGTTGTTTAGCAGCAACGCGGACGTGGCTGCATCAGCATAGGCGATATTCACGTCCGCGGTATTTGAGTTACTGCAACGTTTACCGCACCGCTGCCTTCGGAAATTACCCGCAATGTGCTGGCGTCAAATTCGATGCCAGTGAGACGCAAGGATTGCACAGTGGCATCGACCCGCACTCCGTCGCTGGTCTGCTGAAATTCAGTAAGTATCGCGTCAATCTTTGCTTTGGCGTCCTTGGCGAATGGCTTGAGATCGAGCACGGCATTTTCGGCAAGCGCTTTTTGCAAATAGGGCATGGCCGCGCGTGCTGCAGCCCCGAGCAGGCCAAAGGCCGCTTCCGATTCTACGGCAAGCGAGATGTCAGTGAGCCGTAGAATCTGGTTCTGAGGGTCGAGGGCCGGCTTGCCCCAAATATGTACGGTTGCTTCCGCTCCGAAGCCGAACCAACTCTTCTTCTCACGCGCCTTCACACGCAGCGAGATCAGTAGTCTGTCGCCGGCCGCGCCAAGGGTTGCGCGCAGCACCTCTACATCGGTTGGCCCACTGCCATCCTCCGGAAAGTGGTGGCCTTTGAGTTGTGCCTCGAGCATCTTGTTAAGCTCAGTAAAAGGCATGTCGATCGGCATGCCAACGACAAGCACGCCGTTCTGCATCGGCGGCACTAGCTCGAGCTGCGCCGGAAAGGCACAAGTCGGCTTGGTCTCATTCGGTATGATGCGCGTTTCGGCCTGGACGCCGATGGTAAGAATGACATTACCGGAATCGACCTGGGGCTGCGCGGCAGCGGCGCGGATCGGCCGCATCTCCAGCCAAAGTGGCGGGAGCCCGGTGTCGCCGCCACCGAGAGGAATTGCACGACACAATTTCAACCATTGTTCACGCGCCGTGCGCTCTATCTTCGGATCACTGCGCAGGTGCGATTCCAGTGCTGAAATCTGGCTATTGATAACCGGATCGAGCATGGGCTTAATTTCGCTAGCGAGATTTAAATTAATCCCGGCGATATTGGTGGTGCCGCCGCCGCCGAAATCGAACCGACCCGCGAGGTTGGGCTCGATCCGCCACAACGGCGTAAGCTTCGGGTGCGATGTCACTACGACATTCCCGTGGAAATCTGTTTTCTGATCGAGTGCCTTGAGATCGAAATTCCCTACCTGCTTGCTGAGTGTGCTGCCGACCAGTCCGCCGAGCGTGCCGCCGATGACGCCGACGGTCTTGTCGACTACGTTGCCGATTTGGCCGGTGACTTGAATGCTGTCGCTCAACGGCGTCGTGATTATGAGTGTGTCCGGCTGCTGGCCGGAAGCGGACATTGTGCCGCGGGAGACGGTGAGACCAATCTGCGCCTGACCTAGAAGCTTTGTGACCGGGTTGTCGTTTTTGCCAGCGAAGTCGCGGGGAGCGGCCGCATTCAGCGTTTGACCGATGGCAGTGAGCGCGATTGAGACCGGGGCAATCACATGTGATGCGCGTGTGATCGGCTGTAAGGGAGGCGGCGGGTTAGCAATAGCAAGTGTCGCGGGAGGCCCGCTGTCGGTTGAAAAAAAGCGATTGAGCGCCCAGAGCGTCGCGCTGAAGAATATTCCGACGATTAAAAGAGCGCCTGCGCCGAGCAGCAAATAGCGCGAAGGGCCGAACGGCCGGTTCGGCGTCTTCCGATCGAGCTTGCCCATGTTGGTGCCCCGCTAAGTCCCGCCAAATGAAGACATACTAGAAGCCCCGGCAAGCGTGCACCAGATATGCGTCCAAATTTATGCGCGTAGGCTTGACTACCAGACTTTCACAAGAACCGGGATAAATGCCGATCCAGACCAAGTCCCTGGGTGATTGAGATCGATATGAAAACCCTTTGGCTCCACAACCACGTATTTGACAGACTGGTGGTTGTAGTACTCTAAATGCGCTGGGACGAACCGTGACAGGAGTTTGCGATGCGCAAAGTATTGATAGCCGTGACGCTTGCAATGCTTGCGACACTTTCGCATGCACTAGCGGCTGTTACTCCGTATCGGATTGTCACAGCCGTTGACGATCTCAGCAAAACCTTCAGCTGTCATGCGAGTTCACGCGAACCGACCTGGACTTACAGCACAAATGACAAAACCGTATTCCGAGTTGAGGGAAAGGTTCGCAGAGGGGAGTTTGCCGATATTAAGGTCGGTGACAGAGTATCGGTCCATTATCATATCAGCGGCAATAATCGCGTAGCAGACCGCGTTATCGTCCGTCCTAAAAAGTAGTCCGAAGAAATTGTGGTACTTTGCAGTTTTTCGTGCGTGATTTTTCTATTGCGCGGTCCAACTGCGGTCTATCCGCAATACCGATGCCACAAATTTGTCATGCGGCGATGTCAGAGCACGCCAAGGATCAGTAGTACCTTCGGTCAGCACGCGGATTTTAAGATGCGCAATTTACAGCTTTCACACATCTGCCGGTTGACGTTCAATCGCAATCGCCTTACGCAAATCTCGAATCGCTTTTTCGTCGCCTGCGCGGTTGCAGCGTTTTTGATCGCAAGCTTCCTTGCAACGCGCAGCGCAGCTGCAGGAACACTGGATGATGTTCGGGCGAGGGATAAGTTGATCTGCGGTGTCAGCGAAGGACTCCCAGGTTTCTCGGAAAAGGACGGATCGGGAGTTTGGCGGGGCTTCGACGTTGATTTTTGCAAGGCTGTCGCCGCTGCCGTGCTCGGGGACACTGCAAAAGTCGAATACGTGCCGCTGTCGGCGGACATTCGTTTCGATGCATTGAGGGATCGCCGCATCGACCTTCTGTCTCGAAATAGTACCTGGACTATGTCGCGCGATCTGGAACTCGGAGTGAAATTCGCCGGGGTTAGCTATTTTGATGGGCAAGGTTTTCTCATTCCAACCTTGTTTGGGGCCACTAGCCCTCTTCAGCTCGATGGCGCTAAAATCTGTGTGGTGAGCGGCACCACGTCGGAAAAGAACGCGGCAGACTTTTTTCAGAACAAAAAACTTAAAGTCTCTTTTTTGCGGTTTACAGAAAGGTCAGACGCGCGAGCCGCTTATGCTGCCGAGAAGTGCGACGTATTTACTGGCGACCGTTCTGCTTTGGCAGCAGAGCGATCGCTGCTGCCGACGCCCCAAAGTCACATCATTTTGCGTGACGTGATTTCTAAGGAACCCCTAGGGCCCGCAACGCGCGAAGATGATCCGAAATGGACCGGTCTGGTACGCTGGACGCTTTTCGCTCTCATCAATGCGGAGGAACTCGGGTTGAACTCGGAATCGATCGCCGCAAGTCAGCGCCAGCAAGCGATTGCGCTTGGCGCGCCGGCAACAAAGTCACTCGGATTGGCAAATGACTGGCTCGTCAAGGTTATTGGGGGCGTCGGCAACTACGCCGAGATATTCGAACGCAACCTGGGTCAGAACACGCCGTTGGAATTAAGTCGTGGAATGAATGCACTGTGGACACAGGGAGGGTTGCTGTATGCGCCGCCAATGCAGTGATCATGTTCGAAAAAATTTGAGTGCTAAACTGCTGCGGTTGGGGATTGCGGCGCTACGAAGCGCGACGAGGCGCATGTTTGCAATATTCATTCCGCTTTGTGTCTTGCTGGCCTTGCAGGTTTCAGATGTCCCGGCACAGATTGTCAATTCACCTCGTGAACTCGCTGTTATTCGGATTAATCTCCTCGATCTACTGGCGAATGATCCAAGCCTGCCGCTTCCAATAAGGCAGCGCCATGACGCATTGCAGGCCTACTACCAGACTTTTGGGGGCGAACTGCTTTGGCTCGGGAGCAACCGTACAAACGCATTCATTTTGCGCCTGAAGAATGCTGAGGCCGATGGCCTCGACCCAAATGACTATCCAAGCAAGCAACTTGCGACCCTCAATGCGGCCGGGCCATCGACCGACAAGCGGGGCCTCGCGATCGTCGAACTGTATTTTTCGGCAGCATTTCTTGAATACGCGTCAGACCTCAAAGTCGGCCGCTTCTTGCCGAGCAAAATCGATCCGGATTTCTTTATTGAGGGTCGCACCATCGACCAGCTGTCGGCACTCAAGAACCTTGCGAGTGTCGCTGACATTGATCGTTTTTTCGATGAGTGGCAGCCGGCAAGCCCCGGCTACGCTACACTTCGCGCGGTTCTTGCGAGGTACCGGGCGCTTGCGGCTAAAGGCGGCTGGAGCGCGCTCCCGCTGGGAGACACCCTTCGGCCTGGCATGACCGACCCGCGCGTGCCCGCCATTCGTGCCAGACTTTCGCTGACCGACGGTGCCAGAACCGAAGTCGCCGCAACTGAGGGGCAAGTGTACGACAATGCGTTGGTCGAGGCACTAAAGCACTTCCAGGCCCGTCAAGGCCTCGATGTCGATGGAGTCATCGGGTCTACGACTGTCGTAGCCATGAATATACCGGTACAGGAACGCATCAACAGCATCATCCTGGCAATGGAGCGCTTGCGATGGATGCCTGAGGACTTAGGGCAACAATATTTGATCGTAAACATTGCCGACTTTGAACTGCGTCGAATAAATGCGGGTGAAGTCGAAGAACGCATGGCCGTTGTTGTCGGCAAGCCCTACCACCGAACGCCCGTTTTCAGTGATCGTATTCGGTTCATTGAGTTCAACCCATATTGGAACGTGCCGCCGAGCATCGCGGTCAATGAGGAATTGCCGGCACTTCGAAGGAATTCGGCAAGCTTGGCCGCGCAAGGTTTTGAAGTTGTTCGGGGCGATCAGGTGATAGACCCTGCGTCAGTTGACTGGTCCAGCGTTGGGGGCGGGCACTTTCCATATGAACTGCGGCAACGGCCAGGCGCCAACAATGCGCTTGGCCGTGTGAAATTCATGTTTCCAAATCCACACAATGTCTATCTGCACGATAGCCCGGCGCACAGTCTATTTGGGCGCAACGTGCGTGCCTTCAGTCACGGCTGCATTCGCTTATCTAAACCTCTCGAACTTGCCGAACAGGTTCTTCGGGTGGGCGGTGTCCAGGGATGGACAAACGATCGGATCAATGACGTTGTTGCATCTGCCAAGACCACTACAGTCAACTTGCGTGAGCCCTTACCCATTCACATCACATACCTGACAGCCTGGGCCGAAGACGGCGTCGCGAATTTCCGCCAGGATATCTACGGACACGACGCCAAATTGCTTGCCGCCCTCGAGGGCAAGGCTATCGCGTGGTGAGAGAGATAGGGGTACCAGGCGGACTCTGTGATCGAATTACGCCGAGCGCGTGTATCCTCTTCTGTCCCTTACCGGACACCTCACTCGCACCGCCGGATGTTCGCTTCTGAGGGTAAAGCGGATATCGCAAGTACGAGCCTCAATGTCCGCGCATGACTCAACGCGGAAAAGGTTCTAGCTGCGCATCGGATGGGCTGCATCCAGTGCTTGAAGTTCCTGCGGTGTCAGTGTGAGCGAGAGCGCGACGGCATTGTCCTTTACATGAGCCGGCGAACCGGATTCAGGGATCGCAATGACATTACCACTGCGCATAGTCCAGGCCAGGGCAACAGCAGCTGCCGAGCAACCGCGGGCTGCAGCAATACGGACAAGCGTAGGATCACGCAGCAAGCCGGCGCCAGGGCCGCCGAGCGGTGAGTAGGCCATCACCGGTAAGCCATGCCGCGCGCACCACGGCAGCAGGTCATGTTCAATGCCGCGGTCGCCGAGGTTGTAGAGGACCTGATTAGTCGCGCAGCGGTTACCTTGTGGAAGATGGAACAAGCGTTCCATGTCGCGGACCTTAAAATTGGACACGCCCCAGGCGCGAATCTTTCCCGCCGAACGCAAATTTTCAAACGCCGTCACAACGCCGGCAAGGTCGGTGACCCCATTTGGAAAGTGTAGGAGATAGAGATCGAGATGGTTAGTCCCGAGACGGGCAAGGCTCGCCTCACAAGCGCGCGCGATACCATTTCCGCCTGTATGCGTAGGCCATACCTTGGAGACTATGAATACGCGATCGCGCTGACCGGCAATCACGTGGCTGATCAATTTCTCAGCGCGGCCGTCGCCGTATATCTCCGCCGTATCGATCAATGTCATCCCAAGTGAGATGCCAGTGCGCAGTGCTTCTTCCTCAAGAGCATCGGGATGTCTTCGTTGTGCGAGGTGCCATGAGCCCTGCCCGAGCGTTGGGACGGTGGTGCCGTCCGGGAATTTTACTCTGCGCCCTGGACCGGCCGGAGTTGCGTCTTTAATCGCATCAAGAGCCGATGCGCGTGAGGACAACGCAAACATTGTACTGGCTGCAGCGAGCGATGAGCCAAGCACGATGCAAAGTTCATTGAATTCACGCCGGTTCGGCTGTCGATTGTTCAAGCCTTCACTCCTCGCGATGCGACTCCTTATACTTCACTAAAAACGAATATATTAAATAGTTGGACTAGACGCTCAACATTTATTTGCTGTGTTGGCGGCTTCCTTAGGGTTCGCACTAGGCAATCTTCCAATTTTCTAAACCTCCGGTGCGAAGCCGTCAGGCACCCACATCCCGCCTGACGGCTTATTTATTAGGGGAAAGCAACTGTCGCTACGAAAAGTAGAAGGATTTTGAGAAAGTGAAGCCGAAAAAAATAAAAGGGACCACCAACTGAAAGGCCTTAGTTATCTGGACGTCGGTGGCAACCCCACACATTTGCATAAAATTATCAGATCTTTTCTGAATGGCCTTTCACTCGGCCTTTAAAGGCAGTGGTTTTCAATGCTTCTCAGAAAACAATTTCTTTCACTAATGAGGTTAGACGCCAGTGACAATATCTGGTTTACAGCCTCCTCAAATATTTTGCCGCGTTTATTTCTCACGCAATGGCAATCCCGGCATTGCGTTCATTGGTGCAAGTCTGCTTGCATTCTGTATTCTTTGTGTTGCTGGTAATCGTGTCTACGCCAACTCGTTAGCGACGCACGACCCCCGCACATCTGTCAGTGTGGAAGAGAAAGATTTTCGCAATCAATCTGGGAGAGCCTCTCCCAGTAGCTTCAGTTCTGCAACGTTACCTACGGAGTTCAATGCTTCGGTGGGCGTTGTGGGGATCGCTTCATGGTACAATCCCTATCTTGAATCGGGTGACACTTTAACTGCGTCCGGCGAGCTGTATGACCCCGATGAGTGGACTGCGGCAATCCAAACTGAGTTACGTCAGCAGTTCGGTAAGGTCGGCTACCGCACAAACTATCGGCCTACCTATGCACTGGTGGAAAGCGGCAACAAGAGGGTAATCGTAAAGATCAATGATGTCGGGCCTCTTGCGCCGGGCCGGGTCATTGATCTCAGCGAGCGCGCAATGCGTTATTTCGATGAGTCCTTGCAACTTGGCCTACTGCCAAACGTAAAGCTTACGCCACTGGCCGGAAACTGGACGCCAGGCCCGGTTGATAGCGACCTCGTCAGAACACAGTGGTGTGGACCGGAGACGCTCAGCGATGCAACGGAAGCACCGCTTCCTGCAAACCGCGCCTGAAGGCCTTGAGAGGGCGACTAGCAATCTGGAACGAAAAGAAAGAAGCCGCCAACTGAGGCGGCCTATCCGCTTTGGTGGTCGCTAATCGGGGTAAATCTGACGTGTAGCGGACACGTTTTTTATGTCTGCTGTGACCCAAACGGACGTTTCGTAGCCTAAAGCGAGCCCCTTCCGAGGTCGATTGAGATCCTTCAGTGGTTGCGCCAAGCATTTAATCTAAGTGCCATAAAATTGTTGGCCGGTAATCTGGATTCTCTTCTGCTGAAGACCTTCACTGAGCCGTATCGGCTGCAGTTTCACTTAAGTTTTCAATTGGAGAATACCCATGCGCAAACTGATTTTTGTTTGGCTCTTGCAACAGCAAGCCTACCCAGGCTAGGTCACACACAGGTTACGCTCGAGACAAGTAACCTGCGCGAACAATCTGGCTATGTTGCCAGACGAAACTCGTATGTTCTCCGCTTGGATGAGCGACTGGTTCAATCAGAAAGTTGGCTACGTCTGGGTTGGCCTCAATGATTTGCGAGAAATATCGCAGCGTTAAGCAATGGTGTGCTAGGAAGGCCGTCGGAAACTATTGTAAGAAGCATGGCGGCGAAACCGTGATGAGCGCAATTCAGAACGCGCGGTGACTTGACCTTACATACGGATACCTGGACGCATCACCCACTCCATCGGTGTTGCGTTGACCCGTTGAGACCAATACCCCAGAAGCGGACATTGGCTGCCGGCTCTTGCTGTATGCACAAAGATCGCACGTGGCAGCTCGCCATGAGGATTTACGCACCAAGCACTCGTTTCTTACTTGAGCACGTTAGCCAGGTTAGTCACATTTATCGTGCCGAGGCCAGCCGCTGGGCTATAGCCGTTACGTCCTGAATAAAACCAGTTATCGCCGGTGGATATGGTGTTTAATATGCCATTCTGATTATGAGAGCCGCCGAGCGACCCCAACCTATAGAGCAGCGGGTTGAGCAGACCGAGCCGGTGTCCGGCATTCTGAGTCAAGAGAGCGGTAACACCATTGAGCTGCGGAGCGACGAAGCTTGCGCCACCATCAAAGTTTCGAACCTCAAAACCGAACACGTCAGACGTATAAAATACGGTATATCCCGTGAGTGGATCAGCATTAAATGAAACATCTGGCACGTTGCGCCCACGGAATCCAGCCGGAAGGGCGAAGATGGTAGTCGTGCCTTCATAGATCAGCGCTTGGCCCGGCTGGCTCGTTTGCACGCCTGCGGTTGCCGCCTGATAAAATGGCACTGACGAAAAGACGCTAACGCCTCCGCCGGTACCAACCGGAAAGATGCCGCAGCTGATTGGATCAAGCTCCTGTGCATCGCAGAGTGGCTTTAAATAATCCCAGCCCCAAACGCGTTCTGTCGGGACATTGATCGAAAAATTGGTGCCGGTGGCAGCCGCCACGACGTTCAGCGTAACGGGCAAGGTGGTGCCACCCACCGCAGTTATGGCTGTGTCGGCGGCAGGAAAATCGACGCTTAGCGGGAATGAGAAGTAGGCCGGCGGAAAAGCCGCGAAGCTGTCGAAGGCGCCGAAATCGCCTGCCGCCGCGAATAGGCTCTGGCCCTGCAGTGCCGCCTCAATGAAGAGTTCATGAGTCGCTTGTGCGAAGGAGACGAGTTGGCCAGAGAAGGGGTCCGCAAAAACTCCAGATAAAGATAACTCGTGATAGTACAACTCCCACACGCCCCAGCTGACGGATATCGAATCAGCGTTGTTACTTTGGATTGCTGCAGCGAAGGCATCGAGGAAACCTTGATCGGTGTTTGGCGCCTGATAGACGATGATATTCGCGCCTGGGGCGACGCCGCCGGATTGCTCGACATCGAGCGTCGTCTCCGAAGAGTCAGATGCATCGCTCGGCGGCCCCGGCCCATTATCGATATTGACTATGGTGAGCCGATTTGGATCGACCTTCAGATTGAGCGAGTTCCAATAGGTGAAGGCATCGCTTGGAGTGAAACTCGCCAACGTCACAATGCCGACCGTGCGGCCCCGGCCAGTGACGCCTTGCCTATAGAGGGGGTTAACGTTGTAACGGGCGGCAAAATCGGTCACCGTCAGATACCCCGGTGGATTGAGCACCGCCGCATCAACGGAGGGGTTGACGCTCCACTGGACGGCCTTATTGGCAAGGCTGCTTGGAGCTTGGCGAAAATGCGGGCGAAAGGCAGGCTTGGTCGAGAGACCGAACACCGCCCACACCGCCGGCGCGATCTCAGCCGGTAGTACCGGCGGATTGATGGGAGAGCGGAATGTCAAGGCTGGCACCTTGTCAGTCGCCGGCATCTGGAATTGATGCAGGCTCGTCCCGAACACCCGCTCCATGGTTGTCGTCGCGGCGGTCGCTTTCAGCGTCGTAGCCGACGTTCTTTCGACCGTTAGTCCTTGGCCATGGAGCCAAGCGACGACGGAAGCGACCGTATTCTCGTTTGGACCAAATTGTGCCTGGACTTGCTCGGGAGTCATAAACTGCTGGTACAGTGAATCGCCTGGCGTGGCGATCCGGCGCATCATAGCCTCGGCACCGGCCACATCCTTCAACTTTAACGCGATTGTTACGGAGAGGGTTTGGTCGCCAGCGCGATGTGCAAACGAGCCTTGATCTACCGGCTGGGGCGAAGCTGCGTAGCTCGCTGCGACTCCGACCATGTACAGCGCTGCAGCGGCGATGTTTGCCCGCGCAACGAGCAAAATCATACGCGCCCCTCGATCCTTCCAAAACCGATGATCAATCATTGTCAGCCCTTCCGTAGTAATTTCCGCATCAGCCTCGGAAACTAGCATCCGTAACTGGTGAACGAGGTGAAGGTACTGACGCCAAATTTAGACGTCATTCCGATTACGGAATCGTTATTACCGATTTCAAAAGAAATTCGCTGGTAATCGACTTTATTCGGTTTGTCAGCGGCGCGGCTATCTCGGCCAGGGTGCGAGG
>Ga0182040_10001568_pt1 | contig 10599 bp, 11 predicted proteins | sample flu12Cox44000176_FD_125973 | JGI IMG/M metagenome (GOLD analysis project Ga0182040, IMG submission 125973) | Lab enrichment of tropical soil microbial communities from Luquillo Experimental Forest, Puerto Rico - flux8day.12C.oxic.44.000.176 | ecosystem: Environmental > Terrestrial > Soil >... | reverse complement strand
TACTGCAGACTAAGGTTAACCATCCTGCAGATGACAAGCGATAGAAGATTTTCATCGGTAAATAGAGCCGGTGGCACGAGCTCGGTCAGGACGTCCAGAACGTCAAGGAGATCCAGGTTTGTCATCAAGGGCAAGTCAACGAATTCCTCGATTTGCCTGCTTCCGACCAGAGACCAGATTTGATCGTATTCGCGCCGTACTTCGTCGCGGGTCGGATGCGGCGACCAATCAGTGCCGCCGCGTCGCAGATATTCAAGGCATACTTCAACGGCGCGATCGCTCCGATACAAAGTGGTGTAAAGTGTGAGACGCAACCGTGTGACTACAGCGATATCGTGGGCCCTTTTGGCGCGTTCCGCGAGCATCGAAAGCCGACTTTCGGCCGCCACCATGTTTGCGGTCAGTAATTCGCACTCGGCTATGAGAAATTCGATAGGGAAGATGAGCTCGTAATGGTCGTCCCAGCTCTGTTCCGTCAACAGTGCCCGGCCAGCTGCAAGGTAGGACAGCGCCGAGACATAGGCCGCCGAGGTCTTCGCGCGCCTGCCTGCAATCAGATTCAACTCTGCGACCCACTCACGCTCCTCATCCGATGTGATCAGGTAAGAGGCGCGATTGAACTGATTGACTATCTCGAAGATTCTTTCCTCCCGCTTGTCTGGAGGGGTTTCCGCTGCGAGCAGCCTCCCTATTCGGAGATGGGCCTCAGCGCGCAATTCTTCCGGGATCGAAGAATACGCTGCTTCCTGAACACGGTCGTGGAGGAACCTATAGGAATCGTCCGAGCGGACGATCAATCCCGCTCGGACCGCTTCCCAAAGCTGCCCGTCGATTTCCTCGGTCGAGCTCTGGTAAGCCATCCTCAGCATGGCGACCTCAGCGTTGTTACCTAGGCAGGCAAGCTGCCGTAATGCTTTCTGCGTTTCAACGGGCAAGCGGCTCAACTTCCCCACCATGAGGTCCACCACATTATCGGTGTAACACTTGGAGTGAATGCGATTCAGGTCGCAGGACCACCGACCTTCGCCGTAATCGAACGTGAGTAATGCCTCTTCGGCAAGGGTAGAAATAAACTGAATGACGAAAAATGGATTGCCAGCCGTCTTCCCGTGGATCAACTGCGCCAGCGGGATGGCGTGCTCCGTTTCGCAATGAAGAGAATCTGCAATTAACCGTTCCAAATCTTCACGGGCTAGGGGCGCAAGTATGATGTCCTGCACTATCACTCCAGCCTGGCGAATCGCTTCGAGCTTGCGCATCAGAGGATGGGCGGAAGTGACTTCGTTGTTTCGATAGGCGCCGATCAGCAGCAAATGCTGCATATCCGTCCGGGTCAACAAATCCTCCATCAAATCGAGCGTCGCTGCGTCGAGCCATTGCAAATCGTCGAGAAACAGGGCCAGCGGATGCTCCGGCCGCGCGAATATGCTGATGAATCGACGGAATACCAGCTGAAAACGGCCTTGCGCATCTTGTGAAGGAACTTCAGGGACTGGTAGCTGTTCTCCTATGATGAGCCTCAATTCCGGGACCAGGTTCACAATGAGCTGTCCGTTCGGATCTAGCGCCTCATGAAGGGCGTCGCGCCATTTGCGCAGCTCCTCTTCGCTCTTACTCAGAAGTGCACGGATAAGGCTTTGAAAGGCCTGTGCCAAAGTTGCATACGGGATGTCGCGGTTGTACTGGTCGCACTTACCTGATGCAAAAAGGCCGCGGGGCGAAACCAGGGATTTATGGAGCTCATTCACAACCGAAGACTTGCCGATACCGGAGTATCCGGAAACGAGCACCAACTCCGTCCTGCCGCCGGCTAGAACACGGTCGAAGGATGCAAGCAAGGCATCGACCTCGGATGCTCTCCCGTACAGTTTCTCGGGAATCAGCAGCCGGTCTGGAGTGTCGTGTTCGCCAAGCGGAAATTCTTCGACGCGGTGCTGAGTTTCCCATTCAGCAAGGCAGCGCCGAAGATCATTCTCGGCGCCGGCCGCTGTCTGGTAGCGTTCCTCACCAGTTTTAGCGAGCAGCTTCATGACGATTGCAGACACCGGGCCCGGAACGTTTTTCAACCGTTCGCCGGGCGGCGCTGGCTGTCTTGCGATGTGGCAGTGCACCAATTCCATCGAATCGGAAGCCGAAAAGGGCAGACTCCCGGTCAGCATTTCATAAAGCGTCACGCCGAGAGCATAAAGGTCGCTCCGCGAATCGATCGAGCGATTCATTCGCCCGGTTTGTTCGGGGGCCATGTAGGGGAGTGTTCCGGCGATGAACTCAGGAGGTTCGGGCGCCTGGCGCTCGCGTGGAAGACGCGAAGCGATCCCAAAGCCCATCAGTCGGACTTGACCCGTCGCGGAGTTATAGAGAACATTGGCCGGCTTCACATCCTTGTGGATCAGCTTACTTTTGTGCAGCCCGCTGAGTGCAGTTGCGAGACCAATAGCGAAGCGCAAAAACTGCGTCATCTCCACGGGGCCCGGAAGGAGTTGATCGAGAGTTTCGCCGCCAGGGTCTTCGAGCACGAGCGTCGTCTGTCCGCGTTGCTGGGAAAGAGCCAGGGGCCGAACTGCCCAGGCTGAGTCCAGTGCATCCCTCAACGAGTATTCGTGCACTATCCTCTTGAGGCTTTCCGGCGCGGGACGTGTTGAGACAGGCGTCAGCAGGAGAACAGACGGAACGTCCGCTTGGCTCCGATGCCGGCCTCGGTACAGGATAAACTCATCGTCCTTACGGACGGTTTCGAGGATGTATTCTGAAAGGTCCACGATGATTGTCCTGCAGGCTCATTGATGCTGAGACCGCTGCCATGGGCACGACAAGCCTCAAAACGGGGAAAGCTGGGTCCGGAGCCTATCGGTTTGGTGAGATTCTCATACGGCTGGCACTTACTTTCAAGGCCTCCAGCCACCTGGGATTCCGAGATTCTCTAGAATATTCCGTTGGCGCTCCGAAGCGCAAGGGACGTAGGGAGTGTTACTCGAGTGGCATCGTATCCTGCGAGTGAACTATCAATCGCCGTTGTTTCAGGCGATTCGATATGCGGTTTGGCTGTTGCGCTAGGAAGAACTTTGTTCTGCGAAGCCCGCAGCTGCGCTTGCTCGGAGGCCTAAACTCTTGCCATCTCGCGAGCAGTTTAAGTGGCCCAATGCTCTTGATAAGAGTTCTGCGGACCGCCAACCTGCCAATGAGACTTCTTGTACAAGTCGCGAAGCGTCATGGCATCTGCCAGCAACTGATTCAGTTGCTCGGTCATTTCTAGTCGCACCGGCTCTTCCAATTCAAGGGGCAGCATGTGGCTGACGGTTCCGTAAGATTGGATTTCGCTACGCGCTAGGCCAATATCGAAAACGCCGCTCTTGCGCGCGTGAGACCACAGTTTGTCGGCTGGCTGGGCTGAGTGCGCGTCAGGATGGGTGTCGACCGAATGTCTCGGTGTTGCTATATCGACATCACGAATTGAGCACAAGACCGCTGCTGATTTCGCGTCGCGATACTAAACCTGAAAACAACGGGCTTTTTAAGCAGCCTGCACTAGTTCTGCTTTTTTTGGTCATTGTCGTGCGTGCTTCCCTCCTGCGTGAGGAGCTGAGGTCAAACTCACACACATTTCGGGCGGATCTGGAATTGCATGAACCGTGAGCGAAGTATTGAAGAATGAAATGATCAGCAACGTGTGCGCACATCGTTGGAGTGATGCGCTGTGTGGGCGCGACACATTGAGCGCCGGTGCCACTTTACGCGTTTTGCTGGCCGGAGTATCTGACCGCACCGCACACGAATGGGGAGTAGTCGCCGAGATTGTGCCAAATGGTAAGACGCTCGCTCGGGCGCATGAACTGGCTTCCCTTTATCTGAAGGCTCCGGAAGTCACGCGCCGCAACACCCGCGCGCACTTCATTCAACCGTTGAAGCAGCGCATCGTACGGGAAATCGGCGACGGACTCTCGCTCGAAGGGCCTTGGCCGCGGATCTTGTCAAGTCGATGCAAACCAAGATTGAGTCAGTCGCTGGTCACAGCGAACCTGATTTGAAGGAGCACGAATGCAAATCCTTAGTGCCCGTCCAAGTATCGAGGAATATCTGCTCAAGCGACTGATGCCAGTGGAAGGTGCGATTCCGCATCTCCCAGGGATCGAGATGTACGGAAATTCCATTCCCGCGGGAACCGTCGGCGGCGACCTGTTTGAATACATAAACTTCCAGCAGCGTTACGATATCGATGCACGTATTCAGCGAGCCCTGAAGCTGTCGAAAGAATTCCTCGAGCCCCTTCCGCCAGATGCTTCGCCGCGTAATTCGGTGGACGAGCATGTGGACTGGTTGAAGTCAAGGCCGGGTTACAGGTCCGAAATAGAGACCGAGTTACAGAGACGCGGGAGTTCGGAGCAGGTGCGGGTCGCCGAAGACCTGCACGAGCTCTATAACACGGCGGGCGTTCTTCTTGTGGACGCTGAAGGACATGGAGTTATTTCAGCGAAAATTGCATCCACAGTCCACGACGCATTTCATGCTTTCATGCTTGCCGAACTCGATCGCCGTGGGAAAACGACTCCGGAGCTATTTGAAAAGATCAACCTACGATTGGCGCAATCCGTTACCGCTCGGAATGCGCTAGGCAGAACTGAGCAGGAGTACGCCCGCGAGATTGCGACTATGCTTTACGGCGAAGTGCATCCTTATGGCTATTTTCGGTTCGTGAATTTCGGACATCCACCACCGCTGGTGTTTTCGGCAGAATGGCGCAAGTTCGTAGCGATTGATAAAAGCCGCATGGTGCAATTCATGCCGCTCGGCCTGCAGATTCCCGAAGATTATCCAGACCGAAGCCGGTATTTCTCAATGGAATTCCGGCAGAGGCGAGCGAACTCCTCCGATGTCGCCGAGATCACATTAATGAGTCCGGGAGACACTCTTTTCCTTTACACCGACGGGGTTTATGACGGCAGCGATGACGAAGATCGCCGGCAACTTGAAGCGGTGATGCGTGAGCACTGCTTGTTACCAGCAAAAGACATCTGCAATGCATTACTGGAATGCACACTAAGAAAAGACGACCATGAACGCCAGATTGGGGAAGGGGACCGTATTGACGATAAGTCTGTCTCTATTATCAAGCGAAACTGAAGAAGGATAACGATTTATGGAGGCAATGAAAAGGATGCGCAAATGGACTGGAATTCCTGTCCTGGGCATCGTAGCTGGAGCGCTGGTCCTTCTTATGTCAGGCTGTACGGCGAGCAAGAAACCCTCGAAGCTCGAGACCACTCTGGCCAACATCGCCAAGGACGTGGTTATACCGCTGGAGGCGCAGAACTTGAAGAACCCTGCCACGGCGACCGACGAGAATATTCAGGCAGGGCGACAAACTTATCTGCAGCAATGCGCCCTGTGCCACGCGGCCGGCGGCCACGCGGCGACGAAGCTCAGCCTCTCCATGTACCCGCCAGCCATGGATTTGAACTCACCTCACGTGCAGCGATGGACCGACGCCGAGCTTTTCTGGATCATTCAGAACGGGGTCCGGCTCACGGGCATGCCCGCTTGGAAGACGATTGTCTCGGAGCGAGACACTTGGAAGGTGGTTAACTTCATTCACGCTCTGCCCAAGTTGGCGCCCATTCTGTCAACACAGCAAAAGAGGGCCGAAGCTGCAAAATCGCAAGCCGAGCTGGTCGCCTATGGCCGCAAGCTCTATCGCCAGGAAGGATGCTGGGGATGTCATCAGCTCGACGGAGAAGGTGGAACGGTCGGCCCCGACTTGACCGTCGAGGGCGCGTGGGCGCAGTGATGAGTGGCTTGTCGGTCACTTCAAGGACCCGAGCGCCTACACTCCCGGCTCGGCGATGTTTTCCTTCAAACAGCTTACTGACGAGCAGCTCCACGCGCTAACCGCGTTTCTGCAAAGCCAGAAAGGCCCCAAACCGAAATGAAACAATGGACTTTACCTGCTGGGCATAGGTTGAACGAAGTAAACGAAAAGTCTAGTACAGCTTATCCATCATCATCGTGGCCGCAAACGCGCAGTTGCTTCGCGGACTAAACCTGCAGCGCGAGGCCCTCCAAGGAAGTGTACCCGGATAAAAGGAAAATGGCGGACGTCTTTCGTATGAGCGGAAATCTAGAATTTTCCGTCCGGCAAAACGCCCGGCGCTAAGTATCCTTGATCCACGACCTTTACGTGGGAACTCTGCGATCGTTGTATGTGGTATAACGACGACATTCTATGGAAGCCACCGTCGCTGCAAGCGGAGCCTGGAGTACATCCATTGACAAAGCCAGCTGGAGGGCGCTGGCCGCCTCGTGGCTGGGCTGGATGTTCGATGGATACGAGAACTATGCACTCGCCCTCGTGATGGGGGTCGCCGTACGTCAGCTCCTCCCGCCGGAGAGGCTGCCAAAGGCTTCAGTGTATATGGGCGGCCTGCTCGCAGCGACGCTGCTCGGATGGGCCGTGGGCGGAGTCGCAGCCGGTGTGCTCGCTGACTATATTGGTCGTAAGCGCATGCTCATGCTCTCGATCCTGTGGTATGCCGTTTTTGCAGGGCTGACCGCGCTCTCCCGAGACTACTGGTCCCTTCTGATCTTCCGCCTCCTTACGGGGCTCGGGTTAGGCGCCGAATGGGGGCCGGGCACTGCAATCGTGGCCGAGTTTTGGCCACCCTCGTCGCGGGGGCGCGCGGCGGGTGCACTCCACGCCGCCATTGGGTTCGGTATGCTCCTGGCCTCGGGTAACTGGCTGTTGCTGAATCCGCTTGGGCCTTCAAGTTGGCGCTACATGTTCCTGATCGGCATCTTACCGGCATTCCTGCTCCTATACATTCGTCGGGCGGTGCAGGACTCTGCGCTTTGGGTCGCGGCCAATAACCATTGGCGTGATGCGCGGAAGCGCCTCGAGATGGGCGTTGTCTCCAAACAGGACCGAGAACTGGTGCAGTTCACCATCACCCGCGTCCTTTCGGACCCGGAGCTGCGACGACGGGTAGGGCTTCTCGTGCTGATGGCCATTAGCACACTCGTAAGCTGGTGGTCTGTTTCCCTGTGGATTCCAGAGCAGGCCGCACGGTTGGCAACCAATGCAGGACAGCCGTCTCAGCATTGGGCTTCCCTGGCTGCGCTCATGTTCAACGCCAGCGCGATTGCTGGTTGTCTTGCGCTGGGATGGTTGGCAGACACCTTCGGTCGCAAGCCGACCATTTGGATGTACTACCTCTGCGCGCTGGTGCTCTCGTTGTGGTTTTTCTTGCTAGTCAACGACAGGCATACGATGCTCGCAATCGCCGCGATGAACGGCTTTTTCACTTCTGGCCAAACCGCATGGTTGACGGTCTACCTCCCGGAGCTGTTCCCGACGCGTGTAAGAGGCTCCGCAATATCCCTCGTTTTCGACGGTTCGCGAATCATCGCGACGCTTGGTCCGCTCTTGGCAGGTTGGTTGATTTCTTACTTTGGCGGCATCGGCACTGCAGCGGCGCTGATGTCGCTTATCTATATCGTGGGGTTGGTCGTCACCCCATTTGCCGGGCCGGAGACCAAGGGGAAGCCATTGCCCGTGTAAGAGGCCCTACAGCGCTAGCCTTGTCAGATCTCCACAGTTTCAACCTACCGCCCATACGAAAGATACAGCTTAGATCGTATCGAACATCGTCTTCCCAATTGTTTTACCTGTTTCACAGGTAGAGATCACAGCTGAGAATGCCGGTAGCTTCAACGCGGCGAAGCGCAGGAAGCACAAATCCAGATTGTCATCTAAGTGGAACCTCTTCCTCCTGCCAGCCAATGCTGGGTTTCAGGAGAAATTCGGAATTTGGGTAGCCGGGCAGGGTAGCCGCCCTCATAAATCCTGTATTCTCAAGGCGAGGTTCAAATCCGCCCTTCTCCGCCAATATTGGAAACTGCGAAATTTACGTTGTTCCTTGTGGGTTCAACTTAGGTTCAATTGAGAGGCTTGAAGAAAAGTGGTTTTGGTCCGTATGCGACACCACCAAAACGACTTAGTATTTTTGAAACTACGGTTCGGGACCAGGAGGTCGTTGGTTCAAATCCAATCGTCCCGACCACTTTTACCTATGTGTCGGGTCGCTCAACCGTAGATTCAAGAAGGTAGCAGCCTTTTCGTATTCCCATCCGAGATTGCCAATTCCGTGCCCACCTAGCCTTTCCAGCGCGGTGAAAACAGCGTCTTCAGAGGGGTGGACGTAACGCATGGACATCGCCACAGAACTAGTTTCGAATATCTTCGACGACGCCAAACCAAAATGGCGCTACACCGTCCACGGCTGGGACAAGAGCGACGTTGGTACGCACCCAAAGTAAAGTGCCATCTTTGCGGTAATAGCGCTTCTCGATTTCGAAGTGTTGCCGCTTGCCTTCCAGGAGCCAACTCCAGGTTAGCCTTACGGTCCTCAACGCAGGTCACATCCACAAAGGTCAGCTGGTACAGCTCTGACTCCGTATAGCCCAACATGTTCCGGAAGACGCTGTTCGCAGCGAAGAGGCGACCGGTGAAATCGACCATGATGATGCCGATCGCTGCGTTCTCGAACGCGGTTCGCCATCGTTGTTCGTTTTGACGGTGCGCATGATTCTCAGTAGCCGTCAGGGGGGATGCCCATTGGTACCTGCGCATCGCGTATTTGCAGACTCGCTAGGAACAAATCGCAACCAAACCAATTGGGCTGTTCTTCTTCCCGGTGATGTACTAAGCCTCCCAGCAAACTGCAAGTGACGGGGTGCTCATTCGAAGGCCGAATATTCAGGCTGCCCTGGATTCCCTGGAGTTCTGCGAGCACTGGCGCAGGTATCGGCTAAGTTTTTCCGGTTCATCGGTAAGGAAGGTGCTGAGAGGCTTGCCCACTAATTCGGGCGACGGTCGTCGAAACAGTTTTGATGCACCAAGATTGGCGGCAACAACTGTGCCCTGCAGTTCGACCAGCAGGACTGGATCCGGAAGCTCGTAAATGATCCCGGAGAGGTCGGAAGGAGTCATCTACGTATCCCTTCCCCGTGTTTTTCAGGCCTATGAAACTCTGACGTGCAGTCTCGCCCGGCCGTTTCGGCCTCCCGGGCTCGCTGGATCTGAACATGATGTGACACCCGGGGTTGTTTGGCAATAGTGGCTGGCATGTCTACTTCGCATAGGCTGGATTTCCCCGGCAACATCAAGATGGCCTCCCACTCGCCGCTTCCCAGGATCTCCTAGCGTAATTCGATTCATCTCGTTAAGGGACGCTGGCGTCATCCTGCGTCAAGAATTGTCAACCTAACGACGGCTGTCCGAACACCGACATAACATGGGAGCTGGAAATTCAGCAGATAGCGCCAAGTGGCTGTGAGTAAGCCACTTCGGAGTTTACACAGGTTGGCAGCATGAGTGCTTTTCCCCAAGAGGTGTGACGCGGACGGTTGAGGGCCTGGCAAACGGGCTGCAGTTAACCACTCATCGCGAAAGGGAAATTTCCATGGATTGCCAAAGCACAAGCCGGGACAGAAAGTCCTTCGACAAAGCCTCTGAGGGCTCGAAGAATTCGACTTGTCTCTTGCGGCTTCCGTGCAATGGAAACCGGGAAGCTCTGGATGATCTGTTTGCTTCGAGCTGCTCACACCTCTATCAGGCCGCCTTTCGCATTCTTTCGAATCCTCATGATGCCGAAGATGCCGTACAAGACAGCCTCCTGTGCGCGTTTCGGAACTTGAATCAATTCCATGGACGCGCAAGGTTCTCAACCTGGCTCCACCGGATCGCCATCAACTCGTCGCTGATGCGACTACGCAAGCGAAAGTGCCGACGCGAGTTTCCGCTCGAACCGGTGTTTACAGGCAACGAACTAATTGCACCAGTAATTGACCCACTTTCCGGTGATCCAAATCCAGAGGAACAGTGCGCCCGCGTTGAACAGCGAAAGATTCTTTTGGAGGCATTGTTGAAGCTGCCCGGCCCTTTTCGCACGGCCATCGAGCTCTGCGACCTTGAGGGGCTTCCGACCAAGGACGCAGCGCAAAGATTAGGTGTTTCTTTATCAACAATCAAAGCACGGCTGTTCCGCGCCCGCCGAGCCCTCAAAACGGCGATTCTGCGACGGCGTGCGGCTCGTCCGTCGATTCGGGCTGCGGACAAAAACGCCCGCTGGCCTAGGCCCGAGGACAAGGCAGCAAAGATGGAATTGCTTCCTGCTGTGTGACGGTCGTCCTGTTTTGATGGACGCCATCATTCAGGAGAGAGCAATCCATTCCCTAAGGAGTGTAACCATGAATCGACCATCGATGTTGGACTGGTACCGCATTCTTCGAGTCCACTATCACATGAAGATGTTTGAAGCGATTCAATACGCGCTGTGGCTCGCGCGTTGATCCTTTGCGCGGCGCAAGCACAGTCGATAGATCGATGCGGCGGTCGAAAGGACAACAATATCAGCACAGCATCGAGTGCTCGCTGGCGAAGATGACCCTGCCAATCTGGTTGGTCAGATCCGGGAAAAGACGCATTGAGTTTCTTGGATTTGAATTGCGCAGATACCAAGAACAATAAATCGGGAGAACTAAGGAAATGGCAACGGAAACAGAGCTGGGGCCCGACCGGGCGGAACGCATGGGACGGAAGACCAGGGG
>Ga0182040_10001559_pt1 | contig 10612 bp, 9 predicted proteins | sample flu12Cox44000176_FD_125973 | JGI IMG/M metagenome (GOLD analysis project Ga0182040, IMG submission 125973) | Lab enrichment of tropical soil microbial communities from Luquillo Experimental Forest, Puerto Rico - flux8day.12C.oxic.44.000.176 | ecosystem: Environmental > Terrestrial > Soil >... | reverse complement strand
TCAATGTTCCATCGCAACGTTTCGTTCTGCGGCAAGTTGGATTTTGACTTCGCACGCATCAGGTAGGAATAGCGTCGTTAGAATTGAGCATCAGCGCAATGGAAAACGTCATTGCTAGGATCCCCTGAATTAATACTCCATTAATTCTAGGAGGCGCCGTCCATAGCTCGTAGGCTAGCGTTGCAGAACAGCAGAAAAACGGAATCAACGTACTCTGAATCGAGTCACAATAGAGCCGTTCGTCCTCAGAGGGCGCCTTCCGATAAAGCGAGCCCTCTATACCTAGCAATTAACCTATCAAATACCTATGCAAACAACTTTAACACTATCAGACACTCAAGCCTCTTGGCTTAGCAACCTACTCGGAATCGTCGTTTAAAAATGCGGCGACAACGCTCGCTCAACTGGGAACGCCATCCATCTCTGGCACCGCGGCAACGCTAAAGACATCGCCGCGATGCTGAAGGGCGACCCTGAAGTCGAGCGCACCGAGCGCAAACGACAGCGCGCGCGCAACTGCTATCGCGCGTTCGACGCGAAGGGCATTCAAGCCTACGTCTGAAAGACCGAAACGCCGCCTAGTAAGCGGCGTCGCGACGTGACGCGTCGCCTGACGATGGTCAATATGCAGCTCGAACTTAGCGGCAACGTCGCAATCAAGATCAGCGCCGCGAGCTATACTGGAGCGAAACGCGCCTGAGCCGATTAGTTCGGTATTAGTCCCAACTGCTTGTGTTCACCCAGCCGATCATAATACCCTTGCTCGAAGCGAATTTTATCCCCCTCAAACTGGGTGAAGGTCGCTCCTGGAAACGTGGCTTTCCGACCCGTGGCAGGAGTGCCGTCTGGGAAGGGTCCAGTGTTGGTACCATGTGCCACCCATTGAGAGGCGACCCGCCCTCCTCCCAAATCATCAATTCTTACGACCTCGAGCGAGAAGTCAGGAAAAATTGTCCAAACCACTTTAGCATATTCGGCGACCGCTGCTCCGCCGTGCAGCGGCTCTGGAACAGAGGGAACGATATAAACTGCTCCTTCGGCGTACGCTGCTGCGATCGCCTTTGCATCGTGGCGGTTCCAGGCATTGAAGGCGTTTTGCGCAATCTCGACAGTATTCATTGTTGGGTCTCCGAATTGTGATTCCTACAGGCGCCGGTGGTTTGGACGGCGTTCGTACAGGCTATACTGGCAAGCCAAGTGTGAAAAGACAATACGCTGACAACACACAGCTTAGATCGCCGGTGTGTTCTGCAAGCGCAAAAGCTGCATATCTTACGCCCTGGCTACGGAGTCTGGCGGAGCCTCCGCGCAAAAGAAAAACGCAAGCCGACAAATATCATAACATGTCAAGTTAGCGCTTATGCCGCTTCGCTCCACCCTGGGCTGCGGTCTCTCACGCCTTTAGCGTGCTTCGAGGTGTACCTCCTGAAAATGCCTCAACTACACAGTGCTTATACGCTAAAAAGACAAAGAGGCCATCCCTCCCAGGTTATGCCTGCCGGCGTTAGTGAGTCAACTGGAAGCTAACCGGCAACGTGTAAGTGCCGTTGGAATTGGGGGAGAATTTCCAGTTTTCCCTGCAGAATCGTATCACGTAGCTCGAAAGCATCGGAGGACCCGATATCGCCCGAGCGTCGACGATATTCCCGTTCTGAACCGTAAATGCCACACGCACCTCGCCCATGATGTGCATTTCGAGCGCCTGCGGCGGGTAACTGGGTCGCGGACTGCGGATCAGTGTGCCTGAACCAGGCCCACCATTGCCTGTGCCATTAGGCGTCCCGGTCTTACTTCCTTTTACCAATCCTGACGCGGCAGTGGGCGTCGCGGAAGGCTTCGTCTGTTGAACCGGCTTGGCTGCTGCAGGCTGCGGTTTTGGCGTCGGCTGCGGTATTGGCGTGCTGACAGGGGTTGGGGCTGGAGCAGGTATCGGTTCAGGTATCTCGAATTCCGGCGGCTGATCTAAAGGGGGCGGTGTTGGTTCCGGCTGCGGCGGAGGGGTAGTGGGTTCAGGTTCGAAGGGTATCGGCTGTTCTTCTGGTGCCTGCGGATCGCCGAGCTTTTCGACATCGTTGGTGTCCAGTTCCGTCAGCTGTATCGAATCGTTCTGGAAAGGCGGAGGCTCGGGAAACTTCAACCACCAACCGCTGAGGGCACCCAATCCGTTGAGAATCAGTGAAATAAGGAGAAAAACTATGAACGGCGCTCCGCCTGATCGAAACGACTTTCTTAAGTCATTCTCGGCCATGAAAAGGCCCTCCTAACTGATCGCTCATCAATGCGAGGCAGGTGCAGGTGGCGGCGCGGAAGCCTCTTGCGCCTCCGGGGCAGGCTGCGCCGCGGGCGCGTTTTTGGACGTGGTGGCGCTTTCGTATGCCTTAATTTCTAATCCAACCTTCTGAATTCCAGCGGTACGCGCTTTGTCCAGGACGTAGACGACCGTCTCGTAAGTCGCATCTTTATCGGCTCGGATGAAAACGCGGAGGTCATGATTCTTTTCGTAGAGTGCCTGGAATCTGGGCAAAACATCTTCTTTCGGGACTTTTTCTTTTTCGAAATAGATGTCCATGAGCGCATCGATGCTGACCATCGTGAAGTCGGGCTTACTATTCGGCTGAGCGCTGGCTGCCGTCGGGAGATTGACATCAATCCCCTTCATGTTGATCATCGTCAAACTGACCAGCATGAATGATGCCAACAGGAAAAACATAATGTCGATCAGCGGGATGATCTCAATCCGCGCCTTCTTAATTGGAACTGGCGAACTGCTGTGACTCCGGCTGTGCATCTTGTTCGGTAACGGCGTTGTTTCTGTTCCGCAGAGCGTTGAGCATCAGGATGACATTATTGCATGTTGACTCGAGCTCAAACTGAAGCCGTGCTACTCGGGCGTTGAAAAAGTTAAAAAAAATCAGCGTAAAAATCGCGATACCCAGGCCGCATGCCGTAGCAATAAGAGCTTCCGCGATGCCTCCACTGACCTTCGTCGGTGCTAAATCAGCATTACCGACAAAGTTAAATGAGCCCATGATACCGGTTACGGTGCCAAGCAATCCAAGTAATGGGGCAAGAGTAATTGTTGTATCCATAACCGACATGAATCGGCCGGCTCTTTGAATTTCCACGCCCGAAGCGACTTGCAAAGCCCCTTCAACAGAGGCGTGCACATGGTTCAACCCGTGCCAAACAGTGCGAACCAGCGGATCCTTGGACGCTCGGGCGATATTGATGGCAGCGGGCACGTTCCCTTGCTCGAGCGCAGCATAAACCTGATCTAATTTGGCTGGATCCCGCCGAGCAGTTTGCGCAGCCCACCAAAACAACCGCTCCAGAATGACGGCAACCACGACAACCAGGACCGCTGCCATAGGGTACATGATGAAGCCGCCTCTGAAAAAGTACTCAAAGATCGCGTTTCCTTTGGCCCAATCCGGAATGACGCGGCCAGCTGCGGTGAGGGTCTCGGCGGCAAACACGGGAGCAAAATTGGCTAACAAGGTGACCATAATTTCTGTTTAGCGATACTGAATCACGAACGAAAGCGGTCAAAGCTGTGCTTCAATTTGTCTTTGAAGATACTCGGAGAGTTCTGCCTCTGGCAACCGCGCAACGACTTCGTTCAAAAATCCACGTGCGATCAGTTGCTTGGCGGCCAGGTCGTCTATTCCGCGGCTTTTCAAATAGAAAAGCTCTTCGGGCTCAACCTGGCCGGAGGTTGCACCATGCGTACAACGGACATCATCGGCGAGAATCTCCAGACCGGGCATCGAGTTAGCTTCCGCATCGTCGCTCAGCAGCAAATTACGCACCTTTTGATAGGCATCAGTGTGGTGCGCGCCCGGTTCGACCTTGATCAGGCCGGAGAAAATTGTGCGCGTACGATCATTTAGAACGTTTTTGTAAAGCAAATCGCTTGTCGTATCCGGCTGGAGGTGATCCTGCAGAGTTCGCTGATCGAACTCCTGATCACCACGGGCTACAGTTACGGCAAGCATGTCGCTCCGTGCACCGCGATCAACCATCCGGCTTACGCTCTCAAGCCGTGAATATTTGCCTCCAAAGTTTAGCGCAAGATTCACCGCCACGGAGTCCCTGGCAGCGATCGTCGAGTTTATTTGAACCGAAACAAAGTTCTGGCTCCACTCCTGCAGGCTCACGTAAGTGAGTTTTGATCCCGGCTTCAAAACTAAATCGTTCACCCCACATGCGAATCCACGTTGTGCGGGGTCAAAAGACACAAAATGTTCAATAAAGGTTACCTTGCTGTTGTCATCTGCAATGATTAACGTGTGGGGGTAGACTGCGGCAGAATCACCCTCGACAAGATGGAAAACCTCAAAGGGCGCCTGAATCTCGGCATCGCGCGGAACCCAGAGAAACGTGCCTGCCCGAACGAGCGCCTTATGCAAAGCGGCGAATTTCGAGGAACCCAACTTTGCGGGTTGAGCCATGAAGTGCTGGCGAAGAAGGGTGGAATGTTTTTCCAACGCGTCAGCCAACGTGGTAAAAATAACTCCCGACGCCTTCAGAGCCGGGTCCAGCAACTCAGCGGAAAAGAGAGCGTCATTGGCGAAGACCAAACGACCTGCAGGTTTCTGATAGCTACGCCGCGATGTCAATCGGACCGCGTCGGCTAGAAACTCCGGCGCGGGTACGTAGTCGTTAAGCGAAAGATTTTTAACCGACGAAAAACGCCAGAGCTCGTTTGTGCGCACAGGCAGCGGCTCGGCTTCATATTCAGCCCACGCCCGGGTCTGCAGTTCCTTAAACCATTCTGGAGCGGTTGTGAGGGGAGGAAGAATCAGTGAAGGTTCAGTCGTCGTCATAGTAAACTGGTCGCATCCAGCATCCCTGGCCCAGGATTTTCGCTAAATCCGGAGCCTGCCGAGTCGCTGATATCGCGGCTCTTTGGCTTTGTCTAACCTACGGATCCCTCCATCTCCAGATCGATCAAACGCTTCAATTCCACGCTGTATTCCATCGGGAACTGGCGAACCAGGTCGTTGACAAATCCATTGACGGCGAGGCTCATCGCCTGAGCCTCGCTCAGACCTCGTTGTTGCATGTAGAAAATCTGTTCGGCACTGATCTGGCTGACGCTGGCTTCGTGTTGCGTCGAGTTGCCGGTTCCGCGCACCGTGATGGCCGGATAGGTGTCCGTCCTGCTGCTTGCGTTAATCAGCAGGGCATCACACTCGGTGTTGTTCTTGCAACCCCTGAGATGTTTCGGAACGTGGACCAGACCACGATAGGTTGCGCGGCCTTTGCCGATGCTAATGCTTTTCGAAACTATGTTGCTGGTCGTCTCGTCAGCAGCGTGAATCATTTTGGCGCCGGTGTCCTGGTGCTGGCCATCTCCTGCCAGCGCGATGCTGATAACCTCGCCGCGAGCTTTTCGTCCCTTGAGCACGACGCTCGGATATTTCATGGTCAGCCGGGAACCGATGTTGCAGTCGATCCATTTGACCTCCGCTTGCTCCAGAGCCAACCCACGCTTTGTGACGAGGTTAAAGACGTTTGGCGACCAGTTCTGCACCGTGATGTACTGGATCTTCGCGCCTGGAAGCGCAACCAATTCAACCACTGCCGAGTGGAGAGTAGCCGTTGTAAATTTCGGCGCCGTACAGCCCTCCATATACATCACTTCCGAGCCTTCGTCAGCGATGATTAAAGTCCGTTCAAACTGCCCGAAATTTTCAGCGTTGATTCGGAAGTAAGCCTGCAGCGGATGCTTCACCTTAATGCCAGGCGGCACATAAATAAAACTTCCCCCGCTGAAGACCGCGCTATTCAACGAGCTGAACTTGTTGTCACCAGTCGGGATGACTTTTCCAAACCATTTTCTAAATATATCAGGCCGCTCCTTAAGAGCCTCAGTGCTACCCATGAAGATAACGCCCTGATCTGCGACGGCCCGTTTAATATTGGAGTAAACGGCCTCGCTATCGAACTGCGCCTCTACGCCTGCGAGAAATTTACGCTCGCTTTCCGGAATGCCAAGCCGCTCGAACGTCTGCTTGATCTCCGCCGGCACTTCTTCCCAGCTGCGTTTGGCTGACTCGCCGGAAGCCAAATAGTAACGAATCACGTCAAAGTCGATTGCCTTGAGCTCGTCTCCCGCCCAATGCGTCGGCAACGGCTTGCTCATGAAGACGTGCAAGGCATTCTTGCGGAACTCGCGGAGCCATTCAGGTTCGCCCTTTACGTCGACGATGTAGTCGATCGTGCCTTCCGAAAGCCCCACCCCTGCGTCACGCGCCGGCGTTAAATTGTAGAAGAAATTGCCGACATCCCGATCGATATCGACTGAATTCGTGGTGCTGCTCATTGTTTTGTCTCCTTTGATCGTTACTTCGCTCCCACCGGTTCTGTATCAATCTCCTTAAGCCAGTCGTAACCTTTCGATTCCAACTCCAAGGCTAGCTCTTTGCCGCCAGCACGGACAATGCGTCCATCAAACATAACATGTACAAAATCAGGTATGATATAGTTCAAAATTCGCTGATAGTGGGTGATGAGAAGAATGCCTACATTCGGCCCCCGAAGGGTGTTCACCCCTTTTGCAACCACTTTAAGCGCGTCGATATCCAGTCCGCTGTCGGTTTCGTCCAGAACCGCGAATGCCGGCTCGAGAATAGCCATTTGAAGGATTTCATTTCGTTTCTTCTCGCCGCCCGAAAATCCTTCATTGACTGCACGAGCCGTAAATTCTCTACGAATGTCCAACAAGTCCATTTTCTGGTAGAGCAGACGATAGAAATCGGTAGCGTCGATTTCTTCACCCTCAGGTAGCCGGGCCTGCAAGGCTGCGCGGAGGAAATTTGCGTTGCTTACGCCCGGGATTTCCATCGGATACTGGAAAGCCATAAAAATGCCCCTGCGTGCTCGCACGTCCGGTTCCAGTTCGAGGATGCTCTCGCCATCCAGGAGGATATCGCCTCCGGTGACCTGATAGTCGGGATGTCCCGCCATCACCTTTGCCAGAGTGCTTTTGCCTGAGCCATTTGGCCCCATGATGGCATGGACCTCACCTTTGCTGAACTCTAGGTTCAGTCCACGGATGATCTCCCTATCACCGATCACTACCTGCAGGTCTTTGATGACTATTGAACTCATGAATGATTGCCTGGATTGTGCATTTCGGTCGTTAAACCGTCCTCGAAAACTCGTAATCCACCCTTGGACCCGCCGGCGCCGGATGGACCTTTAGCTGAGCATTTTGGACACATTCCTCTAAGAGAAACATCAGCCTGGACCACGACAAAGCCCGGGGGCAAATCCCAGACCCGATTCAGCGACAGAACTACATCGGAAACCGAACCGCATCCCTCGCAATAGAAATGGCTGTGTTCCTCTAAATTGGCACAAAAACGGGTCGGAGCCCGATCCAGATTGACTTGTTTAACCAGGCCGCAATCGACCAAGGCTTCAAGACAATTGTAAATCGTCGCCAGCGAAATCGACGGCATATGTTTTTTGGCGCGCAGAAAAACTTCAGTGGCCGTGGGATGATCCCTTTTCTGAAGTAAAATCCCAAAGACCTCTTCACGCTGCTTGGTGAGCCGAATTCCATTGGCAACCAATCGCTGTGTCATCTCGGGTGAAAGCCTCACGATAAAGTAAAGTGACATGCTCAAGAACGATATCAAGAATAATTCTAAATATCTGAGCCGTATGCGGTGCAATACCTTCAGTTGTAATTAGTTACATCTAAACTCTGAAGTTGAGAGGCTCCGATCTCTGAGCGGACCGGAGCCCGAAGACCGTTCATCGCAAACAGCGCGAAAATCTGACGAGCGCTTTGGCTCGTGAGATTTTCGGGCTAGGGCCCTCCCTCATCCAGTCAGGAGACGCGCTACTCTCGGTCCAAAAAGGACGATCCCTACGATCAAGGCGCCCGTGCACGCTATTAGAACTGCTGCTGCAGAGAGATCCTTCGCATCGCGCGCCGCCGGGTGGCAGTCGGGCCGGCACAGATCAACCGTCTTTTCCAAAACTGTGTTGAGCGCTTCAGTCGTGAGGACCAGGGCGATTGTCAGCACGAGGATCAGCCACTCAATCACCGAGATCCAGAATAACCAACCTAAAGCGATTGTGCAGATACTTGCCGCAAGGTGAATTCTGAAATTTGGCTGGCTGAGACAAAGCAATGCCAGGCCGCGACCCGCGCAGACGAAGCTCATCGCTCGTCTACGCAGCCAAACGAAAAAAACAGCCGCTGTGAAACGCCCTTTGGACATGTCACCCCACGCTCCAGATCATCACCCCGGCGACTGGTGCGCCCGGCAGACGCCGGGTCAGATGGCTGTCTTTCAAGGCGGTCTGAGCCGGACTGGCGGTAACCGCAAGCATCTGAATCGAACCGTTATTGCGAATCCTTAGGAAAGTAGGTCTTTGGAGTTCCACTGCTCGAAACTTCTGGCGTTGACTCTGCATTCCGGGATTGGTCTGACTTACCGGTTCCTTCTTTTGGTTCCGCTTCTTTTGGCAACTGGGATGCCGGATGCCGTTCACAGGCTCCAAAGCTGAGCGATACGATTGCGGCTAACGTCAGAATCTTCTTCATCGAATTTCAAATATCCATCAAAGGATGAACGAGGTCATGTCTCAACTTTCAACATTCACGTGCTTTGCTTCGCATGTAATGGGCCTCCTTTTTAGACAGTCTGAATGTTGAAAGTTGAGGCATGACCCCGTCGCGCTACGGCCTGTAGTCGAACAGATTAAGCTGAGGTCTTTGCTCATCCTTCCGGCGAGATCGCTGGCGCACTGCCTTCGCCTCTGCCAGTCGCGGCTTTCCCTGGGCATTTAGTTCCGAAGCTTCAAGATTCGCCAGAATTTCTTTGGCGCGCTCCACAATTTCAGTTGGCAGACCAGCCAGGCGCGCAACCTGAATCCCGTAGCTTTTGTCCGCGGCTCCCGGCTGTATCTTCCGAAGGAAGATGATCTGATCATTCCATTCCCGGACGGCCACGTTGTAATTCTTCACGCCGGAGCAGATCACCGACAATTCGGTCATCTCGTGATAGTGGGTTGCAAACAGAGTTCTCGCCCTGATGAAATCATGGAGGTACTCGGCAACACTCCACGCAATCGATAACCCGTCAAAGGTGGAAGTGCCTCGCCCGATCTCATCGAGAATGACCAGGCTGCGGTCGGTCGCATTATTGACGATGTTTGCCGTTTCATTCATCTCGACCATGAAGGTCGATTGTCCGCGCGACAAATCGTCGGAAGCACCCACCCGCGTGAAAATTCTATCCACAAGTCCAATCTCTGCTTCGGCTGCCGGAACAAAGCTCCCTATTTGAGCCATCAAAACTATCAAGGCGACTTGACGAATAAAGGTCGATTTGCCGGCCATGTTCGGGCCCGTGACAAGCATCAGACGATTTTCCGCGCCATCCAGGAGGCAATCATTCGGAACAAACTTTTCCTCTGTTAGATTCTGATCGAGAACCGGATGTCGCCCCTCCCGAATTACTATCCGGGTCTCATCCGTAACGACGGGACGGGTATAACCGTACAATCGGGCCGTCTCAGCAAGCGAGGCGATAACATCCAGGACGGCGATCGAACGACCCGTTATCTGCAGTTCGTCAAGATATTTGAGCAACGTCTCCCGGAGACGCAGAAAAAGTTCATACTCAAGCGCCTTCGCCCGCTCTTCAGCTCCAAGAATCTTTGATTCAAATTCTTTTAGTTCCGGTGTGATGAACCGCTCACCGTTCACCGTCGTCTGTTTGCGAATGTAATCCTCAGGGACGGAAGCCAGATTGGCGTTCGTTATCTCAATAAAATAGCCAAAGATGGAATTGAAGCGGACTTTTAGCGACTTTATGCCCGTACGCTCGATCTCGCGTTGTTGTAGGGCAGCAATCCAATCCTTGCCACCTTTTGAGGCGATACGCATCTCGTCCAGTGCTGAATCGTATCCATCTCGGAACATGCCTCCTTCTTTGAGGAGCGCTGGAGGTTCCTCAACCAGGGCATCGCGCAAACAAGCAACCAGATCAGGCAATTCGTGAATGCCTTCAGCAATCTGAACGGCTAATGTCTGCTTTTCTTCGCTCAAAGTCGCCCTTGCCAACGCTCTCAAATGCTCCCGGAGGTCCGGGAGTGCTTCGAGTGAGATGCGCAACGCCGCAACATCGCGCGCATTTCCGTTTCCTTGACTCAATCTTCCAAGCAGGCGCTCCATGTCCCGGATAGCGGCCAACGCCTTGCGGACGGCGCTCAACAAAAAAGTTTGATCCAAAAAGTGCTGGATCATTTCGTGCCGCTGTCGGATCGATCCGAGGGATCGAAGCGGCTTCAAAATCCACTGGCGCAAGAGCCTGCTGCCCATCGGGGTCACGGTGCGATCCAGCACCGCCAAAAGGCTTGTGTCAGAACTCCGCGTGCTGGAACCTACCAACTCCAGATTGTGCTGGGTGGCGACATCCATGGCTACGCACTCATCCGACAAAAAGACCCCGAGGGCGCGAATATGTGTTGTCTCTCTGCGCAACTGATGTTTGAGATAGTGGATGATAGCTCCGGCGGCACCGGCGGCGACCGGCATATTTCCGCAGCCAAATCCGTCCAGTGATTGAACGGAAAATTGCTCCCG
>Ga0182040_10001543_pt1 | contig 10654 bp, 15 predicted proteins | sample flu12Cox44000176_FD_125973 | JGI IMG/M metagenome (GOLD analysis project Ga0182040, IMG submission 125973) | Lab enrichment of tropical soil microbial communities from Luquillo Experimental Forest, Puerto Rico - flux8day.12C.oxic.44.000.176 | ecosystem: Environmental > Terrestrial > Soil >... | reverse complement strand
TCGGAGGCGCTTGAGATGAGCTCGGAATCCCAGCGCGATACCGAGTGTCCCAATATTGGCTGCCTTCGAGGGCAGTGCGCGAACCCGCTTCGCGATCTTACAAGCGGCGCAGGAGATCGGCGAAGTTGGCCCCAGCCGGCGCCTTACGGGTTTTTGACGTCGCGCGGAGCTCCGCCCCAGCGAGCGCAGCCGACCGCACTTCGCTCGGGCTATAGCCGAATTCACGTTTGAACGCCCGACTGAAGCTGGAAGCATCTGCGAAACAGAGATCCTCGGCAATCGCCGAGATCGACTGGGTCGTGGAAGTGTCGGAAAGAATGACATGCGCCTCGAGCAGCCGCTCGCGCTGAATGTAGCGCGTCACACCACCCGTGTCTTCGAACAGCCGATAGAGATTGGAACGGGACATTCCGATCAGCCGCCCGAGATTCTTCGGCCCCAGGGTCGGGGTTCGCAAATGCCTGCGGACCGCCTGCCGGACCCGTTCCTTGCGGCCGAGATCAATTTGCCGTTGAGCAATGGCCACCCGCGCCGCCGATGGCTCGACCGCCGCAGCGACCATCGCGCTGACCGCCTTGGTAACATGTGGAAAGTCTGACTCCGTCACAGCCGGCAGGCGGCCCTCCAAGGCCATCATGTAGTCGCCGAGCAGACGCCCAAGAGGGCTGTCAAGCACCGACCCGCAAATCGCATCGAGGAGATGGCCGATATCCCGGAATGTGTCTCGCGCCATTAAGAACTGCACCCGGTCGACATGCGTCCGCTCGTGTAGGAATTCCTGTCCGAGGGACCAAAGGTAAGGCGTTCTCGCGGGTACCTCGAGCTCGGTATCTGCTGTCTTCGCGAGGTGGGCGCCCCGGGCGCAATAGCTGATGACCCAATGATCGACCGGATCGCGCCTGACATGGCTCTTCGTGCGCGATATCTGGGAAGAGGCCGCGATGGTGCGGCTTATCGCCAAGCCTCCGAGGTTCCACAGTCGAATCTCGCCTGGAAACCCGTCACCGATCGGATCTCTGGGCATCACCTCAAAGACCGACGAGTACCATTCCCGCCAGGCTTCGAACTGATCCCGTGGTCGGAAAACTTGGGTTGAAAAAATATCCGGCGTCATGGTCTGCTGCGGTCCCGCGCCGATCTCTGCAGCTGCCCGATGGGTGCCGCTCACCGAAAAAGTGAGCAAATAACGCGCCGTCAGCGATTGCCTGTCAAGTCGATTCTAACATGCTATTCTTTACTGGAATCGGTAATCGGCCATCGCTGCACGCCCAAAGGGCGTTCGGTCTGTGTCAAATTGGCGCGATATGGGCCGCGCAAGCTGCGCTATGTTTCTCTGGAACCCGCGCAGTAGCGCGCCGAAATTCGCCGTTGACGACGATGCGTGGCTTGGAAGCACGGCGCGGCGCGTCAGTGCATCCGATCGCAGTTCGCTGGGGCTATAGCCGAATTCCCGTTTGAAAGTTCGACTGAAACTAGAGGCGTCTGCGAAGCAGAGGTCTTCGGCAATAGCCGAGATCGACTCGTCTTCTCGGAGTCGGATAGAATGGCATGCACCTCGAGCAGCCGCTGGACGTGAATGTATCGGGCTACGCCGTCCGTATCTTCGAACAACCGATAGAGATTGGAACGGGACATTCCGACGAGCCGGCTAAGGGTCTTCGGCCCTAACGTCGGCGTTCGCAAGTGCCGGCGGACGGCCTGCCGCACCCGCTCATTGCGACCGAAATCGACTTGCGATTTGGCGACGGCTATACGCTCCGCCGATGGAGCGACCGCAGCCGCGATCATCGCGCCAACAGCGTTTGTCAATCGGGGAAAGTCGCTCTCGGTCACGGCTGGCAGGTGGCGCTCGAGAGCCAACATGTAGTCGCCAAGAAGATGTCCAAGAGGCGTATCCATTACCGACCCGCAAGCGGCATCGAGCAGAGATGCAATATTCTGGAAGCGTCGCGCGCCATAAGCAACTGGATCCGGTCGATATGCGTCCGCTCGTGCAAGAATTCTTGTCCGAGCGAAGAGAGAAAGGGCACTTTTGCGGGTATTTCGAGCGCTGTCCTAGCCGTCTTCGTGAGATGCGTGCCCCGGATGCAGTAGCTAACGACCCAATGGTCGATGGCATCGCGCCTGAGGTTTCTCTTCGTTCGCGCGACACGAACGGGAGGCACGGAGGTTCGGCTCATCGCCAAACCGCCAAGTTCCCATAAATGCAGCTCGGCCGGAAATTCGTAACTGGTCGATTGTTCAGGTAGGAAATCGAGGACGGGTTGGTGCCACTCGCGCCAGGCTTCGAATTGGTCGGGTGACTCGAGAAGCTGGGTCTCAACCGTTTCAGGTGTCGTGGCCGCCCTCACCATAGCCCAAAAACAAGGGCGGAAGCCGCGCCGGGCAACGCTAATCGATGGCCGACGTTCCACCTAAAAGTGAGATCGTGTCAATTTAATTTTACGTGATGACGCAGTGCCGATTGCGACTGCAGGCATGGCCATATCATCCGTATTGCAAGACAACTGCGCTCCGACCGCGGAGTGGAGGATGAAAGCCTGATCCGCCGCGCGGAGCGCCTGCCTTCGGATCTCCGCGTGCGATGGCGGCGGCCATCACAGAGGCCGTTCTACGGGCGGGTCCTTATCGGCCACAACGGCGTTGATTGGGACATCCAGCATAGCCTTGGGACTCCCAACCGACGACAGGCGCATCGCAGGTCCGTAGACTACCGCCTCACCAGTGCCCCCAGACACAGAGCAGCGGGGGTCTGCCAGAAGGAGCGACCGATGTTGTCGGTGAGGCTTTTGCACCCTATCAACGATGACTTCTGGCACTGACCCTGAGATGAAGAAACGAGCCTTTCTTGCCGCTGCCGTCACCCGGCGGGTTTGCTGTCCGGTAAAGCGGCTGTACATAAGGGCCGCCAAATGATGTCGGCGCCGCCCTCGCGCAATTCCGCAGCTCAATCCCGAGCTATTTCGACCGTGACTATGTCGAGCACGCGGTCGTCCCGTTTTTTGACCAGCATTTACGAAGGAGAACTGCCCGCGCTTCCCCTAATCGATGTCGTCCTGAGTAAAGAGAACGCCCTTCCCTTCGACCTTTGGGGAGCTGATGCATCAGGGAGCAATTCCGATCGTCCGTCCCGCAAACTTTCTCGATCTTTCATCTTTTCATTGCCACTCCGCTCGGCAAATACCTACCTGTCGATCCGTTAAACCCGAGTTCGAACCGTTGGACGTTCTTTCCGAGGGTCAATTACGGCTACACGCCGGACGAGGGCCGAGTATGGCTCGAAACCCATCTGTCTACCAAAGTGTTCACGACCAATCCGGACTACCGTGTCGGCGGCGGCTCCAGCCTTACTCAAAAGCCATTATTCCTCGTCGAGGGCCACGCGAGTCCCGGTCTTTTGCCGGCGTTGTGGGTGTCGGCGGACGGCTATTACAATGTCGGCGGCGAGACCAACGTAGATGGCGTCAGCCAGAACAACGGTGCCAACACGCTTCGGCTCGGGGCGGGCATGGGTCTCAATGTTTGGAGTGCCGGCGATTTAATACTCAACGGGTAGTCGCGAAACCCGCCGGCCAACCGGACACAGGCCTTCCGAATGACAATCCGACAGTGCCACGAGCGGAGCGTTGGAGAGCTTGAGCCGATCACTCGGTCAACCGACGGCGGCCCAAGCCGATGGTCTTCCATCTGCCCGGCAGTCTTTCCGGCCGGCGCGCGGCGGGGCTAGACTGAAGGGCACACGTTCCGACGGCCGATGAGCCGTGATCTGGAGATATCGAATGAATAGCCAGCCTAAAAAGTCGATCAAGCTCGCCTTGCAGGGCGGCGGCTCGCACGGCGCTTTCGCCTGGGGGGTGCTCGACCGACTCCTTGAGGATGAGCGGCTCCACATCACAGCGGTCAGCGGCACCAGCGCCGGCGCGATAAACGCCGTTGCGCTTGCCGACGGAATGGCGCGCGGCGGTCCGGTTGAGGCGCGCCAGTGCCTCAAGAAATTCTGGGCGGCCACCAGTGCCGCGGCCCAATACAGTCCGATCCGACGGTCCATGTTTGACATCTTCATGGGAAATTGGAGCCTCGATGCATCGCCGGGCTATCTTGTGATGGACCACCTGTCGCGTCTGTTTTCGCCGTACGATCTCAATCCGATGAATTTCAACCCGCTGCGCGACATCGTCGCCGAGTGTATCGACTTTGCAGCCGTCAACGATCCAGGCGGTCTGAAATTGTTTTTGACCGCGACCAATGTCCGCACCGGCCGGCCGAAGATCTTCCGTCAGCCAGGTCTGCAGCTCGACAGCGTCATGGCGTCGGCGTGCCTGCCGTTTCTCTTCAAAGCTGTAGAGATCGACGGGGAAGCGTATTGGGATGGTGGCTATATGGGAAATCCGGCCCTGTTCCCGCTCGTCGACGAATGCGACGCGGGCGACATTGTCGTGATCCAGATCAACCCATTCTACCGCCCCGATGTACCAAAATCAGCACGCGATATCCAGAACCGGCTGAACGAGATTACCTTCAATACCAGTCTGCTCAAGGAACTGCGTTCGCTGGCCTTCCTGTGGGAAATCATCCACTACGAAAACCTCGAGCGCGAGCGCTTTCGCGACGTTCACGTCCATGCGATCCACGACGAGAAGACGATGCTCGGCCTCGGCGTTTCCAGCAAACTCAATGCCGAATGGGCCTTTCTCGCCCATCTGCGAGATCGCGGCAGAGAAACCGCGCAGCACTGGCTCGAGCAGCATTACGACGACATCGGTACCCGCAATACGCTGGACCTCTCCTGGATTTTCGAGGAGAGTCTGAGACCCGCGCATCTGCCCGAAGGGGCGGCTCGCGGATCTGCGATCAAAGAGACTGCCCCATGGGGCGCGGCGGCGGAATCCTAGCGACCCCATGGGCTTGTTCGGCATCCTGCTTGGCCTCGCGCTGCTCATATGGCTGGCCTACCGGGGCTGGAGCATCCTGCTGCTGGCGCCTGCCGCAGCGCTGATTGCTGCGGCTTTCGCTGGCGGGCCACTGCTCGCCTACTGGACGCAGACTTTCATGGACAGCGCCTCGCGTTTTGTTGCGCAGTTCTTTCCGCTGTTCCTACTCGGCGCCCTTTTCGGCAAACTGATGGAAGACAGCAGCTCGGTCTCGACGATTGCCCGCTTCATGACGGAACGGCTGGGCTCGGCTCGCGCGATCCTCACTGTGGTGCTCGCCGGCGCGCTCGTGACCTACGGCGGCGTCAGCCTGTTCGTTGCGTTTTTCGTGCTCGTGCCGATGGCGCAGGAGCTCTTCCGCACTGCCGGGATACCTAACCGGCTGATACCCCCCGCAATCACTTTGGGCACCTCCACCTTCACGATGTCGGCATTGCCCGGAACCCCGGCCATACAGAACGCGATCCCGATGCCGTTCTTCGGCACGACGCCGCTGGCAGCGCCTGGTCTTGGCATCATCGCCTCTGCAATAATGGCCGCTTTCGGTTTGTGGTGGCTGGGACGTGCGGCCGTCCAGGCCCGTCGCAAAGGCGAGGGTTTTGGCCCAGGCTCAGCGGTCACGATCGATGAGGTTGCCGAGGACGAGACCGTCCGCCAGCGTGCCACCACAGCGCGCGAATTTGATCCTCCTGAGGTCCATCACGGCCGCCCGAGCCGCGAGGCACCGCCGATCATCTTTGCGGTTTTGCCACTTGTTGTTGTGGTGAGCGTGAATGTGCTGATGTCCCTGGTAGTCTTGCCGCAGCTCGATGTTTCGTTTCTCGCCGAGGAACGCTTTGGTGCGACCTCACTATCAGCTGTCGCCGGCGTGTGGTCGGTGGTGACCGCGCTACTGGCTGCGATCCTCACGGTAGTTGCGATCAACTGGCAGCGGCTACCGGCCCTGCGCGAAACGATGGATTCCGGCGCCAACGCATCGGTCCTACCGGTGCTCAGTGTTGCTAGCCTGGTCGGCTTTGGCGCGGTGGTTGCCGCGGTACCCGCCTTTGACATCGTGCGCGACTGGGTACTGTCGATTGAAGGCGGTCCGCTCGTGTCGCTCGCCGTCGCGACCAATTTGCTAGCCGCTTTGACTGGGTCAGCCTCAGGTGGTCTGACGATCGCGCTTGACGCGCTAGGCAGCACCTACACACGCCTTGCTGTGGAGCACGGGATCGATCCGTCCCTATTGCATCGCATAGCCGTAATGAGCGCGGGAACGCTCGACAGTTTGCCGCAGAACGGTGCCGTCGTGACTTTGCTCGCAGTGTGTGGATCCACACATCGGGAGAGCTACTTTGATATTGTAATGGCCGCCATCGTCGGCCCCGTTATCGCTCTCGCCGCAGTGATTGCACTCGGTTCGGAATTCGGCTCGTTCTGAGGCTTGCCATGAAGGTTCCGATAATGGCACTGTAATTACTCAACCAAAGGGCGACGAACCCGATTGTTCAGAGGAGTATAATCATGAGGTCGAAGGGCTGGACCGTCGCCGCCGGGCTGGTGCTGCTCGCGCCTGTTGCGTCACGCGCGGCGACAGAAGCGAATTTCGGCGCCAGAACGACGGGCGATCTGATCGAACTTTGCACCGCGACGCCCGATAACGCGATCGGAACGGCAGCCGTCAATTTCTGCGAGGGCTTTGCACAGGGTGCGGTCTTGGTGGAAATGCAGAACCAAGCCGCATTCCGCGGACCAAAGCTATTCTGCATGCCGAATCCTCCGCCCAGCCGCAACGAAACGCTGAGCGAGTTCGTCGGCTGGGCACACGCATCGCAGGATCGTTTGGCTCAATCGTCCACCGACGGGTTATTCCGGTTCCTGAGCGAACGCTACCCCTGCCCGCCGTCTCGCTGATCAACAGCTCTGGGGAACACGATGAAAAAGTTACTGTTGCTCGCGGGCATCGCTGGGACGCTTGCTGCCTGCGCCGATATGACCCCGACCCAGCAGCGTGCACTGACTGGCACGGCAATCGGCGCCGGCGGCGGCGCGGTAATTGGCGCGATTGGCGGCAATGCCGGGCTCGGTGCGGCCGCCGGGGCGGGTGCCGGCCTGCTCGGGGGGCTTCTCGTCGATCGCTCCCGACAGGCCCAGGATGCCGCCTTCCAGCAGGGTTTTGCGGCCGGACAACAGCGGCGGTAAGCAAACCTGTCCCAACGACTGGGGATAGCTTGGCGGCCGACTTAGCGTCGCGGTTGCCAACTCCCGGAGATCCAAACCCAGCGACGCCCGTTCCACCGCCACCGACCTCGTGACCAATACCAGCCGCGGTGTCCACGCGGAGGGGGCGGGCGAACCTCGTGCCGTGGCGGCGGCATCGGCGGAATGGCACAGCGCGAGGTTGGGTCGCGAGAGACATCGCTTGAGGCCGGTACTCCGAGAGTGCTCAAAGAAGTAGCGGACAGCGACGACACATCAGCGACCGAATACCCCATAGCGGCAAGAGCAGCAGCTAACATCATCCTCCGACTCAACATCGCTGCATCCCCTTGGACCCCGCCAAGTGCAATGCTCCCCGCGGGCTTCTTGCGCCCGCTTGTGGCCGAAGACGACTAGTATCTGCGGGCGCGCGACAATGACCTGCTGCTGCCGTCATTCTCGCTCAAGCTGCGAGACCCATTCTGGCTCGTGAGCAACAATCTCTGAAATAACGGCTAGGCCAATAACGTCGAAGATTGCCCCAGGTCTTGACGGGCGTCGCCTACCGTTGGCCTCCCGATGTCGCCCTTCCTCCTGTTGACATCCGGTTCGTCTGGTTGGGGTTGGCGGACATCCCGGGGGCCGGAGCGGCTCCAGAAGACATCTCGGGGGCTGGAGGGGCCGTGAAATTACCCGATTGCACCCGGGCTAGCTCAGCTTGGTTTAGTTGGTTCGCAACGCTGTTGCCCTGCAAATTCGGGAAACGACTCGGGTGATGCGACGCCATTTTGCCATGTGAGCTGGCACGTGCATGACGGTGCGTCGGGGGCGTCGCCGACGTTGTGTTGGAGGCCGAAGGCGGCGGAGACGACGTATCCGGCATAATAGCGGGGATCCGTTCCCCCGATGTCCTCCTCCCTCCTGCGGGCATCTGGCCCGATGGCGTGGGCGCCGGAGATGCACCCGTGCTGTAGGGCGTTAGACCGGGCCCGCCAGGATTGGGACCCGGCAAACCCACGGCGTTTCCACCGGACGGATTGGTTGGCTGCGCCCCGACTGCCGCAGAAAACGCAAGAGCCGCAATCGCCGCTATGCCTGTGAAGAGATACTTCATACGATCCTCCTTGCTTGCCTACGGCACTTTAGACGGCTTCACTATGATGGTCTTGGGCCGGCAATTCCAAAACTGTGCCGAGGGTCTCAATGATGGGAGCAGTGGCAGGTTACGCACCGACCAGGGTAGAAAACGCAAGGACGGCAATTACCGCCACGCCTGTCAAGAGGTACTTCATGCTGACCCTCCTGCCGGTCAAAAACCGAAGAACCTTTAACCGCTAGCTGGTTCTGCGGGGACGAAAAACAAGCCGTTTCGGAGCACTTGGTCACCCCTCACCTGTTCGCCTGACGGCCACCGATCAAGCCATTGGCCTCGCCGCAGCTCGACGAGCGCTGGTCTAGGAGAGTATGATGATTGAACAGAGCCTTCAAGCGTTAAGGTTGAGGAGCTCCCGGAGGCCCACACGTCAGCGAGCCTGGGGCGAGTTTCTTCACCTCCACCAAAAGCCGTCGGGCAGCGGCAGTCAGGTTCCCGTGCCGATAGAGAGGTAGTGTCGCTATTTCATGCTTTGTGCCCCGAAGATAATGACCGGCTTCCGCCGTAACCGGCGCGCACCGCTTCTCCCGTTTTCCGCAATCCACAACATCCAGCATCTCATAGGCGGTGTCGAGATCCGGTCGTGGTCAGCCAGGATAGGCCGTCCCTTGTCGATCCGGCCGCCGGCACCGGCGCGACGAAGTAGTATGAGCCGCGAATGGCATCAAGAGCACGAAACAACACCTTCGCGGCGATGGTCTCGGCGAGCGTTAAAAAGCTAAAGTCCGGGCCCTCCTCTTCGACCAAGAGGCCGAGTACAGCTCGCCAACGACATCCTCAGGCGTGACCACCAGGTCGGGCTCGCGATCAAGCTGCGGACCCCATGATGCGATGATCGTCCCGCAGCAGCATCATACCGGATAACGACCGACGCTCCCGCTTCTGGTGATCCGCCTCCGGCGCTTGCCCTTGGTCACGAGTCCCGCCGCCTGCAACGCCAAGCGAGTGACCGTGTAGCTAAGCTGGTACTCATGCCGCTTCTCCAGTTGCGCGTGAAGGTACATCCCGGTAGCAGATAGAGGCGCTGTCCGCGGGTCGACCCGCCGCCGGCGCCCCTCTGGCAAGGGCCCTTCTAGCACAGATCGCCCAGCCCCTCCCCCTCGTAAACGCACCATCAGTAGACGGAAAGGCGACGCGACATGCTTAACCTGTCTACCGTACCCAACTCTTCCTATAGCGCTCCGATGTCTCCTCAAATCGCAGCAAAGACCCACCACAACAGGTTCGCGCTACTACGAAACTCGACATCTGAGGCAGTACCTCTAGAAAAGGGATGATCGGGTTGTCTGGAAGCGGCGCATTTTAAGTAATTGATTTGTCGTCCTTATGGTAAATTGGTCTGTCACTCCTTTTTGCAAGGCTGCGCGACGAGGCCGCGAACGGATCGCACTTCATTGTCAACCTGTCTGAGCTAAATAGCCACAGTCGCCGCCTAACAGCGTCGCTTACAGCCTTGGCACCGATCATAATCAGCTTTTCGCGAAGCCTGGTCGGTGGCTGCGGGCGCCACTCGCGCCAGCATAACAGCGCTCGGTCAAATCACTGCGCGACGACGGAGAGGCGCACCCTTGGTCCGAGGAAAAACAGCGCGTTTTAGGATTGAGACAGTCAACATACGTCGACCAGTCCTCCCATGTCGAGTGCGAATTGCTGTTGCCCAAGACGCCCAAAGAAACCATCATGGCCCACAACGGCCGGGATTCCGTGGGACGTCGGTCGCGCTGCCGGGTGATCCGATGGGATGCGAATTCACATCCAATCCTAATTCGTGGTTATTTCGTGTCGGGGGACTTCACAATGCGCCATTACGAATTGGGCAAGGCCGTTTTCATTGCCGCCGTCATACTGGCGAACCCGGCCATTGCACAGTCACCAGCCACCAATCAGACGGCTATGACCTTCTCTGTCGAAAACAGGGCAATTCGTTTGTCGGCGACGGCTAACGGGATTCCTGTTCGTTTTCTAGTCGACACTGGAGCGACCATGGTGGCGTTCCCACGGGCAGTTGCTCGCAAACTTGGCATGAGCCTAAAGTCGTCGTCGTCACTTAACGCAACAGCGTCAACCGCAGCTGGAGCCAAGTATCCTATTACGTTTTTTCGGCTGAAACGGCTTGAGATCGGTTCCTGTCTGTTGACCGATGTGGAAGCGATGCTTGTGGGCGGGCCTATGCCGGAACCACTGCTCGGTATGAGCGCGTTGCTGCGAATGAACGTAGAAATGAGTGACGGAAAGATGTCGTTGGGTTGCTCCGTCGATACCGCGCGGCCGACTGTTGCACCTAATGTTCTGACGCCAACACTTGGTGCCCTCGATTGATCTTCTCGATAATGTGGTTGGGATCGGCGGTCCAGGCGACGGGTTTGGGTTTGCGGTTGTGTTCGCCGAC
>Ga0182040_10001527_pt1 | contig 10706 bp, 10 predicted proteins | sample flu12Cox44000176_FD_125973 | JGI IMG/M metagenome (GOLD analysis project Ga0182040, IMG submission 125973) | Lab enrichment of tropical soil microbial communities from Luquillo Experimental Forest, Puerto Rico - flux8day.12C.oxic.44.000.176 | ecosystem: Environmental > Terrestrial > Soil >... | reverse complement strand
TCCTTGGCGGGCGGCGGGCCGGCCTTGGCCTGCCGCACGCCGGCGAGCGGCAAGGCGCCGAGCGTGGCAAGGCCGCCGACAGTGAGGCCCGAACGGCGCAGGAAGCTGCGGCGGTCCAGCCCACCGTTATTCTGGCTGGCAAGGGCGGCGAGATATCCGCGTCGCGCCTGGCGGTCTGTTCTCTTGATCAGCACGGCGGGTCTCCTTCAGCTCGGATAACGGTTGACGCGATAGAATGTCTTCACCTCGTCGGAATCGGCTTTGTAGCGGGCCTTGCGCTTTTCATCGTCGGTTTCGGTATCCGCTGCGGCTCGCGTCACGAGGACGGCTGGCGTTGCCGCGACACCGGCGCCGACGCCAAGTGCACGCAGAAAGGTGCGGCGGGCAAGATTGGCTTTTGGTTCTGTTTTCATTGCCAGTCCTCCTTGAAGACTTAAATTCCAACGCCGGCGGTTTATTCCGCCAGTGCAAAGGCCTCCGATTCGATCTTGATGAACACCCGGCCGAGCGTTCCCACGCGCCGGTAGAAATCGGCAGCCTCGGCCCGCTCCAGGTCGGTGAAGAAGCGGCCGATCCAGGGAGCCAGGTGCTTCTCGAACATCTGCCGGTCGGCGCCGACAGGCGCCGGAAATCGGCGGTCGGCTATGCCGGACATGATTTCGCAGAGGATCGCCGCGTGATCTTCCGATTCGTATTGACCCTCGACGCGCTCAATGCCGAGCGCGGCGAGATCCTCGCGCAGCCGCGCCAGCGGACGCTCGTGCAGGAAGCCGGCGATGTAATAGGAACCGTACGGCATCAATTCGCCGCGCCCGATGCCAATGAACAGCTCGAAGAATTCGCGCTCGACTTCACCGGCTGCCGCGCCGGCCGCTGCTTCCGCAAGGCCGACGTGGGCGACGCCGAGCAGCGTCGGATCGCCGCGGAGCTTGGCCAACTGCTGTAGGAATTCCTTATCCGGTGCGCGGGTCAGCAGCGCCGCTAGCAACGCATATTCCTGCGCGCGGGCGAGATCGGTTTCATCGACGCCGGTGGCCTGATGGTTTTCGCCGCAGAGATCGAGACGCGGGATGACGCGGGCAATACCCGTCACCGTTTCGACCGTGAGGATGCGTTCCGTCGGGATGCGCGACCGGTTCACACTATCGGCAGCGCGAATCGCTTCCTCAAGTCCCCGCTCCGTCATTTTTCGTTTCCCTGGGCCGTTTCTTATTAATTTTTGTCGCCGTCACCGGCTCTAATCGGCCGATTTCCCCCGTCCCGACAGCCAAAAGCTATCGCCGAGGGGACATAGGGGCAATAGTCGAAAGTACTAAGCCACCTCGCTATTTAGGCAGTGCGCCGCCGTGCCGGCGTCCGCGAGATGGTGGAAAATATTTTTGCGCATCAAAATCGTTTTGCGATGCAGCATCACCATCGTTGCGCTGCACCAAATCTTTTTGCGTCGCAGCCACTCTCCTTGACGCGGGTTTGTCCTGCGGCAAGTGCTTCTCCGCATCTGCGGGTGCCGCGTCGCGCTCGCTCTCAATCAACGCACCTTTTTGCGCAGCAACTGGTTCCGGCGGTGCGCCTATAACTTGCGCGAGCAGCCTGGCGACGTCGCCCGCATCGATTGGCCCAAACCCGGGAATGCCGTTGGGATGGTTGAAGTCCCAGCCGTTCTCGACCGGACCGATGAAATCGCGAATGGCCGGATCGCTGGACCAGGCGCGCCGCAGCGCCGCTCGCGCGAGATCCGGCGGAACTCCGGGTTTGAGGAAGGCGCTGATGTCGGTTTGCACGGTGATGGAATCGAGGGGCGGAAGGCTCGCCGGATCAAACGCTACCTCCTCCGTTTTGCCTTCACCCGGCGCCGGAGCCGCAGCTTTGGAGCCGCCCGGTTCGGATTCGCCGGCAACTTCGCGTTTGCGCCGCGACCAGCGATCAAGGAATTTTTCAGGCTCGGTCATCGTCGCTCATCGTTGGGCAAGCGCCGCCCAAGCTTTTCCGGGTCGGCGCGGTCACGCTCGCGTTTACTGAACCTATGCTCGACATGGTGTTCAGAGACGAAGCTGGCAAGCGTCTGCTGCACCGCTAGCGGCATGGGAACCGTGTCGACAAGATTGTTGCCGGCCTCGGTCATGGCCTCGCCTTCGGCGGGATCGGCCGTCACCATCAGCAGCTCGTACGGCATGCTGGTCTCGCTTGGGCGCAGCACCACCCACAGCAAGGGCTGTTTGCTCAAGAGATTACTTTGGTAATTCGCAGTTTCGGTCCGGTGCAACGCGATGTCGGCAACGCCGGCAAAAAAGCGCGTGTGCTCGCCGTCGTCCGACAGCTTGCTCCACGGCGCCGTCGCCGGTGCTCCGACGATGACGCTCAGCGGCCGCCAAAGGTAGTCGCTCCACTTGCTCGCGCCCTTGCTGCGCTCGACCACCACGCCGACCGCGATGGTTTGCTGCGGCGCACTCAACTGACCACCTCCAGGTGCTTGATCGGCAGGCCGGTGATCAGATTCTGCGGCTTCATGCGGATGGTCTTGTCAGCCGTCATCGCCAGAATCAGATAGACGGGCTCGCCTTTCACTTTGTCGAGCATGACCGAGGTATCGCGGAATCTGAGCGCAAACAGCCCTACCACCGCCGACATGGCAGCATTGTCAAGCGCCTCGCCGTTCCACAGCCGGTCGCCGAGTTTGGTGGCGGCAGCGTCTAGCCCGACATACCAAGCGAGCGGCGCCTCGTGTAGCGCGGTCAGTGGCTTGATCGTCACCTCGAGGCCCAGCACATGCGCGATCCAGCGCCGCATCGCTTCGCCGAGAGCGGCGAGCCCAGCGCGGCCGCCGGTCAGATCGAGCGCCATGTCGAAGCGGTCGCTGCGCTCCCAGTAGCTCGCTGCGTTGTCGTCGTTGAGGATGTCGATCTCGGCTTCGGCCGGAATGCCCAACATCGACACCAGTGGCGTCACCGGCACAGGATTGATGCCGCCGACCGTCTCCTCATCCGCGACGAGTAAGGATCCTTCGTGCAGGGTCACGCGCTGGGTGCGAAAGAACAGTTCGGCAGCGCGCGCGACGCGGGCGTCGCCGACGCCGTCGAGCGTGTTGCGCAGAATCACGTGCACGAGCTGGCTGATGAACAGCGGCGGCGTCTTGCCGACGCCCGTGCGCACCAGATTGGCATAGGCCGCTTCCAGGGTCCTGTGCCGCAGCAAGTGGTCGCGAAAACCGATCAGCAATTGCCAGTTTTCGCGTGCGTCGGCATCGGCGACCGCCGCAGTCTCGGCCGCCGTCACCGGCCGGCGTGGATCGGCGAACAGCGCGGCATGCAGGCTGCGCTCGGCCGGGCACGCTTCCGCCGACGGGATTACTTCCGGCCGCGCGAGATAGAGCTTGAGAAACTCGTCGGTCAGCAGCAAGCAGCCGCCCGGATCGCGGTCGAGCAGATGGTGGCCGCAGGAAAGCCAGAAGTCCTTCATTTGCGTCCCCGCTCCACCATCCCGATCACATCGACGACGTCGCCCGGCTGCTCGTCTATTTCTCCTTCGACCTCGAGAAAAGAGAAGGCGCGCGCCAGCTTCTTACCAGCCCGCGGCCGCAACGTGCGAAACGCTTCATGGATCCCGTCCTCCTCCGACGTGCGATGTACCGCCACTAACGTGTCGACCGGATGATCGCAGAGCGAGGCGGCGAAGGCGAATTCCTCTTCCGCGGCGGCGACCGCATCCTCCATGGTCGGGGCGCCGAACTCTGCGACGAGGTGCTTCGCCAGCGTTTCGACCGCGGCGAGCCGATCGTCCTCGCTCGCCTCCACGATCTGCACCAACGTCGACCAACCGAGCGAGGCGACGCCAAGGAACCCTGCGCGGAAGGCGGAGCGCGCCTTGCCTCCGAGTGCTGTCAGATCGCGGTCCCAGAACATGAAGGCCCCCGACACCGCCCACTCGCCCGGCTCGGCCGCCTGTTCGAAAATGAAGGTGTCGGAGGTGTCAAGCCGTATGGTGCGCAACAGCTTCACGCGCGCGGTCCCCGTCGTGCCGGATCGTACCAAGCCGGCGCGGCCAAACGCGGCAACAACTGCTTGCGCTCGACCTCGGCCTTGCCGATGCGACCCACCAACAGATCGCCGTTATCGTCGATGTCGCGGCGCAGTCCGCTCTCGCGCGGCAACCGTTCCAGATAGCTGTGCGCTACCGCGCCGAAGCCCTTCTCCTGCCAGCCGTCAACGGCAACCATGAAATGCCGCGCGAAACTCTCCAGCATCTTGTCGGACATCGCGTCGGTGAAACCTTCTTCCTCGAGCGCGGTGACCAGCGGATTGAGTCCGGGCTCAATGCCACTCACGGAAACCGTGCGGATCATCGCGCCGAACACCAGCCACGGCGGCGTCTCATCTTCTTTCACGGCTTGCGGCCAAGCTAGGCGGCCGCCGCCCACCAGGCCGGCATTGACCGAAATCGAATCCGGCCAGTCGATGGTGATGGCGGTTTCCGGCTGCGCGTGCACCGCGAGCGCGTCTGCCAGTGCCGTCATGCCGGCGTAGAGCGATCGCCGCGCTTCGCGCAGGGGTTCGTCCGGCTCCAGCACCATGGCGAATTCGACGAGGTCGAAGCGGCCGACATAAACCAGCGTTCCGGCGCCCTGCTCCGCCGCGATCGATTGTGCATGCGCGAAGGCATCGCCCAATTCACGTAGACGCACCAGCGTGAACAGTGGCGGCAGCGTAAGTTCCGGCGTCAGTGCCCGCGGCTCCAGCGGCATTACTCCCTGCTCTTACTTTCCCCTGTGATTACTTATAATTATAGCAACAGGGGATCTCGAAGCCCAATCCCGCGGGCGCGAGCATTAAAGCGGACGCGGCGGTATTTCCGCTGAGAAATGCGGGTCAGCAAAAGGTTGCAAGCCGAATGGCCGAACGGCCGCGTAACATTCTCATCTGTTCCTGCGAAGACAGCATGCCGCTCGATGGAGCGGCGGTGCGCCGGGTCTGCCGCGGCGCCGAAGTGCTGGAGGGCCGCCAGTTTTGCCGCGCCGAGCTCGAGCGTTTTCGCATGCTCGCCGCCAGCGGCGAGCCGACGCTAGTCGCCTGCACGCAGGAAGCGCCGCTTTTCGGCGAAATCGCCGGCGAGATCGAAGGCAGCGGCGTCGTCAGCTACGTAAACATCCGCGAGACCGCCGGCTGGTCGAAGGACGCGAGCGCCGCGGGCCCGAAAATAGCGGCACTCATCGCCGCGGCGTCGGAGCCCGCGCCGGACATCGCCTTCGTGCCGCTGAGCAGCGAGGGCGTAACGCTGATCTACGGCAAGGACGAGCGCGCGCTCGAAGCCGCCGAACTGCTCAAAGAGCATCTCGATCTCACCGTGTTGATCAAACCGCCTGCCGATATCGCGCCGGCGCGGACGACCGACTTTCCCGTGGTGAAGGGGATCATTCGGCAGGCTAAGGGTTATCTCGGCGCCTTCGAGCTGATTGTCGACGACTACGCCACGCCCAGCCCCTCCTCGCGCGGCGCGCTTGCCTTCGGGCCGGCGCGCAACGGCGCGGTCTCGCGCTGCGACATCGTGCTCGATCTTTCCGGCGCGCCATCGCTGTTTCCCGCCTCCGATCTACGTGACGGCTATTTGCGCGCCGATCCGAGCGACACCGCCGCTGTGCTGCGCGCCGTGCTGAAGGCGCGCGATCTCACCGGCACATTCGACAAGCCGCGCTACATCACCTTCACTGCGGATCTCTGCGCGCATTCGCGCTCCAAGATCGTCGGCTGCCGCCGCTGTCTCGATCTTTGTCCGACCGGCGCGATAACGCCGGCCGGCGACCACGTGGCAATCGACGCACAAATTTGTGCCGGCTGCGGCCAATGCGCTGCTGCCTGCCCGACCGGCGCCGCGGCCTACGCGCTGCCGCCCTCCGACGCGCTCATGCGCAAACTGCGCACTTTGCTTGCCGCCTACCGCGAGGCCGGCGGCGAGCGGGCGGTGCTGCTGTTCCATGACGCAGAGCACGGCGGCGCGTTGATCTCCGCGCTGGCGCGGCACGGCGACGGGCTGCCGGCAAACGTGCTGCCGGTCGAGGTGAACGAAGTGACGCAAGTCGGATTGGAGTCAGTGGCAGCGGCCTTCGCCTTCGGCGCCTGCGCGGTACGCTTCCTCACGCGCGGGAAGCCACGCCACGACTTGACCGGCCTAGTGAAAACCATCGCGCTGGCCGAGCCGCTCCTTGCCGGGCTCGGCTTTGCCGGCGCGCGTATTGCCAGCATCGAGACCGACGATCCGGATGCCCTTGGCGCTGCCTTGGCCACGGTCGTGCCACTGGAGGCCGTCGCCAAGCCCGCCACTTTCTCCGCCGTTGGTGGCAAGCGCGACGTAGTGCGGCATGCATTACGCGAATTGCACGCCGTGGCGCTGACACCCGTCGACATCATTGCCCTCCCCGAAAGCGCGCCGTTTGGTACACTCGACGTAAATGTCGAAGGCTGCACGCTCTGCCTGTCCTGCGTTTCCGCCTGCCCGACTGGCGCGCTGTCAGACTATCCCGAACGTCCGACGCTCCGCTTTGCCGAGGACGCCTGCGTGCAATGCGGGCTGTGCAAGGCGACCTGCCCCGAGAAAGTCATCGCGCTGAAGCCACAAATTGACTTCCGCGCCGCCACGGCGACGAGCCGCGTCATCAAGCAGGAGGCGCCATTCGTATGCATCCGCTGCGGCAAGCCGTTCGGCACCAAGAGCTCGGTGGAGCGCGTCGTCACCAAGCTTGAGGGCCAGCACTGGATGTTCAAGGATTCCAAGAAGCGACTCGACATAATCAAGATGTGCGCCGACTGCCGCGTGATCGCGGCGACGGAGGATAATCTCGATCCATTCGGCGCGCCCAAGCGCCCGACGCTGCGCACCACCGACGATTATCTGCGCGAGCGAGAGCAGAAGCGCGAGGACTAGTTCTTCTTCCTAGTGACCTTCGCCAGGAAATCCACTAACGCTTTTCGCTCCTCGGGCGACCCGATCTTCTGCTCGGGCATCTTGGTGCCGGGCGTGTAGGTCGCGGGCCCGACCTCGAACAATTTGCTCAACGTCTCCGGCGACCACATGATGTTGAGCTTCTTCAGGGCCGGCGAGAAGTTGTAGCCGGGCAGCGTGGCGATGCGGCGGCCGAAAATACCCGCCAACGTTGGGCCAGCTTTGTTGCCCTCGTCGGGCGAGAGCGTGTGGCAGGCGACGCAGGCGCGGAAAACCTGCGCGCCGCGGTCCCCGGCATAGGCGGCGAGTGGATCGTCGGGAGCGCCCACGACCACCGAGTCGATCGGCTCGCCGCTCACCGCATCCCAGCGGCGGATCACGCGGTCGGCGCCACCGGTCAACAGCGTGCGGCTGTCGGAGAAGAAGGTCACCGACCACACCGGTAGGCCGGGGCCGACCAGCGTGTGCTCGACATTGCGCGTGCTGCGCTCGATGACCGCGACCGAGCCGCGGATGCCGGCAGCGGCAACCAACTTGCCGTCGGGCGAGACAGCGACCGCGATCACCGGCGTTGGTGACGCTTGCACCTCGCCGCGCGGCTCGCCCTGCGCTGAGAGGAAATAGACTTTCCCGTCCGCTCCCGCTGCGATGATCTCTCCATCGGGCGCAACGGCGACGCTGTTCACCGGACTCGGCACGCTGTGAACGCTCGAATCGCCATCGCTGACTCGCCAAAGGCGCAGCGTCGCATCATAGCCGGCGCTCACCAGCACGCGCCCGTCCGGTGAGAAGGCGACGCCGTTCACATTTTGTGTATGGCCTTCCAGCACGCGATTTGCACCGGATCGCGGCCACAGGCGAACCGTATGGTCCCACGACGCCGAGGCAAGCGTGTCGCCGTCCGGCGAGACCGCCAGCGCGGCAATCGGCGCGGTGTGTCCATCGAGAACCGCGTCGGGCTCAGGCTTGCCCTGCGTCCAGATCGCGATGTGTCCGTCAGCACCGCCACTGGCGACGTGGCCATCCTTCAGCCAGGCCACTGCGTTCACGGCGCCGTCGTGGAAGCGCATCACCTGCTCGGCAACATTGCGCGTGAGCGACCAGCGTATCAGCGAGGTATCGAAGCTGCCGGAAATCGCGTGGCTGCCGTCCGGCGAGATCGCCACCGCGCGTACCGGGCCGCCATGGCCGCGCAATTGTGCCCGTGCAGCATCGAGCACGAGCGGCAGCAACAGCAGGCCGATGCAAAGGCGTTTGATCCAGAGCGCCATTGCCCGGTCGCATATGCCAAAGTGGCGGCGGAATTTAGCCATCACTCGGCGTCATGCCGAGTGCGCGAATACGCTCGCGTGTCTTCCCGTCGCGCAGTGCCGCCAGGAAGGCCTGCACCGCCGGCCGCTCGCTGCGGCTCTCTACCACGAGAAAATCGTAATGCTCGGGGGCAACGGGGAGGAATTCGAGCCCGTAGAGCTTGGCCACCGGCTCGATGGCGAGGCCCCAGTCGGCGCGGCCTTGCGCGATCGCGGCGGCGACCGCGTTGTGCGATTTCGGCTGGTTGGCGTAGCCGGGAGGCCGCGCGCCCTTGAGCAGCTCGTCAATCAGCACACGCGTACCGGCACCGGCGTTGCGGTTGACCATCAGCACCGAGGGATCGCCGAGCGCGGCCTTAAGCGCGTCTTGTGCGCGGCGGCCCTCGAAACGCTTGTCGCTCGGCCGGAACAGAATACCCTGCATGCGCTCCCAGCCGCGCACCAGGCGCAAGCTCGGCGTCACGAGATGCACGTTGTATTGTCCGCTGTCAGGATCGATCAGATGCACCGGCGCGATGTCGCATTCGCTGCGCGTCGCCGCCGCGACGCCGCCGAGGCTGCCGACGGCGAGCGTGCGAGCTGAAAAGCCGCGGTCGGCCAGCGCACCCACCACCACATCGAGCGCCACATCATGGCTGCCCATGATGACCAGGTCAGGAGCATGCGCGGCGCTGCCAATCAGGGTCACCTGCGCGGAAGTGCCGGCATCGAGCCCGGAAGCGAGCGCGTCGATCTCGAGAAAGCCGTCGGCCTGCGAGAAGCTGGTCACCGCGCCGGAGCCCTTGCCCGTCGGGAACGCGACGGTCCCGTTGTCGGTGTCGATCAGCGACACCAGTACAAACTCCTTGCGGCCGAGCTCGGAGGCGACGCGCACCGGTACGTGCGCGATGAGCTTTCGCGCGTCGTCCGACGGCAGCCCGGCGCGGGCGCGGATGATGGGTGCGACGAAGGCGTGGAAGGTGAAGATCGCCGAGGTCGGGAAGCCGGGCAGCACCACGATCGGCTTGTCGCCGATCACGCCGAGGCATAGCGGCTTGCCCGGCTTGAGCGCGACGCCGTGCACCAGAATGCCTGGTGGGCCGAGCCGCGATACGACCGCGTGCGAGAGATCGCCGGTGCCTTTCGAGGTGCCCCCCGACACCACCACCAAGTCGCTCTTCGCCAGCGCCTGCCGCATCGCCTTTTCCAGCGAGGCCGTGTCATCCGGAAAGGTGCCAAAAGAAAGCGGTTCGCCGCCGGCTTCGCTGATCGCCGCCGCTATGATCGCGCTGTTGCTGTCGTAGACGCCCGCCGACTTGAGCGGCGAGCCTGGCGCGACCAGTTCGTTGCCGGTAGAGAGCACCGCCACTTTCGGCCGCCGCACCACCTCAACAGCGGCAAGACCGCAGGCCGCCAGCATGCCGATCTCGCGCGAGCCGACACGCGTGCCGCGGCGGAGCAAGGTTTCCCCACGCGCGATATCGGAGCCGGCGTAGGAGACAAACTGCCCCGGCGCGGCGGCGCGGCGCAGTTCGAGGCTGGGCGCGCCGTCGCTAGTAAGCTCGGTATGCTCGATCATCACCACTGCGTCGGCGCCGCGTGGCATCACGCCGCCGGTAGCAATGGCCGTGGCAGTGCCGCGCTCGACAGTGAGCTTCGGTGAATAGCCGCAAGCGATCACTTCGGCGTTGAGGCGGAAGATTTTTGGTGCGGTATCGCCAGCCCCGACCGTGTCGGCTGCGAGCAGGGCGAAGCCGTCGACATTAGAGCGGTCGAACGGCGGCGCGTCGACGGCTGCGACGACGTCATGCGCGAGCACACGCGTGAGCGCCCGCGTCAGCGGTACGCTCTCTCCTGGCAGCGGGCTGACGTCGAGATGCCGCTCGAAACGCGCACGCGCTTCATCGGCCGAAATGACTTCGAGAAATTGTTCCTGCCGCGCCGCGGCGCGCACGCGCGCCAGCAGCTCGGCGTCGGCATCCGGTCGAGTTTTGCGGCCCTCGCTCACGGCCACGGCCTCACCCGCACCGGCGTGCCGGCGGCAAATCCTTCGCTGTCGGCCGGTATCAGAATCCATCCGTCAGAACGCGAGAGCGACGACAGCGGTAGATATTTCGAGGCGAGCGGCTCGGCATTCTCGCCGTTACGTCGCACCGGCACTACCTCGGCGAGACCAACCGTGGACGTGATCTTGCGCGCCAGCGTCAAAGTCTCCGCCGGTTCAAACTGAGCCTTAGCCGCCGCCAGTCGCTGCAGCACGTGCCGGCCGACCAGCATCCAAACTGCCAGCGCTGCATCGAGCCGGCCCGGCAGCAGCAGCACGGGCCGCGTTTCGAAAAATCCGAACGCGGCTGTTTCCCCGGGAGTCAGCGCAATGCCGTGCACGGCGAGCCGGCCCTCGCACGCCAACTTTTGGACGCTCGCATCATTGCGCTGACTCCCGGGGAAACAGCCGCGTTCGGATTTTTCGAAACGCGGCCCGTGCTG
>Ga0182040_10001524_pt1 | contig 10709 bp, 13 predicted proteins | sample flu12Cox44000176_FD_125973 | JGI IMG/M metagenome (GOLD analysis project Ga0182040, IMG submission 125973) | Lab enrichment of tropical soil microbial communities from Luquillo Experimental Forest, Puerto Rico - flux8day.12C.oxic.44.000.176 | ecosystem: Environmental > Terrestrial > Soil >... | reverse complement strand
CAGGCTTGCGATAGTGCGTTTCATAACGTTTCTCCCCTTGGTTTGTCAGGGTCACGACCACTGAGATTACTCCGCTGCCAGCGGCGCCTCGAAGCGAGCGACGTGGGCGCGCTCGGGGTGCGGCATCGGCTGCGGCCACCAGCGGTCTTCCCATTCGCTGAACAGGCCCTTCAACCGCGGCATTACACGATCGGCGAACAGCTTGGTGTTGTAAGCGGCCAGCTCCTTGCCCATGCTACCGAACTGCAACAGCAGCATCAAATGTCCGACATTGAGGTCGGTCGCCACCTCGGTCAATTGCGTAACAACCTCGTCCGGCGAGCCGATGATCACATAGCCGCGCTCGACGATGTCCTCCATTTGGGTCGTCGCCCGCGCCTGCTGCCGGGCCTGCATGCTTGCGGCGCGGCCTACTTGGCCGATGATGCCGGCGCGTTGGGTCGCCTCGGTGATATACCCCGGCGGCATCGCCCAGCGCGGGTCGACCCGCAGGCAGCGGCCATAAAAATACTCGGCCGGCTCGCGGTAGAGTTCCATCGCTTGCTCGCGGCTCTCGGCCACCCCGACAAATTGCAGAAAGCCGGCCCGGTACGGGTTTCGGTCCTTACCGAGCCGGTCCATCTCGTCCCAGAAACCTTGCATCGTGGCGCGGCCATCCTTGAAGCCGAAGTAGGAGAGATAAGCGTAGACGTGGTCCATCACCGCGCACCACTGCCAGGTCTCGATCGAGCCGCCGCCGGGGATCCAGATCGGTGGGTGCGGCCTTTGCACCGGGCGCGGCCAGATGTTGACATAGCGCTGCTGGTTGAAACGGCCGTTGAAGGCGAAAGTGTCGGTCTCGGTCCAAGCCTTCACCACCAGATCATGAGCCTCGTAATAGCGGTCGCGCAGCATCGACGGGTTCTGCCCATAGGCAAAGCAGGTGTCCATTGGCGTGCCGACCGGGAAGCCGGCGATCAATCGTCCGCCGGAGATGCAGTCGATCATCGCAAATTCTTCGGCGACCCGGGTCGGCGGGTTATAGAGCGCCAATGAATTGCCCATCACGCAGAGTGCGGTGTCACTGGTGCGGCGGGCCAATGCCGAGGCGATCAGATTGGGCGAGGGCATCAGCCCATAACCGTTCGAGTGGTGCTCGTTAACGCAGACCGCGTCAAACCCGCACTCGGCCGCGAATTCGAGCTCGTCCATGAAGTCGTTGTACATGTGGTGCGCTCGCCGCGGGTCGAACAGCGAAGAGTGGATGTCGACCCACACCGAGGGATGCTTCTCGCGGAAATCGTCGGGCAACTCAGTGTAGGGCATCAAATGAAACCACATCAACTTCATGGCTGCTTACTCCGCGGCTGGTCTCGATAGAAGACTGACCGGTGACCGGAGCCGCGTCAATCGGGTCGACACGATGGCATTTGGAAGCGTGGAGCGTCGCGCCGCTATCGGCTATCGTCATGGCTAAACAGGGAGGAGGCCGTCATGCACAGAAGAGATCTCCTTAAGGCTGCTGGCGCCAGCGTTGCGGCGCTCGCTGCGCCGCGGATCGGGCACGCGGAGAGAGCCAGCAAGTTGGTCTTTGTTCCTGGCACGACGGCATCGGTCTCTTCCCCGACGGAACGCCGTTTGCCAACGATACCGAGATCGAAGTCTTGCGCGAGCCGCGCGATTTACGCAGCAGTTCGGCGGGCGTTGACGCGCGCGGGCTATAACGGCGAAAAGGTCGTCGTCCTTGTTCCGACCGACGTCCAAGAGATTCGCGCGGCGTCCCTGGCGGGAGTAGATCAGCTAGCCGCGCTGGGATGAATATAGACATGCAGGAGATGGAATTGGGAGCCGCCATCCGCCGACGGCAGAATCAGGCCGCGCCGGACAAGGGTGGATGGAGCGCGTTCTTTGGACTCTTCGACAGATCGGTCCCGAACACCAATTCTTACACCAGCTTCTTGATACGCGCCGACGGGCTCGCCGCCTGGGATGCCTGGCCGACGAGCTCGCGCATCGACGCCTTGCGCGCCGCCTGGCTCGACGCCGGCAGCATTGATGAGCAACAGCGGATCTGCACCGAGCTGCAACTGCAATTATGGCATGACGTGCCGTACATCCCGATGGGCGAATATTGGCAATCCACCGCCTATCGCAAAGATCTGGTCGATGTATTGCCCGGCTGCTTTGCCGTCTTTTGGGGTATTCGCCGAGCATAAAGAAACAGGGAGGAGATCGTCATGCGCAGACGGGATTTGCTCAAAGCCGCCGGCGTGGGTGTTGCCGCGCTTACTACGCCGCGGATCGGACGGGCGGAAAAGGCCAATAAACTGGTTTTTGTTCCCACCGAAGATCTCAACGTGCTCGATCCGGTCATTGGCGGCCCCGCTCGATGCGCAATTACGCCTATCTCGTCTTCGATACGCTCTATGGGATCGATACCAGCTGGGCGGCGCAGCCTCAGATGGTCGAGGGACATCAGGTCGAGGAGGATGGGCTGACCTGGACTCTGAGATTGCGCGACGGGCTGCGCTTTCACGACAACGAGCCGGTGCTGGCGCGCGACGTCGTCGCCAGCATCCGCCGCTTTGCTGCCCGCATCAGCCTTGCCGAGGCGCTGATGGCCGCGACCGAGGAATTGTCGGCGCCCGACGACCGCACCGTGCGGTTCCGTCTGAAACGGCCGTTTCCGCATCTGCCGGAGGCGCTGGCGGGACCGGGAGGCAATGTCCCCGCGATCATGCCGGAGCGGCCGGCGGCGACCTCGCCGTTCAAGCCGGTTGCCGAGATCATCGGCAGCGGGCCCTATCGCTTCCTGCCCGAAGAGCATATCAGCGGCGCCCGCACCGCCTACGCGCGCTTCCCGCTCTACCAGCCGCGCACCGGCGGACCAGTGGGCTTTACCTCCGGGCCGAAGATTGCGCATTTTGAGCGGGTCGAGTGGCTGACATTGGATCCTTTTTCGGCAATGGCCGCCCTGCGCAGCGGCGAAATCGATTGGTGAGAAGCGCCTCTCAATGACCAGGCCCAGGCGCTCGTTCGTGACCGCGATATCACTGTCGTCTTGCAGTACGCTACGGCCATGAGCATTCTGCGCTTCAACCATTTGCATCCGCCGTTCAATAATGTCGCGGTGCGACGCGCATTGCTTGGCGCAATCGATCAGGCCGAGGCAATGACTGCGGTCGCCAGCGCCGATCGCACGTTCTGGCACGATGGCATCGGGCTCTTCGGCGCTGGAACGCCACTGGCTAACGATGCCGGAATCGAAATCTTGCGCGGCCCGCGCGACTACGTAGCCGTTCGGCAGGCGCTGGCGCGCGCCGCTATAATGGCGAAAAAATCGTCGTCCTCGCGCCGACCGACGCCCAAGGGATTCGTGCGCTGTCTCTGGCGGGAGCCGACCAGCTGCGTCGCGCCGGCATGAATCTCGACCTGCAGGAGATGGTGTTCGGCACCGAGCTTCGCAGATGGCAGAATCAGGCACCGCCGGACAAGGGCGGATGGAACGCGTTCTTCATCTTTATGGACAGATCGCGCCCCAACACCAACCCTTATGGCAACCCCTGGATCCGCGCGGACGGGCTCGCCGCCTTCCCTGGTTGGCCGGCGAGCCCGCGCATCGAGGCCTTGCGCGCTGCTTGGCTCGACACCGGCGATCTTGACGAGCAGCGCCGGATCTGCACCGAGCTGCAGCTGCAACTATGGCAGGACGTGCCCTGCATTCCGATGGGCGAATATTGGCAATCCACCGCCTATCGGAAAGATCTGCTCGACGTGCTGCCCGGCTGCTTCGCGGTGTTCTGGGGTATTCGCCGAGCTTGAGGTGTTATTACCAAAAAGTAACCTCCGTGCCGCTTCCGCACGGGCGGACCGACCCTACGGTGGTGGATCAAATATGCGAACCCTTGCTGAGGCCGAATCTGCGGCCTATATGCGCCATGTCGTGTCATATTGTTAATTGCCAAGTGGTGTAATTATGCCAATCAAGCACTCCTTCGGCCGGGCGCCAAATTCGGCTGCCATTCCGCTGCCGAGCCCGCTTTGACGCCGCAAATTCGGCTGCCGGCGGACTCGGCTCGGCCGTCGTCAAGGGTCTGATTTATATGTCACTTCCGGCGTTAGGAGGACGCTTTTTGCACACTCAAACGGGTTTTTCCGCTGCCGGCAGCCGAAGGCTTTGCCCCGAGAGGAGCTCAGATATGAAAAAACGAATCGACGTAGCCGCACTAACCCCGGTGGTCGGCACCCTCTACCCGGCGCCGTTTGATATGCCTTGTCGCGCGCGCGAGCGCACCAAGCTCGGCGACGCCGCCGGACTGACGCAGTTCGGGGTGAACCTGTGCCGGCTGCCGCCAGGAGCCTGGTCGAGCCAGCGTCATTGGCACACCGGCGGCGACGAGTTCGTCTACGTCCTCTCCGGCGAGGTCGTGCTCGTGAGCGACGGAGGCGAGGAGGTGTTGCGTGCGGGGGACTGTGCCGGATTCCCGGCGCGAGATACGAACGGTCATTGCTTGCAGAACCGCTCCCAACGCGACGCAGAGATAGTCGAGATCGGGACGCGCGTCCCCGGCGATACGGCTTATTACTCGGATATTGACATGGTTGCGCCGGCCGAGGGCAAGCCTGCCGTCTACACCCACCGGGATGGGACACCCTATCAGGACATCCGACGCCGCGGGCCTTGATCGGATTGCGTCGTCCAATGATAAAGTCACGACCGGCTACTGGTCGGAGAGCGTCATGCCGGACCTTCACCCGCAGATCCTGCAAGTCTTGAAGGTGATGGCCGAGGCCAACCTCAAACCGATCGAGGCCATGACGCCGGACGAGGCGCGCGCGCAGATGGAGACGACGGCCCAGTCGCGCAAGGCCGAGCCCCTCCCCGTCAACCGGGTTGAGGAGCGATTGATCCCGGGTCCGGCGGGTGACATCCGCTTGCGGATTTATTGGCCGGATGGTGCGGCACCGCTGCCGGCCATCGTCTATTACCACGGCGGCGGACATGTCATCGGCAGCCTAGATACGCATGATCTGGTCGCACGCAACCTCTGCGCCGGAGCCGAGGCGCTGGTCGCATCGGTCGATTATCGCATGGGGCCGGAGCACAGATTTCCGGCCGCGGTGGAGGATTCATTTGCCGCGCTCGAATGGGTTCGCACGAACGCCCAAGAGCTCGGCGCCGACCCCGACCGGATCGGCGTCCACGGCGACAGCGCCGGCGCCAATCTCGCGGCGGTCGTTGCTTTAATGGCCCGGGATGTCGGCAGCCCAAGATTGCGGCTGCAATCGCTCGTCTATCCGGTTGCCGACTATCGGTTGGTCGCCGACAGCTATGACAAATTCGCCGAGGGCTACGGCCTGCTGACGAGAGAATCGATGGTTTGGTTCCGCAATCACTATCTCCAAAGCCCGACAGATGCGGAGGATTGGCGTGCCTCGCCGATCAAGGCGCCGAGCCACGGAAGCGTGGCGCCGGCGATCGTCATCACGGCGGAATGCGACGTCCTGCACGATGACGGCGAGCGCTATGCCGAGGCGTTGCGCGGCGCCGGCGTGCTGGTCGAGTACAAGGAATATCCCGGGATGATCCACGGCTTTTTCGGCATGATGCCGGTGGTCGATGACGCGATGAACGCGCAAAGAGTCGTCTGGGCCGCGTTCAAACGCGCTTTCGCCTGACCCGGCAACGCCACGAGACATGACGCAGGCTGGCAATTTGGCTGCGGACGCGACCCTTGATGCCACCGGCCTCTTGTGCCCGCTGCCGGTGCTGAAGGCGCGGCGGGCGTTGAAGCCGCTTGCCCCCGGCGGAGTGCTCGAAGTGCTCGCGACCGATCCCGGCGCTATGAAGGATTTTGAGCATTTCTGCCAAACCACCGGATGCGAGCTGCTCGAAGCCAGCGAGCAGCCCGGCGGGGTTTTGCGCTTCGTGATGCGCAAGCCGGGATAAGGGAGGCTGCCGATGGTTCCGATAGTGACAACTCCGCGCCTGATGGCGGTCGGCGGTGGCGCGCTCGCCGAGTTGCCGGCCATGCTGCGCCGCCTCGGGCTCGCCAACCCGCTGATTGTCACCGACCCCTTTCTCGCGCGCTCGGGCCATCTCGAGCGAGTGACCGCCCTACTCGAGCGCGACGGCGTACCTCGGACGGTGTTCTCCGACACCGTCGCCGACCCGACCACGGCGGTTGTCAAAGCCGGTGCCCGTCATCTCGCGGAGGGTGGCTTCGACAGTCTCGTCGCGATCGGTGGTGGCAGCTCGATCGATACCGCAAAGGCGATGAGTATCCTTGTGGCTAACGGGGGTCGGATGCGCGATTACAAGGTTCCGGCCGAAATTCCCAAAGCCGGCCCCCCGCTTGTGGCAGTTCCGACGACGGCCGGGACCGGCTCTGAGGTGACGCGGTTCACCGTGATCACCGACAGTGAGACCGACGAGAAGATGCTGATCGCCGGGCTCGCCTGCTGTCCGCTGGCAGCGATCGTCGATTACGAGCTGACTCTCTCGATGCCGCTACGGCTGACCGCGGATACCGGGCTCGACAGTCTGACACATGCGATCGAGGCCTATGTCAGCCGCCGAGCCAATCCTTTCACCGATGGGCTCGCCAAGAGTGCCATGGGTCTGATCGCGCGCCATATCCGCACCGCCTGCGCCGAACCTGGCGACCGGGCGGCGCGCGAGGCGATGATGCTCGGTGCGACGACCGCGGGAATGGCGTTCTCGAATTCCAGCGTGTGTCTGGTGCACGGCATGAGCCGGCCGATCGGCGCGTTTTTCCACGTTCCTCACGGCTTGTCCAATGCGATGCTCTTGCCGGAGATCACCGCCTTTTCGGTGCCGGCTGCACTAGAGCGCTATGCTGATTGCGCCCGGGCGATGGGGGTCGCCGAAGAGGACGAGGGGAGTCAGGCAGCAGTCGCGCGTCTGCTCGACGAGCTCCGCAGGCTGAACGAAGACCTGAAAGTGCCGACACCCCGCGGCTGGGGCATCGATGCCGCGCGTTATGAAGAGCTGTTGCCGGCAATGGCGAACCAGGCGCTCGGTTCGGGCTCGCCAGGCAACAACCCCCGCATCCCGACGATCGACGAAATCGTCGAACTCTATCGCCGCGTCTATGGGTGACGCCCGGTTGACGGGATCTGATGTATGTAACTTAGGTCAAATTGTAGGGATCTCGAGATGGTCGATTTTGCCGGCAGCCACGTCGTCGTCACCGGCGGTACCGGCGCCCTTGGCCGAGCGGTAGTCGGAGCGTTGCGCGCGGCGGGTGCTGTCTGCCATGTGCCGAACCTGGTGGCTGCAGAGCTCGACCACTTCCCGTACATGTCAGATCCCGGGGTCCATATCGGCCGCGGTGTAGATCTCGAAGACGAAGCGGCGGTTCGGGGCTTTTATCAGTCCCTTCCACCTCTCTGGGCATCGGTTCACCTCGCAGGCGGCTTTGCGATGGCGCCGATCGCCGAGATGTCTGCCGCAGATTTCATGGCGCAGTTCCGAATGAATGCGCTGTCGTGCTTCTTGTGCTCGGCCGCGGCCGTCGCCGCGTTCCGCGCTCGCAAGGAACCGGGTCCCGGCGGCGCATCGGGCGGAAGGATCGTCAACGTCGCCGCCCGGCCGGCGCTGGAGCCGCGTCTGGGTGCCGGCATGATCGCCTACACCGCATCCAAGTCAGCGGTGGCTGCCCTGACCCAGGCGCTGGCGCAGGAGACGACCGACGAGCAGATCTGGGTCAATGCGGTCGCCCCCTCGGTCCTCGACACTCCGGCGAACCGGGCGGCGATGCCGGACGCCGACTATCGCCGCTGGGTCGCTCCGGCCGATCTCGCCGAAATCGTGGCCTTCCTTGCTTCGCCGGCCAATCGCGTGACCCGCGGCGCAGTCATCCCGGTTTACGGCGGGTCTTAAATCGGCGGCCGCCGATCTCGCGGCGCAGCAGAATTTCATAGAACGTTTGCAATAAGGTCCTGGGACTTATGCTGCGGCGCAGCATAACTTGGTTCGTCTTTGTCCGTGTGAGGTCCCGATGAAACAACGCCTGCTTCGCCTCGACCGGATTGCCGGGCAAATGAATGCTTGGCTGCTCGTGATTGCAATTGGGCTCGGCATGCTCGACTTGGCGGTTCTGGTCGCCAAATGCATACCGGCTGTGACGATGCCACCCCCCGCCACCGGCACGACCGATCACGAGCGCGCGATCCGGTCGCCATCCCAAGCCGATAATCCTCGCAGCTGATTTGGAGCCTCTGATGCTCGCCGTTGTCGGACCCATTCTACTAAAGGAGGGATGCTACGCCTTCGACTTATGGACCCCGGAAGAGGGGCTCTACCGCGGATACGCCTATCGTCGCATCGAGGACGCGCACTATGCGCGCAACGCCGAGATTAAATCTCGCAGACAGGGCCGGTGGGGCGCAGCTGTAGCTTGCAGCACGCTCGACGAATTCACGTTGGCAGTAGCCGAACGCGAAGCGACTTTCCGTGTGCTTGTCTCGAACCTCGAGGTCGGGTCCGCTAGTCCCACGCACTCGTCTGAACGCCACCGCCGGATCCCGATCGAGGTCGTCCAAGATCAATAATGCGGCTCACTCCCTGTCGGGCACACCGGCTTCGAGTTCGTCGAGCCACACGTTGGCGCTTGCGTCGGACGGGGCGCGCCAGTCGCCGCGCGGCGACAACGAGCCGCCGGACGAGATCTTCGGGCCGTTGGGCAGCGCCGAGCGTTTGAATTGGCTGAATTCGAAAAAACGGTAGAGAAAGACGCGCAGCCAGTGCTTGATCTCGGCCAGCGTATAGGCCCGGCGCGCGGCGCCCGGCGTATTGGCGGGCCACCGGCCGCAACCGGCATCGTGCCAGGCATTCCACGACAGGTACGCGATCTTCGAGGGTCGGAAGCCGTGACGCGTCGCGTAATAGAGGTTGAAGTCCTGCAACTCGTACGGCCCAACGATGCTCTCGGTCGACTGGATCGCGCCATCCGCACCAGGCGGCACCAGCTCGGGCGAGATCTCTGTTGCCAGGATGGCGTCGAGAATCTGCGCGGTCTCATCGCCCAGCTCCCCGGAGGCTGCGACAAAGCGGATGAGGTGCTGGATCAGGGTTTTGGCCACCGACGCGTTCGGGTTGTAATGCGACATTTGGTCGCCGACCCCATATGTGCACCACCCAAGGCCGAGCTCCGAGAGGTCGCCGGTGCCGACCACCAGCGCCCCGTTGTGGTTCGCCAGCCGGAACAAATAATCGGTGCGCAACCCGGCCTGCACGTTTTCGAAGGTCACGTCGTAGAGAGCTTCGCCCTTGGCCGAGGCGTGACCAATATCGCCGAGCATCTGCCGCGCCGCCGGCCGGATATCTATCTCGGCACCGCTGACACCGAGTGCCTTCATGAGCCGCCATGCATTGGCGTTGGTCGCATCGCTCGTCGCGAAACCGGGCAAGGTGTAGGCGAGGACGTCGCTGCGCGGCATCCCCAGCCGATCCATCGCGCGCGCCGAGACGATCAGCGCCTGCGTCGAGTCGAGCCCGCCGGAAACGCCGATGATGAGCTTCTTCAAGCCGGTCGCCGAAACCCGCTGCGCCAGCCCCTGGACCTGGATGTTGTAGGCCTCGTAGCAATTCTCGCGTAGCATCGCCGGATCTGACGGCACATACGGAAACCGCTCGACTTGGCGGCGCAGTTCGAGCGCTTCGATCGGGATCGCGAAGTCAAAGCCGATCGTGCGAAACGGGGTGCGCTTGTCGCCGGATATGCGCACACTGTCCCCGAACGTATTGGTCCGCATCCGCTCTTGACGGATGCGCCCGAGATCGACATCGGCGACCGCCATTTCCGGATCCGTTGAGAACCGTTCAGTCTCACCCAAATCGTCGCCGCATTCGAAGATCCCGGCCTGGCCGTCCCAGGCGAGGTCGGTCGTCGACTCGCCGGCGCCGGCGGCGGAATAGGCATAGGCCGCGATGCAGCGCGCCGATTGCGAACCGCACAACAGACGGCGCATTTGCGCTTTGCCGATCGTGATGTTGCTGGCCGAGAGGTTCAGCAGGATCTCCGCGCCGGCGAGCGCCGCAAAGGTGCTCGGCGGTTGCGGGACCCACAGATCCTCGCAGATCTCGACATGAAAGGTGAAACCCAAACCGGCGCGTGCAGCAAACAACAGATCGCCGCCGAACGGGGCTTCACGGCCGGCGATCGCGATCGATCGGCCGACGACGCCCTCGCCGGAGGTGAAGTGCCGCCGCTCGTAGAACTCGCGGTAATTCGGCAGAAACACTTTGGGCACGACACCCAGAAGGGCGCCGCGGTGGATGACGACGCCGCAATTATAGAGGCGCCCCTGCGACCTGAGTGGGGCTCCGACAACAAAAATCGGGAAGAACTCGCCGCTGGCGCAGATCAGACGATCGAGCTGGAGCGCGACCTCGTCAAGCACTGCGTCCTGAAACAGGAGATCGTCGATTGCATAGGCCGAAAGGCAGAGTTCCGGGAACACCATCAAAGCGACCTGTGCCTTGTCGCCCTCCGCGAGCAGGCCCAGGACGTTCTCGACGTTGCGCCCCGGCTCGGTGACCGCGACACGCGGCACACAGGCACCGACGCGGATGAACTGATGGCGGTAGGGCGAGAAAAACGACGACATTCGGCTTAGCGCTCGCGGATCGGCTACTCGTATCAATCTGGGCAGCCGACCGGCTCCCGGTAAGAGGCAGCTCAGGTCTTAGACCGCGCCGACTT
>Ga0182040_10001519_pt1 | contig 10725 bp, 18 predicted proteins | sample flu12Cox44000176_FD_125973 | JGI IMG/M metagenome (GOLD analysis project Ga0182040, IMG submission 125973) | Lab enrichment of tropical soil microbial communities from Luquillo Experimental Forest, Puerto Rico - flux8day.12C.oxic.44.000.176 | ecosystem: Environmental > Terrestrial > Soil >... | reverse complement strand
GCTCCGTATACGAGTTCGCTCAGGACGCGACGATAGTGACCTGATTGTGGGAAGGGCATTTGAATCATCATCACGGCAAACAGCCTTTCCTTTGGATCCACCCAAAAGACCGTGCCGTAGACACCGCCCCAAGCGAAATCGCCTGGCGAACCTGGGAGTGGGTTGGGGCCCACATGGGTTCGGACGAGGAACCCGAACCCGAAGCTCTGACCAAATGCAGGCGACGGGTCAACGTCTTCAATGAAGGGAAAAGCAATGCGGGGGATTCCTGGGGGGAGCTGATCAGCAGTCATGATCGCAACAGTTCTCGGAGACAAAAGGCGAACACCATCCAGCTCGCCTCCGTTCAAGAGCATCTGGCAGAAGCGCGCATAATCTAAACCCGTGGAGAGCAGCCCGCCGCCCCCCGAGAACCACTTCTGTTTCTCCTTCGTCAGATTCTCCAACGTGCTTGCATTGGGCCGTCGGCCCGTCGTGGGATCGACCTGTAGTTGGGCAAGGCGCGGAGCTTGCACCGCCGTCAAATAGAAGCCTGTGTCGTGCATGCCGAGTGGCTTGGTGATTCGCTCCTCGAAGAAACGATCCAAGGGCATCCGAGAAACCACCTCGACGATCCGCCCTAATACGTCTGTGGACATGCTGTACTCCCAGACAGTCCCAGGCTGGTGCGCCAGAGGTAGCTTCGACAACTTCGTTACAAACTCTGTGAGAGTCTGATTGTTATCGAATAGGTTGGCCTGGTTATACGCTTGGTGAACGAGCGACGTGCCAAACGCGCCGTAGACGAGCCCGGACGTATGACGCAGCAAGTCTTGCACGGTCATCGGCCGTTGGACATCCTCCAGCGTTAGAGTCGGCTTGCCCGTAGCGGAATCCATTCTCTCGACGCCAACCTTGACGTCTTTGAACTCGGGGAGATATTGCGACGCGGGAGCGAGCAGGTCGATCTGTCCTTCTTCGGCAAGCATCATGATGGCCACGCTGGTAATAGGTTTCGTCATCGAGGCGATGCGGAAGATCGCATCGGGCTTCATGAGCGTTTTTTTCTCGCGGTCCTGATAGCCCAGAGCTTGGAGGTAGACTAACTTACTGTCGCGAGCCACCAGTAAAACCGCTCCAGGAATTGCGCCCTTATCAACATCGGCTCTAAAGACGCTGGTGATGCGATCGAGCCGTTCGGATGAGAAGCCAACATCCTCTGGTCGTTTTGGACTGGGCAGGCCCTGACCCCGGACGCAACTTGTCCAGCACACGAAAAGGCAGCTTGAAGCGACCAGAATCCTCTTCTGATTCATGTGAATCCCCTCCGCTGGAGTGGGCGACACTGTAGGGAACACAGTTTGGCGACATAGCGGGTGTTCCCTTCTGAATTCCCGATTGAGCGAGAGGGTATCTCGCTGCATCCCCTCGATGCAAGTACCCTTTCGAGCAATCCTGCTTATACGATTTCGAGTGCCGGCTCAGACGGTCGACGCAGCACTTGCCTGGAGTTTACTGGCAGGGTCTGGAAACCTAAGGTCTTTCTCCGGCGTTGGTTCAAACGCAGCGTGACTTGGTCGAGCTGCGCTTGAGAATAGGCAGACAAGCAGTGCCAATATGGAGGAGGGCCACACGACAGCCCAGAATGGCCAACCAGTGCCGCGATGAATCTGAAGTTACACCGAAGCCGCGGAAACAACACGAGGAAGTTCGACATGAGAATTGAGGTGAAAAGAGAGCGCAAAGCCCAATAGCATAGGAAGCGAGGCAGTGACTCCGAAAATGATGGCGCTTCAGCATCGAGGAGCCTTAACTGTTGGCTGCTCCGTCGTCCAGATCGGAAGTGTCGAAATCGGGTCATGGTTGAGAAACGCTTTGATGAAGCTGAGGAAAATTGAACTGTCATAGGTGACGCTCGAGGAAGAACCCGCTGCCTTATCCTGCTCGGCGGGTCCCGGTGATCCGGTTCAGTCTGGATTTTCTTTCGACGCAGAAAATTTTGCCGCAACGATGCAATGTTTTTTGAAAGGAAGTTAACATCCCTTCTGCAAGCTCCGGCGTCTGTTCTGCCGTACCCGGCACGAGCCTAAGATTCGCGACGGAACCATCCGCGTCGCGGCGTGTTCGATCGCACTGCTGTTTGACTGTCAACCTTTTCTGACTTGGGGCAGGGAGCCGGGGCCGGCATTGCATATCGGGTTAGGGAGTGCCGGGTTCCCGCGGTACGACAGAGTCGTCATTCGGGGCTAAGGCGCTAAGATCGTGGTTTCAGCCATATAATCCTTTGGTTCAGAATCCTTGACCTTAATGCCCTTGGTAGCGCCGCCGAGCGTGACCGCCACCTTGAGTTTCCCGGCGAACGTTCTCGCCGTGGATTCGGCCTTGAATTTGACGACCGTAACGCCCTTTTGAAGCGCCACGGTCCGGATTGGGTCGTGGTATCTCAGCTCGTTATTTGGAGGGTCAGACGAGGAAGTGCCCACCTCAACTACGGCGTGCGCGTTCGAAGGCGCTTTCCCGCGGAGTAGTATCTGGGCAATTACCGTTGCCCTGTTGGGACTCTGCGTCTTGTGGATGGCAGATGGCTCTACCGTGACCGAAGTGACTTGAACGAAGGGCTTAGGAACCGTTGTTGGCTTTTGAGCGTGCGGGACCATTCTTGCCTCGGGCTCCAAGAAAACACAGCCCATGAAGACAAGAACGGGTAGAAAAGTCGCGAGGAATTGCTTCCGCATTTGTTGGGCTCCCTTCCTCCCACGAATTCGGGTTTTTAGCGCGAGCAACGCACCAAGGCTAAGGGGCTCCCACCCCAAGGCCATCCATTTTAACCAAGTTTCCATGCGTCTGGTGTCAGCGCATTAATCAGGAGCAACGTGAAGGCACTTCGACCCAGTCAACGTTAGTGTCCGTAGGGCCTTCGGCCCTCGGGACTTCATGAAAGTCCTGTGCGTAACCGCCTTGTTTTCAGCACCGGATCGCGACTTTCGACCGTGTTTTCTCGGAGGTGCGTGTGCGCGCGAAGTTCCGGCGCTGCATCCGATAAACCCGTTAGCACCTAGCCGCCCGGCGGCGGATGCTTCGCTAAGTAGGAGTTGGGTAGGCCGTAGGAACCGCTACGATGTGGGGCCTGGCCTAAAATCTACGGTCAGGTCCACGCTTGCGTCTTCGATATCCCGACGAACGTGAATTGCATCGTCGAGCGACGCGCCCCATGGAAGAGCAGCCTTTGCTCGTCGGAGAATTTCCTAACAGCCGCTCGTTTTTGGGCCAGTCCATGAGTTTCGAGCATTCTTACCTGCTATTGCCCTCCTTCGTCCACTTTGACGAGCACGTCAATGATTCCATTTTCTTCGGCCGTTGTGTCAGGCTCAGGTGTTACATCAGTCCACCCCTTGCTTCCATAGAGCCTCCCGATTGATTCCATGCCTTAAAGGATTTTGGTCTGTCCGGATAATCGTAAGGCTCGCCAGGGATTGCTCCCGCGTCCGTTGTCCATCTCGTTGCGACACCTACGCGGTTTTCTTCGCCGCACGGATTTTCTGCCATCTGAGGCGCTGCGCTTCTGCAATCGCTTTGCGGCCAGCCACCGACATTTTGTGGGCCTTCTTTCTACCACGCTTTTTACGACGGCCATTACCAGAATCAGCGGCTAGGGCACTACCAAAAGCCTTCACAGCGGCGCTGATTGCATTCAACTGCCGTTCCAGGCTAGCTTTCGCTTTTGTGAGTTTTTGTGCTTCCTTTTGCAATGCTGCCAGTAGTTCCATTCGAATCCTCCCGGCGACAAGCTACGCTAAATGGCCCAAAAAGAAAAGCCGTCGGGCGGCGGCTCCTCAACCAACCGCTTGCGGTCCTAACGGTGTCCTTGCTTTGCCCGCTCATGTGCTTCGGCCAAGTGGCGCATACGTTTCAGCAGGTAGAGCACAGCAAGTTGTTTGCGAATTTTATGGGCTGAAGAGTCACAAGCTAGCTGAGGGGCAATTGGAAGACCATGCCAATAATGCAAACCTGCCGCAAGCACCGCAATTACGATCGCAGGCTTCATCCAATTTTCCCAAATAAGCCGAAGAATCTTACTCATCAGACCCAGCTAACCTTGTGATGGGATTAGTTTTTCTTCGGTTGCGGAAAAGCCCTGTCATAGAGTTCCCGGTCGTGCTTATGCTCTTGGTCATAAGTATCGTTGGATATGCATACGTTACGAGCTTGCTCTACTTGCATGTCTCGCACAAGATCACGCGCAGCATCATTGTCAAGCACGTCTTCCGCCTCCGATTTGTGTTCAGCCTCCGACTTGATAGGTCCCTGTTCGCGCAGCGTTTGCACGATGCATTCGTCAATCTTCTGTTCCCAAGCCAATCGTGCCGCTTCAGCTTTCTTGTGTTTTGTATAAAACCAACCAGCTACGCACACACCGCCGGCAATGATGAGGGACAGTAGCAAGAGAAGCCATTTCATGGTTGGAGAGTCCTCCATTTCTACGGTCGGTAACAACTTACCCTGCTTTCTTCGCTGCACGAATTTTGCCCCGTCTTAGGTCGCGAGCCTGCCTGAGCTATTTTTCCTCTTTCGCTTTTTCCTTTTTCTGCTTTGCCCACTGGAGGCGTTGCGCTGCTGCAACCGCCTTACGACCAGCGGCAGACATTTTATGGCCTTTCCTTCTACCACGCTTTTTACGATCGTTTAGCAGAATCAGCGGCCAGAGTACTACCAAAAGCCTTCGCGGCTGCGCTTATTGCATTCAACTGCCGTTCCAGGTTAACTCTCGCCTTTGTGAGTTTTCGTGATTCCTTTTGCAGGGCTGTTACTGCAAGTGGAACAGAAAAGCACATCAGGTCTGCATAAATCCCGTCTCTGACGCGATTGTGAGTGACGAGTGGCAGGAACCACCTGATGAGCGGCGACGCGAACCGTACGGCGACTACTTCGATTTCGAAGGACACCGCTATCAGCGGAAAGTTGGAACTGCTACTGAACGAGAGCAGAGTAGTTACGGCGGACGTGGTGACACTGACGACGGCTGCGTTCGACGAGAAGTTGCCTGTGGCACCGAAGGGAGCGATTGAGCCCCGTCTGTGCGCTGACCTGCCCGCGATGTGTGGATCGGAGCCCGTTGTCTCGGACATCGCAGTGGTTGTGAGCTTCCGGTTGCGACAATGACGATACGGAGAATTTCACAGACTACGTCCCTTTTAGCGTTTAGCATCCTTCGCTCTCGCGCATGCTTCTGATCTTATTTTTCGCTGCTCGCGTTTGAGGGCTTTGGCAATATCCATAGTTCCTCCCGGCGACACCCTGCGACAAATAGCCAAAAAAGAAAAGCCGAAGGTCTTTTCCTTCGGCTGTTGTCCGCAAGCGACCAATAGACCACCTATTGAAGTTGGCCGCTGTTCGGCTTAACGGCTCGTTCGCGGAACCGCGAACCGAAAATCCGGAGTAAACGCGGGTCCATTTGCCCATGGTGGGGACACCACAGCTTGCTTGCCAACTTTAGTAGGAAAATGATTGGCCGCAAGCTGATGTTGGTAATCCACCCAGTTTCTCTCCGCCTGTTGCACCGATTGCGAACTTTCCGCCATTTCCTGATGCAGGTCCTTCAATTGTTGTTGCTCCTTCGAAGTAAGCTCAACGGCGTTATCAGCTGCGGGTCTAAGGCGGAAACAGAGTTTTGTGATGTAAATGCGAGCCGGAAGTTCGACGTGAACTGAACATTAGGTAGGTGTTGCCATGCCAACTGTTATGCGGTCTAGGCCGTCTGATTTGGATCGGCCCAAACAAGGTTTGTTCAGGTCCTCTCGTAATGCAAATGTCACTCACAGCCAGACGCCGCTTCCTTAATCAATCATTGGACCGGGATAACACGACCGCTGCTCCTGGGCCGTGGTATGCTTTCGGCAAAATTAGCAGGCCGCTTACGGGGCAGCAGAGGGGCAAAATGATGGCAACTCGTAACGGGCCGCAGAATCCAGCCCTCAATCCGAGGAGGGCACTATGAAGAATAAATCTAAACCTAAGCCGTGGAGGCATTACCTCGGTGCAGTCATATTCCTGGCTGTGCTGATTGCCGTGGGCATTGCAGCCTGGTCTGAGTACGGCAGTAAATTCGAGACTATGACGACCATGGAGAAAGAACTAGCTATCATAATCGTTCTGCTGCTTTTGCGTTTACCGTCGTGGAGAGGCACACATGAAGAACGGTGGAAGGACGAGATCAGGACAATGTTCGATCAATTGCTGGACACCGTACGAAATGACATAGGACCGAAAGTTTATTATGACCGTGACTTGCACGACTAGGTGAAGAGCGCTGGTTCCTTACGGTGCATCCTGCTTTGGTGCGGTAATCGGCACCGCCTCGGCGCCCACGCAGGGTCGACTCCACAATGGTGCATCGGATGTATTTTTTGACTCTTGAGCGACTCCGAGTCCGTGTTAGCCTCTTGAGTACTAGGCGGTCCGCTCTCATGGCGACGACAGCGGACCAAACCCATTTCACAAAGCCGTTGTCTCATCGGGCCGGCCGGTGGTTCTTTGTCGGAAGGGCGTTGGTGATGATTGCCACATCAATTATCGGATTCGTGCCCGGAATCGTTGATCCTGCCACGAGACGCGCACCCCTCACGCTGCTCGCCGAAGCACACGGGATTGTGTTCTTCATGTGGCTGTTGCTCTACCTGGCTCAAGTCTGCTGATCGCGAACCGACGCGTGGCTTTGCACCGAAGACTCGGCCTCACCTCGGTCGTGCTCCTGGCATTGATGATCCCCTTAGGTTTCACCACGACGACTGCCATGATCCGGCGAGGGTTCGATTTGAATGGCGATCAACACGTCGACCCTCACCCTGACGGCCGAACGGCACAGGACGCGCCCACTGCTCGGTTTGCAACTTAGCCGCACTGCTGACGTTCATCATTCTCGCCATTGCGGCAATTGGCTATCGTCGCCGGCCAGACATCCACAAGCAGCTCATGCTGTTTGCGAATGTCTCGCTCATGGCTGCGCCGATCGCGCACCTGGCCGGTCACATACCGAGCCTCTCACCATCGCCGGCATCGTTTGCAATTCCTTATACTTTGTTCGGTCGCCTTTGACTACCTGACTGAGAAGCGGGTTCGATTCCTTCCCTGGAATGTCGAGATAATCGTAAGGCTCGCCAGGGATTGCTCCCGGGTCGGTTGTCCATCTTATTGCGACACCTACGCGGCTTTCTTCCCCGCATGAATTTTCGCCCATCTTTTGCGCTGCGCCTCTGCAATCGCCTTACGACCAGCGGCAGACATCTTACGGCCTTTTCTCCTACCACGCTTTTTACGACCATTAGCAAAATCAGCAGCTAGAGTACTGCCAAAAGCCTTCACAGCCGCACTGATTGCGGTCAACCGCCGATCCAGGTTAGCCTTCGCCTTTGTGAGTTTTTCTGCTTCTTTTTGCAATGCTGCTAGTAGTTTCATTCGGGACCCTCCCGGCGACAAGCTACGCTAAATGGCTCAAAAAGAAAAGCTGCTAGAGATTACAGGGGTGGAGACTCGTAGCTCGTTCACGGCTCCTTCCCGTGTTTTGAATCAGCCCATTTCTTACCGTAATAGTCCAGCGGGTCAAGACGGCGGTAGTTTTCATCGCCTGAGGGTTGGCAGGATATGCTTGTCGTGAATTTGGTCAGTGTCGCTGCGGCCTACGGCCATCACAACAAAGCATCGAAGCGGAGCGGTCACTTGGCCGAGGATAACACACCCGCTGCTCCGGGCCGTGGTATGCTTCGCCACTTATCAAGCCGAATGAACGACAATAGAGGGGCAAAATAATGGCGACTCGCAGGTTTGAGGACTGGATTCTGCGGCCCGTTATCTTTTGTGTCTTATCTTTGTTAGTCGAGGCTGATTGCAACTTTGCCCAAATGGGCATTTTGCCGATCCGACCCGCTCCGAATCTCGACCTTCTTGATGCGAAACGAAAGCATCTTGTTATCTACGCACAGGATTTTCTCGACTTCGCGGAGTTTTCTCATTCGGACTCACTATTATAGAACGCGAGGTAGCGTACAAACTGAATAAGGTCGCTGCTGAGAATGATGCCCGCGTGAGTGCGATGATAATGCTGTTGGAGATTTACGGCACCGTGCATTGCAAGGTGACCTGGTAAGAATCAAAGTTCTGCTTGCAGTAGATTTCGCCAAGTACAGTAAACCCATAGACCTGGATATAGAAAGCGTCGACCTCCAGGTTCCTCCACAAAAAGACCGGGTGTAGCGGCTGAAGCAACTCAAATGCGGGATGATTTGACGGAGATCGAGAGTATTTTGCATTCAACGATAAGCAGTCTGAGCAAAGCCTCCTAAACCCAGGGCGTTGCTAAGGAACGCTACCACATCCCACTAGTTCGGTTGGAAACCGAGAAATGCGGAAATGATTACGAAGCACGAGGCCAGGACAGAATACCGAACTGGCGAAGTTCGGATGGATTATCAAGGATTGCTGCGACGATAGAACCGAAAGTTTATTATGACCGTGACCTGCGCGACTAGGGTCGGATTGTGTGGCTAAATTTCAATGGATCACGCGAATTGCTCTCTTCGCAGTCGCTCTGGTTGCCAAAATTCCGTGAGGATCAAGATCGGTGATGCCTCGTTTCTGCTTCATGACGAGTTTTGCAGTATGGTCGCGGAGGATTTGAGCGCATTCTCGCTTGTCCTGATCGCTCCAATGTTCTGCGTCCCGGATTAGCTGCTGCATCGCTTCTTCGATGGATTGGAATTTGCGGTTCACGCAATCCTCCGGCGCAACCTGGACTGAACGGCGTGCATCTTTCCTCTTAAGATTTCAGACCCGGAAAGATGCTCTGGACCTGCCTGTAAAACCCCGCTAACTTTGCAAACTGGTTTGCCAAAGCATCTTCCAGGATCGGCAAACTTCGGGAATGCAAAGGTTTGCCTGACCCTAGGGTTGCGAACGAAACTACTTTCTATAGGTGCCTTTCGTTGAATTTCACTACTGCGACCACCTACTCTTGCTCAACGTCAACTTCGTACATCCGCACTGCAAACCCTTTCCATGCCAGCAATAAGAGAAACGCTTCTGCGCGTGACCGTTCGAACTTACGAGCACAGCACAAATGGGAAGTGAAGTGGAAGTTCCATTCGACCTTCCGGCCACGAGTGCAAAAGCTCCATTCAGAAAGGAAGCCTTGATCGCCTTCGAGCACGTATGTCATTTTGAAAACCCTAGGTTCAGAATTTCAGCCATCCACAAAATCGCCACCGCAATCACGACCACGAGGAGCACAGCAACCCGTATTCTCGGTCGGTAGCACTGCATCACAGTCCCCGCCTGACTAACGGTGTCTTGCATCAGATTTACGGTTCATGGCCGGATGTTCTCGCCTTTATCAAAATGTCGGGCGCAAATTTCGCAAAGACGGAGCGTGACGTTGATAATCTGATCGCCTAAGCGTTTGGCTGTTCTTCTCGTGGTTGTAGCGTCCCGAAGACTATCGGTCAGTTGTGGAGGAGTACGTTCGTCCTCTGGAAAGAAAACGCGGCTTTGACATTTTATTCGCTTAGGAAAGAAGGCGGACCAGTCAGGGGAAACTGACCCGCCTTGATTGGACCACCGCGAGGACAGATCAGACACACGAAGACTCGGTGCGGCAAATGGCCGGGGAAAAGCGTTATACTCCGGGTTGGGCAAGCTGGTCATGTACCCTTTTACGTGACGCGCTTGAAGGGTTTCCCGGCTGTAGCACAGCCGGGAACCCGCCCTTGGTTCACCGCACCGAGTTCTTTTGCGCTGAGTTAAATTCACAAAAACATCACTGTCAACAAAAAGCAATAGTACGAATCAAAACGAAGGTACTAGCCCGAACACGGAGGCAGGTCTCAAACTATAATCATGACGATGCGAAGCGAACCAACAAAAGCCGCAGACGAAACCGGACTCCAAAATAGACCGAAAGAGTGGGCGGACTTGGAGAGAGTTAGCCGAACCTTACGTCCAGATGCGGATCGCGTATCACGTTCGCGGATTTGGTGCCACCGCTCGACGGGCTTTCCGGGAAGAGGTTGACGCCTGTGCTGCGAGAAGCTCGATCCCGGCCGAAGAACCTGCATGAGCACGGGATAAATATGATTGAATTATGTGGCGGAGAGGGTGGGATTCGAACCCACGGTACGGTTTCCCGCACGCTCGCTTTCGAGGCGAGTACTTTAAACCACTCAGTCACCTCTCCCCAGTGGTTGCAGCTCCCATCGTAGCAGAGCCTTCGATTGCGCGGCAATGCGTCACTCGGCGCCATCAGCGCCAGGTGCTTCTTTGTTTCTCCGCTAGCGCCGTTCGGTAAAGAACGACTGAATTACCGCCGCGCATTCGGGAGCGAGCACGCCGACGGTGACTTCCACCTGGTGGTTGAGTCGGGGGTCGGACAGGATTTGAAAGCAAGTGCGTACCGCCCCGCCCTTTGGATCATTCGCGCCGTAAACCAGCCGCGGAATGCGCGCCTGAATCATTGCGCCCGCGCACATACTGCACGGCTCAACGGTTACGTAGAGCGTCGTCTCCGCAAGCCGGTAGTTGCCAAGAACCCGGGCGCCTTTGCGCAAAACAACGATTTCGGCGTGCGCCGTTGGGTCGCAATCCCGGATGGTGCGGTTCCCCGAGCGCGTGATGATTTTGCCTTCGTGCACCAGCACAGCTCCGATCGGCACTTCGCCGGCTGCAGCCGCAGCGCGGGCCTCGTTGAGGGCGTCTTGCATG
>Ga0182040_10001517_pt1 | contig 10726 bp, 8 predicted proteins | sample flu12Cox44000176_FD_125973 | JGI IMG/M metagenome (GOLD analysis project Ga0182040, IMG submission 125973) | Lab enrichment of tropical soil microbial communities from Luquillo Experimental Forest, Puerto Rico - flux8day.12C.oxic.44.000.176 | ecosystem: Environmental > Terrestrial > Soil >... | reverse complement strand
TGCTTTGGCGCGGCGTGCGTCTCACTCATAGATCTGGGCCTAGTTCGGTCAATTCACGGAGGGTACCGGCGGCGCCGCGGAAGCCGTCGGGCGCGCCGGCTGATGGGCTCGGAACATCGTGTAGGACAACGTGATCGTGCGCACGTCGCTGGTGTTCGGATCCGTCAGGATGTCGGGATCGACAAAGAACACCACGCCTATGTCGCGGCTCTCGCCCGGCGCCAAAAACTGTTCGTTAAAGCAAAAGCATTGCAGCTTGTCGAAATAGATGCCGGCCTTGGCCGGGGTCACGTTGTAGGTGGCCGAGCCGGTCACCGGCGAGGCGGTCTTGTTGACGGCGCGGTAAAAGATCTGCCGCTCTTCCCCCGGGTGTACCGTGACGGTGCTCTGCAAGGGTCGAAACTCCCAACCCAGGTCCGGGTTAGTCTCGGCATCAAAGCGGATCGTGAGGACGGCCGCGGCCGCCTCAGCCGGTGCGGTCGCGGCGCGCTGGGTCGTGCCGCCCAGGCCGGTCGCCTGGCAAAACAGGCGATAGAGCGGCACCGAGGCAAAGGACAAGCCGACCATGCCGGCGATGACCGAAACGAGAAACAACACGGTTGCGTTGTTGCGGCGGCGCCGTTGCGATCGCGTCGCCTCGGTCACCCTAACCTCCCATCCGGACGATCGTGATCGCGTAGAACAATGCCACCAATGCGACGAGCACGGCGACCAGTGCGCGATTGCGCGCGCGTATTGTCCGCTGCCGCTCTTGCTCTAGATCCATTGCTGTCAGTGCCAATCTCCGCCGGCGTGGTCCACCAGCAGCAGGCTGAAGATCAGGAACAGATACAGCAGCGAAAAGGCGAACATCCGGCGGGCGCCGCGTTCGCCGTCGTCGCGACAAACCTGGATCGCCGAGCCGGTGAAGACTGCGCTCAGCAACAGCACGCCGGTGGCGTAAATCCCGCCGGCCATCCCGAGCAGCCAAGGTGCCAGGGTCACCGGGCACAGCACCAGGGCATAAAGGAGCATCTGGCGTTTGGTTTCGCGCGGCCCAGCGACGACCGGCAGCATCGGCACGCCGGCGGCTGCATAATCGCCGGTCCGGTACAGCGACAACGCCCAGAAATGCGGCGGGGTCCAGAAAAAAATGATCGCAAACAAAGCGATCGCCCCCCAGCCGATCTCCCCTGTCACGGCCGCCCAGCCGATCATCGGTGGAAAGGCGCCTGCGGCGCCGCCGATCACGATGTTCTGCGGCGTCCGTCGCTTCAACCAGATCGTATAGACGAAGACGTAAAAGCCGATTGTGAGCGCCAGTAGCTCGGCTGCTACCCAGTTGACGGCGAGCCCCATGACCAGCACCGCACCGACCCCGAGTACCACGCCAAAGCCCAACGCCTCGCCTGGCATCATGCGACCCGCCGGCAGCGGCCGTCCGGCGGTACGCCGCATCAGCGCGTCGATGTCGCGCTCATACCACATGTTGATGGCTCCCGCCGCGCCGGCGCCAACAGCGAGACACAGCACCGCGACCATGGCCAGCACCGGATGAATGTGCCCCGGCGCCACGACCAGCCCGACGAACCCGGTGAAGACGACGAGCGCCACGACCCGGGGCTTCAGGATCTCGACATAATCCGAGACGCTCGCCCCGGCAGTCGTTGCGAGGCGGATAGTGGCGGTCGAGCGTGCGTCGGACAATTCAGTCACGAAATGACCGGCAGCTCTTCATAGCTGTGAAACGGCGGCGGCGATGACACTTTCCATTCGAGGGTCGTTGCTCCCTCTCCCCAATAATTGGCCCCGACACGACGCCCGGCGAGCAGGGTGTGAAGCACGATAAAGACGAAGAACAGGGTCGACGCGTAGGAGATATATGAGCCGATGGACGCCACCATGTTCCAGCCGGCGAAAGCATCGGGATAATCGGCGATACGCCTGGGCATGCCCGCAAGACCGAGAAAATGCATCGGGAAGAACGTAAGGTTGACGCCAATAAAGGTGGTCCAAAAATGGATCTTACCGAAGGTCTCGTTGTACGTCCGCCCCGACATTTTACCGATCCAGTAATAAAATCCGGCAAAAATCGAAAACACTGCGCCCAGAGACAATACGTAATGGAAATGAGCGATTACATAATAAGTGTTGTGTAGTGCAAAATCGACACCGGCATTGGCCAATACGATCCCAGTCACGCCACCGATCGTGAATAGAAAGATGAATCCCATCGCCCACAGCATCGGCGTCTTGAACTCAATCGATCCACCCCACATCGTGGCGATCCACGAGAAGATTTTCACCCCGGTGGGCACCGCGATGACCATCGTCGCGGCGGTGAAATAGGCGCGTGCGTCTACCGAAATCCCGGTTGTAAACATGTGATGCGCCCAGACGATAAAGCCGATGACGCCGATCGCCATCATCGCGTAGGCCATGCCGAGATAACCGAAGATGGGCTTTTTCGAGAAGGTCGAGACCACCTGCGAAATCATCCCGAAGCCGGGCAGGATCAGGATGTACACCTCAGGGTGGCCGAAGAACCAGAAGAGGTTCAGAAACAAGAGTGGGTCGCCGCCCCCGGCCGGGTCGAAGAATGTCGTGCCGAAATTGCGGTCAGTCAGCAGCATCGTGATCGCCCCGGCGAGCACCGGCAGCGACAGCAGCAACAGGAACGCGGTGACCAGGATTGCCCACACGAAGAGCGGCATCTTGTGCATCGTCATGCCGGGCGCGCGCATGTTGAAGATCGTCGTGATGAAATTGATGGCCCCCATGATCGATGCGGCACCAGCGAGATGCAGCGAGAAGATCACCATGTCGACTGCCGGCCCGGGATGTCCAACCGGCCCCGCAAGCGGCGGATAGACCGTCCAGCCGACGCCAGCGCCTTGGCCGACCATGGTCGACCCGACCAACAGCGCGAAGGACGGGATCAATAGCCAAAAGCTGATGTTGTTCATGCGCGGGAAGGCCATGTCCGGCGAGCCGATCATCAGCGGCACCAGCCAATTGCCAAAGCCGCCGATCATCGCCGGCATAACCACGAAAAAGACCATGATCAGGCCATGCGCGGTGACGATCACGTTATAGAGCTGATGGTCCTCGATGAAGGTGTTGCCCGGATGCATCAGCTGGATCCGTGCGGTGACCGACATCGCGCCACCGATCACCCCAGCGACTATGGCGAGCGTCAGATAAAGGGTGCCGATGTCCTTGTGGTTGGTGGAACACAACCAGCGCGTGAAGAAGCCCGGAACATGGCCGTGACCATATGCCTGGTGGCCATGTAGGTCACCGACATGGGCGTCCCTCTCGTAAGCCATCCCTCGCTCCCTCGATGTCAATTGCTGCTTGCCGGCGCCGCGCTAGCGGCGTCCGTCGCGTCGGGTGCCGCAGCCAGGCGCACCGGCTCGCTGCCGTTGTCATGCCGCGCAAACTTCTTCTTGGCGTCAACCAGCCAATGCTGAAACGCGTCCTTTGAAACCGCCTCGACCTTGATAGGCATGAAGGCGTGATTGACGCCGCAGATCTGGTTGCATTGACCGTAATAGGTACCGGCGCGCTCGATTTTCATCCAGCTCTCGTTGAGCCGGCCGACGATCGCATATTCTTGCACCCCGAATGACGGCACGAACCAGCTGTGGATCACATCGGTCCCGGTGACCAGCACCCGGATGGTCGTATCCTCCGGAACGACGAGCGGGTTGTCGACATCGAGGAGCCGCTTCTGGCCCGGCTTCAATTGGTCTTCCGGAATGACGTTGCTGTCAAAGGCAAGCCCGCCTTGGTCGGGATATTCGTAGGACCAATACCACTGGTGCCCGGTCACTTTGATCGTCATCTCGGGATTTGGCACCCTGTCCATATAATACATGAGCTTGAAGGAAGGGATCGCGATGATGATCAGGATCAGCACCGGCACTACGGTCCACAGCATCTCGATGACGGTGTTGTGAGAGGTGCGCGACGGCACCGGGTTGAGCCGGTGGTTGAAGCGCCACATCGCGTAGACAAGGAGGCCGAGAACAAACAACGTAATCAGAGTGATGATGATTAGGAGCTCGTCGTGAAATGCCGACAGACGCTCCTTAACCGGGGTGGCGGGGGGCTGCATCCCGATTTCCCACGGCTTGGGCTCTGCCGCCCCGGCAACCGCCGTGATCGCGAGGATGACAATTACGCCGAATGCGAGCGCTAACGCCGCCCTCGCCCTCGCCTTGCTTGTTGACAGCCTCGTCCAACGCACCATGCGTCTGCAGCCTCTGATCCGTCGCGGACAGCCCGGAGGAGCTTTCCGAGAGGCGCTCTCCGAGCGGGACCTACGCATCTCGTGCCGCTCGGCCAAATCGCGGCGCGGCAACGCGCTCGGCCGCGCACGGCGACGAAACCTACACCAGAGGCCGTTCGGGCGACAACCGCGTCGACCCCGTTGCAACCCATTGCGACGAGCCGCCGCATGCGCTGCCGCCCGCAACGTGCGTCTTTCGCTCGCGACCAGCTGAGGCCATATTTAAGCCAGTTTTTGTAGGGAGTCGCGCATGACCGATCTCGCCGTTACCGACGCGCTGTTCTTCGAGCGCACCGGCATGGACCCGGCTCGGGTCGAGGCGCTCGTCACTCAATCGCTGGCTGGCATGGATGACGGCGAGCTCTACCTCGAATACAGCCAGTCCGAGAGTCTCGCGCTCGACGACGGACGCATCAAGAGCGCGAGCTTTGATACCTCCCAGGGTTTTGGACTGCGCGCGGTTGCCGACGAGGCAGCCGGTTACGCGCATGCAACCGAGCTTTCGGAAGCGGCCATCCAGCGCGCGGCGGCAACCGTGCGGGCGGTGGCGAGCGGCTATTCCGGAGTAATCGCGGCGCCGCCCCTGGGCACGAACCGCAGCCTCTACACCGAAGAGAACCCGCTCGGCCTGGTGGATCTCGAGGCCAAGACACGGCTTCTCACCGAAATTGACGCCTATGCCCGGAGCCGCGACCACAGGGTCAGGCAGGTCATGGCCTCGTTGAGCGGGGTGTGGCAGGCTGTGCAGATCATCCGCCCGGATGGTCGCCGGGTCGCGGACATCCGACCGCTGGTGCGATTGAATGTAGCAATCGTGGTCGGCGAGGACGACCGCATGGAGACCGGGTCCGCGGGAGCCGGCGGGCGCGTCGCGTATGACCGCTATCTCGATCCCCAACACTGGAAGGCCCAGGCTGACGAGGCACTGCGCCAAGCGCTCGTCAATCTCGGTGCGGTCCCCGCGCCGGCGGGCGAGATGACGGTGGTTCTCGGGCCGGGATGGCCCGGGGTGATGCTGCATGAAGCGGTTGGGCACGGGCTCGAGGGCGATTTCAACCGCAAGAACACTTCGGCATTCTCCGGAATGATCGGGCAGCGTGTTGCGACACAGGGGGTGACGGTCGTCGACGATGGGACGATGCCCGACCGGCGCGGCTCGTTGACCGTCGACGACGAGGGCACGCCGACCAACTGCACCGTGCTGATCGAGGATGGGATCCTGAGGGGCTACATGCAGGATCGCATGAACGCCCGGCTTCTCGGCGCTGCTCCGACTGGAAATGGCAGAAGGCAGAGCTTTGCGCATGCGCCGATGCCGCGGATGACAAATACCTACATGCTGGCCGGTGAGCGCGAGCCGCAGGAGATCATCGGCTCGGTGAAGCGCGGGCTCTACGCGGTAAATTTCGGTGGCGGCCAGGTCGACATCACCTCCGGCAAGTTCGTGTTTTCCGCTTCCGAGGCCTATCTGATCGAGGACGGCAAAGTTGGGCCTTCGGTAAAGGGCGCCACGTTGATCGGCAACGGACCGGATGCCTTGACCAAAGTGTCGATGATCGGCAATGACCTGCGCCTCGATGACGGGATCGGCACCTGCGGCAAGGACGGGCAAGGAGTGCCGGTCGGCGTCGGGCAGCCGACTTTGCGGATGGACGGGTTGACGGTCGGCGGCACGAGCGCGTGACGCGCGCCGCCACGCACATCGTTGCGGTTTTCGCCGCAGCTGCTCTTTGTGCCGGTAACGCCTCTGCTTGCGCCGACTTTGCGGCAGCGCCCTCGACCCGCTGGTCGCTCACCGCCGAAAACGGCGTGTCATGGCTAGTGACGCCCTGCGGCAAGCGTTTTTTCAGCCTCGGTGTCAATGTGCTCGACGGCGGGAATTTGGAGCACGAGAAGGTCGGGAAGGGTTATTCCGGTTATAGCTGGGAGGCTTTTGCGCCGACGCTACCAGATTGGGCAGCCGAGACCCGCCGCCGGCTCTTCTCATGGGGGTTTAACAGCGCGGGCGGCTGGGCGCTGGCTCCGCAGGTGCTCAAACTCCCCACGGTGATCAACCTCGAACTCGGGCGCCTCGCGCGTTTTCACTGGTTCGACCCCTTCGCGCCGGAGACCGAGACACGCATGAACACGCTCGCTCGCGATCTCTTGGCTCCGTACCGCGACACCCCCTATCGCATCGGCTATTTCTCCGACAATGAGGTCGGCTGGTGGGCCGGCGCGCTGTTTTTCTTCTACTCGTCCAAACCAGCGGGGTCGCTGACCAAGCAGCGCTGGGTCGAACTGTTACGCCGCCACTACGACGGCGACTGGTCGCGCTTTACCGCCGATTTCTTGCCGCCGGAGGAAGTCGGTTCCTGGGATCAGCTCCTTGCCACGACCCGACCGACGCGCATGAAACCCGGTGGAGCAGGAATCCGTGCTGTCCGTAAATGGACCGCTACGGTCGCCGAGCACTACTACGCCCTCGCCGAAATGGCGATCCGCGCGGCCGATCCCGACGCTCTATTTTTTGGCGATCGACTGCCGATCTACTACGACCCCGAAGCGGTGCGGGCGATGGCGCCCCATGTTGACGCAATTGCGGTAAACTACAACGTCGACAGCAGCGACGGGTGGATTGCAGATTATTTCTTTGACGGGCTACGAAAATTGTCGCGCGGCAGGCCCGTACTCGTCTCTGAATGGTTCTTCGCGGCGCGCGAGAACCGCACCGGAAACCGCAATAACGGCCATCTGATGACGGTCGCCACTCAGCAGGAACGGGCAGCCGGTGCGGCCGCGGCGACCGCGAACTTCGCGGCGATTCCCGAAATTGTCGGTGCGCATTGGTTCCAGTACTACGACCATCCGAAAGGCGGACGGACCGACGGCGAGGATTACGATTTCGGGCTGGTCGATATCGACAACCGGCCCTACGAGCATCTGACGGCGGCGCTCGCGGCCGCGAACCAGCACACTCTTCAGATCCATGCAGCCGCGGCAGTCCCTCCACAGCAACATACCGGCATGTTCGCCCTGCCCCATGCCGCGATTTCTGTCCACGACCACTCGCTTTCCGATTGGCCGAAACCGGCGAGCTTGTTGCCGCGGCTGACGGCTTCACCCGGGGCCGTCGCATTTGGCGAGGTCTACCTCTCCTGGAGCGAGGTGGGTCTGGCGCTGGCGACGGTCGGCCAAGATTATTTTGACATCGACCTGCTGACCTATGACGGAGCCTTTCCTCTCGTCGACGCCTACCGGGTCGAGCTCGGCATCGATTTCGGCGAGGGGCCGCGGCGTTTCACGCTGTTCTTCATTCCGCCGCGGACCAAACAGCACGACCACCCGCCGATGCGGGCTCAGCTCTGCGCCGGAGCAGCACAGTTGGCGATCAGCTCGGGATGCACCGAAGTCGGCGGCGCCGAAGCCGTCTACTTCGGGGCTGACCAGCCCCGGATCACCGCGGAGATGGTGATCCCGTGGTCGGCCTTCGGCATCGCCGCACCCGCGCCGGGAACGCAGTTGCGCGCCGAAATCGCGATTACCTCATGGGATCGCGGGCGCTGGATGTCGCTGTCGGGCCGCGCGCCGGACGCCGCGATGGACCATCCCGAGGCATGGCGTGCGATGCGGCTCGGCAACGGCCGCCAAATGATCGAGAGCCTGCCGCCATTCCCGGCCGCCGCGCCGGGCTAGCGGGCCTCGCCTTCTCGAAGCATTCGCCTTCCGGCTTCGCTCCTGTGCGCTGGGCGTCGCCAGTCGCGCCGCTTCCACGATGATCGCAAAAAGCCTCCCTGTGCGCCCCCTGATACACCGATTCCGCCCCCTGTTCGGGGACATCCGGCCGCCTGTTCGTGCGAACCGGGCAGCGGTTTCTAAGTGTCTGATATAGATGGTTTCTATCGAGAACGATTTGGACAAAATCGAACGCGGAATTGATAATTCACCCTGTTTTCCGGCTTTTTACAGGGGTCCAGTCCGGGCCGCGATCGCGGCGCGCCCGTGTCGGGCGGCTACGCGCGCGAACCACTCCTAATAGGCGTAATCGGTGAATACCGGATCGACGTCGCCGCTCCACCTGGTTCGGAAGTCTTCCAGCAGCTCTTCGGCCGGGGTGCGTCCCGAGCCGGCAATGGCGAAGAGCGGGTCGAGAAAATGCGTTTCGTCTTCGCCGGCCATGCTGCGGCGAGCCCGTCGATGCAACCCTTCCCGGGAAATCTCGAGCATTTCAAGCGCGATGTCGCGGAGTGTTCGCGTTCGCAGCGGTGTGGCGAGCCCGAGCCTGGGAACGTTGCGGCGCATCGCCTCGCGTTCCTCACCCGTCCAGTCGGCAACCAGATCGCTGGCCTCATCGAGTGCCGCAGAATCGTAGAGGAGACCGACCCACAGAGCCGGTAGCGCACAAAGCCTGCGCCACGGGCCGCCATCGGCGCCGCGCATTTCGAGAAACGTCTTCAGCCGCACCTCGGGAAACGCGGTCGTCAAATGATCGGCCCAGTCGCCCAGTCTTGGGACATCGTTGGTCAGCATCGGCAGCTTGCCGGCGATGAAATCCCCGAAGGATTGGCCGCTCGCGTCGATGTAGCGTCCGCCCCGGTAGACAAAATACATCGGCACATCGAGCATATAGTCGACATAGCGCTCGAAGCCGAAACCGTCTTCGAAGACAAACGGCAAGGTCCCGCACCGGTCGGGATCGGTGTCGGTCCACACGAGGCTGCGTTGGCTAAGAAAGCCGGAGGGCCGTCCTTCGACAAACGGCGAGTTCGCGAACAGCGCCACCGCTACCGGCTGCAGCGCGAGGCTGACGCGGAATTTCTTTACCATGTCAGCCTCGGAGGCGAAGTCCAGGTTCGTCTGCACCGTACAGGTGCGCAGCATCATGTCGAGGCCGAGCCGGCCCTTCTTCGGCATGTAGTCGCGCATGATCTGATAACGAGCCTTGGGCATGAACGGGATCTCGTCACGCCGCCATTTGGGATCGAAGCCGAGCCCGAGCATGCCAAGCCCGAGCTCGTCGCAAACCTCGCGCACTTGGCGGAGGTGCTCGTGCACTTCGTCGCAAGTTTGATGAACGGTCTCGAGCGGAGCGCCGCTCAGCTCGAACTGGCCACCCGGCTCGAGCGTGATCGCGCATTGCGCATCGTTCGCCAGCGCGATCGCATTGTCGTTTTCGAGGATTGGCTTCCAACCAAACCGGGTCATCTCGCGAAGCACCGCGGCGATTCCATCCGGTCCCTCATAGGGGACCCGGCGCAGATCCGAGCGGCGAAAGACGAATTTCTCGTGCTCGGTCCCAACCCGCCACGCCGTCGGCGGCTTGCACCCGGATTCGAGATATTCGACGAGCTGCCGCTTGTCGGTGATCGGCGCTCCTGGCGAGCTCGGGGCGGTGGTCATCCTCGGCGTAACTCCCAAAAATAGCGGCAAGGACGATCAACGGGTACGAGTGCGGCGCCAATCACCGGCGACCGCCTGGAAGACTGCCAAGGCCGGAAGCGCAGCGGTCTCCGCACGTAATACCCTCGGGCCGAGCCCGATGCGAGTAACAAAAGAGAGTTTGCCCAAAGCGTCAAGCTCCGTCTGGTCGAACCCGCCTTCCGGCCCGACGAGAACGGCCAACGGCCCCGGCGCGAGCCGTCTCGCCGCTTCGCTGATCGGTTTGCCCGCACCGCTCTCGTCACAGACCATAAGAGGCCGCTCGGCCGGCCAAGCGGCAAGCACGCGATCAAGCGCTTCGGGCCGGTGCAATTCGGGCACCGAAAGGCGTTCGCTCTGCTCGGCCGCCTCGACCGCGTGCGCGCGCAACCGTTCGAGGTTAAGGCGCTCCGACTGGGTTCGCGCCGTCCACACCGGCAACAGCGCCGAGGCGCCGAGCTCGGTCGCCTTCTCGACGAGCCAGTCGCTACGGGCCCGCTTGATCGGCGCGAACAGCAACCAGAGGTCGGCGTCCGGCTCAGGCATCCGCAATTGATGCTCGACTGTCAGCCACACTCGATTCTTGCCGACCTCGGCAATACGGCACAGCCACTCCCCGTCCGCGGCGTTGAAGCCGGCGACTGCCGCACCTCGGCCGAGCCGGAGCACGGAACGGAGATAATGCGCCTGCCCGGTCTCGAGCTCGACCGATCCGCCCAACGCAAGTCCGGGCTTGACATGAAGGCGCGGCCCCCGGTGTTTGGCCACCCTGACGTGTCCCATCTGTTGCGTCGGCAAGATTAAAATTAGGCTCGGTCCGATGGAAACAGTCAGGCAGCTCGAGCGGAAGCCGGCCTCCCACTCCGATCCGAGTGACATCCGTCACGGTGATTGGGTAGAGCACTACCTACCTGCGCGGGCTCGGCCCTACGCCCGTCTGGCTCGGCTCGACCGCCCAATCGGAACTTGGCTGCTGCTGTTCCCGGGATGGTGGGGGATCGCGATTGCGTCGCCGCGCTGGCCGGACCCGGTGTTGCTGATGCTGTTCGCGGTCGG
>Ga0182040_10001515_pt1 | contig 10734 bp, 9 predicted proteins | sample flu12Cox44000176_FD_125973 | JGI IMG/M metagenome (GOLD analysis project Ga0182040, IMG submission 125973) | Lab enrichment of tropical soil microbial communities from Luquillo Experimental Forest, Puerto Rico - flux8day.12C.oxic.44.000.176 | ecosystem: Environmental > Terrestrial > Soil >... | reverse complement strand
TACCCCAGCAATTCGTCGACAGCGCCGACGACGTGCGGATCGCGGTGTACGAAGAGGGCAACCGCGAGGGCCCGACCGTCGTGCTGGTGCACGGCTTTCCCGCCTCGCACGTGCTGTGGGACGGTGTCGTTCCGCTGCTGGCCGAGCGGTTCCGCATCATCCGCTACGACAACCGGGGCGTCGGCCTGTCGTCGGTGCCCAAGCCGGTTTCTGCGTACACCATGGCCCGGTTCGCCGACGACTTCGCCGCCGTGATCGGCGAGCTGAGCCCCGGCGCGCCGGTGCATGTCCTGGCTCACGACTGGGGTTCGGTCGGCATGTGGGAGTACCTAACCCGCCCGGGCGCCGGTGACAGGGTCGCGTCGTTCACGTCGGTGTCGGGCCCGAGCCAGGACCAACTGGTCGACTACATCTTCAGCGGCCTGCGCCAACCGTGGCGCCCGCGCAGGTTTGTGCGGTCGATCAGTCAGGCGCTGAGATTCACCTACGTGGCGCTGTTCTCGATCCCGGTGCTGGCCCCGCTGTTCCTCAGGCTGGCGCTGTCGATCCCGGCGCTTCGGCGCAACGCGTTCGACAACATCCCCGACGACAAGATCCATCACTCCGCCAAATTGGCCAGCGATGCGGCCCACTCGGTAAAGACCTATCCCGCCAATCTCGTTCGTTCGTTTTCCCGGAAGCGGGCGATTCACGTCGTCGACGTGCCGGTGCAGCTCATAGTCAACACCCAAGACAAGTACGTCCGGCCCTACGGCTACGACGAGACGGCGCGCTGGGTGCCGCGCCTGTGGCGCCGCGACATCAAAGCGGGTCACTTCTCACCGATGTCGCACCCGCAGGTGATGGCGGCCGCGGTGCACGACTTCGCCGACCTGGCCGAGGGCAAACAGCTCGGCCGCGCGCTGCTGCGCGCGCAAATCGGGCGTCCGCGCGAGCACTTCGGCGACACCCTGGTGTCGGTCACCGGCGCCGGCAGCGGAATCGGGCGTGAGACCGCATTCGCCTTCGCCCGCGAGGGCGCCGAGGTGGTTGTCAGCGACATCGACGAGGCCTCCGTCAAGGAGACCGCCGGCGAGATAGCCGCCGGCGGCGGCGTCGCGCACGCTTATGTGCTCGACGTGTCCGACGCCGATGCGGTCGAGGCGTTCGCCGAGCGGGTCAGCGCCGAACACGGCGTCCCCGACATCGTGGTCAACAACGCCGGAATCGGGCAGGCGGGCGGATTCCTGGACACCCCGGCCGAGGAGTTCGACCGGGTGCTCGACATCAACCTCGGCGGCGTGGTCAACGGCTGCCGGTCCTTCGGCCGGCGGTTGGTCGAACGCGGCACCGGCGGCTACATCGTCAACGTGGCGTCGATGGCGTCCTACTCCCCGATGCAGTCGCTGAGTGCTTACTGCACTTCCAAGGCAGCCGCCTTTATGTTCTCTGACTGCCTGCGGGCCGAACTCGATGCCGCGGGGATCGGGCTCACCACAATCTGCCCCGGCGTCATCAAGACCAACATCATCAACACCACTCGCATCGACGCACCCGTGGGCAAGAGCGAGCAAGTCGACGACCGCCGGGGCCAGCTGGGAAGGCTGTTCGCGTTGCGCCACTACGGACCCGAGAAGGTCGCCAAGGCGATCTTGTCATCGGTCAAGAAGAACAAGCCCATTCGCCCCGTCGCTCCGGAAGCGTATGCGTTCTACGGCATTTCGCGCGTGGCGCCGCAGGCCCTGCGCAGCACCGCGCGAGTGCGGGTGATCTAGCACCCGGTTAGAGGGTCCTGGTCGCCCCTTCGGTCCGTCGTACCAGCAGCGCGCCGGCGATCCCCAGGGCACCGATCACCGCGAGCGGAATGGTCCACATCTGCCGAGTGTGCACCGACGAGTTGCATTGAGCCACAAAGTCGGTGTGCGGTAGGAGCTCGTTCAGGATCGGAATGTTAGCCCCGTTCTTGTCGTTGGCGTTTTTCGCCGCGGAAGAATCTGGGGCGATTGCGCTTCCGCAGGAAACGGAATTGCTGTTGCCGTCCGAGATCGAAACCGGCACCAACAGCCCGATTACACCCGCTATCAACAGCACGGCGCCCACCGCCATGACCAACCGTCGCGCAGTCACAATTTGCCTCCCGGGGAATAACCGACCCGTGGGAGGTTATCCACTGAATCGCCCGGCTAAACCCACTGGCCGGGCGCCCGGCGGTCAGCCGTTTTCGGCTATGTCCGTCAGCACCGCGAACATCGTGCGGGTGGGCACACCGGTGGCGCCCTTGGGCGTGTATCCCCATGGGCTGCCGGTGTTGTAGGCCGGGCCGGCCACGTCGATGTGCACCCAGCTCACGCCGTCGGCGACGAACTCGCGCAGGTAAACCCCGGCCACCAGCATGCCGGCGAAGCGCTGACCGCTGACATTGGCGAGGTCGGCCACCGTGGACTTCAAGTCTTCCTTGAGCTCGTCGGGCAGCGGCATCGGCCAGCCGTTCTCGCCCACCCGCTGCGAGATCGCAGCGACCCGGTCGCGGAATTCGTCGCTGCCCATCACGCCGGGTATCCGGGCGCCCAGCGCCACCACCTGCGCGCCGGTCAGGGTAGAGGTCTCGATCAGGTAGTCGGGGTTGTCCTCGCATGCCCGCACGATGGCGTCGGCCAGGATCAATCTGCCCTCCGCGTCGGTGTTGAGTACCTCGACCGTGGTTCCGCCGTATTGGGTCAGCACGTCACCCGGGCGCTGCGCCGTCGCCGACGGCATGTTCTCGGCCATCGGCACCGTCGCGATCACGTCGATGGGCAGCTGCAGCTGCGCGGCCAGCGAGACGGTCGCGATGACCGCGGCGGCACCGGCCATATCCGATGTCATGTAGTGCATCGACGCAGCCGGCTTGATCGAGATGCCGCCGGTGTCGAAGGTGACGCCCTTGCCGACCAGCGCCACTCGCTTTGCCTGCTTGGGTTTCTTGGCCAGCTGAGAGCCCCGATGGGTCAGCCGCACCAACCGCGGTGGGCGCGACGAGCCCTGCCCGACGCCGATCACCCCGCCGTAGCCGCCCTTCTGCAGCGCCTTGTCGTCGAGCACCTCGACTTCAAGGCCCGCGGCCTCTCCCAAAGCCTTTGCGCGCTTGGCGAATTCGCCCGGGAACAGGTGGCTGGGCGGGGTGTTGACCAGGTCACGGGCGGTGGCGGCCGCAGTCGCGACGGCCGTCCCGTGCGCGCTCTGTTTCTTGGCGTCTTTCGAGGTGGCTAGCGCGGTGATCTTGCGCAGCCCTTTGTCTTTCGGCGCGGTCTTGTCGCTGCGGAAGGCGGTGAACCGGTAACCGCCCAGGATCAGCCCTTCCACGGCGCCCGCGCAGACGTCTTCGCCGGGCAACTCGGTCAGCGTCGTGATCACCGTCTCGGCACCGTTCAGCGATCGCGCGGCCACCCCGGCGGCGCGTCGGATCGTGTCGGCCGGCCACTCGGGTCGCGGTTTACCCAGGCCGATCGTCAGCACGCTGGCCACCGGCAACGACGGCACCACCAGTCGGTGCACCTGTTCGCTGGCACCGGTGGCCTCCAATGCCTTGAGGCCGGCCTCGATCTCTGCGACCGCGCCGGGGGTCAGGAACGGCTCGGCGGCGACAACGACAGCGCCCGGTTTTTCTTCGTCGCCGGTCGAGACGACCGGCACCAGCAATACCGCGGAACTCGCGCTACGTTTGGGCAGCGACGCGGCGACGTTGACAGCGGGGGATTGGTAAGCCGGTTCAATGGTCACGGGCAATTACCCTAGTCGGAGCTGGTAGGCGGTCACCGGCTCGTCGAAACCCTTGAGCGTCAGCGGGCCATGGGCGACCGCGGACCGGTCCGGCAATTCGTCACGAAGCGCCGAATCGGCAAGAATCTGCCCCGGCGCTGCGGCCGCCACGAGCCGCGCGGCCAGGTTGACCGGGTTGCCGAAGTAGTCTCCGTTGATGGCCAGGACGCTGCCGTACGCGAGGCCGGCACGGACCTGCAGGCCCTCCTCACGCGCTCGCGGATGCTCGACGAGATCGACCGCCGCCTTGGCGAGCTGCTCGGGTGACGCGCTCACCCACATCACCTCGTCGCCGATGAACTTCACCACCCGGCCGCCGTCGGCATGCACCACGTCGGAGACCGTTCCGGCGAACTCGTTGAGCAAGTCCGACAACTGCGCGGGGGTGAGCGCCTGGGTGAGCGCGGTGAAGCCGGACAGGTCGGCAAAACCGATGCCGCACACCACGCTTTCCGAGGTGTCGCGAAGGACGCCCTCGAAGTGGGTTCGGGCGCCGGTCAGATGGTGGCGGTGAACGATGTCGATCAGTGCCCCGATCCGGGGGATGAACTCCGCGATAGCGCGGTAGGCCTGCGCCGTGGCGAGCTCGTCGTGGGTGTGGCCCATCTGGATGTCCGGCATCCCGGCGCGGATCATCGTCGACTCGGCCTCCGCGAGCCGGGCCATCGCGGCGCCGAGGACTCGCAGTATGCCGTGCGCGCCGTCCTCACCCACCACCGTCTTCAGGGCGACCCAGGTTTCCAGCGCATCAACATCGGCCTGGCTCAGCGCCGGAACTTCCGGCCCGGCGACGGTCAGGCCGAGCAAACCCCACGCGTGGGCGACTTCCCCGGGTGACAAGCCGAGTTGCTCGGCCGCGGTCGCCATGGTGTAGATCGGGCGGCCCGACCATTGCAGGACGTCGCCGGCCAGCCCGAACAGCCGGCCGCGTTGTTCGGCCTCCACCATTTCATCGACCGTGAAACCGAGTTCGCCCAGATACTTGATCAGGTCGGTCCGCTCGCGCGGGTTTGCGATTCCGGCAGCTTCCAGCGCTTCGAAGTCCAGGTAATCGGACACCTACCCAAGTGTGCCAGCAATGCCGCTCGATTAGGGTGGGACGCCGTGACCGAGCTACAGCACGGACCGCTGGAAGACCGCCACCGCGAGTTGGGTGCCAGCTTCGCCGAGTTCGGCGGCTGGCTGATGCCGGTGTCCTATGCCGGCACCGTCAGCGAACACAACGCCACCCGCAACACGGTCGGCCTGTTCGACGTCAGCCACCTCGGCAAGGCGTTGGTACGGGGGCCGGGCGCGGCGCAGTTCGTCAACTCCGCGCTCACCAACGACCTGGGCCGCATCGGTCCGGGCCAGGCGCAATACACGTTGTGCTGCACCGAATCCGGTGGCGTCATCGACGACCTGATCGCCTACTACGTCGACAACGACGAGATCTTCCTGGTGCCGAACGCCGCCAACACCGCCGCGGTGGTCGATGTGCTGCAGGCGGCCGCCCCGGCGGGCCTGACGATCACCGACGAGCATCGCTCCTACGCGGTGCTGGCCGTGCAGGGGCCGCGATCGGCGGACGTGCTCGGCGAGCTCGGCCTGCCGGCCGACATGGATTACATGGGCTACGCCGACGCCTGGTACGCGGGCGTGCCGGTGCGTGTCTGTCGCACCGGATACACCGGTGAGCACGGGTATGAACTGCTGCCGCCTTGGTCGTCTGCCGGCGTGGTGTTCGACGGGCTCATGGCGGCGGTGACGGCCGCGGGCGGCGAGCCCGCGGGCCTGGGGGCCCGCGACACGTTGCGCACCGAGATGGGCTATCCGTTGCACGGGCATGAGCTTTCGCTCGACATCTCGCCGGTGCAGGCCCGGTGCGGTTGGGCGGTCGGCTGGAAGAAGGACGCGTTCTTCGGCCGTGACGCGCTGCTGGCCGAGAAAGCGGCGGGACCGCGGCGGCTGTTGCGCGGGCTCCGGATGGTCGGCCGCGGTGTGTTGCGTCCCGACCTGACGGTGCTGGCCGGGGACACCCCGGTAGGGGTAACCACCTCGGGAACGTTTTCTCCGACACTGCAGGTCGGCATCGGGCTGGCACTGATCGACACCGCCGCGGGGATCGACGACGGCCAGCAAATCACCGTCGACGTCCGCGGCCGCCCCGTCGAATGCGAAGTGGTGCGCCCCCCTTTCGTCGCCGTGAAAACGAGGTAGCCGCCAACGGTTCACACGGCAAAAAAATCCATCCTCGCGCGGATATACAATCGGCCCCATGACCAGCGGCTCTCTCGAGTTCACGGTTATACGCGCGTCTAATCCCGCCACCGACGCGGAACGTGAATCGATCCTGGCCGACCCGGGATTCGGCAAGCACTTCACCGACCACATGGTTTCGGTCGACTACGCCGAAGGCCACGGTTGGCACAACGCGCGCGTCATCCCGTACGGCCCAATCGAGCTCGATCCGTCGGCGATAGTGCTGCACTACGCACAGGAAGTGTTCGAAGGGCTCAAGGCTTACCGCTGGGCAGACGGCTCCATAGTGTCGTTTCGCGCCGAGGCCAATGCGGCCAGGTTGCGATCGTCCGCTCGGCGGCTGGCGATCCCCGAACTGCCCGGAAACCTTTTCATCGAATCCCTTTGCCAGCTCATCGCTGTCGACAATGCCTGGGTGCCGCGGGCGGGGGGCGAAGAGGCCCTTTATCTCCGGCCGTTCATCTTTGCCACCGAACCGGGACTGGGCGTGCGACCCTCCAAGCAGTACCGCTATCTGCTGATCGCCTCGCCGGCCGGCGCCTATTTCAAGGGCGGGATCAGCCCCGTCTGTGTGTGGGTGTCGACCGAATATGTGCGGGCCAGCCCCGGCGGCACCGGCGCGGCAAAGTTCGGTGGCAATTACGCCGCCTCGCTGCTGGCTCAGGCCCAAGCCGCCGAAAACGGTTGCGACCAGGTGGTGTGGCTGGACGCCGTCGAACGCCGCTTTGTCGAAGAGATGGGCGGGATGAACCTTTTCTTCGTGCTCGGCAGCGGCGGGTCCGCGCGGCTGGTCACCCCGGAGCTGTCCGGCTCGCTGCTTCCCGGCATCACGCGAGATTCATTGCTGCAGTTGGCTATTGACGCCGGATTCGCCGTCGAGGAACGCAAGATCGATATCGACGAGTGGCAGAAGAAGGCCGCCGCCGGCGAGATCACCGAGGTGTTCGCCTGCGGCACCGCCGCCGTCATCACACCCGTTGCGCGGGTGAAGTATGGCGACAGCGAGTTCACCATCGCCGACGGACGACCCGGCGAGGTGACGATGGCGCTGCGCGACACGCTGACCGGGATCCAACGGGGCACCTTCGCCGATACCCACGGCTGGATGGCCCGGCTGGGCTGAGCCTGCGTCTGCTCACCCCTGAAACCCCGCGAGCGCCACGGCGCTCGCCGTCGTCGTCAGTTCGATTGCGGCGCCCAGCACGTCACCGGTGATGCCGCCCAACCGGCGCACGCAGTGCCCGACTAGGGCCGCGCCGCAGCACACCGCCACCAGCACCGCCACCGGTCCCTGCCAGGGCCGCGAACCCGCGAGCGCCGAAACGGCGAGCAGCGCCACCGCCCAGGCCGCCACCACCGCTGCGGGCTGACTGCCGGCGACCCTCGCGCCCAACGCGCTGCCGTCGGCCGCCGGCACCGACCGACGACAGGCCAGTACCGCGGTGACCCGGCCGGCGAAGACGGCCACGGCGATCCCTGCCGGTCGCAACACCGAGAAGGCCAACCCCTGCAACAGGATCACGAGCACGACGGCCGTCACGCCGAACGGTCCGGTCGATCCGTCGCGCATCACCGCCAGCGCGCGCTGCGGAGGACCGTAACAGCCCAGCCCGTCCGCCGTGTCGGCGACGCCGTCGATGTGCAGGCCGCGGGTCGCGAGCAGCAGCGCCACCACCGCGAGCACCCCGGTCAGCGGGCTGGACTGGCCGAAAACCAAAGCGCCGCACCACGCGACGGCCGCGGCCAAGGCCCCCAGCGCGGCACCGACCACGGGCAACGCGGTCATGGCGCCGCGCCCCATCGGGGCGTTCCCGGCCCGCGGGACGGGCAGCACCGTTCCGAACGCGAAAGCCGATGCCAGAGAACGCATCACGGCGGTGACGTGGATGGACCGGCCACACCGGCTTCTGAGAAGGTCGCCATCGACGACAGGGCGGCCACCGCGGCGCGCACCACCGGCAGCGCCACCGCGGCGCCGGTTCCCTCGCCCAACCGCATCCGCAGATCCAGAATCGGTTCCAACTCGAGCGCCGCCAGCGCCAGTTCATGAGCCGGCTCGGTCGACCGGTGTCCGGCCTGCCACCACTGCCGGGCGCCGGGCGCCAGGCGCTCGGCGACCAACGCAGCCGCCGTCACCGCCATGCCGTCGAGCAGCAGCGGGGTGCGCCGCACAGCGGCCTGCGCGCAAAAGCCCGCCATTGCAGCCAAGTCCGCGCCTCCGGAGCAGCGCAGCAGCCCGAGCGGGTCGGCCAGTACGGGCCGCGTCCTGAACAGGGCGTCGCGGATCGCGGCCGTCTTTCGGGCCCACCCCGCGTCGTCGACCCCGGTCCCCAAGCCCACCACGGCCACCGGCTCGGCGTTCGTCAGCGCCGCCACCAAAACCGCTGCCGCGGTCGTGTTTCCGATTCCCATGTCGCCAGCAACGAGCAGGTCGGCGCCCGCGTCGACCTCCTCGTCGGCGATGGCCCGGCCCGCGGCGATCGCATCGACGGTCTCCTCCTCGGTCAACGCGTCCTGCATCGTGATATCGCCACTGCCGCGCCGCACTTTGTGGGCGCCGATCCGCTCGGAGGCCGCGTCCGCGTCGACCGCCAGGTCCGCGACCCGCACGGTCGCGCCGGCGATATCGGCCAGCACGTTGATCGCCGCCCCACCGGCGTCGATGTTCGCGACCATCTGGGCGGTCACCTCCGGCGGGTACGCCGACACCCCGGACCGTGCGACGCCGTGGTCACCCGCGAAGACCACCACCCGGGCCCGCTCGAATTGCCTTGGCGGACAGTGCCCTTGGCATGACGCCACCCACACCGACAGATCCTCGAGGCGGCCCAGGGCGCCGCGCGGCTTGGTCAGGGCATCCTGACGCGCGCGGGCGGCCGCAGCGGCACCCGCATCGGGCGGCGACACTGGTGCGAATTCCATCAGGTTCCCGACGGCTTGATCGGTACCGCCTGCCCGGCCACCACCAGCACCACCCGTTCGCACACCGCGGCGACGCGCTGGTTGAGGCTGCCCAGTTCGTCGGCGAACCGGCGGCCGGACTCGGTGGCCGGCACCACGGTCAACCCAACCTCCGGGCTGACCAGCACCAGCGTGGAACCGAACGCGCTTACCGCAGAGAGCAATTCCTGGACCGTTTCCTGGACCGACGCCACCCCCGACCCGTTGTCCCATGCGTCGTTGCGGTCCAGGGTGCCGGTCAGCCAGCCGCCCAGGTCGTCGACAAGTGTCGGGGTGCCCGGCGTCTGCCGCAATTGGGTTGGGATGTCGTCGGTTTCGACCGTCGACCAATGAGCGGGCCGACGCGCCCGGTGCTGCGCGACCCGGTCCGCCCAGGCGGCGTCGGCCCGGATTGCCTGCCCGGAGGCCAGGTATCGGACCGGCTCGTCCGGCGGCAGCGAATTGGCGATGGCTTCCTCCGCCCACCGGGACTTGCCCGACCGGATTCCGCCCAGCACCAGAGTGCGCACTGGATTCAGACGGCTTTCAGGCGTTCAACCGACGCTGCTGCCACGCTCGACCTGGGGGCGGGGTGCCCGCATCCGGCGTATCTGGGTAGCCCGTCCGGCCGCGTAAAGACCTAGTTTCCAACGGCTTTCGGTATTGTCCGGGAACTTCGCGTCGACCAGCTTGCTTACTTTGCGGCCCAGGAGGACAGCATCGACACTCATCACGGCCATGAGCACCAGCATTGCCGGAGAGGCGTAGAACTGCAGCTGTGGGGCGGCGAACATGCCCATTAGCAGGGCCAGCGTAGCCGGCATGAACAGGCCGAGCATGTTGCGCCGGGAGTCCACTATGTCGCGCACGTAGCGCCGTACCGGCCCCTGATCGCGTGCCAACAGGTAGGCCTCTTCACCGGCCATCATGCGATCCCGGCGGTCCGTCATCCGAGCGCGGCTGGCGGCGCGTTCGGCGCTGCGCTCCTCGCGGCTGAGTTTGGGGCCGGTCAGCGATTTGCGCCGGGCCCGCGCCTCGGACGCGGTCATGGGTGCGGGCGCGACCGGGCCCTTCCTCGGGTTGCGTCTGGCCTGGCTGCGCTTGGGCGTGGGCCGGCCCTTGGGGCCGGTCCTACCCGGGGAACTCGCGGCTTCGAACGCCGCCGGTTCCACTGCGCCCCCTTCGAGGTCGTCTTCATGGCCTTTCCTACGGCCCATCAGCTTCACAGTGGCCAGGTTACTTCGCGGGTGGCCCACCCGGTAACGGCCCCGGAATGCGTTGTCATAAGCGTTGTCATAAGCGTTGTCATAAGCCATGCACCAGTGCGTCACTTGGCCCTACGCTTACTGGGATGAATGGCGACCTGTGAGAGGCGACGGCACGATGGCCTTGGATGACGATGCCGCGCCCCTCGGACCCGGGCGTCTCCAGTTGCCGGCGATGCAGGTCCTGGTGGCTCCGGATTGCTACGGCGACAGCCTGTCGGCAGTCGAGGCCGCCGCAGCCATTGCGACCGGTTGGACCCGGTCACGTCCGGCCGATCGGTTCATAGTCGCCCCGCAATCCGACGGCGGCCCGGGTTTCGTGGAGGTGCTGGCCAGCCGGCTGGGGGAGACACGGCGATTGCGGGTGTCGGGGCCGCTGGAGGGCACCGTCGAGGCCAAGTGGGTGTTCGAGCCCGGCTCGGCGACCGCGTACCTGGAGTGTGCGCAGGCATGCGGTCTGGCGCTGCTGGGCGGTCCCCCCACACCGGAAACCGCGCTGGCGGCCCATAGC
>Ga0182040_10001511_pt1 | contig 10738 bp, 10 predicted proteins | sample flu12Cox44000176_FD_125973 | JGI IMG/M metagenome (GOLD analysis project Ga0182040, IMG submission 125973) | Lab enrichment of tropical soil microbial communities from Luquillo Experimental Forest, Puerto Rico - flux8day.12C.oxic.44.000.176 | ecosystem: Environmental > Terrestrial > Soil >... | reverse complement strand
CCCGAGTTTCCAGATCGGCCGGCCTTGGAGCTGGACGGCTGGGCCTTCGCGCGACCGCTGTCGGAGTTCGTCAGCGAGAACCGATGGGCGTAGCTGGGGTATCGTCGCCGGTCGAGGTGACGGTATGACGGCTAGAGACAACGTGCTGATCGTGCACTGGCACGACCTGGGGCGATATCTCGGCGCCTACGGCCACCCCGACGTATCAAGCCCACGACTGGACCGGCTCGCAGACGAGGGCATCCTGTTCACCAGGGCGCATGCCACGGCGCCGCTGTGCTCGCCGTCGCGCGGATCGCTGTTCACCGGCCGCTACCCGCAGAGCAATGGGCTCGTCGGCCTGGCCCACCTCGGCTGGGAATACCGCAGCGGCGTGCGGACCCTGCCCCAGATATTATCCGAATCCGGTTGGTATTCAGCCCTTTTCGGGATGCAACACGAGACCTCGTATCCGAAACGACTGGGCTTCGACGAGTTCGACGTGTCGAACTCCTACTGCGAGTACGTGGTGGACCGTGCCAACGAATGGCTGCGGGAGGCCACCGAGGACCTCGCGGGCCAACCCTTCCTGTTGACCGCGGGTTTCTTCGAAACCCACCGACCCTACCCGCGGGAGCGATACGAACCGGCCGACAGCGGGGCTGTCGATCCGCCCGACTACCTGCCGGACAATCCCGACGTTCGCGGCGACCTCGCCGCCTTCTACGGGGCGATCGCCACAGCCGACGCCGCGGTGGGGCGGCTGCTCGACACGTTGTCTCAAACGGGGCTGGACGCCAGCACCTGGGTGGTGTTCTTCACCGATCACGGCCCCGCGTTTCCGCGCGCCAAATCCACTCTGTACGACGCCGGAACCGGCATCGGGATGATCATCCGCCCACCCACGAACCGGGCGTTGCCCCACTGCGTTTACGACGAACTGTTCAGCGGCGTCGACTTCGTGCCTACCCTGCTCGGACTGTTGGGTCTCAAGGCGCCGGCCGACGTCGACGGCGTATCACACGCCGGCGCCTTGCTTGCGCCGGACGCGCAGGCCGAACCCGTCCGCGATCACGTGTACACCACGAAGACCTATCACGACTCGTTCGACCCCATTAGAGCGATCCGGACCAAGGAATACAGCTACATCGAAAACTACGCACGCCGGCCACTGCTTGACATGCCGTTGGACATCCAAGAAAGCCCGTCAGGACTGGCCGTCGCGCCGTTCGTGCAAGGTCCGCGTCCGGAGCGCGAACTCTACGATCTGCACGCCGATCCCACCGAGACCATCAACCTGCTGGCGGGAGACACGGGCACGGGGGCGGACGTGGATGCGATCGCGGCCGATTTGGCCGTCCGCCTGCATGACTGGCGCCAGCGCACCGGCGACGTCATACCGTCGGAGTTCGCCGGCTTCCGCATAGCGGTGCGTTACACCGAGACGTATCTGCGGATTCACCACATGAAGGCGAACAGCAGCTCGGCGATCGCCGTCGACCGCGGCATCGAGGAGTAATACGCCGCGGGGAGGCTACCCGCCCGAGCGACGCCCGCCGCCAACCTCGGCGACGATGAACACCCGCCGGAACGGGAAGATCGTCGTGCCGTCGGCCCGGGGCGGATAGGCCTCGTCCAGCAGGGGGATGAGTTCCTGGCGGAACTGCTCCCAGCCCTCGTCGCCAAGCCGCTCGCGCACCGGGACCAGCGCCGTGCCGGTAATCCATTCCAGCACCGGATGCTCGCCGGTCAGCTGATGCAGGTAGGTGCTCTCCCAGACGTCGACCCGGCAGCCGGCGTCCAGCATCAGATTGGCGTAATTCATCGGCGGCTGCACCACCGCGCCAACGCGAAAAGGTATGTCGCGCATGAGTTTTGCGTAGGTGTCACGACGGGCCAACGCCCGCACCGTGGCATGTGACGGCGTATCGAAGTTGGCCGGGATCTGGACGGCGATCCACGATCCGGGGGCCAACTCGCCGGCCCAGCGGACCAGCAGGTCGGCGTGCTCGGGCACCCAATGCAGGGCCGCGTTGCTGACCACGACGTCCGTATCGGGCTTGGGCTTCCAGTCGCGCAGGTCACCCAGGACGGCGTCGATTCCGCGTTCCTTGGCGGCGGCGACCATCTCGGGCGAGCTGTCCATGGCCTCGATCACCGCGTCCGGCCAGCGCCCGCCCAGGTACTTCGTCAGGTGGCCCGGGCCGCAGCCGAGGTCGACAACCCGACGCGCGCGCTTGGCGCCGACCCGCGACAGCAGGTCGTAGAAGGGGCGGTTGCGATGGTCCGCAAAGGCCAGGTAGACGTCCGGATCCCACATGTCGGTCCTCCTGATCAACACCATCCCGAGTTGGCTGATAGACAAACCGTATTACCGCATGCTGCCCCGATGTCGACCAGGTAACGGATAGCATCGCCTTCGTGACGCCCGACGCGGATCCGGTTGGTCCCCCCGTTCCCATTCCGGATGTTCCCGATGCCGACGTACCCACCGGCGCCGACGGATTGCCGCCGCGTTCCGCGTTGTCGCCCCGTCAGCGCATGGTCGTCGACGCGTCGGCGATCGGCGATCTCGCGCTGCGCACCTGGGTCGCGTCGGTGCTCGCCACGACGGTGACGCCGGCCGTTCTGGCCACTTCCGTGCGCTCCGGGAGTGAACGAGGCGACCTGCGCTTCTACGCCGAGCTGGCGGCCGAGCGGGACCCGGCGAAGTCGTTCCCCGCGCCCACCGAATTGCCTTGGGTCACTTCACGGCGCGCCAATCGGCTCGCGCACCGGCTCGCGCGCGGCAGGGTCGACAACATCTCGTTTCGCAGCAGCTTCAGGGCGATCAACCCCGCGATGCGCACGCGATGGAGCGCTTTCACATCCAACAACGTCGTGCACGCGCAGCACTGGCGCCACGACGACGGGCCGCACCCAACGCTGTGCGTCATCCACGGTTTCATGGGCTCGTCGTACCTGGCCAACGGCCGGTTCTTCTCGCTGCCGTGGTATTACCGGTCGGGCTACGACGTCCTGATGTACACGTTGCCCTTCCACGGCCCACGGGCCGAAAGGTTCTCGCCGTTCAGCGGTTTCGGCTATTTCGCCGGCGGGCTCAGCGGCTTCGCCGAGGCGATGGCCCAGGCCGTGCACGACTTCCGGTCCATCGTCGACCATTTGCGCCACACCGGCGTCGACCGCATCGCATTGACCGGCATATCGCTGGGCGGCTACACCTCCGCGCTGGTGGCTTCGGTCGAAGATCGGCTCGAAGCCGTCATCCCCAACTGCCCGGTCGTGACTCCGGCGACGATGTTCAACGAATGGTTCCCGGCCAACAAGCTCATGGGGCTGGGACTGCGGTTGTCCAATATCGGCCGCGACGAGCTGGCCGCCGGGCTGTCGTACCACTGCCCGCTGAACTACCCGCCGCTGGTGCCGAAGGATCGTCGGATGATCATCACCGGCCTCGGCGATCGGATGGCTCCGCCGGGTCAGGCCGTGACGCTGTGGAAGCATTGGGATCGCTGTGCGCTGCACTGGTTCCCCGGCAGTCACGTGCTGCACGTGAGTCAGCTGGATTATCTGCGCCGGATGACCCCGTTCCTGCACGAGTTCATGTTCTAAGGATTTCGGCGGGCTCATCGGTGTGCCCGTCAAGTCGTCGCGTGGACAACAGATCCAGTGCCGCCAGCGCCGGTCGGTGGTTTCCGCGTTGCGGGGTCAGACCGGCCGGCGGCGCCCCGACGCCCGTCGGCGCATCGGTCAGAAACGCACACGCGGCCGCGATCGTGTTGCGGGTTCCGTCACCGGCGATCTCGAGCGCCGTACAGATCTCGCGCGCCGGATGCGACCGGATCGCGTCCAAGGTGCGCGGCAACCCGTCGTCGATGCGGACCTGGTATGCCGCGAGGTAATCCGAGGAGCCCCGCTGCACCCCCCGCCACGTTTCGCGGGCGGTGGGCGCCAGCAAGCGCGGGACGTCGTCGGGCTCCACCGTGGTGGCCTCCCATCCGATCTCGCGGAGGTGGTCGGCGAGCCGGCGGGCCGCGACCTGAGCGGTCTCGTGCAACGGGATCCGCGGTGAACGCGCCCTCAGCGCCGCCAAATTGTCGGCCGCCGACACCGTGAGCCCGATCCACGTCGCCCGTCTCGAAGCATCGAAGGCGTTGTCGCGCCAGGTGATTCGGATCTTATCGGCGCGGATGCCGTAGCGGTCCACATAGCGGGCGATCAGCGGCAGCGGAAGCCCATCCGAGTCGCCGGCCGGCGGCCCGACTCGCAGCAGGACAGTTGTCTTTGTGGCGGTGGGCATTTCGGGTTCGGAGCGACCCCTACGGCTCGCCATCGCCAGGCGGCGGCGCAGGAGCGTGCTGAAGTGCAAACCGTGCCACCAGCCGAACAGCGCGATCACCACGACGACGGCGATGCCGAGCAGCCAGTAGTCCCGGGTCGACCGCCACGGGTAGGCCATCACCGCGGGCACCACGGCCAGCAGCGCCAGCGTGATTCGGCCCCTGCCGCAAGGCGGTATCGAGCGAAGCGGGCTCACGAGGTGGTCTCCTTCTTTCGGGCGATCACAGCGATCGCGGCGACCAGGGCGACAACCACAGCCAGCGCGGCGGTTCCGGCGAACGCGACGTTCCGCGGTGTGGTGTCCCTGGGCGCCGGTGCCGGCGGGACGGCGACCGGCTTCGCCGGCGCCACACCCGGTTGGTTGCCGGCGGGCAGTTCCCAGGTCAGCGCCGCGACCGGGTCGACGGTGCCGGCGCCGACGACGTCGGAGGGCGCCCGGGCGCCGTTGTGCGCGGTCGCGGTGATGCGGCGCACCACCTGCGCGGCGGTCAATTCGGGGTACTTGCTGCGGACCAGCGCCGCGACGCCCGACACGTAGCCGGCCGCGTAACTGGTGCCGCTCAGCGCGACCATCTGCTGATGGTCGTCGGGCAGGCCGTTGGCGAGGCCGCCGCCGTCGCGGTTGCTCACCGACACAATGCCTTCGCCGGGCGCCGCAATACCCACCCACGGCCCGGCCATGGTGAATTTCGACGGCTGCCCATCCGCTGTCAGGGAGGCCGCCGACAGGACGTACGGCTGCCACCACGACGGGATGGAGATCGACTTGACGCCGGCCCAGTTGCGCGCATCGTCCGGACGGCTCAGGTCGGTGAGCGGGTTGGAATCACACGGAGTTCCTGAGGTGCCGCCCGTCCCCGATCCGGTCGGCCCGTTGTTGCCCGCGGCGGCGACGATCACCGCGTCCTTGTCCACCGCCGCGTACCGGATCGCCGCGCCGAGCGCGGCCTGGTCGATCGGCCGGTCGGCGGGCAGGCAGGTTGTCGCGGAGATGTTGATCACCCGGGCGCCGAGGTCGGCCGCGTGCACGATCGCTCGGGCCATCGTCGCGACGTCGAGGGACGCCCGCGCCAGCAGCGGATCGCCGCCCGGCGTGCGCGGCGCGAACTTCGCGGACGTCATCCTGATCGACACCACCCGCGCCGCGGGCGCCACGCCCGAGAAACCGTCGTCACCGGGCTGCCCGGCGATGATGCCGGCGACCAGCGTGCCGTGCCCGTCGCAGTCGGTCAGGCCGTCGGTCGTCTCCACGAAATCGCCGCCGGGATCGACGTTGGGCAGCCGCTGGCCCGGCCGCACCCCGGTGTCGATGACCGCCACCAGTTGGCCGTCGCCGCGGGAAAACTGCCACGCCGCAGGGAGATTCAGCATCCCCTGACTGGGCGCCACCGCGCCCGGATCGCTGCCCGGGATGACGCCGGAGGTGCTGCAGGGACCGCGCTGCTCCATCGGCTCCACCGGTCCCGGAGTTCCGGTGGGCGGTGACACGCCCGGATCGACCTTCGGCTGATCGATCGCGAACGCCGATGGACAGGTCCACATCGCAGCCGCGAAAGCGGCTGTGACACAGGCAAACCCGGTTCGAGGTCCGCGTTTCATCATCGATTGAGCACCCAGGCGAAGAGACCGACCAGGTAGGCCATGACGGGGATCAGCGAGGCGTCGAGGCCGGCCGCGACAAAGCCCAGCAGGCGGCGCAGCGGCAACGAATAGCTTTCCGGCGTGGCGATGCGCGGGTTCAACGCGACCACCACCCACGCCAGCACCAGCGCCACGAGCACCAGCACCGCGCCAAGGGCCCCCGCGTACCGCGTTGTCGCGGTGTAAAGCACCAAGAGGACACCGGCGACCAGGTAGGGCTGAGCGAGCAGCCACGCCTTGCATGCGGCCGAATCCCATACCCGGGCGCGCAGTACGGACGCGACCGCGGTTGCCGCCACCACATACCAGCCCCAACCCCCCAACGCCTCAGGCCGCAGCGCGATCGCCACCGACCCCAGGACGCTGAGGAACACCGCGGCGGCGATGAATCCGCTCTGATGGGCGTCGCCGATCCGCACCCGCCGCGGCAGGTCCTCGAGCACCCGTAACGACGGCGCCGACGGTGTGGGATCGCCGGGCGCCGGAATGACCGGCAGCGGGAACCGAGCCCACAGCGCGGACAACTGGGCCGCCTCGACGGTGACCAGCAGAGCCGCCACGATCAGCCCACAGCCGATGGTCAATACCGGTAACCGCCAAAGCAATACGGTGCCGGCGGCCAGCAGGACACCGGTTCCGAACACCGCGGTCGCGGTGAAGAAACCGACGACTCGCTCGCGTTCCGGACCGGGAACAATCAGGGCGATCAGCGACCACGCGGTGACGCCGGCCGCGGCCAGCATCAGTTGCGCCGGCCCGAATCTCCCGGGTACCGCCAGCGCCAGGGCGGCGCCGATGGGTGCCAGCGCCGCGATCGACAGCGCCTGCCCGGTGCGCGCCGAACGCGCCGTGATCACCAGGCCGGCCGCCGCGGTGAGCACGGCTATCACGCTGACCGCGACGAGCCCCGACAGCGCGCCGGTGGCCACCCGGTAGGTGACTCCCAACCCGGTCGCCAGGAAGGCCACGGCGATCGCCGCGGCCACCGCCCCGCGCTGGATCTGCGCCGGGCCCCATGGCCTCAACCGAGAGGTCGAGAAGATCATGGCGGCGTCGGCGATGTCCTCGACGATGCCGGGCGCGGCCGGACCCGCGGGCACTGGCTGCAGCGCCAGCAGGTCACCGTCGACGACCCCCACCGTGTCCAGGCTGGCGTCCAGGCTGAACGGCGCCCCCCCGATTGGCGCCAGGCTCAGCCGGGAAACCGCGATGTCGGGGGCGCCACCGTCACCATTCGACTCGGCCGGAACCACCAAACGTCGTACCGCAGGCAGGATTTCGCGCAGCGGCAACTCGGCGGGCAGAGCCATCTCAGTCAGCCTGCTGTCCGCGAGAATGGCGACGCGGACGATCGGCATGACGGCGCCGGACGTCACCGGGCCCTCGAAAAATGCTGGGGCCGTTCCTGGGACATCGTTTCTCTCTTCTCTATCCGGTTGCTGTTATGAACGTAGGGCGGAAAAGTCTCGGGACAGCCGCTGGCCTGAAAACCATTCGCCGTCCGGCAGGAGGGCGGTCAGCTGTTCGATCGCGACGGCGATCGCAAAGGGGGTCCCTGGACTGAATGTCGAGACCCACTCCCCGTCGAAGGCGCGGGACGGGCTGACCAGCACCCGGCCCGCGGTCGTGTCGACGAGGCTCATCCCGACCTCGGTGCTGGAGTGCCGCCCGTCGCGGCGGCAGCCGGCGACGATCTCGACGTAGCTGCGCGGGCCGGAGAACACGGACTCCACCACCGTTCGCGCCGATTCCGGGATGCCCAGGTAATCAAGGACTTCGGACAGCGCGGCGCCGGACCGCAGCCGCTCGTCGGCCCGGGCCCCGACGCGCATCGGCATGCTGAACTCGTCGAATCGTGCGGGCGGCCGCTGCGCCAGACCAACACCCAGGACCGGAACGAGCCCGCGCGGGTCGTGAATGTCAATGGCGGTGAACGTGATCAACTGCGCAGCGCGCAGGGCCACAACCGTCTTGGGGGGCCTACCGGTGGCGCCGGCACGCTGCGCGACGATGCCGCGCAGCAGTTCGCCGGTGCCGTTCGCCGCGGGATTCTTCTCGGGGCCCGCGTAGCGCAGGTCGAGCCACCGGTCGGGAAAGCACACCGCCCTGATCCAGTCGGCGACCACAGGGTTGATCGCTCCGTCTTGCGACACCAGGCCCATCCGGGTCAGTTCGGCCCGCTGGCGCTCGAGGAACGCCCCCCGCTGCGCGGCATCGCAATACGGCGTGGTGATCGCCAGGACCCACGGGAAGCTGCCCGCCCCAATGGTTTCCGCAATGAACCACGCGTGATCGACCGTCAGCTCCACGGCGTTGGGTTCGGCACTCATCCGGGCAGGATCAACCGCCCCATTTGGCGGCTTCGGCCGTGTCGCGGGCGTACATCGCCAGCGTGTTGGCTTCATGCGTGCTGGCCATCGACTGATAGGACCGCACCAGAGCCTCCATCGCCTGGTTCCACTGCGCCTGCCACACCTGGTAGGTCATACCGGTGTCGCCCTGCCAGGCGTTGGACAGCGCGGCCTGCTCGCTGGCGATATCGGCGCCCAGGCCCTGAAGGGTGCCGGCATAGCCCGACATGTCCCCCGCGTGGCCCAGCATCGCCGGGTAGTTGTACATGATCTGCGACATCACAAGTCCTTTCGCAGTTGGTTAGCGACGGGTCAGAAGGCCGTGTAGCCGGATGCGGCCGCGGCATCGGCGGCGACATAGGTGCCCGCCGCGTCCCCGAGGTTGGCCTGGGCGATGTCGAGCAACGTGTTGATCCGACTGGCGGCCTCCACGAAACGGGCGTGCGCGGCCTGAAACGCCGCGGACGCCTCCCCGACATGAAAAGCCTGAGCGGACAGGGCCTCCTGCTCGGCCTGGCCGATCGTGCTGCGCATCAACGCCGCCTTGGTGCTGAACGCCGACTGCGCGGCCACCAACTGCGGAATATGAGCGTCTAAATGACTCATAGTGTTTCCTTTCGTTTGAAATTTCGGTTACTAACTAGCGCGCGGCTAATTGGTCGAGCCCCCTCTCCCCGATTCATCCGGGCCGTCGCTGTCTTCGTCCCAAGTGCCCGGCACCATCGGGACCCGCGGGCCACCGCCGACACTCAGCAACGCCGAATGCACTTCCGGTGGCGTAGCGATCCAGATGGGCGCCGTCATTTGTCAGCCGACCGCGGTCCCGTACGTAGCGGCGGCCGCGGTGTCACCGGCGAGATAGCTTGCGCCGGCGTGACCCACGCCCACACCGGCGCGGCCGAGCTCTTCAACACCTTGGGCCGCGATGGCGGCATGCTCCTGGCCCTGGGCGCTGAACCCGGCGGCGGTCTGCAGCGACACCGGGTCCGCCGCCGGCGGCACCACCGCGGTAATCGCCGGGGCCGCCGCCGCGTGCGCGGCCGCCAGTCGCGCCGTCAACGCCTCCACGGCCGCGCTGGTCGCGGCCAGGCCCTCCGGAACCACTCGCAACGTCATGACTAACTCCCCTTCTGTTGCGTGTCACCAAACATCGCGGCCTCACCGACTAGCGGGTTGACCAACTGCACGTACGTCGGAATGTCGCTGTCGCCCAACAGGATCGCCCGGCCCGCAGGCAACCGGCCAAACCGTTGACCCCGGATCTTGCCGCTGTCTTGCGGGTTGCCCGAAAGCATCAACGTAGTCGCCTGTAGGTCGTTGAAGCGGCGCAGCAGCTGGCTAGTCATCAACGCGTGTCCCGATCCGGTGGCGCGCGCCGTGACGATCACCCGCAGCCCCAGATCGCCGGCCTGCGCCAGCTGTGCGATGAGCGGAGTCCACGGCCGCTGTCCGATGTACGGACCGCTCATCGCCGGCGAATCCGGTATCTGGTCGACGTCATCGATGATCAGGTAATGGGTGTGGCCCCGATAGGTCCAGCGGGACAGGTCGGCCGGCGACAGGCCCGCCGGTGGCCGCCGCGACTCGATCAGGTTGGCAAGCCCCAGCATCGCCGGGATGACCCGGTCGATGTTGGCGGTGTATTCGTTGTCCGGGAACAACGGCTCGTCGACCAGATGCAGCCGCCGATCCAGCACGGTGAAGGCCACCTGGTCGGCGGTGGAGTGCTCGCGGACGGTTCGGATGAGGTGGCGCAGCAGCGTCGTCTTACCGGACTTGCTGTCGCCGAACACCATTAACAATGGGTTGTCGGTGAAGTCGAGGACGACGGGTGCCAGGTCCTCCTCGCGCTGACCGATGACGACCCCTTCTGCACCGCGATGGAGCGGCCCCACCGCGTCGGGTGCGAGATTGGTGGGCAACAGCCGAACCGCCGGTGCGGAAACATCGGGGTAGCGGGCGTTGATCGCGGCGACCTGGTCCGGTTCGGGGGCCGCGAACAGGAAATGCTCGGCGGCCATGGTCAGTCCACGACCCGGCTGGTCGTCCGGGACGGTCTCGGCCGGGCGCCGTAGCGCGCCGACCAGCCGCACATTGCTGTCCCGCGCGTCGTGCAACCTGAGCTCGAGCCGCAGCCCGAGGCCGTCCCGCATCGCCAGCGGCACCTCCAGCCAGCTCGGGGTGGTGACGACGACATGGATCCCGTACGCCAGGCCGACGTTGACCAGCTCGGTCACCTTGGCCAGCAGCGGATTACGGGTGTTGAACTGGTCGGTGTTGTCGCGGCCGAAGGCGTACAGGTTGTCGATGACCAGGAAGACCTCGCCGAAGCCGTCGTCGTGGGCGGCGCCGTGCTTCTCCCGGAATGCCCCTCGCTGCTGCCGCGACAGCAGCAACTGCTCCAGCTCGCCGAAGGTGCGGCGAAT
>Ga0182040_10001510_pt1 | contig 10746 bp, 10 predicted proteins | sample flu12Cox44000176_FD_125973 | JGI IMG/M metagenome (GOLD analysis project Ga0182040, IMG submission 125973) | Lab enrichment of tropical soil microbial communities from Luquillo Experimental Forest, Puerto Rico - flux8day.12C.oxic.44.000.176 | ecosystem: Environmental > Terrestrial > Soil >... | reverse complement strand
GCCGAGTTCGTCGATGAATGGCAGCCAGGGCCGCCGCCGTACCGCATCATGTTGGGAGCGAAACGGTACATCGACGACGAATGCAACATCTGGGTCCGGACGTCGGCCGCGCAATACGAGGACGGGCGCATCGACGACGACGGGTTTGAGCCGCCGCGGGTGCATATCGAGACCGGCGGGGACGGCCTGACGGTCATCGAAGCGCTCAGGCTGCCCCGGCGCTCGTCAAGGCCGCCGTCGAGTTGGGCCGATGGGCGGGAACCATAACGGACTGACCCACGTCTGAACATTTGTCGAGCCCCCGCTCTCCACGGTGGCGGCCCGTCACTTTGGACGGATGGACTCGATGACCGTTCGAGGTTCAGGGCGCAGCGCGGTGCGCCGCATCTATCATCGGCAGGATGTCCAAGGCCCATCGGCTGGGACTGGTCCTCGTGCTCAATCTGTTACTCGTGGCGGCCCTCGTAGTCGTCGGAGTGACCGCCCATTCATTGGGAGTGTTGGCCGCCGGGGTCGATTATCTCGCCGACGTGGGCGCCATCGGCATCTCGCTAACGGCTATCTGGCTGGCGCACCAATCGTCGCACCAATACCGACGGTGGGCGGATCCAACCCACGTCGCGGCGTTGGTCAACGCCGGATGGCTACTGGCCCTCAACGTCTGGGTCGTCGGAGCCGCGATCCGTCGCCTCGTGTCAGGCGCCACCGAAGTGCACGGTCTGCCAGTGTTGATCGTCAGCGCGACCGCCGCCGTGGTCATGTTCATTGGCGCGATCGTTGTGGCCGGCGATAGCGATAATGACGACGGCGGTGAGGACCTCAACGTCAAGGCCGTCCTGCTTGACACTGCAGCCGATGCAGTCGCTGCCGGCAGTGTCGCCGTCGCAGGGGCAGTTATTTTGGCCACGCGCGGCTGGTATTGGCTAGACCCGGCACTGGCGTTGGTCATCGCCGCCATGATCGGCTATCACGCGCTAATGCTGATTAGGCGCGTGCTGGCTGCTATCAAGACCTGAAGTGCGCCACGCCGCACGCCGACCTACGCGGTGCGCATGCGTCACGGCACAAAAGATGCGCGCTGAGCAAGCGTGGGATCCTGATCGTTATGCACGTTATTAGTGGAGTGCGTGATCCCGCCTCGAGCTTTCCGCTGGCGAACGATCTCGATGATCGCGCCGAACGGCGGCAGGCGAATCGCGCGGTGATTGTGAGCGCTTTTGGGTTGGCGCTGACAGGGATTGTTGAATTAGCAATCGCGCTTCTATCGGGATCGGTGGCGCTGCTCGGTGATGCCCTGCACAACCTGTCGGACGTGTCCACAAGCGTTTTGGTGTGCGTCGGTTTTCGCGCTTCCCGCAAGCCGGCAACCGAGCGCTATCCCTACGGCTATGAGCGCGCTGAAGACCTGGCCGGCATTGGGGTGGCGATCGTGATTTGGGCCAGCGCGGTTGTTGCGGGCGCCGAAAGCGTCGCCAAGCTGCTGCGGCACGGCGCTACGCATCACGTGGGTTGGGGTATCGCCGCGGCCATCGTCGGCATCGCCGGGAACCAGCTCGTCGCGCGATACAAACTGGTCGTGGGTCGCCGCATTCAGTCCGCGACCATGATTGCGGACGCCAAACACTCATGGCTGGATGCCCTTTCCTCGGCGGGCGCATTGCTAGGACTGGTCGCTGTCGCCGTGGGTTGGACCTGGGCCGACGCGGTGGCCGGGATCATCGTGACCGGGTTCATCTGCCACGTCGGCTGGGAAGTAAGCACTGACATCGGCCACCGCATCCTTGACGGTGTTGATCCAGCAGTGATCATCACCGCCGAGGCCGTCGCTGCCAAGACACCCGGTGTGCTGCACGCTCATGCCCGTGCCCGCTGGACCGGACGCACATTGCGAGTCGAGATCGAGGGCTGGGTCGACCCCGGCACCACGGTGTCCGACGCCGACCGGATAGGCAATCTCGTCGCCGAGAGCCTGGCACCTCGCCTGCCCGAGATGCGCAGCTTTACGTGGACGTCGCGCGGTATCGACGTGAAACCGACTCGCTGACTCACGGTGATCGACTGCGAACTTCGGCTGCTGCTGGCGATTCGCCGCATGATCCGCGAGGAAGAAGGCCAGACGCCGAACAGCCGGCGCATCGACTAGTTGCTCGACGAGCGAGCGGCTGCCGAACGCCACGGCTCAGCGGGAACGGGATCCGCCCAACCCGCGCCTGAACAGTTGACGGGCCGCCCCTGCTCTCCACCGGGGGCGGTCAAGAACGCGTCACACCACCAGTGGCAGGGTTAAAGGCAAGCCCGGCTGTCGAGTCATACTCGAAAGTCATTAAAATAGCTCTCTAATGAAACTTACTGCGCGCTCCAGCAGAGAACGCACAAATTGTACGATTATGCCTATAACCGAAATCCCGATAATTGCTAACGTCAAGATTGCATTTCTCACGGCGTTAAACAACTTGGTCACCTGGTCCCGAAGGGCGACGACAGTGCTGCCAATCGAGTCCCCGGTCAAGGGCGGCAACAATGCGGCGTTGGCGGCCTCGGCGCCCGCATACGAACCCGCACTCGCAGTCAAGTTCTGCACAAACTGCTCATGAAACGCCGCCGCCTGCCCGGCCAATGCCTGATAGTCCTGAGCCTGCCGGGAGAACAAGTGCGCGATACTCGCCGACACCTCATCGGCAGCTGCGACCACCACCGACGTCGTCGAGGGCGCGGCCGCGACGTTGGCCGCTCCAATTGCTGAGCCGATCCCGCCCAAATCCCGCGACGCGGAGGCCAACACATCCGGCGAAGCGATCACAAACGACGACATCTGCGGCTCCCATCACCAGGGGCACCCACACCGGAGACCGGCCAGGTCCTTGGGAAAATTAGACAACAGTCGACCGAGCATTATTTGACAAATGCCTGATCGGGCTTCTGCTGTATGTACCGCCCCGCGCTCCGCCGCCATCTCGACGGCAGACCCCCTCAGACCCCCTGAGGCCCAATCAAATCGCCGTATCGTCAAAGGCGTGAGCCGACGACCGCGACCCTGCCTCGGCGTCCGCGGCGCGCGCTGCCCGGCGTTGACCTGTGACGCCTCCCGCCGCTGCGACACCTGCCGGCGCGCCCACCAACGGCAGCGCGACCTCGAGCGTGGAGGCTCAGCCGAACGCCGGTATGGCGCCGACCACCCACAGCGGCGGCCGGTGTAACAAGTGCCGAAGCGAACACCAGGCGCCCCGTGATGCCCTGCGCGGCAACAGTACTCAGAGGAGCACCAGTTTCGGTCCAGCGGCCGCTCCGACCCAGCCGACCGCCTCCACTCCTGAGGGGCATTCAGCCCGGGTGTTCCAGTTCTGTTCGGGTCTGGTCGATTTGGTCGTAGGCGTACGTCGCCACGGTGGCGGTGGTCATCGCCTCACCCTTGCGGGCGAGCGATTCGTAGGTCTGGTCGCCGAGGACATCACGGAGGTGGGCGATCGCGGTGCTGATTTCGGGGTAGGCCGCCGCGGTCAGGGGACTGAATGCGAACCCGGCAATGGAGGCCGCCGGCTGGTAGCGTCCGAGCCGGTCGAGATAGGCTGCGAGGATAGCCAGGGGGTTACGGATAAGGGCGACGTTGCCCGAGTCGCGGTAGTGGCGGATGGCCAGAGTCAAGTAATCCAGCGCGGCCATTTGGTCGCCGTGTTCGGCCTCGAGTTGGGCCAGATTGATCGCCAGCATTGACTCGGTGACCCGGCTACCGCTGTCTTTGGCGATCACCACCCCCCGGCGCAAGGCATCCAGCGATCGCACGGGATCTGCGTCGCGGAAAGCGAAGCTGGAGGCACCGAGCGCGAACGAGAGCATGTAGGCGTTTCCCGTTTCTTCGGCGGCCTCGATAAGGCCATCGGCGGCAACCATCGCCTCCTCACGCGACCCGAAGAGTGCGAGTGCGAAAACCAGAGATGCTCGAAGGTGGACATTGGTGTCGCGGCGGCGCGCGAGCCAGGCGCGGCAACACTCGACCCACCGTTCGGGCTGCCCGATGACTATGTACGCCGCTCCAATCATGCCTTCGACGACGCCGCGGCCGGGGAGCGGCATCGCATCGCGGCTTCTGCCGATAACGATCTCGGCGGCGTCGTTGTAGCGCACGGCGGCCTCGACCCGTCCGGCCATCCAGCACAGCGACGCCATCACGTACAAGGCCGCGAGCCGGGGATGGTCGACAGCGCGCGCGGGCTTGACCAGCTCTTCAGCCCACGCAATCGGCTCCGTGTTCTCGACCACATAGCCGAAGAGCCCCGCGTACGTGGCGATGGCGGCGGCCACGTCGAGGTCGGCGTGGTCGGCGGCCCAGCGGAAGGCGGTGCGCAGGTTGGCCAACTCGGCGCTGAACCAGGTGTAGGCCTCCCGTTGTCGGGGGCTGTCCCATAGTGCCATGACGTCGGCTTCCCGCCCGCCGAAGTACCGGGCATGCGCGGCCCGAACCTCCTCTGGCGCACCAGAGGCGGCGAGTTGTTCTTCGGCGAACTGGCGGATGGTCTCCAGCATCGAATAGCGGGTCCGACCCGAGGATCGGTCCACCACAAGCAGTGATTTTCGCACCAGAGCATCCAGACGATCCAGGATGGCGTAGTCGTTGACCTCACCAAATCCGCCTACCGCACAAGCACTTTGGAGGTCGAATCCACCGGCGAACACCGAACATCGAAGCAGCAGGTCCTTCTCGACATTCTCGAGCAGGTCGTAGGACCACGCCACGGCGTGACGCAACGTCTGATGGCGGTCCAGGCCACGTCGCGACCCGACCAGCAGCTCGAATCGGTGCCCAAGACGGTCACGCACCTCGATCGGCGTCATCGACGCCATCCGCGAGGCGGCCAGCTCGATGGCCAACGGAATGCCGTCTAGGCGAGCGCAAATCTCCACCACCGCAGTTGCGTCGTCGGTGTTGGCGATCGAGAAACGGGGCACAACGCTGCGGGCGCGTTCGACGAACAGTTCTACCGCAGCGGAGTCAATGCCCGCATCTACGTCCAACGTTGGCACCGGCCACAGTTGCTCGTCGGCGATCCCTAATCCTTCGCGGCTGGTCGCCAGGATCCTCACCGTCGCCGAGTGCGCCAGGATGGCCTCGACCAGGTCGGCGGCAGCGTCTAGAACGTGCTCGCAGTTGTCGATCACCAGCAGCCGCAGCCTGCCCTCCAGCGCGGTGGCCACCGACTCAGCCACGCTCTTTCCGGGCTGTTGGGTGATGCCCAGCACCGCCGCGACCGCGTCCGGCACCGCCGCCGGATCCGCTACCGCAGCCAGTTCGAAAACCCAGACCCCGTCGGGAAATTCGTCGGCGAGCTGGCCGGCTGCCTCCACCGCGAGACGGGTCTTTCCGACCCCGCCGACCCCGGTCAACGTCACCAGCCGATGCGCCTTCACCGCGGCTTGCACCTCGGCGACCTCGGACTCGCGCCCGATGAAGCTGGTAACCGCTGCCCGCAGGTTCCCCGGACTCGCATCCAGCGCCCGCAGGGATGGGAACTCCGTGCGTAATCCTGCTGCTCGCACCTGGAACACCCCGATTGAGGTCGGCAGATCCCGCAACCGCCGCGGCCCCAAATCCACGAGGTCCACTCCGCTGAGCAGACCCGCCGTCGACTCGGCCAACAGGATCTGACCACCGTGCCCGGCGGCCATCACCCGCGCGGCACGGTTTAGCACCGCACCAAAGTAATCCGCCCCCCGCGACTCGGCTTCGCCGGTCGCGATCCCCATCCGCACGGGCAACTCCAACGCCCGCTGCGCGGCCACCGCGGCATCAACCGCTGATCGCGGCGAGGCGAACGCGGCGCACACCCCGTCACCGGTGTGCTTGAATAACCAGCCCCCGTGCTCCTCGATCGCCGCACGCAACACCTCGTCATGGGCGGCCAGCGCTGCCCGCATCCCCTCCGCGTCGGCCTCCCACCGACGGGTCGAACCCTCCACATCGGTGAACAAAAACGTCACCACCCCCGAAGGAGCAGCCGCCGCAGCAGCGGACACCCCAGCAGAATCTCACAACAGACCTGCTCAGACCACACATCCCCCTTTACAAATCTTCGGTCTTTGAACATCGCGCGCCGCGACGACCCTTGCCCCAGACGCGCGCATCTGCACAAAACTCTTGGATTTTTTTCCGGCTGTGAAGGCCGTGATTCAATGCGCGCATGAACAACCCACGGCCGTGGTGGCTCACCTGGCCGCCCGAAGAAGTGGCGGCGGCGATCCTGCCGCTATTTTCGCAACCTTTGCTATCACCGTACGGATACCAAAGCGCGACCATCCACAACATCGTCGTGTGGTGCAAAACAGGTCAATGGTCCCCCCGACGACATGCGTCAGGGAACCCATTTGAGGATCCCGACTGGCGTGCGATCGCTGAAGCGCTACAGGTTCTCGAGCACGCCCGACTGATCATGCGGTATGACTTTGGGGGCGGCGTTTCCGATCCCAATGTCCGTACCGGATTAACCCGCCTGGGCATGCAGGCGCTCGCGACCAACACAGCGCGCCAGCGTCTCGGGCTTGGTGACGCGCCGCCAACGGCCTGAACTGAACCGACCCGGCGTGGTTCGATGCGTGCATGAATAACCCACAGCCGGGGTGGCTTACGACACGGCCCGTCGCCGAGGTGGCGGCGGCGATACTGCCGCTGTTTTCATATCCTGCGTCCCAGAAGGAAGACTCTGCGATCGCATGCATCACCTCGTGGTGCAAGACAGGTGAGTATAAAAAGGCGTTCGGGTCCCGAAGCAAGAGCCGGTTTGAAGATCCTGAAACTCGTGCGGTCGCTGAAGCAATACGGGCTCTTGAACGTGCGGGTTTGATTATGCGGGACGTGTCGGGCGGTGACGTGACCCATGTCGATGTCGGGATGACCAGGCTTGGGCGTGACGCGATCGCAACCAACAGCGTGCGTCGGCACCTGGGGCTACGTGACGCACCACCAACGGCATAGCTCGATCACTGATCAAGCTCTTGCGCAAACGCAAGAATCTCCCAAGCGATCGGCGCTACGTTGCGGCTCAAGCGAAGCAGTTAGGCGGCGGCGATGGACATCACCGGGATTCTGAAGCGAATCATTGCCGGAGTGCTGCTATGTGGCGGCCTTGCGGTGGCCGGTTTGGGGCTGGCGGGTGCCGCGCAGGCCCAGCCCGGTTTTGCGCTATCGCCTTACGGCCCGAGGGGCCCAAATCAATGGTGCCCAGGGCAGCCCTTGCCGTACAACGACAACACCATCGTTTGGGACATGAACGTCTGCCACACCTGGTACTGGGTCGCCTACGGGTTCCAGGGCAATAGGGGCAAAGGTTTTATTTATGAGGGCGACACCCCACCACCGGATCTTGGCTGCGTCCCGCTCGTCTGCTTGCCCGGCCTGTAATTAGGCGTTGACGGCAGGATGTATGTGGCCATGCCTTTCGTGACGTTGGCCCGCCTTCAAGTCCGGACAGATGGACAAATGACAGACGACCGCACTGCGTGCCGCCATGTCGCTGACCTTTTTTCTACACCACCACCGCGACCCATTGCCTACCGACCATCGCCAGCGCAGCCGGGAGAGGTATCACGATGAAAGCAGCGGGAGTCGTGTCCGGGTTGGCTACAGCCGCGCTGGTCGCAGCAGCACCCGCACAGGCGGACGCCAACAGCTACCTTGATTACCTGGCGTCGCACCACATCAACACGCCGCGCCATTCACCGCCCTTGCTTGTTCAGGACGGGCTGCGGCACTGTCAGCTGCTTCGCGCTGGCATGACACCCGAGCAGATAGTGCAGGGAACGCCGTCTCTGCAAGATGTGCGGGGCATGATCGACGCAGCACAGCAGGAGCTCTGCCCAGACACGCTGCGGTGACCTTTGGAGCTGGTCCCCCCAACCACCCCCGCCGGCAGCGCTGGCGCGCCTAAAGTTTCGATTTTCTAAGAATTCCGACCGTCGCGACCCAATGCCAGCCCAAGTTTCTTGCGTACGGGTTCCGGCGCGGTTTTGGGGGTCCGCTTTTTTGGGCCGGGCCACCCCGACGCGACCCCTGGCCCGGCGACCCGCGTCTGCACGAAACTCTCGGTTTTTTTGCGGCCGCGCGTCGCTCTTGATCGCCTCCGGCGCAGACATCAAGACGGTGCAGGCGCGGATGCGCCACGCCAGCGCGCGGACAACCCTGGACACCTACAGGCATCTGTGGCCAGACGCCGATGAGTCCACCCGCTCTGCGATCGGTGCAGCCATCACAGAGCGCCTGGAGAAAACTCCTGCGGTCCCACTGCGGTCCCACAGCACTGCGGGCGGGTGAAACCGCAGGTCAAAGAGCCTCCAAGGTCACACGTCGAAGTACAGCGCGTACTGCCACCAGGGCTTTTAGACTCCGAAGCTGTCTTGAGCGCCCGAGCGAACCGCTGGTCAGGGCCCTAAAACTCCGAACCTGTCTTGAGAGCGCGAAGTCGTCCTGCGGTCCCGCTGCGGTCCCACAGCGGTCCGGGCGCCGCAGCGGTTTGCGGGCGCGAACCGTTTTCAAGACTTTCGCCACACGCACCGCGTGACGAGCAGCGGTGTTCACCGGCGCCGTGGCTGTTCACGTTCACCCAGGCTTTCACCCGATGAACACCCCCGCCTTACCGTCTGCGGTGTTCACCGGCGCCGCAGTGTTCACGTTCACCCAGGCGTTCACGCCTTGAACACCCCCGCCGCAGGGTTGCGGGAGGGGGGTAGGCGAAACGGCCCGTTGACCACCCCCGAAAAAAACCGCCACCCCCGGCGTCCGGGCCGGCCGAATCGGCAAAGTCCACGCCGCTGGACACGCGCAGCACCGATCAAGCCCACGCTTGGTTGAAACGCCGAATGCGCGGGTGAAGAGGCGCGTAACGTAGCAGAGCTGTCCTGAGGATTTTCCCTGACGCTCGGTCTTGCCTTAGTGATGGGAGCTAGGGATGTCGTCGTTCGTGCTCGCTTCGCCTGACGTTTTGGCCTCAGCGTCGTCGGATTTGGCCGGGATTGGGTCGGCGATTGGGGCGGCCAATGCGGCGGCGGCGCCATCGACGACGGGGATTCTGGTCGCGGCTGAGGATGAGGTGTCGGCGGCCATTGCGGCGCTGTTTTCCGGGCACGGCCGGCAGTTTCAGGCGCTTAGTGCGCAGGCGGCGGCGTTTCATTCCCAGTTTGTGCAGGCCCTCAACGCGGGTGCGGGGTCCTATGTCAGCGCGGAGGCCGCCAATGTTGCGGCGTTGACGGCCAATCCGGCGCAGACGATAGGGCAGGATCTGACCAACCTGATCAATGCGCCCAGCGTGGCGCTGACCGGGCGCCCGCTAATCGGCAACGGCGCCAACGGGGCCCCGGGGACCGGGCAGCCCGGCAAGCCCGGCGGGTGGCTGTTGGGCAATGGCGGGGCCGGCGGCTCGGGCGCCAGCGGCGCGAACGGCCAGGCCGGCGGTAACGGCGGGGCCGCCGGGCTGTTGGGCACCGGCGGCGCCGGCGGGTCCGGCGGGGGCGCAACGGGCGCCGGCAATATCGGCGGGGCCGGAGGGGCCGGCGGTGCTGGGGGGCTGCTGTCCGGTAACGGCGGGGTCGGTGGTGTCGGCGGAACCGGCTTGACTGATGCGAAGGGTGGTGCCGGTGGCCGCGGCGGGGCTGGCGGGCTGTTGGGCGCCGGGGGGAACGGCGGCGCCGGCGGATTCGGCAACGGGCCTGGCGCGGGGGCCGGTGGGGCCGGTGGGACCGGTGGGCTTTTGGGCTGGCTAGTCGGCGCGGACGCCGGGAACGGCGGTGCCGGCGGGGACAGCATCAGTGGCCCCGGTGGTGCTGGCGGACCCGGCGGCAACGCCCCGCTCGGCGGCCCCGGCGGGAACGGCGGCGCCGGCGGATCTAGCCAAGCCGGTGTCGGCGGGGTGGGCGGGGCTGGCGCCAACGCCTTCTTCGGCGACGGCGGTGCCGGCGGGGCCGGCGGAACCAGCCAAAATGGGGTCGGCGGGGCTGGCGGGCACGGCGGCACTTCCTACCTGGCCGGCGGCGGCTTCGGCGGGGCCGGCGGAGCCGGCGGCATGCACGGCGGGCACGGCGGGGCCGGCGGCAACGGCGGCCTGATTGGGTCCGGCGGGCCCGGCGGGGCCGGCGGCGCCAGCGCCCTCGGCGCCGGCGGGAACGGCGGAACTGGCGGCACCGCCGGCCTACTGATGGGGAATGGCGGGCCCGGCGGCGCCGGCGGATCGAGCTTAAGTGGCGCCGGTGGTGCCGGCGGGACCGGCGGCAACGCTGTACTGATCGGCAACGGCGGCAACGAAGGCAACCCCGGGACCGGCACCGCGCTGGGTGCCACCGGCGCCGGTGGTATCAGCGGGCTACTGGTGGGTCTCGACGGCTTCAACGCACCGGCCAGCACTTCGCCCCTGCACAACCTGGAGCAGCAGGTGCTCAGCGCAATCGACGCGCGCATCCAGACAGCTACCGGGCGCCCGCTGATTGGCAACGGCGCCAACGGGGCTCCGGGCACCGGGCAGCCCGGCGGGCCCGGCGGGTGGCTGCTCGGCGACGGCGGCGCCGGCGGCTCGGGTGGGCCGGGTGAAAACGGTGGTGCCGGCGGGGCCGGCGGTCTGGCAGGTGCCGGCGGTGCCGGCGGGGCCGGCGGAGACTCATCGACCGGCAATGGCGGGGCCGGCGGGGCCGGCGGGGCCGGCGGGGAGGACCATGGCGGCGTCGGCGGCAACGGCGGGCTCACCACGGCAGTAGACGCAGTCGGCGGGGCCG
>Ga0182040_10001508_pt1 | contig 10751 bp, 10 predicted proteins | sample flu12Cox44000176_FD_125973 | JGI IMG/M metagenome (GOLD analysis project Ga0182040, IMG submission 125973) | Lab enrichment of tropical soil microbial communities from Luquillo Experimental Forest, Puerto Rico - flux8day.12C.oxic.44.000.176 | ecosystem: Environmental > Terrestrial > Soil >... | reverse complement strand
TCCACGCGCCGGCCAGTGAGGCCATGTGCAGACCGTCGCGGGTGTTGGAATGCAGGTCATGCAGGTCGATCAGCGCCGCCTCGAAGGCGTAGTCGTGCGCCAGCTCCAGGTGGCCGACCTCGGCGCACATCACCGCCTGGGTGCACGCCGACAGCGATGAGTCGCGCACCGTGCGCCGCTCGTAGTAGTCGACGTTGCGGGCCTTCTGCTCGGGCGTGAACGCATGACTCTGCCACTGCATCGCCAGCACCAGGTCGGCCTGCTTAATCACCTGCGCGGGATACAGTCGCACGTAGGCTTCGTGCAGGAGCAGGGGATAGGTCGTGTTGGCTTCGAAGTCCCATTCCGCAAACTTGGTAAATCCTTCGCACTGCTGATGAACACCCAGTTCTTCGTCGTAGGGAATGTTGACCGCGGCGGCCGCGTCGCGCCACGCCGCCATCTCCTCGGTGGTGACGCCAAGTTTCGAGGCCTCGTCCGGGTCGCGAACGCAGGCATCGGCGGCGACGACCAGGTTGTGCGCGGCCATCAAGTTCGTGAAGACGTTGTCGCGGACGATCGCCGTGTATTCATCGGGGCCGGTGACCCCGTCCAGATGCCAGACGCCGTGGCGGTCGTGGTGACCGAGTGACATCCACAACCGGGCGGTTTCGATCAGCACGTGAAGACCGCAATCCTTCTCAAGCGAATGATCGCCGGTCACGACGCGGTACCGATCGAAGGCCATCGCGATATCGGCGTTGATGTGAAACGCCGCGGTGCCGGCCGGCCAGTAGGCCGAGCACTCCTGCCCGCGGATGGTTCGCCATGGAAAGCTGGCGCCTTTTAGGCCGAGCTCGGCCGCCCGGTCCCTGGCGAGGTCCATTGTCGAGGCGCGCCACCGCAGTGCGTCCGCGACGGCGTGCGGCGCGGTGTAGGTCAGCACCGGCAGCACGTAAGCCTCGGTGTCCCAAAAGGCGTGGCCGTCGTAGCCGGTGCCGGTGAGCCCCTTGCTGGGGATCGCCCGGCGTTCGGCGCGCGCGCTGGCCTGCAGCAGGTGAAACAGCCCGAACCGGACCGCTTGCTGGGATTCGGGGTCGCCTTCGACCTCGACGTCCGCGTTTTCCCAGAAGTCGTCGAGGTAGGCCCGTTGCGAGTCCAGCAGCCCCTGCCACCCGGTGTAGCGGGCACCGTGCAGTGCGGCGGCGGCCTGGTCCCGCAGCGCCGGGCGAGAGCGCTGGCTGGACCAGCCGTACGCGAGGTATTTCACGATGCGCAGCTTCTGTCCGGGACGCAGCCCGCAGATCACGGTGGTCCGCGCCAGGTCGGCACGCGCGTCTTTGCTGACCTCGACGCGTCCGGGCACGTCGACCTCGTGATCCATTGCGGCGGCCATCATCAGGGCGCTGCTGCGGGTCCGGTGCATGAGAAGTGCTCCGGCCTCGGTTACTTCGTGTTCGACGGCCTCGAGCGGGTTCTTCAGGATGGCCGACACCCGCGGATCACCCGAGGTCTCCGGTTGGTCCTCGTTTGTCACCAGTTCCGACTGCACCGTCACGCGCACGAATTCGTCAACGGCCTCGACGACATACTCGATGGCGGCGACGCCGCGGTGGGTTATCGACACCAGCCGGGTGGACACCAGTTTTATCTGCTTGCCCGCGGGCGAGGACCAGTGCGCGCGGCGGGTCAGCGTCCCGGCACGCAGGTCGAGAACCCGCTCGTGGGAGATCAATTCGCCGTAGCGGACGTCGAACGCCTCGTCCTCGACGAACAGGCGAAAGATCTTGCCGTTGGTGACGTCGACGATCGTCTGGCCGGCCTCCGGATAACCGTATCCGGCCTCGGCGTACGGCAGCGGCCGGATTTCGTAGAAGGAGTTCAGATAGGTGCCCGGCAGGCCGTACGGCTCGCCCTCGTCGAGGTTGCCGCGCAACCCGATGTGCCCGTTGGACAACGCGAACAGGGATTCCGACTGGGCCAGCAGGTTCAGGTCGAGTCGGGTCTCGCGGACTTGCCAGGGTTCGACGGGGAAGGCTTCCTGGGTGATCATGACTGCAGCAATTCGGCGAGATCGGTGACCACCACGTCGGCGCCGTTGCTTCGCAACTCGTCGGCCTGCCCCACCCGGTCGACGCCCACCACGTAGCCGAAGTTACCGGCGCGGCCGGCGGCCACGCCCGATAGCGCGTCCTCGAAGACCGCCGCCGCGTCGGGAGCGACGTCGAGCAACTGCGCGCCGCGCAAGAACGAGTCCGGGGCGGGCTTGCCGGGGATGTGCTCTTCGCGCAGCGTGTTGCCGTCCACCCGCCGCTGGATGAACCGGTCCAGACCTGTGATCTTGAGTACCTCGGGGGTGTTGGCGCTGGCCGACACCACGGCGATGCCGAGACCCGCGCTCGAGACCGCCTCCAGGTAGCGCCGCGACCCGTCAAACACCTCGACGCCGTCCTTTTCCAGGACCTTTTGGAACATGTCGTTCTTGCGGTTGCCCAGGCCGTACACCGTCTCGGCGTCGTCGGGATCGTCGGGGCTGCCGTCGGGCAGATCGATTCCGCGGCTGCTCAGAAACGACCGGACCCCGTCTTCGCGTTTCTTGCCGTCCACGTATTTGCGGTAGTCCGCGGCCGCATCGAAGGGGACGAACTTCTCTCCCATCCGCTTGGCCCGATCGGATAGAAAGGCGTCGAACATGGCCTTCCAAGCCTTGGTATGCACGCTCGCGGTGTCGGTGAGCACACCGTCGAGGTCGAACAGGCAGGCACGGACCTTCTCCGGCAGACCCAGCGCTGAACTCACCAGCGGACCTCGCTTTCTGGTTTTGCGGGTTGGGCGGTATCCACTCCACCATGCCAAGCGGTGTGCCGCCAGCGTTTAGCGGCCGTCGCCGCGCCGGACGGGCAGCCAGCATGCCGCCAGCGGGACCGTGGTGAGCAATCCGAGCGCCATCACGCCCGCCACGTGTTGGTGCTGGTCGTGCATGGCCACGGCCATCACGAGCATGACGCCGAAGTGCGCGGAGTTCGCGGTGAGATTGAAATCAAGGAACAGCCGGTTGGTGAGCGGGGCTTTGGCCGAGCCGAACAGGAACAGCGCCCAGACGATGTAGACGGTGGAGAACATGACGGCTATCGCCTGATCATTGGGGCCGCCCTCACCCCAGTCGAAGAGTCGAGCCAACAACGGCGGTAACCCGTTGATGCGATGCGTGGACGCGAGAATCAAGTCGGGCACGAAGAAAAGCAGATAGCCGACCGCGGTCAGTCGAATCATGACTGGAAGCCACGACGCCGCGCGGCCCGGTCGACTTTGCCTCATGAATTGACGGTTCTTCGGGTGCTTTGCCGGATGATGCGAGCCATCGTCGTCGGGCGCTCGAGGGCCGAAAAGTGGCCCACGCCGGGCACCGTGATGGTTGCGGCATTCGTGAGCAGTTGCGCGACCTGTTCCCGCTCCGGCGCGCGCGACCAATCGTGTTCGCTGTAGACCAATGTGACAGGTGCGGTCACCTTCGCGTAGCGGCTTCGCGCGTCGATGAACCCGCCGAGGCTGCGCATGATGGCTCGGTTCACCGTCGGGTAGCCGGTTCGACGGCCGCTTCGACGAAGCTCGCTGAGCAACTCCTCCGGCAGCGCGCGGTGGTCGGCTAAGCCGCCTCGCAGCACGCCCCGCAGGACGACGCGATTTTCCATGCGGACGACGATCGGTCCGGAGCCGGGCAGGCGGGCGCCCGTTCCGATCAGGCGGGCAAACCAGTTCCCGCGTTCGAGGCCGCCCGGGTAATCGTAGGGGTTGAAGGCGACCACGTTGCGCACGTTGTCGGGCAGGTCAATCGAGGCCAACAGCGCGATCGCGGCCCCCATCGACTCGCCGGCCAACGTGACCTCACGCAGGTCGAGCGTCCTGACGAATTCGACTGCGGCGCTGCGTAGTTCCGGCTCGCCGAATCGGGCGCCCGGCACGATGTCGGACCAGCCCATTCCGGGCTGGTCCAGCGCGTAGATCGTGAACTCGTCCCAGAGCTCGGGCACGACCCGCTGGAAGTAGTCCAGCTGTGTGCGAACCGTGTGGAGCAGGACCAGCGGGGGACCGGTTCCCGTCGTGTAGTAGCGCAACCGCGACCCGTCGGACCGCTGGAGGAACTTGACCTCGCCGCGGCCGCCGTTCCATGTCCGGGTGTAGCGCTGGTCTGGAATCTCGTTGGGCTGCATGGTCTTCATGGTCTTCAACCTTCGCTGACGGTAAGCGCGACCGCTTGAATTGCCCGCAGACGTCCGTCGGCCAAGGCGTGGGTGAGGTTTTCGGCTTTTCGCCGGAAGTCGGTGACGAAGGCGTGCAGGCCCAGCGGGTCGGCGGGCTGGGCCAGCACGGCCTGCATGACGGTGGCCGCCTGGTCGGTGAGGTCGTTCCAGTGTTCGACGGCGAAGCCGGCGGACTCGACGACGGCGCGCAATTCCTCGGGAGTGACCAGATGGCTGCGCGTGGGTTCGTCGGCCCAGGGCAGTGGATAGTCGAGTTCGCCGTGGTCGCCAATCGTGATGTCCCACATGGCAAGCCGTCCGCCGTCCGCCAGCACCCGGCGCGCCTCGGAGTACAGGCGCGCCTTGTCGGCGACGTTCATCTGGACGTGCTGGCTGATGGCGACGTCGAAAGTGCCGTCGGCGAAGGGGAGTTCGGTCACGTCCGCCTGACGAACGGAGATGAGGTCGCCGAGGCCGACGATTCGGTTGATCCAACGGTTCGTTTCGCAGTATTCGTCGGTGAGATCCACGGCGACAACGGGGGAGCCGTAGCGGTCGGCGACATAGCGCGCGGTGCCACCGACCCCGCTTCCGGCGTCGAGGACCCTGGTGCCGCTTGCGATCTGCGCCAGGTCCACCAGCTGGGCGGTGGCGTAGCGGCCCATGGTGTGAAAGTCTTCCAGCAGGCCGAGGTCGGCGGGCGCGAGGCGGCCGAGGTCCTTCCCTGCGGAGAGCAGCGCGCGCTCGATGTTGCTGCGCGACAGGCCGGTCGAGTACTGGCTCTGGATTGTGTCGTTCATTTCTGCACCTCTGTCCATGCGGTGATGATGGGTGGCATCGTGATAAGGGCGTTGACCGCAAGCGCCTCTTCACGGAATCGCGGCACGAAGTTGTCGATGTCGGCAACCTCGTCGATGCCAAAGCCGATCTGTCCTGCGATGGGGGATACCAGCCGCCAGACTTCCGCGGCGTAGGCCAGGATGTCGGCGTCGGCGGCCGTGCCGATCGGCGTGCCGAGGGTCAGCTTTGGCGCGGCGAAGCCGGCCTCTGCAAAGATCGTGTGCAGTGTGGTGCCGAACCGCGGGCTGAGGCCCATCGCCTCGAATGCGCGGACGATGCCGGTCGTCACCTGCCCGAACAGCGGGATGTCCGGGATGCTGCTCGTCGCGGTGATGTCGTTCTCGGAGAACGCGATCACGCCGCCGGGACGCACGAACGAGCTGAGATGCCGCAGAGTGGCGGCCGGGTCGGGCAGGTGCATGAGGATAAACCGGCCGACTATCGCGTCGATCGGCTCTTCGAAGGCGATCGCGTCAATCGAAGATCGCGTGAAATGCACTGTGGATAAGCACTTTTCGGCTGCGCGGGTGCGGGCCAGTTCGATCATCTCTGGTGCGGCGTCCACTCCCAAGATACTTCCGGTCGGACCGACGAGCCGGGCGGCGACGAACGACACGTCGCCGGGCCCGCACCCGATATCGAGCACCCGCATGCCCGGCCGCAGCCCGGCGAGCCGCAGCGCGTGCTCGGTGTAGCCGTCATACAGCCGGCCCTGGAGGAGCAGCCGCTGCACCTCCGCGTCGGCATGGCCCAGGACGTAGGTGCTGCCGCTTTCGGATTGCTTCGTGCTCATGTCTTAAACCTTTGTCAGCGTGGTGGTCGCGGGGGACGGTGTCGAGTGCTCTGCCCGCGCCGGCTCCCGGGACGGCAGAAGCCAGCCGACGATGATCGCGGCGCCCAGCGCAATGCCCGCGCACACCAGCGAGCTCACCTGCATGCCATCCAAGAATGCGCGCTCGACGACGCTGTGGACGTGGGTGGCTTGTTGCGCCGGCAACTGCTCGATCACCCTGTGCGCCAGGGCCATCGAGTGCCTCATCGCCTCGGCGGGCAATCCCGGCAACGCAGTCGCCCCGAGGTGTCCCGAGTACACCGATGCAAAGATGCTGCCGGCGATGGCAACGCCGAGGGTGCCGCCGAGCTCGCGCGTCGTGTCGTTGACGGCCGAGCCGACGCCGGCCTTGTCGACCGACAGTGACCCCATGATGGCCTCGGTGGCCGGCGATACCGTCAGCCCGAGGCCGCCGCCGAGGAGCACCATCTGCATGGCGAGCTCGTTATAGGGGGTGGCCGCGTCGGCCGTGGACGCCCACGCGAGCCCGGCGGCGAACACCGCGAGGCCGGCGGCCACGACGGCGGTGGTGCCGACTCGTTCGACCAGCCGGGGGCCCAGGATGCTGGCCAGCGCGATCGAGGCGGCGACGGGCAGCAGTCGCACGCCGCTCTGAAATGCGCTGTAGTCCTTGATGAATTGGAAGTACTGGGTGATGACGAAGATGAAGCCGAACAGTGTCAGAAAGCCGGCGGTCACCGCCAGGCTGCCGCCGGAGAACCGCCGGCTGAAGAACACCGAGACGTCCAGCATGGGGTGGGTGCTGCGCCGCTCCCACAGCGCGAACGTAGCGAGAACGATTGCGGCCAAGGCGAACCCGATTGCGGTCCGAACGTTGGTCCAGCCCCAGGTGGGTGCCTCGATGACCGTGTAGACCAGCGTCGTGATCCCGGCTGCGGACAGGACCAACCCGGGCACGTCGACGCGCGGCGCCGCCGGGTCGCGCGAGGTCGGAACGAACAGGATGCCGCCGATGATGGCCAGCGCCGCGATCGGGATGTTCACCATGAAGATCGAGCCCCACCAGAAATGCTCGAGGAGCCAGCCACCGCTGATCGGTCCCACGGCGACCCCGACACCCACCATGGCCGCCCACAGCCCGATCGCCTTGGCGCGCCGCGCCGGGTCGGTGAAGATGTTGGTGATCAGTCCCAGCGTGGTCGGGAAAATGACCGCCGCGCCGACGCCCATGGCGGCGCGCGCCGCGATCAGTGCATCCGCCGAGTTGGCCTGGGCCGCAACGGCAGACGTGAGCGCGAACAGCACGAGTCCGGCGTTGAGCCAACCCCGCCTGCCGTACCGGTCGCTGAGGCTGCCCGCCGAGAGCAGCAGGCCGGACATGACCAGGGTGTACGCGTCGACGATCCATTGCAGCTGCGCGGTGTCGGCGCCGAGTTCGCGCGACAGGGTTGGCAGTGCGACGTTGACGATGGTGGCGTCGACGCTGATGACGAAGACGCCGAGGCAGATGACGGCGAGTGCGGTGATCGGGTGATTGCGGAAGACGGGTCGGATAGGCACGACCACGAGACTAAAGCAGATAGACAAATAAATCAAGTAAGTAGTTGAGAAAGATGTCTCATCGCTGGTAGAGTGGCCTGGTGGCGACCCGCAGGAACTACAACCAGAATTGCCCCATCGCGCGCGGGCTCGATGTCGTGGGCGAGCGGTGGACGTTGCTTATCTTGCGCGAGCTGGTCGGGGGACCCCGCCGTTACGGTGACCTGCGCGCCGAGTTGCCCGGTATTGCGACCAATCTGCTCGCCGACCGACTCAAGGAATTACAAGACGCCGGGCTGGTCGACCGCGCCGACCTGCCCGCGCCGATCGCACGTACCGTGTACACGCTCAGCGACATGGGCTGGCAGCGTGTGCTGCCGATCTTGCAGAGCATCGCGTGGTTTGGGCTGGACCGGCTCGACCCGATCGAGGACGGCCCGGTATCGCCGCTGAACGGATTCCTCGCCGGAATACTGCTGGGCTTCAATCCCGGCCGCGCAGCCGGTCTGGAGGCGACGGTTCGCGTCGAGATCGACGGCCGCCGTTTCGAGTTCGCCGTCACGCAAGGCCGCCTCGCCGGGGGGCACCGTGAGCCTTCGGTCACTCTCACCGCCCGCGCGGCCGATCTCGTCACCGCCCGTCTGGGGTCGAGTGAGGCCAAGCGCAACGCGGCGCTGCACCGCCTCAACTTCGAAGGCGATCCGGTTGCCGTCGGCGCAGTACGTCAGGCGTTCTCGCTGTAGAGCCACGGTCTTGTCACACCTGCAGCGCGTTGATCCACTTTTCTAGGCGGCGCGCTTCGTGTGCCATGAGGTCGGGCTTCGCCAGGGCGTTGGTCAGGACCGCGCTCCCCTCGTAAGCGATGATCAGCTCTAGTGCCAAGTCGCGGGCGTCGCGCCGGCCCATAGCGACGAATTGCTGCTCGGTCCAGTCCAGCAGGGTTTGCATCAGGGGAGCGGTCAGGGGATGTGACTTGCCCGAGTTAGCGAGCTCGGTGCACAGGCTCCCCAACGGGCAGCCGTGGTCGGCGATCGTCTCGCGCGACTCGGCCAGCATCGCCACGAGCGCCTTGAGCCGGGCTTTGGGGCTGCCGTGTCGACGCTGCAGGGCCGCCGTCGCGGATCGGATTTCCTCGGTCCGTGCCTCGACCACGGCGGCCACGATGTCGTCTTTGGTCTTGAAGTAGTAGTACATGTTGCCCAGTGGCACCTCCGCCGCCTCGGCGATGTGCGCCAGCGTCGTGCTCGCTATGCCCTGGCGGTAGAACAGGTCGCACGCGGCGGCGATCAGTCGCTCTCGCTTGCCGGGAGGCTTCGGCGAGGCGGCCTCGTCGGCGTCGGTTAAGTCAGCCATATCACTCACGGACTATAGACGGCACGCGTCCATGCTGAAGTTCCACAACAAGTCCCGGTTCTCCCGCGTGTTAGCGGCGGCCTTGACCTTCTTCACCTTGGACTTCGCGAAGTACTGTCCGGAGACTTGCGTCGAGTCCGAAGACGACGCAAGGAACACCGAAGTGACGGCGCCCTTGTCCGGCGATAGTGAAAAGGGCAGCGCCGCATAGGAGATCGCGCGAAAGACCCCTTGTGCTCCACGCATCATCGGCGTTCTGACGACCCCGGGATGCGCGGCGTTCACGGTCACGCGCGTCGGCCCCAGCCTGTGCGCCAGTTCGATGGTGAACAGCAGCACGCAGAGTTTGGACGCGGCATATGCGCCTATGGTCGAGAACCTGCGTTCGCCTTGCATGTTGTCCGGATCGAACTTGCCCGCGCGGTACACGCTCGAGCTCAGGTTGACGACCCTGCCCTGTGGGCTCTTTTCCAATTCGTTGAGCAGCAGTCGGGTGAGATAGAACTGCGCCAGGTAGTTGACCTGAAACGTCGTTTCGTAGCCATCCTCGGTCAGCACGCGACGCGGCATGATGACGCCGGCGTTGTTGATCAGAACATCCAGCCGCGGGTAGCGCGCCGTGAACGTCTCGGCGAGCCGGCGCAACTGGGCCAGGGACCGGAGGTCGGCGATGAGGTAATCGACGTCCCGGTTGCCGGTGGACGCGACGATTTCCTTTGTGACGCTGGCCGCCTTGGCCTCGTCGCGCGCGGCCAGCACGACGGCGTAGCCCTTGCCGGCGAGCTCCGCCGCGGTCACCTTGCCGATGCCGTCAGTGGCTCCGGTGATGAGGCAGATTGGCTTGTCCATGAGCGCTCCGTCGGCTATTCGGCGGCGGCCGCAACGGAGGCGGGCCGTGACAACATGCGTGCCATCATCGATCGGGTCAGCGCCGGCGGCACGAGCGCGGCGGTCACCCGGTTGACTCGGCCCGGTATGCAGCGCGCCCGATTGCGTTTCAGTGCGCGCAGCGCCTCACCGACGCAATCGTGCGGCGTCATAGCCGGTATCGGCATTTTGTCGGGGTCCAGGCCCAGCTCGGCCAGCACCGGCGTGCGGGTTGGGCCCGGGTGCAGCACGGTCACGTGCACCCCTCGCTTGGCCAGCTCGACGTGCAGGCCGGCGCCCAGGCTGCTCACATAGGCCTTGGTCGCCGCGGTGTGCGCCATGTAGGGCACGCCATGTACGGCCCCCAGCGCGGAGACCAGCACGATGCCGCCGCGGCCGCGCCGCGCCAGTCGCTCACCGAAGTGGTGACTCAGGCCCAGATGTGCCGCGGTGTTCAGTCGCAGGATTGCCCGTTGCGCCTGCAGGTCGGATTCCAGGAAGGGCCCGGGTAGCGCCACGCCGGCGTTGGACACCAGCAGCCCGACGTCGATGTCGTTGGTGGCCTCGATGATTGGGGTCAGCATGCCGGGGTCGGACAGGTCGACGCCGACGGCGCGATAGTCGACGCCGTAACCCCGGGCCAGCGCCGCGCCGAGGTCCTGCAGCGCGGCGAGGCGCCGCGCGACCAGTACCACGTTGATGCCGGCATCGGCGATCTGGTGGGCGAATTCGCGTCCGATTCCCGACGATGCGCCCGTCACGACCGCCCATGGGCCGAACTGATCTGCGGTGATGCTCATGGTGTCTGGACCTTCTTCCTCGGTTGCGGATGTGTCTTAGTAAGTTATACACCCAACTTAATATGATCCAAACCCGCGTGCGGATTGGCGCGGGGGAGCGCCGGGATCGCGGATGTGATCCTGGTGTCCAGTGGCATTAACGTCATTGCGCAACCGCGCCGCCAGCGTTACCGTGTTAGTTATCTAACTAACATCGGCGCAATGCGAGAGGCCGAGGGCCAGAGATGACGGTCGTCAAACGCGCGTGGATTCCATTGGCGATTTTGGTCTTGGTCGCAATCGCGGGTTTCGCCGTCGATCGGCTGCACGGGGTCTTCGGCGTGCACGGCGCCGCGTCGG
>Ga0182040_10001507_pt1 | contig 10753 bp, 9 predicted proteins | sample flu12Cox44000176_FD_125973 | JGI IMG/M metagenome (GOLD analysis project Ga0182040, IMG submission 125973) | Lab enrichment of tropical soil microbial communities from Luquillo Experimental Forest, Puerto Rico - flux8day.12C.oxic.44.000.176 | ecosystem: Environmental > Terrestrial > Soil >... | reverse complement strand
CGGCCGCGCGCTGATGGGCCGGCCGCGGCTCCTGCTCCTGGACGAGCCTTCGCTCGGTTTGGCGCCGCTCGTGGCGCGCCAGATTTTCAGTTCGATCAGAACGCTCAACTGCGAGGAGAAACTCACGGTGTTCCTGGTCGAGCAGAACGCGTTTCACGCCTTGAAGCTCGCGCATCGCGGCTACGTCATGGTCAATGGCCGGATCACGCTGAGCGGGACCGGACGCGAACTCCTGCAGCGGCCGGAGGTCAAGGCTGCCTATCTCGAAGGCGGCAGGCATTGAGCACGGCGAAAAATTGACGCTAGAGCATTGCAGGCAACGCCACCCCGGTTCGCGAGCGAAGACGAGGGAACCCATGCTGGTCCGAATCGCTTTGATGGCCATCGCTCTCGCTTGCATCGGGCCAGCGGCGCAGGCCGCGGGTAATCTCGACAAGGTCACTCATATTCTGGTGATCTATCTCGAGAACCGCAGCTTCGACAATTTGTTCGGCGAATTTCCCGGCGCCAACGGCGTGCTTGCCCACGGCGCCCACATCCCGCAGGTGCCGCTCGCCGGATCGGCCTACAGGAACCTGCCTTCGCCGGCACCGGGTCCGTTCTCTTCGCCTTACAACCCGCACTGCCAACTCTGCGCCGATCTCGCGGGCTTGCCCAATGCGCCCTTCGTGATCGACGGCGTGCGGCCGGGCGTGACGCTGCGAACCTACACCCGCGATCTGGTCCACCGCTTCTACACCAACCGGGCCCAGATTCGCGGCCGCGAGCAACCGAACGACTTTTTCGTCGCCTATTCCGATGCGCGTGCGCTCGCAATGGGCCATTACAGCGCGGAGGCGATGAGCCGCACGAATATCTGGCGGCTGGCGCGGGACAATTTGCTGCTCGACAATTTCTTCCAAGGCGCGTTCGGCGGCTCGTTCCTCAATCACTTCTGGCTGATCTGCGCCTGCGCGCCGACCTGGCCGGACACGCCGCCTGCGCTGCGTTCGCGCCTGGATTCGCGCGGCAACCCGCGCGGGATGGACGCCGACTCGCCGTACGAAGGGGACAATTACGTCACCGCCGAGCAGGATGGCGTCACCGAGCCGTATGCGGTCAATACCGCGCAATACGCGCTGTTCAACAACGGCGCCCCGCAGCCGCTTTTGCCCGCGCAACGCGCGATCACGATTGGCGATCGGCTCAGCGAGAAAAAGGTCGACTGGGCCTGGTATGCGGGCGGCTGGGACCTAGCGATCCTCAAAGATCGCACACCCGCGCAGGAACAACGCTTCCGCGACCTGCGCTTCCAGTGGCACCATCAGCCCTTTGCCGCCTTCGAAAACTTCAACCCGGCCACCGAAATGGGCCAGGCCAATCGCCACGCCCACCTCAAAGACGCGGCGCAGCTTTACCGCGACATCGTTCTCGACCGACTGCCCCCGGTGGCCTTCTACAAACCGGCCGGCTTCGCCAACCAGCATCCGGACTATTCCGATATCATCACGGCCGACCGCGAGGTCGGGCGCATCGTCGACATGATGAACAAAAGCTCGATGCGCGGCACGTTCGTCGTGATCATCACCTACGACGAGTTCGGCGGCTTCTTCGATCACGTCAAGCCGCCGACGAGCGCCGAAGCTGGAGCGCGCGCGGACTATTTCGGGCCCGGCACGCGCGTGCCGGCGATCCTCGTCTCGCCGCTGCTCAATCGGCGCGGTAAGCCGGACTCCACCCAGTTCGACACCACCTCGATAGCCAAATTCATCGCAGAGAAGCACGGGCTCGAGCGCCTGCCGCAGCCGCGCTTCGACGCGGTCGAGAGCCTGTCGCGGCTTTTCTGACGATGTATTTCTCGATCCCGGAATTTCTTTCCGACGAGCGCTCGCTCGGGATCTTTCTACTGGTCACGGTCGGCATGGGAGGCGGGGCGGCCTGGCTTGCCGGCCGCGCCATCGCTGCCACGTGGCGGCCGTGGTGGCATCTCCTCGTTTACATGTTGCTGCTCACGATGGCCGTGCGCTTTATCCACTTCGCTTTGTTCAACAGCACGTTCTTGTCGCTGCATTACTATCTCGTCGATTACGCGGTTTGCGTCGGCTTCGCGCTGCTCGGCTTTCGGCTGATGCGGGTCAGGCAAATGGTCAGCCGTTACAAGTGGCTCAACGAGCGGGCCGGCGTCTTGCGCTGGCGCCGCCGCGACCGTTCGGTAGCCTCGGATCAGCCAAAATCCGGGTGACATTTGTCCGATTAGCCGCTTGAATCCGGAGCAAGCGGCGACTGTGGCAGCGCGCATATGCGCGTTTGCCATTCCATCCAGAGGAACCCCTATGAAACAATGGCTCACCCTTGGCCTTGCCTTCGGGCTCGGCCTCGCTCTCGCGCAGAGCGCTTCGGCGCAAATCAAGCTGGGAGTGGCCGGACCGATCACCGGCGGCAGCGCGACGTTCGGCGCCCAGCTCAAGAACGGCACCGAGCAGGCAGTTGAGGACATCAACGCCGCCGGCGGAATTCTCGGACAGAAGATCCAGATCTCTGTCGGCGACGATCGCGCCGATCCCAAGGAAGGGGTGTCGGTCGCCAACAAGTTTGTCGGCGACGGCGTGAAATTCGTAATCGGCCACTTCAATTCCGGCGTCACTATTCCGGCGTCGGAGGCCTACCAAGAGAACGGCATCCTCGAGATCACGCCCGCCGCCACCAATCCCAAGGTGACGGAACGCGGGATGTGGAACATCTTCCGCACTTGCGGCCGCGACGACCAGCAGGGCCCGCTTGCCGGCAACATCATCGCCGAAAAATTCAAGGGCAAGCGCGTCGCCGTCATCCACGACAAGACGACCTACGGGCAAGGCCTTGCCGACGAGACGCGCAAGGCGATGAACGCCAAAGGGATCAAGGAAGTCCTCTACGAAGGCATCAACATCGGCGACAAGGACTATTCGGCGCTGGTTTCCAAGCTCAAGGCCGCGCGTCCCGATCTCGTCTATTGGGGCGGTCTGCACGACACCGGCGGACTGATCCTGCGCCAGATGCGCGATCAAGGCCTCAAAGCGACCTTCATGGGCGGTGACGGGATGGCGGATGATGAATTCGCCGCGATAGCCGGACCGGGCGCGGAAGGGACATTGATGACTTTCTCCCCCGATCCACGCACCAATGCCGCGAACAAACAGATCATCGAGGTGTTCCGCAAGAAGGGGTTCGAGCCGCAGGCCTATACGCTTTACAGCTACGCCGCGGTGCAGATCATCAAACAAGCCGCCGAGGCGGCAAAATCCCTCGACCCGAGGAAAATCGCCGCGGTGATGCATTCGGGCAAAGTGTTCAACACCGTGCTGGGCGACGTTTCGTACGACGCCAAGGGCGATGTGACGGGCTACACCGTTGGAGGCAAGAAGAAGGACCGCTACGTCCTCTACGTCTGGAAGAAGGGTCCGGACGGCAAGCTCACCTACGTCGAGGCGCAGTAGCAGCGCGCCACCCCGCCGCGCGCGGCCCGCGCCCGCTCCGCCGGAGCGGGCGCCTTCGATTCAGCCGATGCTCTGCAATACCGGAAACGTCTCGATCAGCCAGCTGTTGAGCTGCGTGAAGAAGCCGGCGAGGAAGGCAATGCCGGTGAGCACGAGCAGGCCGCCCATCACTCGCTCCATGTGAGCGAGGTGGGAGCGAAAGCGCGCGAGGAACGCCGCGAACGGCTCGACCGCGAGCGCCGCGATGACGAACGGAAGCCCAAGCCCAAGCGAATAGACCGCCAGAAGACTCGCGCCTCTGCCCACAGTGGCGTGCGAGGCGGCCACTGCGAGGATAGCCGCGAGGATCGGTCCAATGCACGGCGTCCAGCCCAAAGCGAAGGCGAGGCCCATCACGTAGGCCCCCCACAACCCGACCGGCTTTTGCACATGGATGCGCGCCTGCCGGTTCAAAAGACTGATCGGAGTGAGCCCGAGAAAGTGCAGACCCATGATGATGATGACGACGCCAGCGACGATGGCGAGCTCGTTGGAATAGAGCCGGATCAGCGCACCGATCGCGCTGGCGCTCGCGCCCAGTGTCACGAACACCGTCGAGAACCCCGCCACGAACAAGAGCGCGGCGACGACAGTGTCGCGCCGCACCTGGGGGGGCGGCTCGTCCTCGGCGAAGCGCTCGAGCGAGTTGCCCGCGAGATGGACGAGATAAGGCGGCACCAGCGGCAGCACGCAGGGTGACAGGAAGCTCACCAGCCCGGCGATCAGCGCGGCGAACATCGTGACGTCGGCGACCATGGTATCTAGATGCGATGCGCCGGCGTGGCGGCGCAAGCCGCCAATTCGCCGTTCCCCATGATGTGAAGAGACATTGGCCCTGTTACGCTGCCCGGGTTTCGCTCGGCAGTTCACTTTGGTCGTACGACATGGCGTCACGCAACCTAATCACCGATGTTCCTGGTGTGCTGGTGGGACACGCCGAAGACGCGCGGCTGGCTTCCGGCACCACCGCCATCGTCTTTGCCGAGCCGGCGGTAGCGGCCGTGGACGTGCGCGGTGCCGCGCCGGGGACGCACGACACCGACTTGCTCGAGCCGCACCGCACCGTCGAGCGCATCGACGCCGTGGTGTTGTCCGGCGGTTCTGTGTTTGGCCTCGATGCGGTATCCGGCGTGCAGGCCCATCTCCGCGAGCACGGCCGCGGCTTCGAGATTGCCGATATACGCGTGCCCCTGGTCTGCGGCGCCGTGCTGTTCGACCTCAACAACGGCGGCGACAAGAGCTGGCCGCGCTTTTCGCCCTATCGCGAGCTGGGTTATGCCGCCGCCGCCGCTGCCGGCGTGAGCTTCGCGCTGGGCAGCGCAGGCGCCGGCTTTGGCGCCACCACCATCAATCTCAAGGGCGGGCTCGGCTCCGCCTCCGCGATCACGCGGGATGGACACGGGGTTGGCGCGGTCGCCGCCGTGAACGCCTGCGGCAGCGTCAATGTCGGCAAGGGTCCGCATTTCTGGGCGGCAGCGTTCGAGGTGGACGGCGAATTCGGCGGGCTCGGCTTTCCGCAGAAATTGCCGGCCGAGGCGCTCACGCCGCACGCAAAGGGGCGGCCAGGGGAGAATACAACGATCGCCATCGTCGCGACCGACGCCGCACTCAGCAAGGCGCAGGCCAAGGAGTTGGCGGTCATGGCACACGACGGCTTCGCACGGGCGATCTATCCTGCCCACACCACGCTCGCCGGCGATACCGTGTTCGCCGCGGCAACCGGCCGCCGGGTCCTCGCCGATCCGGTCAACGAACTTGCGGAGCTGGGGGCCGTTGCCGCCAACGTGCTAGCGCGGGCGGTTGCGCGAGGCGTGTTCGAGGCCAAGGCGCTCCCGGGTGGCATTCCCAGCTGGCGCGATCGCCACGGCGCCCTTTTGCAGCGCTAGCAACCGGTTTGCCGCACCATTGTGAACTTCGCCCCGGTTTGGCCACTTAACAGGGGTTAAACAAACTGAGCTTACGCTCTGTGGGCAGCACCCATAGGGCCTCATCGGGGGCTGGAGGACGGCTATGCGCCTTATCGTGGCGGCGTTTGCGCTGGTAATTATCGTTTGCGTAGCAGCGTTTGGTGCCATTTTCTCACCAAAGACTTCGGAGCCGGTCGGAGCCTCGTTGCCCGCGACACCGGTCGCCCCGCCGCGCGCCGTCACGACCGTAATGGATGATTCGACCGCACCTTCGACGGCGGCGGTGAGCGACCCGGCGGGTGCCGGTGCCCCGCAAATCATGGCGCAGGCCGCGCCGGCACGCCCGGCAGCGCCCGCCGCAGCGCCACCCGCGAGTCCTGCACCTGCGGCGTCCTGCCCTGGCAATCCCAACGCTCTGGGCGTTGCGCGCGTGGTCGAGATCGACACCACCGGCGGCCCGCAATTCGGGTTTGAGCACTTCAAGGAGCACGATTTCCTGCGTGAGGGCGAGGTCGTACTCACCTTCGACGACGGCCCATGGCCGAAAAACACACCCGCCGTGCTGGCAGCGCTTGCCGCCCATTGCACCAAGGCGATCTTCTTCCCGATCGGCCTGCACGCGACCTACGAGCCGGGCATTCTCAAGCAGGTGGCTGCCGCCGGCCACGCGGTCGGCTCGCACACCTGGTGCCACCAGGATTTATCGAAGAGCAAAGGCAAATGCCTGATCAACGGCAAGATGCAGGCTTACGAATACGATCCCAAGGAGGAGATCGAGAAGGGCATCAGCGCCGTGCACATGGCGGTGGGAGGACCGACTGCACCCTATTTCCGCTTCCCCGCGCTCAAGCACCCGCCCGAACTGGTCTCCTATCTGGGGCAGCGAAACATCGCGATCTTTTCCACCGACTTCGATTCTTTCGATTTCAAGATGCGCAAACCGGAGCAAGTCCGACAGTCCGTCATGACGAAGTTGAAGAAGAACGGCAAAGGCATTGTTCTCATGCACGATTTCCAGCATGCCACAGCCGAAGCCGCGATGGACCTGCTCAACGACCTCAAGGCGGGCGGCTACAAAGTCGTGTTCATGAAGCCGAAATTCCCGGTGACCACGATCGCCTCCTATGACGAGGCGGTTCTCAAATCGTCGAAGCTTCCCAGCGACGGCTTGTCGACCTCAAACGTGGTGCGCACGATCAGCGAGTAGCGGCCGCGAATTCGTCAGCCAAACCGCCCGGCGCCGTATGGCGCCGGATCGCAGAATGGCGTGGCGCCCGTCATCATTTCCGCAAGCAGCCGCCCGGTTGCGGGGCCGAGCGTGAGCCCCCAATGGGCGTGCCCGTAGGCCAGCCACAAGTCGCGCTGGCCCGGCGCAGGACCGATCACCGGCCGTGAATCCGGGAAGCATGGACGGCTACCCATCCACAGTGCGGCCTCGACCGGCTCGCCCAGCGGGAAAAGCTCCCTTGCCGATGGCAGTAACCGGTCGAGTTGGACCGGCGTGGGCGGCGCATCGCTAGCGGCGAATTCGGCGCCGGTGGTGAGCCGGATGCCCTGCTCCATCGGTGCCAAGCAATAGCCGATCTCGGCATCGAGTACCGGGCGCGTGAGCGTGGCATTGCCGGCGCCGCGGTAGTGCCGGTGATAGCCGCGCTTGATGCCGAGCGGCAGCTCGATGCCGAGCGGTCCGAGCACGTCGGGGGCAAACGGCCCGAGCGCCGCCACGGCGTGCGCGGCATCGAGCGGCCCTTCCTCCGTGTCTATACGCCAGTATCCGTCGCTGCGGTGGAGCGAGCGTGCGTTGCCGCGCATCACCACACCGCCGAGTTGCGCAAATCGGGCGGCGTAAGCCTTGGTCACGGCCAGCGGATTGGTCAGGCTGGCCGCGCGTGGCCAATGCACGGCGTGGCGGAACACCGGCGCAAGATTGGGCTCGAGCTCGAGTGCCGCGTCCGGGGAAAGCGGGCGGTACGGGATCCCGAATTCGTCGGCAAGCGCCAGCTCGCGTTTGAGCGCAGCAAAACCGTGATCACTGCGATAGAGCTTGAGCCAGCCTTCTCTGCGTAGATAGCTACTGGCCCCGGCTTCAGCGAGCAACGCTTCGTGCTCAGCAAGCGCACGGGCAAACAGGGGCCGCATAAGCCGCGCCGTTTCGATCAGTCGGCGCGGCGTCGACGCCGCGCGAAACTTGAGCAGCCAGGGCATAACCCACGGCAGATAACTTACGTGGTAATCGGCTTCGGTTGCGCGCTTGAGCGCGATGCGCAGCAGCGCCGCGAAATTGGAGGGGAAGGCGGGAGGAAAGATCGTGTTTCCTTCGATCACCCCGGCATTGCCGTACGAGGTTTCCTCGCCCGGCGCCCGCCGATCGATCAGTGCCACGGCAAGCCCGCGCTTGACGAGCTGCAGGGCCACCGAGGTACCGACGATGCCGGCGCCGAGCACGATGGCGTCGATGCGCGCCATGATTTTCCTCATGCGGAATGCGGACCGACCCGGAGCGGGAAGGACGAGAATCGCGTACGTCCTATATGACCTGCGGACGCGGCCGTTGCACGCGCGGCGCACACGGTTGTGACGCGGTAAACGATTGAGGGCGTCGGCTGCCGCGTTGCCCCCGCCCCGGGCGGCGTGTTAGGCGAACGGTGCGTTCCGGAGGACCGCATGCGCCGTCCGCTCCGCGTTGCCGCGTCGATTCTCGCGGCCGATATCGCCAAGCTCGGCGAGGAGGTGCGCGCCGCCGATCAGGCCGGCGCCGACTGGATCCATGTTGACATCATGGATGGCCATTTTGTGCCCAACATTTCCTTCGGGCCCGGGACGGTGAAGGCGCTGCGTCCGCACACCAACAAGCCGTTCGACGTGCATCTGATGATCGCGCCGTGCGATCCGTATCTCGAGGCGTTTGCCAAGGCCGGCGCCGACAGCATCACGGTGCACGTGGAGGCCGGCCCCCACATCCACCGCTCGCTGCAGGCGATCCGTGCGCTCGGCAAGAAGGCCGGCGTCACCCTCAATCCCGGCACGCCGGTCGAGATGATCGAGCCGATCATTGATGTCGTGGACCTCGTTTTGGTGATGTCGGTCAATCCCGGGTTCAGCGGTCAGGCATTCATTCCATTCGCCGTGGAAAAGCTCTCCCGGCTGCGCGCGCTGATCGGCTCGCGCCCGATCGATCTCGAGGTTGACGGCGGCATCACACCGGAAATCGCCCCGCAGGTTGCGCAAGCCGGCGCCAATGTGCTGGTCGCCGGGTCCGCCGTGTTCAAAGGTGGCACGCCGGAAAGCTATCGCACCGCCATCGCCGCGCTGCGCAACGCAGCGGCGGTAGCGCGCGGGGAAGCAGCCTAGCCCCGGCTCCCCGCGACGGCGGCCTTGGCCGCGGTTACTTATTCGCTTTCGCTACATACGCGCGCGCGGCGGCGATTTCGGGCCGCACCGGGTCGGCGTTCTCGGCGAGCGCAACCGCCTCGGCGTAGTGCTGCCGGGCCTTGCCGCCATCGCCCGCCTTCTCCGCGGCCTGCGCGGCGCCGACTGTAGCGCCGAGACGATGCGGCTCCTTCTTGAGCGTCGCCTCGAAGGCGGCAAGCGCCTCAGTCGCCATGCCGCCCTCCAAAAGCATCGCGCCGTAAAGCTCGCGTGCCGGCGCCAACGGTCCCGGCGTAACGGGGTGCTTCTCGGTCCGATCCTCGGAATCGGCGGCGGCGCTCATGGCCTTGAGCGCCTCGTCCGGCTTGCCCTGGGCGTGAAGCAGCCAGGCGGTCGCCACCTGGCGCTGGATGTCGACGATCTCCGACCAATAGGCATCCTTCGCCTCACGCAACTTGTCGCGTAGCTCGGCGAGCTTGGCGACCTCCCCCTGCGCCGCGTCCGGCTTTCCGGACCGCGCCGCGCCGAGCGCGCGCGCGAAATGCGTGACCGCATCCGCATAGGCAATCGGGGTTGGTCGGACCTCGAGCGCTGCCGCGGCGTTCCAGTCGCCGCGCTCTACGGCGTAGCGCGCCGCGCTCGCGGCCCGGGCGTAGAAACCGGCAAAACGTTTGTAGCCTTCGGCTGCATTCATCTCCTCGACGACGGCACGTGCGGCCTTGTCCTGTCCGAGCTGCAGATAGGCATAGACCAGATAGTCCATCCCGTGCATCCCATCGTCCCATTCCTTATCCGCCTTGGCAGCGCGCACCGAGGCCTGATTGGAAGCGATCGACTCCTTCCAGTATCCGACACGCGTGAAGATGTGGGACGGCATGTGCTGGGCATGCGGGGCCGCCGGAGCGATCTTCGAATATCGTTGCGCCGCATCGAGTCCTTTCTCGGCAATCGGCGGGTAGTCGTAGAGATGGATCAGATAATGCGCGACGCCGGGATGCTGCGGCTGGCGCTTGAAGATCGGCTCCAGGATCGCAGCGCCCTTGAGCTGGTTGGCGTAGGTCTTGTCGGCCGGCGACGCCGCAACATTGAGGGTGATGGCATAAGCGATCTGCGCTTCATCGTCGTCGGCATATCGTGTTGCCAACGCCTCCATCGCCTTCAGGTAGGACTGCACGCGCGTGCGATGATCAACCTTGTCGTAATCGGTGTAAAATGTCAGCAGGGCGTCGATATAGTCGCGCTCGCGCTGCGTTTTCGCACCGACAGCTTTGCCCTTTTGCAGGGCTGCGAGCCCGAGCGGCAGATTTTCCGCCGGTGGTGGCGCATGCGGATTGTAGAGCAGCGTCAGCGCAACGCCCCAATAGGCCAAGCCGCATTCGGGATCGGCCTTGGCGGCGTCCTCGAAGATTTCCCTGGCTTGCCGGTACCAGAACGAATGCTGGTAACGCATGGCGCGATCGAAGCGCCGCTGCGCCGTGTCGTTGCACGAGGTCGCGAAATGCACGGTGCCCAGCCGCTGATCGGATTCGTCTTGCGCGGCGGCCGGTGACATTGTGGACGTTGCCGCCGCGAATGCGACGGTAACCGCGAGCGCCGACGGTGACCTCATCAGGCCTGTCATGAGTGCCTCCTGTTTCGCCCCGGAAGAGCGCGAGGTAAATTTTGTCGAGCTTAGCAAGCGCGCCGACGCTCGGCAATTTGCGGTTCACAGGCGTCTGCTATCGCCTCGCGCGAATTGAGCTTGGCGGCGCGATCTGCTAAGCGCCCAACTGTTCGCACCCGCTGGCAAGCCGCCGATGATCCCGCGCTACACCCGGCCGCAGATGGCCGCGATCTGGGACCCGCAGACGCGCTATCGCATCTGGTTCGAGATCGAGGCGCATGCCGCGGATGCCATGGCCGAGCTGAGCGTCATTCCCAAAGCGGCGGCGCAGGCGATCTGGGAACGCGGCAAGAACGCTAAATTCGACGTGGCCCGCATCG
>Ga0182040_10001499_pt1 | contig 10783 bp, 7 predicted proteins | sample flu12Cox44000176_FD_125973 | JGI IMG/M metagenome (GOLD analysis project Ga0182040, IMG submission 125973) | Lab enrichment of tropical soil microbial communities from Luquillo Experimental Forest, Puerto Rico - flux8day.12C.oxic.44.000.176 | ecosystem: Environmental > Terrestrial > Soil >... | reverse complement strand
CTCCTCAAACCCGATCCCTCGTTTGGGGTTCGACCTTAACCGTTTGCTCTTCTGCCCATCGAAGGCGAAACGCATGGTAGTATAACTGTTATACCAGAGCTTTGCTGGGTTGTGTTCTACGGGAGGGATAGAAATTCCAGTCGAAGTGGAGGTTATTCCATTTCCCCCGCCTCCAGTACCAGAACACCAGCGGAACGTATCTGGAACGCGAAAACACCCAGAATGGCTGTACACTATTGATTACATGGGCTTTAAAATGGTGGAGGCGGGGGGAGTCGAACCCCCGTCCGAAAAGCGCTACGGCCCGAAGCCTACATGCTTAGCTCAATTCGCTTTGGTTCGCCAGCCGCGGTCAGAATGAGCAAGAAACGCAGCCGGCTAGTCCGATGAATCTCACCCGAGCCTTACGGACCGAAAGGCTCGGGCCAGCTCACTGTGCGACGCCTCTTGCCGGGCCCGTGAGCAAAGCCCGGGGAGACGTGCGCCTAATTAATTAGGCAGCAAGTGCCAAGTTGTTGTTGGCAGTTCTGGTTTTCCACCAAGTTACGGGCAGGTGGGTCCCGGCATGCCTTCAGGTCGCGACAGCTTCCGTCGAAACCGTGTCGCCCCCTTCTTTGCAATTATATCACTCACGGCAAAAACAGTTTGTCCCTCGGCGGAAGCCCGACCCGCGAGTTGGATATCGTAGCCCCCTTTTGACAAGCAATAATTGAGCACACCGTTTCGGCTACTCGGTTGACTCAAATCCAACCAGCCTCGAAAATGCCAGGGTGGGGGGTTGCACGCGAAGCAGTGTTGAAGACTGTTATGGCACAAGAACTCAACGCCGTCGAACAAGCCATTGCACGGGCGCTTCGCGATAACCTCGAGCGCCTAAAGCAGACTTCTGACGAACTCCACCACGCTGTAAACGATGTCGTTGCCGCGTGTGCCAGCAACGAACCGGCGAATGCGCTCCCGCCGCTACTTCGCGCGCAAACTTCGGCCGCTTCTTTGACGGCCGCGTTGGAAGTCTTATCGCGATTTGTTGCCTTGTCTCTTCAAACTGGCCAGCGTTCGCCGCTCGAGGCACAGGTCACGGATTTGGTCGGACGGGCTGCACCGCAGCCGGCTCCCGTTCGCGAGCGCCCTGCACCTTCTACGCCAACCCCCATGGCCTCGAAGGCCGCCCCGTCCCACACAGGGCAGGTGCCTCCGGATCCGTCCTTCGAAGAAGAGACTGAGTCCGAGACGTTCGAACTGGTCGAACCTGCTCCCGCCGCCGCAGCAGAGTTCGCTGAAGAGTTCGACGTCAACCGCCTCTCGTTGGAAGAACAGGAATTGCATCGCCGCGCGAATCGCGTGGCCAAAGTTTCGATGCAGGACATCAAGATGCTTCGGCCGGAACAAGTCCGGCTGGGCCGCGAAAAGAGAGATCTCTGTATCCGATTGAAAGATGACATTGAAAAGGCTCATCGTGAATACGATCGCCGTTTCAGACCCATCATGGACCACCCGGTGGATTATTTTTACCGCTGGCTGGTGGAAATCCTCGCCGATGGCGACCCTCACGCCTTGGGCGAGTACCCTTATTCGACGCCGGCGCGCCATCATTAACCGCTTGGGCATTCGCCGGTTTTGTGGCCAGTCGGGAGATGCCGTATCATTAGTCTATCTAAATGATTCATTCCTCGACCGCTGCGGCGCTCGCGCTTGTCTTGTCGCTTGGTAGCTCCTTTGAGCTGCTCGCGCAACCTCTTCAGCACAAGCACAGATCGAAAAAGCATGCCGCGCCCCCCTGCCGCGAGGGCTGCAAGCCGGAAACCGCTGCTCCGCAAGTGGCGTTGAGCACTCCCGAGGATGATGCGGAGGAAAAAGAACTTGCGGCGTTATCGCGTGAGCTTCGCAGTGGTGCGCCCGACGCTTATGCAAAGCTTTCCGACTTCGCGACGAAAAACACCACCAACGTCTGGGGTGCGCGCGCTGCCATGGCTCTCGGTTACCAAGACTTTTCCAAGAACCGCATGGCGCAAGCCTTGGGCTGGCTGCTCAAGTCGCAAGGGGACACGCTTCTTCGGGAATATGCCCAATACTGGACGGCCCAGACCGAGCGCAACCTGGGCCGCAACGCTGAAGCTTACAAAACTCTTCAGACCCTCCTGCACGACTATCCGAATACGGCCTTGCGCGAGCAAGTGCTGCAGTCTTTCGCGCAAACCGCGGTACAAACGGGTCATGCGCAGGAGGCGATAGACGCTCTCAACGCCAATGCCGGAACTTCGTCGAAGCCGGACCTCTTGATCGAGCGCGCTCGCGCTTATCAGGCAGCTCATCAACTTCCCCGCGCCGCCAAGGATTTTCAGACCATCTTCTACAAGTTCCCCCTCGCCGATGAAGCCAAGCCTGCGGGTGCCGCACTGACTACCATCATGCGCGCGCTCCGAAAAGAATATCCGTATCCTGGCGTTGAGATGCAGGACCAGCGTGCGCAGATTTTTTATGACACCCACAAATGGCGGGAAGCCCGCGCGGAATTCGAGAAGCTCCTCACCATGCTGAAGGATCCCGCCAATACCGTGCGGCAGCGCGCGCAGCTTCGCGTGGCCGAGTGCCGCGTACAGATGAAGGGTTCTCCCTCACTGATTGCTTCCTTGAAGACGCCGGACCTCAATGTCGACGCCGAACGTCTCTACGCGCTCTCCCAGGCGTATCGCACCGGAAAGAAAGAATCAGAAATGTTCGCGGCGCTGAACAACCTCGCGCAAACTTACCCGGTCAGCAAATGGAATGAAGAGGGCTTGATGGCGGCGGGGAATTACCATTGGGTGCAATTGGAGCGCGAGCAAGCTGCTGTTGCCTATCAGCACGTTCTGGACACTTTTCCAAACGGCAAACACGCATACAACTGCGAATGGCGGATTGCCTGGGTTGCTTACCTGGATCATCTGCCGGATGGCGACGACCGCCTCACCAATTTTCTTGTGAAGTACCCGACTTCCGCGAACGCCGTCGATGCGCTGTACTGGCTTGGCCGTAGCGCGGAACGCGCGGGAAATGCCGCGCACGCACGGAGCTTGTACAACAAAGCCGTCGAACGCTTTCCCGAAACGTATTTCGGCATCGCTGCCGCGGCCCGTCTCGCCAAGTTAGGCCCGGGTGAAGAAAACCCCGCGGAGTTCCTGGAGAAAATTCCGCCCGCGCCTGCCTTACGCCCTTTCGACGAGCCGATTCCCGTTGCTGCCGAGGAGCGCTGGCAGCGCGCCCAAGCGCTTCGCGTCATTGCCTTTGATTCTTCAGCGGAACAAGAGCTGAAGAACGCTTACCTTGGCAGCCCTTCCCCGCGTTTTCTCCTGGAGGCCGCGCAAGCGGCTTTTGATGAGTGGCACTTTGGCGCAGGCATGAGCTACGCGCGCGCGGCTGTGCCGAACGTGGACGCCCGCAAATTCGGCGATGTTCCCATCGAAGCCTGGAAGGCGCTTTTTCCTTTGCCCTACGAGGCGGCGCTTCGACGCGAAGCCGCCAAGAACGACTTCGATCCCATGTTCGCTGCCGGCCTGATCCGCCAGGAATCCACTTTCCAGTCTGATGCGGTGTCGCACAAAAATGCTATTGGCCTCATGCAGCTGCTCCCCAAAACCGGCAAGCTTCTCGCCAAGCAAATCAAAGTCCGCTACGTAAAGAACAAGCTCTTCGATCCCGACTACAATATCGAGCTCGGCATGGTGTATATCGCCAGCCTGGTCCAGCAATTCGGATCCCCCGAAGCGGCGGCTGCCGCGTACAATGCCGGCGAGGACCGTATCGCCGCCTGGAAAGCCGAGCGCAACTACGAAGAGATTCCCGAACTCGTCGAGTCCATTCCTTTCACGGAAACCCGCGAATACGTGCAAATCGTCTTGCGAAACGCCCAACTCTACCGGATGATTTATGGTCAGCCCGGCGAGCCGACGCAAGCCAACGGCCACGCCCGCTGAAAAAGGGAAGCAAGTATTCCCTTTTTTCTCCGTGCCCTGAAACAACGCGTCCTGTCGGGCGCCATTTCATCTGCTTGGGAAGGTGCAATGACGGCTCCTGATTCCACCATGGCTAAAATCTCCCGCCGGATGCTCTCGGCCAAAGCCGAGCAGTTCACCGAATCCGTCATCCGCGAAATGACGCGCCTGGCAATGAAGCATCACGCGGTGAATCTTTCCCAGGGCTTTCCCGATTTTGCGGCTCCCGAAGAAATCAAGGAAGCCGCGCGGCAAGCCATCGCCCATGACATCAATCAATACGCCATCACCTGGGGCGCCAAGCCTCTGCGGGACGCCGTCGTTGAGAAATTTGCCCGCACCCAGGGCGTCCCCTACGACCCGGAGCGCGAGATCACCGTCTGTTGCGGCTCGACTGAGGCGATGATGTCCGCCATGATGGCCATCATCAATCCTGGCGATGAAATTGTTGTGTTCGAGCCGTTCTACGAAAATTACGGTCCCGACGCAATTCTCAGCGGCGCTAGCCCTCGCTTCGTCAAATTGCGTCCTCCTGATTGGTCTTTTGACGAAAAAGAACTCTCCGCAGCCTTCGGTCCGCACACCAAGGCGATCATTCTCAACACGCCGAACAATCCCACCGGCAAAGTCTTCACGCGCGCCGAACTCGAATTCATCCGCGACCTTTGCGTTCGCTGGAACACCTACTGCATCACCGACGAAATCTACGAACACATTCTTTACGACGGCGCGCAGCACATTTCCATGGCCGCAATCGACGGCATGCGCGAGCACACTATCGTCGTCAACGGCCTGTCGAAAACTTACAGTGTTACCGGCTGGCGCGTGGGCTGGGTTCTTGCTCCTCCCGGACCGACCGAGCCTATTCGCAAAGTCCACGACTTCCTCACCGTCGGCGCTGCGGCTCCCCTGCAACAAGCTGGCTCTATCGCATTGCATTTCCCGGAGAGCTATTACGACAAACTCGCTCGGACCTACGCCGCCAAACGCGAGCGCATCCTGAAAATTCTCACCGCCGCCGGCTTCACGGTCTTCAAGCCGCGGGGTGCTTACTACGTCATGACCGATATTTCTGGTTTCGCCGATCCCGACCCCGCGCAATTTCCCGCGGAAACCAAGGACGTGCGCTTTGCCAAATACCTTGTCGAAAAAGTCGGCGTGGCCGTTGTCCCCGGCTCCAGTTTCTACAACGACCCTCGCGACGGCGCCTCACAAGTCCGCTTTACGTTTTGCAAGAAAGAGGAAACCCTTGCCGCCGCCGAACAGCGCCTCGCGAGACTCCGCGCCTAGGGAAGAGCTGCACGAGCCTCCCGCAGACAGGTGACCAGCTTGCCAGGAGCGCAGCGAAGGGTCGCGAGGGTCGCGAGTCACCCGTCCCGACTCACTTGGTAATGTGCTAGAATCGCGCGCGGAACTCTTTAGCTATGAAACTAACGCTCATTCCCCGCAACACAAAAATGGAAGCCAACGGCAACGGCGACTCCTTCGATGTTTCTCGGAGCTCTACGCGTACTTTCCTCTGCGTGCTCATCGTAACCGACCAGCTGGAGCAGGAATCCCTCGACGTCTCGATTTACGGTTCGGTCGACGGCGCGACCTGGACCTCCAAGCCGCTCCTCAAGCTTCCCCAGCAGTTCTATCGTGGCCACGCAAAAATGGTTCTGGACCTGTCGCTCCGCCCCGACATCAAATTCCTCCGCGCTCGTTGGGAGCTCAACCGCTGGGGAAGGGGCGCTCCGCTGGCGATGTTTGTGGCTGGGTTGGAGCTAACCGAAGTACCCCCAATGTCCCGGGAAACTCCTGGGAAAAGTGCCGCTATGGCGGCCAGGTGAGGACCTAGTTTTGGCATTATCTAAACGTTAAATTCCGGCGCTTTTTTGCGCCTTACAAGTGGAGTGACTTGTTTAGCTAAAAGCTATATAAATCCATGAGTTTCATAAGCTTGTGGCTTTTTAGGGGTAGGAGACTGACGGTCGGTTGCCCTGTGGTGGTTAGCCTCCTACCCCGCGAGTGGTCTTACCGTTATAGACGATGCCAGCCCCAAAATAGTTTCCTGAATCCTATAAAATTCTGTTGCCAACCTTCAGGCCTCGAATGGCATCTTCACAAAGCGGGAACCGCCTGCCACACAGCGCGTCGACACTCAGGCCGCACCTGTTGAGGTCGGAGGCCGCCCTGCTGCAAGCAAGAATCCCGACGGTGCCGCACGTCGTTTGGCGGATCCGCAGAGATTTCCGACTACGCTCCAAGGGGAACCGTGTCCAGGTAGCGTGCTACGGCCGTTTTCCACCCAAATTTCTCCTGAATCGCCCCTTGGAGCGCCTGCGCTGCCGCCGGCTCACCGTGCGTCAGATAGGTTTGCTTTGGCGGCGTCGGCAGCGCCGCCAGCCAGCGCAGCAGTTCGCTTTTTCCGGCGTGCGCTGAGAACTGCCCCATCTCTACAATCTCTGCGCAAACCGGCACGGCCTGCCCAAAAATGTTCAGCGTCTTGGCGCCTTCCTCGAGCGCGCGGCCGCGTGTCCCTTCCGCTTGGAATCCCGCCAGGACGATGGCGTTCTTTGCGTCTGGCAGCCGCTCCACCATGTGATGCAGCACGCGCCCGCCGCTCACCATGCCGCTCGCGCTAATGATGATGCATGGCGTCTTCACCTTGTTGATGGCCTTGGATTCCTCCGCCGAACGCGTCAGATGGAACTCATGAACGTTCAGAGGATCGCCTTTTCCATCGCTGCCTTCCTCACGCGCAAACTCCAGGTCGTGATCTTCTTTATGCTTGATGTACAGGTCCGTAGCGCTTAGCGCCATCGGACTATCCACATACACGGGAATCCGCGGGATCCGCTGCTGGTTCTCGAGCCGGCGCAGATAGTACATGAAGGTCTGCGTCCTTCCGATGGCGAACGCCGGAATCACGATCGATCCGCCGCGCTTCACCACGCGGTTCACGACTTGCGCCAGGAGTTCCTCGGGATTGCCATCCTGATGCTCGCGGTCGCCATAAGTCGACTCGCAAATCAGCACGTCCGCGTTCGAGGACGGCGTCGTCGGCTCTTTCAAAATCGGCTGCCCGTATCGCCCGATGTCCCCGGAAAACACGACCACAATTTTCTTCCCACCCTCGCGGAGTGTCAGCTCCAGGCTCGATGAGCCGAGAATGTGACCCGCGTCAAACGACGCGACATGAAACTCCGGGCCGATGTCGAACCCCCCGCTGCGCGGCATGGTTTTCAATTGTTTTAGAACGGGCTCAACATCATCGGGCGTGTAGAGTGACCGCGGCTCCGCGTATCGGCTATATTTTTTCTTCTTCGCATGCTCCGTTTCTTCTTCCTGCAGGTGTGCCGAGTCCTTCAGCAGAATCTCGGTCAGCTCGATCGTCGCGGGATTCGCAAAAATCGGCCCGCGATAGCCGTCCCGCACCAGCACCGGCAGCCAGCCGGTGTGGTCTAGGTGCGCGTGCGTCAGCACCGCATAGTCAATCGCCCTCGGATCGACCGGCAGCGGCTTCCAGTTGCGGTCTTTCAGCTCGTTCGTCCCCTGGAACAGGCCGCAATCCACCAAGAGTTTCTTGCCCGCCGCCTCCACTAAATATTTCGATCCAGTGACGCATCCTGCCGCGCCCAAAAAGGTTAATTTTGCCATGGTCCTGCCATTCTACCGATTTCACAGGGCACGTCCAGTCGCTCTTCCAGCGTCTTCACACGCCGCCGCGCGGCTTTTCCTTGCGGACAAAGATCGTATCTTGGGTGGGTTCCGTCTCGCACTCCAAAGCTAGGGTCGTGACCGGATGATCCGGCGCTTCGGCGGGCAATCCGGTAAGACGCACGCGGTAGGGATCCTGGTGAAAGGCTATTTTTTCGCCGGACACAAGGAAGCGCGCGGATTTCACTTGCGCTTGCAACCCTGCCACCGCCACATAAGCGCCCGGCCAGAAGTGCACGTGCATAAAAAGCGTATTGCCTTTGCGTGTGAAGCTCGCGTAATTGGATCGGCGCGGCTGGCAAGGATCGGAGTTGTAAATGCTGTCGCCATTGCGGCGCAGCCATTGCCCGACTTCCGCCAGCACGCGGACGGAATCCTCTGGCACGCTGCCGTCACCCCGTGGGCCGATATTGAGCAGATAGTTGCCCGTGTCTCGCGAACAGGCAATCAGATTCTGGATCACACGCCGGGGACTCTTCCAATCATCGTCCGCCCGCTGGTATCCCCAACTGTCATTGAGGGTCATGCAGGATTCCCAGGCGCGGCCTTCGGTCTCTGCTTTAATCTGCTGCTCGGGAGTCGAGAAATCTCCGGGCAGCTTGTTGCGGTTGTTCACGATGATATCCGGCTGCAGCTCAAACACCATTTTGTTCATGCGCTCGGATTCCCAGCCGGTCGCCTCGAGTGGCCATGCAACGTCGTACCAGAGCACGTCAATCTTTCCGTAGTTGGTCATCAACTCGCGGATGTGGGTGTGAATGTAGTCCACGAAGCGTTTTCGCGCGGCTTCATCGGTCGCGCAACGCGCTCCGTCCGGGTGATGCCAGTCCATGAGGGAATAATAGAAACCGACGCGCATGCCTTCGCCGCGCGCGGCGTCCACGTATTCGCGCACGAGGTCGCGACCCGGCCCTTGTTTTGGCGCGCAATACTCGGTGGTCTTGGTATCGAAGTGGCAGAAGCCCTCATGATGTTTGGTGGTCATGACCATATAGCGCATGCCCGTCTCCCGCGCGAGCTTGGCCCAAATGCGCGCAGGAAAAGCCTTGGGCTTGAACTGCTTGGCCAGGGGAGCGTATTCGGAAACGGGGATGCCCTCGTTTTCCATAACCCACTCGTGGCGCCCGAGGAGGCTGTAAAGCCCCCAGTGAATGAACATGCCGAAGCGCGCCTCATGCCACCACTTCATGCGGCGCACGCGATCGGCTTCTTCGCTTGCCGGCGCCGTTTGCGCCTGACCTTCGAGCGGCACGATGCGGCGACCACCGATGGAGGCGAAGCTGGCGATCTTGCCCGAGAAGGCTGTGGCCGCTACGGCCGAGCTCGTATCGCGGATCCATTCGCGCCGCGAGGTTTGGTTTTTGTTCATCGGTCAGTTCTCCCAGGCGAGGCGCGGTGGGCCTCGGTCTTAGCTGGGCCGGCCGCGCTTAGGCCGTAATGCCGCAAAGTAGGTACCAAAGGAAATGTGAGCCGTGCGTTCCTGCTAGAAAACAAATTTCGCGCCGAACTGCAACGCCGCGGCGTGCTGGCGATGCTGTGGATGACGCCGAGATTACCCAGAGTGACATCCGGAGTTGTCCGTGACCGTTCCATTGACTTCTCCGGTTGACGTCTGCGCGCGGACTACCGCGGAAGCCGCAAGTAGCACGACCAGCAGCATCGTCGTGTTCTTTGCTATTCGCGTGCCCACTCCCTGATTTCGCTCCAAGGCGACCGCTCGCGGACTCCGTCCGGATCGCGCCTGGTATCCCCCTATCGTGGACTCACGACGTGCACGCGAAGACGAAAGGCTTTTAGCAGGCCGCCTCGCCAAATTCAACACTAAAAATTTGTGTTTTAGATATTAAAAAACTCAACGTTTCTTCATGTAAAATGCCGGGATCAGTTTAGCGAGAGACCTGCTCTCGACAGAAGGAGGACTCTAGCGGATGATCCGCGCACGCGAATCAAAATCCGCGCCAGTCGGAGTGGTAGGAAAGGTGTTGCGCATTTTGGAGGCGCTTGACGCTTCTCCTACGGGGTTGCAGCTTCGTGAAATCGCCCAGCAGACTTGCGTTAACAAGAGCACTGCCTACCGATTCGTGGCGCATCTGGAAAGCGAAGGCTATCTTCTTCGTGACGATGCCGGCGCCTACGTCGTGGGGCCGAAATTGGCGAGGCTGGGCGCCGGGATTGCTTATCACGCCACGTTGCGGAAGGTCAGCCGGCCCGTGGCCGTGGCCCTCTCCCACCGCACCAAGGAAACCGTGAATCTCGGCGTCCTGGACGGGCACGAAGTGCTCTACCTCGACGTGATCGAGAGCCCTCATTCCTTTCGCATGGCCTCGCAGCCGGGAATGCATCGTCCGCTCAGCTGCACCGCCCTGGGCAAAGCTTTGCTCGCGTTTCTCCCCGCCGAGCTCCGCGAAGAGCTATTGCCGGTGCTGACCTTTGAGCGCGCCGCTCCGCGCACGAATCTTGCAAGGTTCGAGAAAGAGCTCGTGCGCGTCGTGAAACAAGGCTACGCCATCGACGATCAAGAGACCGACATGGGCGCCCGGTGCGTGGCCGCCCCGATCTTAGACGAGAGCGGGAGGGTTGCCGCTGCCATCAGCGTCTCCGGCCCTATCACGCGGATGAGCCGCGACCGCATTCATGCCTATGCCCTCGCGACAAAAAAAGCCGCACGAGCCATCTCCGCACAGCTTGGACATTCGCACTGACTCGCGAGGGGAGGGAAGTGCGCGCCGGAGCGCAAGAAATTGGCCAAGCAAAGGGGTTCCACCTTGAAGCAGCAAACCAGTCCAATCGAGAGACGCACCTTTCTCACGGTAGGCGGAAGCGGCATCGCGGCTCTCGCGTCGCGGCGTGTCTTCGGCGTGTGCCCTTTCCGGAACGCAACGCGCCGGTTCATCCGGTGCCCCTGCGTGCTGGTTGTTTGCCCCTACAGGCAGATGCCGCTCTCATCCGTGAAGATTCAAAAATCCCCCGTCCATTGGATAGTCTGTTCCGGTAATGAAGGCGGCTTCATCCGAGCACAAAAACAAAGCAAGCGCCGCCACTTCCTCGGGTTTTCCCATGCGGCCTATCGGCTGGGACTGCGAGAGAGCCCGGAACATTTCCTGTTCGCG
>Ga0182040_10001492_pt1 | contig 10828 bp, 10 predicted proteins | sample flu12Cox44000176_FD_125973 | JGI IMG/M metagenome (GOLD analysis project Ga0182040, IMG submission 125973) | Lab enrichment of tropical soil microbial communities from Luquillo Experimental Forest, Puerto Rico - flux8day.12C.oxic.44.000.176 | ecosystem: Environmental > Terrestrial > Soil >... | reverse complement strand
TTCGTCGACCACAGGAAAGGCGAGAAATTTGTAGAGCACGAAAAACTCGCATGCATCCAAAACGGTCGCGGTCGCGGGAATCGCAACGACGCGACTAACCATGATGTCGCGGAGCGGCGTTTCGAGTGGAGCCGTTAGCAATCTGCGTGTGGGCAAAACCCCGACGAGACGTTCGCCGGAATCCACCGCAAAGAAATAGATCACGCGCTCGCCGACGCCCTCGCAGCGAATCCGTTCGAGCGCCTGGCCGACGGTCATGTCGGCATCGAGGAGCGGAAAATCTTTCCGCGCGTGCTGGATGACTGGCGAGTTGAAATCGGCGATGCCGGCGACGTCAGGCATTCCCAACTCTTACTCGATGGACGATGCCTTTGCTCCTAAGAACTTGCTCCGCTTCGCTAAAGTAATCGCGGATGTCAGATTGAGAGCGGATCCAATCGATGTAGCGCTGAATTCCGGCTTCTACGTTGACCTGCGGCTTGTAACCGGCAGCGCGAATTTTTCTGGTGTCGCTCGTTAGGTGACGCATTTCGCCGGGACGAAATTCGCCACGCGTTACCGGCGCGATGTCGATCTTGAGCAACTCGGAAAGAATCTGCGCGACTTTGCGAATGGGCGTTCCTTCGCCGCTGCCGACGTTAATCGGCTGTCCGTCAAGTTTGTCCGTTTCGGCCGTGAGCAGATTCGCCCGCGCAATGTCTTCGACGAACGAAAAATCGCGCGTTTGTTCGCCATCCTCGTAAAGCACGGGCGGCAAGTTGTTGAGCAATCGCGTGCAGAAGATCGCGATGACGCCGGTGTAGGGATTAAAAATCGATTGACGCGGTCCGTAGGTGCATGAGTAACGAAGCGCGACCGTGGGAGTGCCAACTTGTTTTCCCCAAAGCAGCACGAGCTTTTCCTGATCAACTTTGGTCAGACCGTAGACAGTCTCGCCGCCAACCGGAGCATTCTCCGGAGTTGGCGCGCTTTTCGTGATCGCGCCGCAAATTGGACAGTGCACTTGCCAGTCGCCTTTTCGCAGTTGTTCGACGGGCCGCACAGTTGGAAAAACGAGTCCATGTTTGGGACAGCTGCCGGCGCCTTCGCTGTAAACAGCTTGCGAGCTCGCGACGACAATCTTTTTAATCGGCAGATTCTTCTCACGAATGACCTCCAGCATTTGCGCGGTGCCGAGCGAATTGACATGAACGTATTTTGAGATCTCTGGCATGTAACCGCCGTAGGCCGCCTGGTGGAACACGACATCCACCCGGTCAAGCGCGGCGGTGATCGTTGAGCGGTCGCGGATGTCACCCTCAATGAACTCGGCACCGGGATTGATCCAATTCGGTTTGCCCCGCTTGTGCGTGTTGGGCTCCAGGTTGTCGAGCACGCGAACCTTCCAGCCTTCGCGCACCAGCAAATCAGTGACGTGCGATCCTATAAGACCGGCGCCACCGGTAACAAGCGCGTGGTTTTGCATGGTTTTTGTTGTAGAGGCACGTCTTATCTCGCGCAAAATCTGTTTCAAACACGGCTGAGGGCGGTCGTCGCTACAGCTTTCTCTGCGCTGTTAGTTGCACGAGAAATTTTCGAGTCTGCGGCGCGACGTGGTCGCTCGCCTTTTCAGAAAGCAATTCATTACGCAAACGGTGGAGAGTCGCTCCGTCGTCCACATCGTAACCGGTCGGCAACAAGCTCACTTCAAGATTCAGCTCTCGAGCGCGCTGTTTCGTCTGATTCAAAACGCCCTCGGTACTCCAATCGATACGTTCCAATAATTGCGGGTGATCGCGTTTCATCCCGATCAAATAATAGCCGCCATCATCTGACGGACCGAGAACAACACGATCGTTCGGCGCCGAGAGCAACTTGACCGCTTGGGCATAGGCATCAGCTGAAACTGTTGGACTGTCAGAGTCGATCAGACAAACTGATGAAAAGCCGCATCGAAAAAGATCTGTAACTGCATAAAGAAGGCGTTCGCCGAAGCCGTCGCCGCGTTGTGGAAGAAGTTCGAAGCTCTGCGGTAAGATGTCGATGTAAACCGCTTCGGAACCGATCGGTGTGTAAACGCCGACACCAAGCGCGGTGGCGCCACAGGCTTTGGCGATCGCACTCGCGGTATCACGCAGGAAGCAAATATTCAATTGCGCTGCTTCTTCATGGGTGAGTGGCGGGACTACGCGCGTCTTCACTTGTCCGGCGCGAGGCGCTTTGGTCATCACCGCGAGCGCGCACAGATTGTCGGCGATGAAAGGCCGGTTCGGATCGAGAACGTGATGAAGAAGCTTCATTAGGCCAAGTTAGTCGTGCTCGCGGCGCCCGTTGTTCGCAAATCTAATTAGAGTTCTTTAGTAGAGAAACCATCTTTTCTTCTTCTTCTCAGCTCGAACAACTTTTGCCCCACGCCGTCGCGCGCCCGCAGAGCAAGTTGTTGATAACACTGTCAACAAGTGTAGACAGCTTCGTTCGCACGCGAATAGAAGAGAACTTATTCAGCATTATTAAAACTTGTTGGCTTGTTGCTATGGCCTCCGCTAACAAAGTGAAATGCAAGTCCACTATCGATGCCTGCTTTTGATTGTTGTTGTTGACGTTTGGAACTTACCTTTGCGCGGTGCCGATGAAAAGTCGGTCTGGGACATTCAGCAAAGGCTGGTTTCGAAGAAATATGTCGACCTAACGCACGCGTTTGCGCCGGGTATACCGCGGTGGCCTGGATTTCCGGATGAAACGCGGAAGACAATTTATTGGTACGACAAACGCCCGGATACACAGGGCACGGGTTTCTTTTCGGAGGTTTTCACACACGTCGGACAATGGGGTACGCACGTTGATCCGCCGGCGCACTTCGTTAAGGGGCTGCGAACAGTGGACCAGATCGACCTGAAAGAGATGATTTTACCGTTAGTCGTGGTCGACGTTCACGAAGATTGCGCGAAAAAACCGGACTACACGTTGACATTGGGTCGACTGAAGAAGTGGGAAACCGATCACGGAAAGATCCCGAGCGGAGCGTTTGTGGCGATGCGGACCGACTGGTCGAAGCGATGGCCAGACGCCGCCAAGATGGAAAACAAGGACGATAAAGGCGTTGCGCATTATCCGGGCTGGAGTTTGGCGACGCTGAGATTTCTCTACGAGGAACGCAAGATTACGGCCTCGGGTCACGAAACGACCGATACAGACCCGGGGATCGCTACGACGCGGGCCGATTATTCGCTCGAGACCTACATTTTGAGCACGAACCACTATCAAATTGAGCTGCTGACGAATCTTGACCAGGTCCCCGAAGCTGGTGCACTCGCGATTGTAAGTTTTCCAAAACCACAAGGCGGATCTGGGTTTCCGGCGCGGGTCTTCGCGATCTTACCGTAGTCATTTGATTGACCTGGAGCGCGCGCAGGGGTAAGCGCAAAACGCAATGGACTTACTGGCGGAGCTCGACGAACGCCTGGTTTGCGGCGATGGGGCGATGGGCACGCTGCTGCTGGACCGCGGTGTGCCAGTCGATCGTTGTTTGGAGGAGCTCTGTGTTAGTGAGCCGGACCGGATCCGAACTATTCATGAAGAATATGTGTCGGCTGGTGCGCGCGTTATTGAAACGAACACGTTTGGTGCGAATGCCGTGCGCCTGGCGCGATTTGGATTTGAGGATCGTGTTCGAGAACTTAACAGGGCCGCGGTTAGTCTGGCGCGGCAAGCAGCGCGAGGAAAAGAAGTTTGCGTAGCCGGAAGTGTTGGTCCACTCGGGATCAGCGCGATTGAAGCTGAAGAGCGAGAAATCGACCGAGCCCGGTGTTTTCGCGAACAAATCGCGGCGCTGCTCGAGGCTGATGTCGATCTTATCTTTTTCGAAACGTTTCAAAATTTCGAAGAGATGGAGATTGCACTAGCTGCAACTCCTGCAACCGACTGCGTCATCGTTTCGCTTTTCGCATGCGAGCCCGAAGCCCGTTTGCAATCTAGCATGCCGTTGGTCGAGGCGTTCGCAAGTTGCCGTGACCTGGGCGCGAAAATTGTCGGCGCGAATTGTCTGAACGGACCGCGGGCGATGGTGCAGTTGTTCGAGAGATTACCGGCCGACGATTTGTTGGCGGCGTATCCAAACGCCGGTTATCCGCGTTACACGGAAGGTCGTTATGTCTATCCGACAGCCCCGGAATATTTCGCAAAGGCGGCTCGTGAAATGGCTGCTCAAGGTGCGCGATTAATTGGCGGTTGTTGTGGAACCACGCCGGCTCATATCGCCGCTGTATCGAAAGCGTTGGTCGGTCGCCGGCCGGTAAAATCGAAAACGGTCCGCGTTGTTTCGGCGCCGACGCTCGCACCGGTGCGCATCGAACACAAGGCGGAAGAGAGTTTGCTCGACAAAATCGCGAGCGGGAAACGTGTGGTGATTTGCGAGTTGGATCCACCGAAAACGCTCGCAATGGAAAAATATTTCGAAGGCGCTCAAGCTCTCGTGAAAGCCGGCTGTGACGCGATCACGCTGGCCGACAATTCGCTCGCGATCTTGCGCGTGAGCAACCTCGCGGTGGCGGCGATGTTGAAGGAGCGATTCGATATTACACCGCTGTTGCACTTGAGCTGTCGCGATCGAAACGTGTTGGGCTTGCAAAGCGAACTGCTCGGCATGGCCGCGCTCGGCATGCGCCATGTCTTGCCTTTAACCGGAGACCCAGCCCGGGTCGGCGATCATCCGGGCGCGGCTTCGGTCTACGACGTTAATTCAGTGGAATTGATTTCGATCATCAGACAGCTGAACGCCGGATTTACCCAAGCTGGCAAACCATTAAAAGTGGTCACAAATTTTGTGATTGGATGTACCTTCAACCCGAACGCCAAGAATCTCGATGCTCAAGTGCAGCGCCTCGAGCGGAAAGTGGACGCCGGCGCGCAGTTTGTGATGACGCAACCGGTGTTCGATTTCGATCTTGTGAAGGAAATGCACCGTCGGGTGCATCACCTAAAAGTGCCGATTTTTACCGGTGTGTGGCCGTTGCAGAGTGCGAAGCAGGCCGAATTTCTACATCACGAAGTTCCGGGAATCATCGTTTCGGATGCGGTGCGCGCGGAATTGGCATTGCACGCAGGCAAGGCCGCCGAAGAGTGCGGGATGCGTTTGGCGGAAAAGATCATCACTGCTGCGCTGGATTTTTTCCCGGGCGTTTATCTGATCACCCCATTTCTTCATTACAAGGCGACCAGCGATCTGGCGAAATTTGCGCGAACTCTCTGAAGCGGGCAAAATCCCAGCATGCTCGAAAGTCGGGGGCCTTTGTATCTGCAAGTTGCGACCCTTACGTTGGTGATCGTGTCGCTGTTGCTAGTTTCCCATTTTTTCCCAGTGGTTGATTCGCTCGTCGCGCTCCAGCGGCGCGTTATGGGATTGGGCGCTTGGAGCGCGATTTGTTACCCGCTGCTTTTTGCCGCCTGTAACGTTCTTTTACTGCCTGGAGGTGTTCTTTGCATCGGCGCCGGCTTTTTCTTCGGGCTATGGTGGGGCTTCTTCGTTGTGCTTGTCGGTAACTGTATCGGGGCAGTAATTTCCTTCGCTTTGAGCCGATGGTTGGGACTGCGATTGATCAATCGGCGAGAGTCAGCCAATCAAATGTTGCGACTATTGGAACGAGCAGTAGAACGCGACGCGTGGAAAATAATTTTCCTCAGCCAGCTGCACCCTCTGTTTCCAACCAGCCTTCTTAACTATCTTTATGGCTTAACCCGGATTCGCTTTGGTCAATACATGCTCTGGACGGCTATTGGTCGAGCGCCGGGCCTTTTCTTGTACACGTATTTGGGGACGTTGGGACAACTCGGTCTCAATCTCGCACGCGGGAAAACACACCCGCGAATCGTGGAGTACTGGACTTGGGGAGGCGCGTTCGTAGTAACGTTGCTGTTGTTTTTCGTGCTTACACGAATGGCGTTGAAGGTCATTCGAGAGTCGCAAACCCTCTCTACGGCGGATGACTGCGAAGTTGTGGGTGCTAAGGAATATTCTATAAATGACTGATAATAAGTATCTTATATCTAACTAATACATATCTTATTGCTGTTGCAGAGAGAGTTAGGACGACGGCGTATGCTCACTATTCAAAATTTTCTGTAAAAAGCCGGCATTACCTTGCGGCGCTTGCCGACGGGTTCTCGCTGGGTTAAATCCTACGATGAAGCTCGTAACGGCGAAGACATGCGGCGAGTATGAAGGATTTGAATTGGCCGACCTACTTCCCAAACTAGCCCAAGGAATGCTCGAACCCGATCCGAATGTTTAAACTTCCAACTGACTATGACGTGATAGTTGTTGGTAGTGGCCACGCCGGAATTGAAGCTGCGCTGGCGTCTGCGCGCATTGGCTGTCGCAGTCTGATGTTGACGCAAAATTTGGACACCGTTGGTCAGATGTCGTGCAATCCAGCGATCGGCGGTTTGGCGAAGGGACAGATTGTTCGCGAGATTGATGCCTTGGGTGGCGCGATGGGGCTGAATGCCGATGCGACCGGGATTCAGTTTCGAATGCTGAACCGGTCGAAAGGTTTGTCCGTTCGGGCTCCGCGCGTTCAGTGCGACAAGAAGGCATACCAATTTCGGATGAAGGCGATGTTGGAACAGACGCCTAATTTGGATTTGAAACAGGCGACTGTATCCAACGTTTTGGTTTCGGACGGAACGGTAACCGGAGTTGAGACAGATTTCGGGCTCGTCATTCATGGCCGCTGCGTGGTGATCACATCGGGAACATTCCTACGGGGGTTGCTTCACGTAGGAGAAATGAGCAAGCCTGGCGGGCGCATGGCGGACGCGAGTTCGTCTTTAAGTGAGAGCCTCCGAATGTTGGGATTTGAAACTGGCCGGTTCAAAACCGGAACCCCTTGTCGAATTAACGGTCGGTCGATCGATTTTTCGCGTTGCAAGATCCAACCCGGGGATGAACCACCACCGCGCTTTTCATTCTTTCGAAGTGACCTTCGGCTGGCCAACGAAGTTTTCACCCTAAATGATGTTAGCGGGACGGCGTTCCACGTGGAACAAATGCCGTGCTGGATCACGGAGACGAACCTCCGCACGCATGAAATAGTTTGCGGAAACCTTCACCGCTCGCCACTCTATGCTGGTCGGATTAAGGGTACCGGCCCACGGTATTGTCCTTCAATCGAGGACAAAGTTGTTAAGTTTGCTGATCGAGAGCGGCATCAGCTTTTCCTAGAACCCGAGGGTCGGCACACCAGCGAATTTTACGTGAATGGCATCTCCACAAGCCTGCCTTATGAGGTTCAGCTCGAGTTTGTCCAATCTGTTCCGGGATTGGAACATGCCGAAATAATGCGCCCCGGTTACGCCGTTGAATACGACTATTTCCCACCGACTCAGCTTTCTCCCACCCTCGAGACTAAGCGTGTGCGGCATCTGTATTTTGCTGGCCAGGTCAATGGCACATCGGGCTACGAGGAGGCAGCGGCTCAGGGCCTCGTCGCTGGTGCCAATGCGGCGTTGAGCGTCCAGAGTCGACCGCCCTTCGTGCTGGCCAGAAACGAGGCTTACATCGGCGTGCTCGTCGATGATCTGGTTACGAGGGGAACCGAAGAACCTTACCGAATGTTCACGAGTCGCGCTGAAGATCGGCTCCAACTTCGCCACGATAATGCGGATCAGAGGCTGACAAAAAAAGGATTCGTGTTTGGATTAGTTGATCGGAACCGATTGGACGCTCTGCAATCGAAAATGACGCAATTACACGAATGTCGGCGGATCGTTAACACCACGAAATTGGGCGGGATTCCCGTTTCTCAGCTTTTGAAGCGCCCGGACTTCAGTTATCTGGATCTACCAACTGACATTCGTTCCGTCGCTCCCCCTGAGATCTGGGAGTTAATCGAATCGGATACCAAATATGAGGGTTACGCCATTCGGCAAAATCAACACAACAGCCAGATGTTCAAGAGGTACGCGCAAGCGATTCCCGATGGAATCGATTTCTCAGCTGTCGTGGGGCTCAGCTCCGAAACTCGGCAAAAGCTTTCGAAGGTGCGGCCAACTACGTTAGGCCAAGCTACCAGGATAAGTGGTGTGACGCCTGCAGATATCTCTATTTTATCTATATGGCTGATGAAGAATAACTTAAGTAAACAGAATCAGCCGGTCGACTCCACCGAAGCGAATTAGCGTCGTGCTGACTTTCTTTTGCGTTTTGGGAATCACGTATCTTATCGGCTCTCTGCCTACGGCCTATATTGCAGGTAGGTTTGCCGGAATCGATATTCGTGAGGTCGGCAGCGGAAACGTCGGAGCGACAAACGTCGCGCGTGTTTTAGGCAAAGAATTTGGCTATCCGGTGTTCTTGGTCGACGTCACCAAAGGTTTTGCAGCGGTTAAATTAGCGGAAATTCTCGCCCATTCTGCGCAGTTTAGCGCATTGCGTCTCGATGTTTGCGCTGTGCTGGGTGCGATCTTCTCTGTGATCGGGCACAGCTATCCGGTCTGGCTGAGCTTTAAGGGCGGAAAAGGGGTCGCTACATCCATTGGGACTCTTTTTGCGCTGAATTGGGTTCCCGCCGTGATTGTTTGTGTTATCTGGATTGTGATATTTCAAATGACGCGTTATGTGTCTCTGGCTTCGATTGCAGCGGCCATTGCGCTTCCCATAACGATGGCGGTAATGCTGTTTCTTAAAGAGTTACCAACCCCGGTTTTTTTGTACTTCTCCTTGTGTCTAGGAGCGATAGTGGTTTTTCGCCATCGGTCTAATGTTTCCCGACTGCTAAAGGGAACTGAGCCGCAATTCGCTCGAAAGTGACACGGACAAAAATTGCAGTGATCGGCGCTGGTGGCTGGGGAACAGCCTTGTCCGTCATTTGGAGCAAACAAGCTCTCGACATTTCACTTTGGGGAAGAGATTCGGCCCGGATTGAACAGCTACAACACCTGCGCGAGAACAGCGCTTATCTCCCAGGCGTAAACCTCCCTGACACGATCGGCCTGACGAGTGATCTTAAAACGTGCGCCAACGCGGATCTCATTGTTTTCGTTACGCGCTCAACTGCGCTTCGCGAAACTGCCGCCCAAGTCAAGACAATGCCAATCAAGCGTGACGCAGTGTTACTTAGCTGCGTCAAAGGGATCGAACATGGGACCGGCAAGCGGATGAGTGAAATTCTCACCGAGATCTTTCCCGAACACGCGGTTGCGGTTTTGTCCGGCCCGAATTTGGCGGCGGAAGTTGCGCGCGAATTGCCGACAGCCACGGTGCTCGCCTGCAGTAGAGCGGAGATTGCCGCAAACCTTCAGCGCGAACTTGGCACGCCACGCTTTAGAATTTACACTGCCGCGGAGGTGGCCGGCGTCGAATTGGGCGGTGCGCTCAAAAATATTTTTGCGATTGCCGCTGGCGCTGGCGATGGGCTCGGTCTGGGCGATAATTCCAAAGCTGCGCTCGTTACACGCGCCCTCGCTGAAATGGTCAGGGTTGGAACGAAGATGGGTGGAGAGCTTCGTACGTTTTACGGATTGAGCGGGGCTGGAGATCTGATTGCGACTTGTTTTAGTAAGCGCAGCCGTAATCGACAGGTTGGCGAACATTTGGGACACGATCGCGCGTTAGACGAAATCATTTCATCGATGGGTACGGTGCCGGAAGGAATTCCAACGGCTAAAGGCGCGTATGAGTGTGCGCGTAAACTTCAGGTCGACACGCCAATCATCGACCAGGTTTATTCGCTCCTTTATGAGCGCAAGCCGCCGGCGCGGGCGATGAAAGAATTGCTTCAGCGCGACCAAAAAGCTGAGATCGTTTAGTCCGCACGATCAAATCTCGCGACAAAGCTCTGCGATCACTTCCGGATATAACTCGTGTTCCGCAACTTGAATTCGCGCTTGCAGGCTTTCGGCAGTGTCGGTGGGCAGGATCGGAACCTCGCGCTGCGCAATGATGTCCCCGTGATCTACTTTTTCGTCAACGAAGTGCACAGTACAGCCGGTTACTGTTTCGCCTGCACCAAGAGCTTGCTTCCAAGCTTCCAGGCCGGGAAATTTCGGCAGGAGCGATGGGTGAATATTGATGATTCTGCGCGGGAACGCTTCTAACATTGGTGTTTTCAAAACGCGCATGAAACCGGCGAGAACGACCAATTCCACTTTCGCACCACGCAGCAGTCGGACGAGTTCCGTTTCAACTGTTGGTTCTAATCGTGTCCGAAATTGACCGGGCGGGAGATACACATTTGGAACTGAAAATTCGCGCGCAATTTTCAAAATCGGCGCATTGAGAATGTCGGAAATCACGACCCGCGCTTCGGCGCAGAGCTTTCCATTCCGAATGCTCTCGAGAATCGCGCGACAATTCGATCCTTTCCCTGACCCAAGAATTCCAAGTTGAACCCGCTTCATTTTCTGAGTTTGGCTAGGCGCGCTAGTAAGTCGGAAGTGGAATAGCCTTGTTCGAGCGGAACAATCTCGACCTTCGCTCCGATTCTCTTGAGAACCGCGCCTTCTTCGGGGTTCAACATTCCTGTTTTGTAATCGCCGCCTTTGACATAAATATCGGGTGCCGCGAGTTCGAGGAATTTTGTTGCGCGCATTTCTGGAAAGATCGCGACCAGGTCGACGCACTCCAACGCCGCGACGATTTCGGCCCGATCGGTTTGATTATTAACGGGTCGGCCGGGACCTTTAAGACTACGCACGGATTCATCGGCATTGACCCCAACGATCAACGAATCGCCGAGCGCGCGGGCCGCGGTCAGGTAGCGAACGTGTCCAACATGAAGGAGATCGAAACAACCATTCGTTGCGACGATTTTCTTGCCTGTGGCGCGCAAATCTCTTGCTTGCCGCGGCAGTT
>Ga0182040_10001491_pt1 | contig 10830 bp, 10 predicted proteins | sample flu12Cox44000176_FD_125973 | JGI IMG/M metagenome (GOLD analysis project Ga0182040, IMG submission 125973) | Lab enrichment of tropical soil microbial communities from Luquillo Experimental Forest, Puerto Rico - flux8day.12C.oxic.44.000.176 | ecosystem: Environmental > Terrestrial > Soil >... | reverse complement strand
GGAATAGCCGAGACCGTTATAATCCTTTCCCGGACGCATCTGCGTACCACCAGTAGTCTTTGATCGCCGCTTACGGACTCGGCATGCTCATTTCGCTCAAGGGCACCGCGGGTCTTTCGGCAGTATGACGTGCAAGAAGTCATCCGAAATTCGTCCAATAGCTAACCCGTAAAAATCACGCCGGACCTGCTTTCTGCCGCCGGATCATCGGGACGGGTCTTGAAGTCGCTTGTTTTCCACTTTAAGAGCAATAAAAACTGTATGCCTGATGGTCTCCGATTCAAACGCGCTACCTTTCGCGCTCTGCACGAACAAGGTTGCTTCGTAATACCCAATCCCTGGGATGTCGGCGGAATTCGACGCCTCGAGAAGCTCGGGTTCAAGGCGCTTGCCTCAACCAGTGCCGGAGCCGCTTGGGCACTTGGTCGCAACGACGGTGAGTTGTCTCTTGATGAGGCATTGGAGCACTTGCGACTACTTTGCGCGGCAACGGATTTGCCGGTTAACGCGGATTTTGAGGCCGGTTTCGCAGACGAACCTGAGGGCGTGGCCACCAATGTCGCGCTCGCTTTGGACACCGGCATAGCGGGGCTATCCATTGAAGATCGAATCGGACGCGCTCTCTACGAGCAACCGCTCGCGGTTGATCGGATCAAAGCTGTCCACGAAGCTATCGTGCGCTCAGGCCACGATGTCGTGTTGGTTGGCCGTTCTGAGGGTTACCTCATCGGGCGGACGGAACTAGCCGCGACGATCGATCGGCTTGTTGCTTATGCGGACGCGGGCGCCGATTGTCTCTATGCCCCAGGAATTACGGACCTTTCAGCGATCCGTACGTTGGTTTCAGCCGTTGCGCCGAAACCCGTCAATGTTTTGCTGATCGGTCCCAACATGCGCGTTGCGGATCTGGCCGATGCCGGCGTCAGACGAGTGAGTGTTGGCGGCACGCTCGCTGCCGTAGCGTGGGCTGCGTTTGATCGAGCCGTTCGATTGCTGATCGACGAGGGAACGTTGCCCAAGCGGGATTAAAAATGGAGGTCTCCGGTTCGCCTGGGGCGGCATCTCCGTTTCGGCGACTACCGAGCCGCGGAGCGCAATCTGGCCAGACCATGGCCGCCGTCAGCAACAAACGGAAGACCCCAGGGCAGAAATATGACAATGCCTGCCGGCTCATGTCGTCTATTTCCGCCGGTTGGAAAACGCCACACTCGATCGGGCTTCCGAATCGGTGAAAGCGCTATTTCACAGTGCGGAAAATCAGGAACGCTATAAACGAATCAAAACGTTGCAATCGGCGACCGGTTTAAGTGTTGGGGCGATGGTGCTGGGGTATCTGCTCAGCCAACCCTTCCCGGTCTTTGCGAACATTGGGCCAAAGACGGTCGCCGATCTCTTCGAATCCATCGAAGCCGCAAAAGCAACGCTTAGCGCGGAGAACCTCGCATTCCTGACAGGCCAACATTGAGTTGGTTGTTTGTGGAATTGGCTCCATCAAGTTCGTTGCGCCACGTTCGGGAAAGCTAATTTAACTGCCCACACAAAGCGAAAGCGGTCTTCGGCATTTCAGTTGCAGTGAAATGGTGCGCAGGGCCGGGCGTCTCATGGCGGGCTTCGGCGGTTGCAAGCCGAGCTCAGCGATATGTACCTCCACAAGGTCAGGCAAGATTAGATGGGGAAAGAAGGAGATCTCCCTCGCCCTGGCTTCCTCCTCGTCGAGGAGGAGTTGAATGATTTCGCCCGAGTCCGGATAGGTCTTTTGGTAGCGGTGCTGAAGACGTTTCTTCAATCGGCCGAGGGCGCCCGAAACCATTTGGGGAGAAAGTGGAGTTGGTTCTTGGAGCTGGTCAGTTTTCATCGGTGTAAACGAATTGACTAGTCATCTAGTAAGCAGATCAGGATCTGCCCGGAGCAATGCCTGGAGTGAGGCCGAGGTATATCCCGGGCCAAATGTTTTAACTCACCGAGCGGTTCCAGACTGTTTTGAATCCGGATTGCGGCCTCGGTCAAGCGTTCTTTATGTCACTCACCCTGGGCATAGGGCATTTTTAGCCCAATTAGACTAGCCAGTCAACTATTTTGTTCATGCTTGACGAAGTTGCCTTCCGCTACCTGTTCGACGGAACTCTTCACCCCTCTGTTGATGGCACTCTCAGGCGTACGAAGCAACGGCCTCCGTGCCGTCCGACTAGAATCCTTGAAAAGCAAAACTCGTTGCAGATGAGTCAAAATTTTTCCCGTTCCCGCACATTAGTCATTCGGTCGTTTTGCTTTTCAAGGATTCTAGCGAGGCCGCTTCACCACGTCGACGGCTGTTCCCAACCCGACCTTGATACCCCTAAACCTCGCCGGTCTGAGGCGCGGTCTCGCTAATCTTTTCAATCGGGTAGCAAGGAGAAAAATGGGTTGGCACAGAGGCCATCAGTCCCTAATTTGTCGAAACTTTCGCGATCGCAGAAACGTCATTAAGGGAAAGAGGTCCTTCTTTCTGGACGCGAAAAGCCGGGATTGGATAAAGCGCTGAAAAAAAGCCAAATTTCGCCTCGTCTAAGAAAGAAAGTAAGGCAATAATAAACTGAGCAGAGGCTAATCATGAACAAATTTTTTATTGTTATTTCTGCTACCTTTTTCATTACAGCCGGTGCCGCCCTGGCTCAACAATTCACAACGAGCCCTCGCGTTACTCCTCAACCTGTGCCATCCAGACCGTCAGTAGAGCAAAATTCAAATTCCTCCTGGTTTAAAAAGTTTCAGGCCGCTCCAAACAAGTTGCAGCTTATTAACCCTGCTGCGCCACGACAGTATGGAAGCGGGGAACAGGTTGTTATCGCTGACACTCAAGATCCAATGGAGAGGCCGAAGTTTCTCCGATTGCTTTCCATCACATTTTAGCGTGAATGCAAAGAGCGCAAGGATCGCCAGGCTTGACAGCGAGACGTGTCGGGAGCAGGTAAATCACCGGTCGCAATCTTTTGTCCAACGTTCTTAAAACCGGAGATGTTGCATGTCTACCGGCAAGTCGCTGGCCTGCGCAGAGTTTCGCCCGTGGTTCTGGCATTCAAACGAGAGAATTCAGATCGATTTCCCTTTCCAAAGATTCGCCTTGTGAGGCGATCTCGTTTTCGCTGGCTCCGGCGAGTTTGGAACGTGCAAATTCGGAAGACTCCTCAGCAGGCTTACCCCGACGAGTTGGATTCAATCCGGCGCTTGCTGGCTGCTGAACGCTGCGAGGTGCTGCACATTTACTTTGGTAACAACGGGGTGTTCTGGCTACCTCTGATACGTCGCTCGCCCGTACCGGTCATCGTCTCATTCCATGGAGCAGACGCCGGCGTAAGCGTCGCCTCCAAAACGGCCAGACGTCTACTTGCAGAGATGTTCAATCTTTGCCCGGTTATTCTGGCCCGTTCCAATTCGCTGGCCGCGGCACTGGCGGAACTCGGATGTTCGCCAGGCAAGATTGCGATCCAGCGCGCTGGAATTCCCTTGAGCACTTTTCACTATATGCACCGTCGAAGGCCTGAGAAAGAGGCATGGCAGCTTCTTCAGGCTTGCAGATTAATCGAAAAAAAAGGGCTGCATTCCACTCTTCACGCTTTTGCCGCCTTTTGCGCTAAGCATTCGCACGCCAGACTTACGATCGCCGGAGATGGTCCGCTGCGGGAAAGCCTTGAACAACTGGCGGTCAAATTGGGCGTAGCCGAGAGGGTTTTTTTTGCCGGGTTTGTAGATCAATTAACTCTTCTGGCGCTCTACCAATCGAGCCACTTTTTTGTTCATCCAAGCGAACAGCCCGCGGATGGCGATCGCGAAGGAATTCCCAACAGTTTGCTGGAGGCAATGGCCACCGGTCTTTCGTGTATCGTAACTGCACACGGCGGAATTCCTGAAGCGGTTACTCATATGAAGTCCGGGATTCTTGTTGGTGAATCGGATCCTGAAGGAATCAATCATTGGCTCGAGTGTCTGGCTGGCGATGACGCGCTCAGAGAATCGCTTGGTCGCGGAGCTGCCGCGACTATCGAGGCAAACTTCGATTTGATCGGGCAAATCACGAAGCTAGAGGAGATCTACTTCAACGCACTATCGCAGAGGCCGAGTTCAAGCTCCTGACCCTAACAATTTCGTCGTATCGATCGCCAAATAGTGAAAAGCAAAATCGATTTCAGATGAGTCAAGTTTTTCGTGACTGTGCTTCAACCATCAAATGGCCTTGCTTTTCAAGGATTCTATCGAATACGATAACCGTTGCTGATCTCTATCGAGAAAAACTTCATTTCCGAAACCCTCAATTGAAGGTCCCTTATGAGCAATATTTCTCCTGTACTGGTCGGCGGCGAAGCTCTGTTTGATTTTATATCTACGGATGTCGGATCCGGACTCGGAGGAAGCATTCGTTTCGAAAAGAGGGCTGGCGGTTCCCCATTCAACATCGCAGTCGGTGTACGGCGGTTAGGCGTGCCCGTGGCGTATATTGGAAAAATCGGCGTAGACGAATTTGGTGATGCGCTGATGGTGTTCCTTGGCAATGAGTTCATCGATGTGACGAATGTTATTCGTGAACAAGGGACCAAAACCACTTTGGCTTTTGTCGCCGTTGACAAGGATGCAAAGCCGGAATTTCGCTTTTATCGCGACAACGCAGCCGACATCTCACTGCGGCGCGACGAAATAAGCGGCGTTCAACCGACCGGTTTCTCTCTCTATCACGCCGGGGGTATTGTTCTGGCGGAGGAACCGTCAGCTTCGACATACGCGCGGCTCGTGGATCGTTTTTACGAAAGTGATGTCCCGATTTCTCTCGATCCGACTGTCCGCAGATCGTTGATCTCTGATCCGGATCGTTATCTTGCGCTTCTGCTCAAGATCATTGAGAAAGTCACGATCCTGAAGGTAAGCGACGAAGAGCTGCAGTTCCTGACAGGGTCAAACGACTTTGATCAAGCCATCAAAGTTTTGCCTCTCAAGAAAGGAGCGCTCACTTTTGTCACCCTGGGCCGCGCGGGTTCATCGGTTTACCGTGACGGCGTAAAGATTTCGCAGGTCCCGGGATTCTCCGTTAAGGTCGCCGAAACGACAGGATGCGGTGACTGCTTCATGGCTTCAACTCTCGCGCAGCTGGCCGGCAGCCCGGTCGCCGATCTCGCGACGATCGACGGAGATCGCCTGGCCTCGGTGATGCGATTCGCTAATGCAGCCGCCGCCATCGTCGCCACCCGGATCGGTGCAGCAGAAGCGAATCCAACACGAGCGGAAGTCGAGAAATTCCTTCAGGAGCAGTAAGTTCGTTTAGGCTCAAAGGCGCAACATCTTTCGGCGATACTCTTCGTCGAGACGATTTTCGATCCGGAAAACCTCGGTGAAAGGCATTGCCACGCTACCGCCCAGCGAATGCGCCCCAACGAAGATCTCAGCGGCTTTTACAGTCATTGCCATGGCGACCCGAACGCTGTCCGCCGATGCTCCGAGCGTAATCACTCCGTGATTCGCCAGCAAGATGACTTTTGGCAGTTTCTCATGTTTGCCTAAGAAATCTCCGACCTCTTCGCGAAGACGCTGGGCCAGAGCCAGACCCGGATCCTCATAAGGTATAAGCAGAGATACGGGTCCGCAGCAAACAACCTCATCGGGAAAACGCCGTTCTGTCGCGAACGAATTACTGAGCGGCGAGCAGAGAACCTGATTCACAGAGACAGGATGGGTGTGTCCAACGTAGTTGATACCGGGAAGCGTGAGCAGATGAGCATGAAAAAATGTCTCTACCGAAGGCTTAAGCGATGTTTTGTTAACCCTGGATTCCCACAGACAATCTTCAATTTCCTGTTCTGTGACATTTTTGCGATCCAACAACGGCAAGAGCTTGTCAAAGTAACAATGCGTCAGTTCGATCTGCGTCAGTGTGCCAAGATGACTGCCACTGGCTTTAACGGCGAAAATCCTTTCGTCGATACGACCCGAGGTATTGCCCTCACCCAGAATTGCCCACCGCGCCTTGCCAAATTCATGCGAGAGCTCCAGCAACCTTGCGTGTACGAGGACCTGATCTTCTTGCGGCATAAAATTCCGGCCTGAGGCGCGACCTTGCTAGATGTCGCCACAGAATTGGACCTTCAACCCCAGCTCATTCATCACAGCAGCCTTGGCGAACAATGCAGCTTTGGCCCCTGGGCGATCGGGCCCATAGGCCACCTGGATATGGTTTGATTTGTGCTCAGCCATCATTTGGTCACGACTGATGCCCTGCAAGACGGAGTGCATGATTGGCCATTGTGGAGTCGTCAACTGCCACCGCTCGTTTGTTTCCTCTGCGGGCAGTTGTACAACCTCAGCCAGCCCTGTATCAAAACAGAGCTCTCCCCCGGCGATGTAAACACGACTCCAGACTATCCAGCCGGGCTTGCTGATGCCCTTGCAGGTTCCGCCGCCTAGCCGGAAATACATCGGCGGCTGACGCTCGCTGGAGGTACCTTGGTAACCTCCGATAAAATGAGCAGGAGGCGCCGCCCCGCTAATGAGAAAAACCCAGACATAGGCATCGAGCTCGGAGTTTTTGAAATGCCGGCCCCAGCGCAGATCGTGAAGTGTCGTTTCAGGCGCGTAGCCGAGTTCCAGCCAAACCTTGTTGGTGATCAGGGCATCAAACCCGGCACATTCGTCGACTTCATTAAAGTGCGGCAGGGCTTCCCCAGCGAAAAGCTCCTTACCTGTTTCCTGGTGATAGACAGGGGGGCGATCGACATTATTCAACAACCCCTCCACTAAATCCGAAGCCGGGGTCAAATCCTTCAACCCCTGCTGGTATTGAATTCCAATCGTCGAGCAGCCAAACTCATCGGCTAATCTTACTGCCGCAACGTACATCTTACATTGCTGAAGAACCTGGTTCTCGGTAAGGTCATTTTCTTCGCTCGGTCCAAACTGAAACCTAACGCCTTTCGCGAGGAGCCAGTCGTAAATCCTTCGCGCTTCCTCATCCGACACGGTCAGCATCTTGGCGAACAAACTGGATTGGCTGAGTCTCTCTTTGTAAACTCCCATAGGGTGTAGAAGCTCCTCGGGAATTATGGCGTTGTACATTCCCATACAACCTTCGTCAAAAATTCCCATGATGCTGGGTTCACCCTGAAGTTTCCGGGCGATTTTTTCTCCCAGTTTTCTGGACGGAGCGGGAACCTTTAAGTCCTTATATTTGACGACGTGTGAAGTGTCGTGTTTCACCTTACCGTAATCGAGCCAGTCGCGAAGCTTACGAGTGAATAACTTGTCTTTGAAGTCTTCGCTCCAGAGGGTGCTGTACTTGACCCCGGCCTTCGTAAGGCTGCCGTTCAAATTCAACAGTCCCACCAAACCGGGCCAGGTTCCGCTCCAGTTGGCGACGGTCAAGATAGGTCCTCTGTGTGATATCAACCCCCCAAGCAGATGCTGACTATATTGCCAGACGGCTTCCGCAACGACGAGCGGCGCTTCTTTGGGGATCGACCTGAATACGCGCAATCCCATTTTCTGGCTGTCAATAAACCCATGTCCTTTTGTCTTATCGAACGGATGGCCTCGCTTTACAGTAAAATCTTCCCGCTGAATCGCTTCGATTAGAGCTTTCTCCATCGCAGCTTGAGCGGGTTCACACTTTTGATTGGCCGACAATCGAAGATCGCCGTTGGCGACAAGGTACACTGTATTCATTTGCGCTGGCATCCTTGAAAAGCAAAACTGGTTCCAGATGAGTCAAGCTTTTTCTGTATCCGCACGTTAGTCATTAGGTGGTTTTGCTTTCCAAGGATTCTACCACCAGCGAAATTGACTCAGGACCGCATAGGTAAGGATAATGGTGATACAAACCATCAGAAAGAAGGTTATCCCGATCAGCAGGGAGACAAAGACCCAATCATCCTTTGTAACGACATTGGTGCGCCCGGCATATCTTTGAAGTATTCGATAATTCCGGATATTCGGTTTGTACCAAAGGACGAAGAGATCACCGGCCACGGGCACCATTCCGATCACGCCATTGATTAGTATATTCAGCGCCATCCGCACCAGGGCGATTCTTGGCAATCGATGTTGGACGCTGCGGTACAGCAAAGCCGCAGACATTAGCGATGTTGCCTGATCACCAAGAATCGGTATAAGACCGATAATCGGCTCAACCCCAAAGCGGATTCGAGTTCCGGGAAAAACGAAAATAGTGTCGAGCAGTCGACTAACAAATTCTATGAACGGATCCGGACCGGAGCTTTGTCGTGCCCGACCTTGCGGGGGCAGAACTTCCACTTCGACATATTCGGGTTGTTTGGGCGACTGTTCCGTTTTCACGGTATACAACGCTCTTGCAGGATTCTAACCGGGTATCTCGCGCAGCATCTGGGCGTTTGTAGGAAATTTTTTCAGAAACGACAATAGTCGCTCGATCGCTTCAGGTGGCCGGTGGCCGGCAAGTCCTCGCCGGATAGTATTAATTTTTTCCAGATCGTTGACCGCGAGAAGCAGTTCTTCGCGTCTGGTACCGGACTTGAATATATCAATCGCGGGATAGATCCGCTGATCGCTGACCTGTCGATCAAGAACCATTTCCATATTTCCCGTGCCCTTAAACTCCTGGAAAATGAGTTCATCCATTTTTGAGCCGGTTTCGATCAGGGCGGTGGCCATAATCGTAAGGGAACCTGCTTCTTCAGTATTTCGTGCGGCGGCAAAGAGTTTGCGCGGAATTTCCATTGCGCGGGCATCCATACCGCCGCTCATGGTGCGCCCGCCACCGGCCATCGCGTTGTTGAAAGCGCGGCCGATGCGTGTGAGCGAGTCCATTAAGACAAATACATCCTTGCCGGCCTCAACGAGACGTTTCGCACGTTCGATGGCGAGCTGAGCAATTCGCGTGTGGCTCTTGATATCGCTATCGTTGGAGCTCGCCATGATATCAGCCTGTGGAACGGTGCGCCGGATCTCGGTGACTTCTTCGGGTCGCTCATCAACGAGGAGTATAATCAACTTCATCTCCGGATGATTTTTCACAACGGCGCCGGCAATGTGTTGCAATAATGTGGTCTTTCCCGTCCGTGGGGGCGCTACAATCAACCCTCTCTGTCCTTTGCCAATGGGAGTCATCAGGTCCATGACACGCGTCGTATATCGATCCGGTACCGTTTCAAGCCGAATCCTTTCCAGCGGATTGATCGACGTCAGCTCTTCAAAGACCGGTAAATTCCGGTAGCTTTCGGGATCCTCACCGTTAATCTGGGTCAACTTAAACAACTGCGGACCTCGACTTCCCCTCCGGATTTCGCCTTTGATCCAAAGACCATCGCGTAATGCATGCTTGCGGACCACTTCCGGCGTCACGAAAATGTCCTGGGGCGACTGCGTATAATTGCGCTTTGGATCCCTCAAGAAACCAAAGCCTTTCCCAGATACCTCGATGAGTCCTTCGCCGAAAACTGCCTCGTATTTAGGCGTGTCAACGGCCGCCGGTGCCCCTTCCTGAAGCTTCGCGGAGGTTGCCGCCGTCTCGGCCGTTTCGGCTCTGTCGCGGCCGTCCGGGAAAACGTCCGCCTCAGGCGCTCTCTCCTCCACTGGTGAAACTGGAAGCGAAATCTGTGAATTGGCCTGATTGAATTCCTCTGAAGATACTTCTTGAGCCGGGCCATTGTTATTTTCGGCAGACTTCGGCTCCTGTTCCTTCATGGGCCGTTTCGTTCTTCGTACACCGCTTTTTGCCGACGACGGCCGACGTGACTGTGCAGCGTTTCGCGGTCGCCGGTTCTTTTTGCCTGAATCTACTTGTTGATTGAGCAAAGCGGGTTGTTCGTTTGCTTCTGCCATAACTTCCATTTTAGGTCTATTTCGCTTTCCGACGGTCAACTGGAGAGCTTCGTTAGCAACTCGTCGGAAATATCGAAGTTGCTGTAAACATTTTGGACGTCGTCATTCTCCTCAAGAGCATCGCAGAGTCGCAATACTTGCGATGCTAGCCCTTCCTGATCGATGTTCACTGTTGTGCCGGGCAAGAATGTTAGTTTTTGAGATTCCGGGTGAGCGCCCGCGTTTCTGATCGCCTCGCCCACTTGATAGAGGCGATCCTGCGGCGTGGTTACAAGATACAAATCTTCATCGGCGGCCAGATCCTCAGCTCCCGCCTCCAATGCGATGTCCATGAGCCGTTCTTCTTCCATTACGTCTCGAGAGATTGTGATCAGGCCTTTTCGTCTGAACAGATAGGAGACGGCGCCGGAAGCCGCCAGGTGGCCGTGGTTTTTGCTGAAAATACTACGCATGTCCGCCGCGGTTCGATTTTTGTTGTCGGTGGCAGCCTCAACGATAATCGCAGCACCTCCGGGACCGTATCCTTCGTAAATCAACTCTTCGAGTACGCCCCCGGCGATCTCTCCGGTTCCCTTTTTGATTGCCCTTTCGATTGTATCATTTGGCATATTTTGAGCGCGAGCTGCAGCCACCGCTGTCCGGAGCCGAGGATTAAGGTTCAAATCGCCTCCACCCGTTCGGGCAGCGACCATGATTTCCTTTGAAGACCTGCTGAATATCTTGCCGCGCTTGGCGTCCAGCGCACCTTTGAAGCGCTTGACCTTTGACCATTTACTATGACCCGCCATACTCCGGGTGAAAAAACAGAATCACAAAAAGGGGTTAAAATTATACTAGCGACGCACCTGCGACCGATGGGTAAGACAGAAGTCCTTCAAGAGAGAACCGCCGATGAGCGCATCAACAAGCGATACCTGTCGAGCAAACCGCAATTAGACTGATTTGTCAACTTACTTTGGAAGATGCTCGCTTGCGCGCCGTTGAATCCAGGATTTTCTTTCGCAAGCGGAGCGT
>Ga0182040_10001489_pt1 | contig 10834 bp, 3 predicted proteins | sample flu12Cox44000176_FD_125973 | JGI IMG/M metagenome (GOLD analysis project Ga0182040, IMG submission 125973) | Lab enrichment of tropical soil microbial communities from Luquillo Experimental Forest, Puerto Rico - flux8day.12C.oxic.44.000.176 | ecosystem: Environmental > Terrestrial > Soil >... | reverse complement strand
GCCGAGCACCACCTCGATGCTCGATTTTCTGGCCTTGTGGATGCCCTTGATGTAGCAGCCGTCGATGCCGACAACCATCGTTTCGGCAGGAGCAGCTGTTGGCTTGGCATCTGCTATTTCCGCGCGCAGCTCGTCGTCGATCGCCTGCCCGACGGCACTCAGTCGATTGCGTGTGGTCGCATGGTTGAACGAGGTGATGTTGGGCAAGAAAGTCCGCAGGACCGCGGCTGCTTGTCGGTAAGGTATCTCAGCACCCAGGCTGACCTGCAAGTGATGCAACTCTGGCAAGACGCGCCGCGGCAGCAGAGCAGACACCGGTGAAGTGGGTTGCCCGATATACCCACATTGGCAGCGCCGGTAGCGAGGAGCGTCGGCGCGGACGCGGCCAAAGACGGTGTCAATCACGCGCAAACGGTGGTCCTTGATGGCGCGAGGCCGTGCGCAGCCAGCGCAGATCCGCGTCAATCGACAATGGTTGCGCAACTGGTCCCCAACGATGCGTTCTTGCAGCAGCGCCATCATCCGTTTGCTGTCTTCGAGCGTGAGCCCCAACTCGGTCGCGCTCTCGAGCGATGGCCGCTCGATGCTCAAGACCTCAGCTGTTGCGAATTGCCCCTCACCATCAACACACTCGATCTTGACGTTCCAGCGCACCAGTCCCCTCCTCAGCCTTAGATGAAGGGCCAGAAGTTACGCCAAGATGCAGAGCGCCCCCAGGTCCTTTCCGGTCTCCGATTAGGTGCCCAGTCCAAACAAAACAGCCGCATTCTTACGTTTAACCGCCAAGCGACATTTGGCGCTAGATTGCCGCTTCGACGGAGAAGCGCGAAGTCCTCGGATAGACCAAGTCGACACTTAACGGCGGCTTGCCAAAGTAGACAACCCCAGGCGACCTTTTGGCCAAATTCGTCGCGGTGATTTCTACAGGCTCCGTTAGGCCAGCGGCTAGTGCCTTTTCGAGACCATCTTCGGCGAAGGTCACCGGAATGTCTCGTCCGGCGCGTGTGAGGGCCGCCGCTATGATTGCAAAGGGCTTGGCCATCTTTCTCTCCCTGGTTTCTTCGGCCAGATCGCGGCGACTGCCGCACGCCTGAAAATCGCGATATCGGGAGCTCAGCGGAAATATTGAACGGCTCCCGAGTTCATAGCCCAGAGCTATAGGGCAACCGACCTCGAGCTATGCGCGAGCTCGGCTACGTCGATGGCGACACCGTCGATTTCGAGGCGCGTTGGGCGGAGGGCTGGGCCGACGGCTCCCAGCTTCTCGCGAGAGCGTCTTTGATCTGATCGTGTGGTGAGACGCGGACTGATGGTTGCCCTATTTGCTCGGTTCGCATCAGAGCAATTGAGCGACTTCGCCCAATGACCGCTCTCCACCCCACCGCGGTCATCTTACGAGCCGAAGGCTAAGTCCGCTTTCGGGCTGGCGAAAGTAGCGCGCCAATGACCGCAATGAGCGCAAAGCTGCCACTCGTCGCCCAACGCTTTGGTCCGCGGACCGGCTCGTGCCAGCGCACCAGCAGGTGTCGCTAACGCTTCAAGTCACAACGGCGCCGAGCTTGATAGCGACACCCTGTCGCTTTCCATTTAATTATGCGAATGCCGGCCGAGTGATTTCAGTCGGTTAGAGACCGGTAATGTCTCTGGGGTCAGGCGGCGCGCAGGAGTGGCGGTTTGGGCTTGAACAGGGGAGGCACGTTCGGTTCTGGTTGTCGGAACGGTGCCCGCGATCGATCGCGAAGCTCGCCGTTCAGATCTGGCGACCGGACCTGCATGAGCATGTGAGCACCGTGGAGCGACCAGCGCATTTGCTGCTTCTTGATCATCCGTTTGCCGACGAGCGAGTTCACTGCTGACTCGGCGAGGGGCGTGGCGACACGAAGCCCGGCTCGGTAGCGCTTTCCGTAGTTGATGATCGCGCTGCGGTTTGAGCGAATATAGGTCAGGAGCTGCGCGCCGAGGCTGTGTAGCCGGTAGATGGAGAACTCGCCGTCTCCTTGAGAAATCCTCACTCTCTCCAGGAGCCGCTCCAGGTCGCTGATCTCGCGATCAACTCGCCCATGCCACAGACGCCATTTCACCGCACTGATGTCCCTGGCGATGGTCGGAAGCGTTTCAAAGAGACCTGATCGGGATCGAGCCATATGATCGGCGATCTGCCGCATCGGTTGGATCTTCATGGCGATGTGAAACCAGTCGATGATATGGGTGGTCGGTTTCGGCATGGCGCGTGGCAGCCGCTTCAGGATTTCGGCGCCATCCGAGATCACGGTGATGTCGCCAAAGCCGCAATATCCTTCTTGCCGAAGCGTATGGAGCGCTCTATCCCGGATTGCGGTCTGGTCGGTGCTTCCGATCACGAAATAGCGGCCACCGGGTTCGCCCCGACCGCCGCGCCCGCATCTGGCCACAACGAGTTCGAAGTTTCGCGCTGAATTGGGATTGGCGCTGCGAACATGCGCCGTGTCGATGCTGATGACGAACTCTTTGCGGCGATCGCCGGGAAGCTGCATTTCAAGCTGGCATCGTTCGTCCGTTTGAACCCTTGCGCGCCATGTTTCCTGCGCGATCTGGTCATCGAGCCGCTCGCCGATCCTGATGGTCCGCTTGCGCACGGTCGCATGCGTCTCGGTAGGCTCAACCGGCAGGAATTCGGCGAGCACCCTGGCTGCCTGCCGGTAGGGCATCATGCTTCCCAGCCGCGCCGTCAGTTCCATCAGTTCGGGCGTCGCTCGATCCGGACAGATTTCCTTCAGTGGCGCGAAGGCAACGACCATCCCTGGATGGCAGTCTCGGCACAGCATCCAGCGGGGATTGCCCACCTCCACCGTGCCGAACACAGTTCGGATCCGGCGCGTCGTATAGTCCTTGACTGGCCGTAAGGTGTGGCAGTCCGAGCAAACACGACGAAAATGGGCGTACGTCTCCGCCTCATGGTTTACGGCCGCACTCTGCAGCGCCGCCATGATCTTCTTACCCTCGTCGATCGACAAGCCGATGTCGCCATCAAACAGGCGCTCCCAGCTCTTCTCGATGCGGACTTCCTTCTGGCAGATGTCGCCAAATTCGTTCCGGGCCTCGATCGTGATCGTCCATTCCACCGCCATCGCTTTCTCTCCGAACAAAGCGACACTGATGGACCGCTCGGGCCTAACCCGACTTCGCCGATTGGGGAAAGCTACGGGCTATTTTGATGAGCCAAGTTATTGTTGGGTAAGGGGCGGGAGCGGCGTGGAAGAGCTAAATCGGCTGTAGTGCCGACCTAGCCTATTTTCATGAGCTGCGAAGTGCTGATACTTGGCAGCCATCATGTTTTTGCGCTCGAAGATTCGCAAGAAGGACGGCAAGTCGCATCGCTACTGGAGCGTGGTGGAAAACCGGCGCGTCGGCGGTGGGCGAGTGGTGCAGCGTCACGTGCTGTATCTGGGCGAGATCAACGACACGCAGGAGCTGGCGTGGCGTCGGTCGATCGAGGTCATGGAGGCTGGAGCGGCCCGACCCCGCGCGCTCTCGCTGTTTCCCGAGGATCGCGGTGAAGAGCTTGTGTCGGACGCCTCGATTGTCCGGGTGAGGCTGTCACAGGTGCGGCTGTGTCGGCCGCGTCAGTGGGGGGCGTGCTGGTTGGCTCTGATGCTGTGGCGGGAGCTTGGGCTTGACGGGTTCTGGGCCGAACGTCTGGGGCCGAGCCGCAAGGGCACACGGTGGGATCAGGTGCTGTTCGTGCTGGTGGCCTACCGGTTGCTGGCGCCGGGCAGCGAGTGGCGGCTGCACCGGGAATGGTTCGAGCGCAGCGCGCTTGCCGATCTTCTGGGTGAGGATGCGGGGCTGGCGGAGAGCCACAAGCTGTATCGCTGCCACGACCGGTTGCTGGAGCACAAGCAGGCGGTGTTCGATCACCTGGTGGGGCGCTGGCGCGATCTGTTCAACGCCAGCTTCGACGTATTGCTTTATGATTTGACCAGCACCTACTTCGAGGCGGCTGCGCCATTCCCGGAGGGTGACAAGCGCCGGCACGGCTACTCTCGCGACCATCGGCCAGATTGCGTGCCGGTGATCATCGCGCTGGTGGTGACGCCGGAAGGCCTGCCGCTGGCCTATGAGGTGCTGGCGGGCAACACGGCGGACAAGAGCACGCTGCGGGGCTTTCTCGAGCGCATCGAGCGGCAATACGGCAAGGCGCGGCGCATCTGGCTGATGGATCGCGGCGTGCCGACCGAGGAGGTGCTCGCCGAGATGCGCGCCGCCGATCCGCCGGTGCAGTATCTCGTGGGCACGCCAAAGGGCCGCTTGAGCCGGCTGGAAAATCAACTTCTCGTCAAGCCGTGGGCCGCGGCCCGGCCAGGCATACAGGTCAAGCTGCTGCCTCAGGAGGGCGAGCTCTACGTCTTCGCCCAGAGCGCCGATCGCGTCGCCAAGGAACGCGCCATGCGGCGGCGACAGATGAAGTGGCTATGGGCGCGGCTGGCTCAACTCGCCGGCATGAAGCTTACGCGCGAGGAGTTGCTGATGCGGCTCGGCGCAGCGCGCAGGCAAGCCCACACGGCGTGGCGCCTGATGCTGATCGAGGTCGCCGCAAACAGCGCCACGCTCAGCTATCGGCTGGATCGCGACAAGCTGCGTCAGGCTCGCCGGCGCGAAGGACGCTATCTGCTGCGCACCAACCTCACCGACGATGACCCGGCGCGGCTGTGGAGCCTGTATCTTCAACTCGTCAGCGTCGAGGAGGCCTTCAAAGACCTGAAGGGCGACCTCGCCATCCGGCCGCTGTTCCATCAGCTCGAGAGCCGCATCGAGGCGCACATCTTCATCGCCTTCCTGGCCTACTGCCTGCACGTCACCTTGGGACGGCGATTGCAGGCCTTGGCGCCCGGCCTGACGCCAAGGAGCGCCATCGAGAAGTTCGCCGCCGTGCAGATGATCGACCTCCACGTGCCGACCACCGATGGCCGCGAATTGCTGCTCACCCGCTACACTGAGCCGGAACCCGAACTCATACTGCTGCTCGACAAGCTCAAGCTCGCCTTGCCCGCCCAGCCACGACCGATAATCACCGCGCATCAGCGCCACTCAGAACGCCTCATGTAGTGCCGACCTTCGAGGCCTCGGTCCAGGCATTACAATGACTTAGCCGTTCCATACCCCGCCAATCGGCGAAGTAGAGTTAGGTGCCACTGACCCCACTTGGAGTGCGCCGGTCATGGAGTATGGGAGGATCGCCATCCAAGTCCGCGAATGCAGATCTGATGGCAACCGCACCGGAACTCATTGGCACGTGGAAAATGTTGTCCTGGACCCGCACATCGCTCGCGACAGGAAACGTTCAAGATGCGCTCGCTCCACACTCCATTGGCCAGGCCCCCCGTGCCGATCGCTGCCAAAGGTCGAGACGGCCTGATTCAACCAGAGAGCAGGGGCGGCCGCCCCTGCTCTCTGGTTGAATCAGGCCGTCTCGACCTTTGGCAGCGATCGGCACGGGGGGCCTGGCCAATGGAGTGTGGAGCGAGCGCATCTTGAACGTTTCCTGTCGCGAGCGATGTGCGGGTCCAGGACAACATTTTCCACGTGCCAATGAGTTCCGGTGCGGTTGCCATCAGATCTGCATTCGCGGACTTGGATGGCGATCCTCCCATACTCCATGACCGGCGCACTCCAAGTGGGGTCAGTGGCACCTAACTCTACTTCGCCGATTGGCGGGGTATGGAACGGCTAAGTCATTGTAATGCCTGGACCGAGGCCTCGAAGGTCGGCACTACATGAGGCGTTCTGAGTGGCGCTGATGCGCGGTGATTATCGGTCGTGGCTGGGCGGGCAAGGCGAGCTTGAGCTTGTCGAGCAGCAGTATGAGTTCGGGTTCCGGCTCAGTGTAGCGGGTGAGCAGCAATTCGCGGCCATCGGTGGTCGGCACGTGGAGGTCGATCATCTGCACGGCGGCGAACTTCTCGATGGCGCTCCTTGGCGTCAGGCCGGGCGCCAAGGCCTGCAATCGCCGTCCCAAGGTGACGTGCAGGCAGTAGGCCAGGAAGGCGATGAAGATGTGCGCCTCGATGCGGCTCTCGAGCTGATGGAACAGCGGCCGGATGGCGAGGTCGCCCTTCAGGTCTTTGAAGGCCTCCTCGACGCTGACGAGTTGAAGATACAGGCTCCACAGCCGCGCCGGGTCATCGTCGGTGAGGTTGGTGCGCAGCAGATAGCGTCCTTCGCGCCGGCGAGCCTGACGCAGCTTGTCGCGATCCAGCCGATAGCTGAGCGTGGCGCTGTTTGCGGCGACCTCGATCAGCATCAGGCGCCACGCCGTGTGGGCTTGCCTGCGCGCTGCGCCGAGCCGCATCAGCAACTCCTCGCGCGTAAGCTTCATGCCGGCGAGTTGAGCCAGCCGCGCCCATAGCCACTTCATCTGTCGCCGCCGCATGGCGCGTTCCTTGGCGACGCGATCGGCGCTCTGGGCGAAGACGTAGAGCTCGCCCTCCTGAGGCAGCAGCTTGACCTGTATGCCTGGCCGGGCCGCGGCCCACGGCTTGACGAGAAGTTGATTTTCCAGCCGGCTCAAGCGGCCCTTTGGCGTGCCCACGAGATACTGCACCGGCGGATCGGCGGCGCGCATCTCGGCGAGCACCTCCTCGGTCGGCACGCCGCGATCCATCAGCCAGATGCGCCGCGCCTTGCCGTATTGCCGCTCGATGCGCTCGAGAAAGCCCCGCAGCGTGCTCTTGTCCGCCGTGTTGCCCGCCAGCACCTCATAGGCCAGCGGCAGGCCTTCCGGCGTCACCACCAGCGCGATGATCACCGGCACGCAATCTGGCCGATGGTCGCGAGAGTAGCCGTGCCGGCGCTTGTCACCCTCCGGGAATGGCGCAGCCGCCTCGAAGTAGGTGCTGGTCAAATCATAAAGCAATACGTCGAAGCTGGCGTTGAACAGATCGCGCCAGCGCCCCACCAGGTGATCGAACACCGCCTGCTTGTGCTCCAGCAACCGGTCGTGGCAGCGATACAGCTTGTGGCTCTCCGCCAGCCCCGCATCCTCACCCAGAAGATCGGCAAGCGCGCTGCGCTCGAACCATTCCCGGTGCAGCCGCCACTCGCTGCCCGGCGCCAGCAACCGGTAGGCCACCAGCACGAACAGCACCTGATCCCACCGTGTGCCCTTGCGGCTCGGCCCCAGACGTTCGGCCCAGAACCCGTCAAGCCCAAGCTCCCGCCACAGCATCAGAGCCAACCAGCACGCCCCCCACTGACGCGGCCGACACAGCCGCACCTGTGACAGCCTCACCCGGACAATCGAGGCGTCCGACACAAGCTCTTCACCGCGATCCTCGGGAAACAGCGAGAGCGCGCGGGGTCGGGCCGCTCCAGCCTCCATGACCTCGATCGACCGACGCCACGCCAGCTCCTGCGTGTCGTTGATCTCGCCCAGATACAGCACGTGACGCTGCACCACTCGCCCACCGCCGACGCGCCGGTTTTCCACCACGCTCCAGTAGCGATGCGACTTGCCGTCCTTCTTGCGAATCTTCGAGCGCAAAAACATGATGGCTGCCAAGTATCAGCACTTCGCAGCTCATGAAAATAGGCTAGGTCGGCACTACAGCCGATTTAGCTCTTCCACGCCGCTCCCGCCCCTTACCCAACAATAACTTGGCTCATCAAAATAGCCCGTAGCTTTCCCCAATCGGCGAAGTCGGGTTAGGCCCGAGCGGTCCATCAGTGTCGCTTTGTTCGGAGAGAAAGCGATGGCGGTGGAATGGACGATCACGATCGAGGCCCGGAACGAATTTGGCGACATCTGCCAGAAGGAAGTCCGCATCGAGAAGAGCTGGGAGCGCCTGTTTGATGGCGACATCGGCTTGTCGATCGACGAGGGTAAGAAGATCATGGCGGCGCTGCAGAGTGCGGCCGTAAACCATGAGGCGGAGACGTACGCCCATTTTCGTCGTGTTTGCTCGGACTGCCACACCTTACGGCCAGTCAAGGACTATACGACGCGCCGGATCCGAACTGTGTTCGGCACGGTGGAGGTGGGCAATCCCCGCTGGATGCTGTGCCGAGACTGCCATCCAGGGATGGTCGTTGCCTTCGCGCCACTGAAGGAAATCTGTCCGGATCGAGCGACGCCCGAACTGATGGAACTGACGGCGCGGCTGGGAAGCATGATGCCCTACCGGCAGGCAGCCAGGGTGCTCGCCGAATTCCTGCCGGTTGAGCCTACCGAGACGCATGCGACCGTGCGCAAGCGGACCATCAGGATCGGCGAGCGGCTCGATGACCAGATCGCGCAGGAAACATGGCGCGCAAGGGTTCAAACGGACGAACGATGCCAGCTTGAAATGCAGCTTCCCGGCGATCGCCGCAAAGAGTTCGTCATCAGCATCGACACGGCGCATGTTCGCAGCGCCAATCCCAATTCAGCGCGAAACTTCGAACTCGTTGTGGCCAGATGCGGGCGCGGCGGTCGGGGCGAACCCGGTGGCCGCTATTTCGTGATCGGAAGCACCGACCAGACCGCAATCCGGGATAGAGCGCTCCATACGCTTCGGCAAGAAGGATATTGCGGCTTTGGCGACATCACCGTGATCTCGGATGGCGCCGAAATCCTGAAGCGGCTGCCACGCGCCATGCCGAAACCGACCACCCATATCATCGACTGGTTTCACATCGCCATGAAGATCCAACCGATGCGGCAGATCGCCGATCATATGGCTCGATCCCGATCAGGTCTCTTTGAAACGCTTCCGACCATCGCCAGGGACATCAGTGCGGTGAAATGGCGTCTGTGGCATGGGCGAGTTGATCGCGAGATCAGCGACCTGGAGCGGCTCCTGGAGAGAGTGAGGATTTCTCAAGGAGACGGCGAGTTCTCCATCTACCGGCTACACAGCCTCGGCGCGCAGCTCCTGACCTATATTCGCTCAAACCGCAGCGCGATCATCAACTACGGAAAGCGCTACCGAGCCGGGCTTCGTGTCGCCACGCCCCTCGCCGAGTCAGCAGTGAACTCGCTCGTCGGCAAACGGATGATCAAGAAGCAGCAAATGCGCTGGTCGCTCCACGGTGCTCACATGCTCATGCAGGTCCGGTCGCCAGATCTGAACGGCGAGCTTCGCGATCGATCGCGGGCACCGTTCCGACAACCAGAACCGAACGTGCCTCCCCTGTTCAAGCCCAAACCGCCACTCCTGCGCGCCGCCTGACCCCAGAGACATTACCGGTCTCTAACCGACTGAAATCACTCGGCCGGCATTCGCATAATTAAATGGAAAGCGACAGGGTGTCGCTATCAAGCTCGGCGCCGTTGTGACTTGAAGCGTTAGCGACACCTGCTGGTGCGCTGGCACGAGCCGGTCCGCGGACCAAAGCGTTGGGCGACGAGTGGCAGCTTTGCGCTCATTGCGGTCATTGGCGCGCTACTTTCGCCAGCCCGAAAGCGGACTTAGCCTTCGGCTCGTAAGATGACCGCGGTGGGGTGGAGAGCGGTCATTGGGCGAAGTCGCTCAATTGCTCTGATGCGAACCGAGCAAATAGGGCAACCATCAGTCCGCGTCTCACCACACGATCAGATCAAAGACGCTCTCGCGAGAAGCTGGGAGCCGTCGGCCCAGCCCTCCGCCCAACGCGCCTCGAAATCGACGGTGTCGCCATCGACGTAGCCGAGCTCGCGCATAGCTCGAGGTCGGTTGCCCTATAGCTCTGGGCTATGAACTCGGGAGCCGTTCAATATTTCCGCTGAGCTCCCGATATCGCGATTTTCAGGCGTGCGGCAGTCGCCGCGATCTGGCCGAAGAAACCAGGGAGAGAAAGATGGCCAAGCCCTTTGCAATCATAGCGGCGGCCCTCACACGCGCCGGACGAGACATTCCGGTGACCTTCGCCGAAGATGGTCTCGAAAAGGCACTAGCCGCTGGCCTAACGGAGCCTGTAGAAATCACCGCGACGAATTTGGCCAAAAGGTCGCCTGGGGTTGTCTACTTTGGCAAGCCGCCGTTAAGTGTCGACTTGGTCTATCCGAGGACTTCGCGCTTCTCCGTCGAAGCGGCAATCTAGCGCCAAATGTCGCTTGGCGGTTAAACGTAAGAATGCGGCTGTTTTGTTTGGACTGGGCACCTAATCGGAGACCGGAAAGGACCTGGGGGCGCTCTGCATCTTGGCGTAACTTCTGGCCCTTCATCTAAGGCTGAGGAGGGGACTGGTGCGCTGGAACGTCAAGATCGAGTGTGTTGATGGTGAGGGGCAATTCGCAACAGCTGAGGTCTTGAGCATCGAGCGGCCATCGCTCGAGAGCGCGACCGAGTTGGGGCTCACGCTCGAAGACAGCAAACGGATGATGGCGCTGCTGCAAGAACGCATCGTTGGGGACCAGTTGCGCAACCATTGTCGATTGACGCGGATCTGCGCTGGCTGCGCACGGCCTCGCGCCATCAAGGACCACCGTTTGCGCGTGATTGACACCGTCTTTGGCCGCGTCCGCGCCGACGCTCCTCGCTACCGGCGCTGCCAATGTGGGTATATCGGGCAACCCACTTCACCGGTGTCTGCTCTGCTGCCGCGGCGCGTCTTGCCAGAGTTGCATCACTTGCAGGTCAGCCTGGGTGCTGAGATACCTTACCGACAAGCAGCCGCGGTCCTGCGGACTTTCTTGCCCAACATCACCTCGTTCAACCATGCGACCACACGCAATCGACTGAGTGCCGTCGGGCAGGCGATCGACGACGAGCTGCGCGCGGAAATAGCAGATGCCAAGCCAACAGCTGCTCCTGCCGAAACGATGGTTGTCGGCATCGACGGCTGCTACATCAAGGGCATCCACAAGGCCAGAAAATCGAGCATCGAGGTGGTGCTCGGC